>Ga0207864_1000069_pt1 | contig 173327 bp, 174 predicted proteins | sample HigsolmetaAR202D_FD_184834 | JGI IMG/M metagenome (GOLD analysis project Ga0207864, IMG submission 184834) | Ionic liquid and high solid enriched microbial communities from the Joint BioEnergy Institute, USA - AR20-2-D (SPAdes) (version 2) ...
CTGGCCGGCGGCTATAGCGCGGGGGCCACACCCGTTCCCATCCCGAACACGGTCGTTAAGCCCCGCAGCGCGGATGGTACTGCCCGGGCCACCGGGTGGGAGAGTACGTCGCCGCCGGCCCAAACACGCCACAGCGCCCCAGGAGTAACACCGCTCCAGGGGCGCTCGTGCATCTATGGAAGAAGGTTCCTGACGCCGATCGAAGGTGTGGCGGCTACGTTGCTTGCGCGTTCTCCAGACGCGCGTCTACATTGCGACATGGTAGGGGAATCGAAGGAGCTGAACGCGGTTCGGATGCGCGCCGGATACGTGGCCCTGGTGGGTCGCCCGAACGTGGGGAAGTCGAGCTTGCTGAACGCCATGGTCGGCGAGCGCCTGAGTATCGTGACGCCGCGGGCGCAGACGACGCGTGAGCGCGTCATGGGGATCCTGACCACGGATGACGCGCAGATCGTGTTCGTGGACACGCCGGGGATCCTCGAGCCGCGGTACCTGCTCCAGGAGGCCATGCTGCAAGCGGCGCTCACGGCGATCGAGGATGCGGACCTGGTGCTCCTGCTCCTGGATGGGTCGAGGCCGGAGGACCTGGTTCCGGAAGGCCCGGCCCTCGATGCGCTGGAGGCGCGTCGTCACGGACTCTTCGTCGCGATCAACAAGATCGATGTGGCGTCGGCGGAGGGCGTGCAGCGCCTGGCGGACTGGAGCGAAACGAAGCTGGGCGTTCGCCCGGCGCGGATCTCGGCCCTGACCGGGGAAGGGGTGCTGGAGCTCAGGGATGCCCTGATCGCCGCGCTCCCCGAGTCCCCCTTCCTGTATCCGGCGGACGAGATCGCCACGCAACCGGTGCGGTTCTTCGTGGCGGAGCTGATCCGGGAGACGATCTTCGAGCAGTACCATGAAGAGATCCCGTACAGCAGCTTCGTGGCGATCGAGGAATACCGGGAGGCGGCGACGCCCGTCTACATTCGGGCGACGGTATTCGTCGAGAGGGAGAGCCAGAAGGCGATCCTGATCGGACGACAGGGCAGTGCGATCCGGGAGCTCGGGCGGCGGGCGCGGGAGAAGGTGGAAGCGTTCATCCAGGCGCCCGTCTACCTGGACCTGTGGGTCAAGACGATGCCCGGGTGGCGCCGTAAGCGGTCGGCATTGAAACACCTGGGGTTCCCGGTGCCGGGGGAGCTGTAGGCGGTCCCCGGGGGGACGCGGTCCACACTGAGCCGCGCCGGTCGGCGGCACGCGGTGGATTCGCGTCTGGCCGTGCAGCCCCGCATGACGGGGGAGTGCCCGTTGCCTGGCCCGGCCCAGGCCGGCCGACGAACGCTCGAGGATGGAGCGAGCCTCATGCTGGACAAGGAACTGCTGGACATACTCGTTTGCCCGCAATGCAAGGGTGAGCTGGAGTACCGGCCGGACGCGAACGAGCTGATCTGCCACGCCTGCCGACTGCGCTTCGAGGTCCGGGACGACATCCCCATCATGCTGCTGGATGAGGCGAAGCCGCTCTGACTCCGGGTGCAAGGGCGCATCCGGCGGCGCTCGGTTCCGTCGCGGGACGTGGCTCGTCGCGGGGGTCGCGTTCGTGGCGGGGCTGTGCGTGGCTCCTGCGGCTGTCCACGCTCAGGGCTCCGATGCGGTGCCCGCGAACGAGTGCTGCCTGCCGCTCCTGCTCCCAGTGGGAGCCCGTACCGTTGCGGTAGGGCAGACGCTCGCGGCCAGGGCAGGGGCGGAGGAGGCGGTGTTCGTGAATCCCGCCGGGCTGGTCGGGATCCGGGGCGACCAGTTCATGATCCACCGCTCGTCGGGAATCGCGGGCGAGGGCAGTACGTTTTCGGTGCTGTTCTCGCGGGAGGCCATCGGCACGATCGGGCTCACCTACCACATACTGGACGGCGGTGAGATCCAGGCCACGGACATGAATGGGCGCCCGGTGGGCACCCTGCTCATCCGTGACCACGTCCTCGTTGCGTCGTTCGCCACGCACGTGGGGTACGGCCTCTCCGCGGGCTTCAACTACAAGCTCTACCACTTCGCCAACACGTGCCGCGGCTCGTGCGGGGGGGAATCGACGAGCGGCACGACACACGCGGTGGATGTGGGCGCGCACTTCAGTCCGCGCTGGCTCCCGGCTCTCCAGGTCGGCGCATCCGTCCTGAGCGTCGGCTTCCCCCTGCAGGTCGTCAACTTCGAGCAGGCGGACGTGCTCCCGTCCCGCCTGCGCCTGGGGCTGGCCTACAACGCGCTGAGCCATTCGGCGCTGGACAGCATTGCCGATCTCTGGGTATCGGCCGAGATCGTACAGAGCCTCCGGCATTCGGCCAGGAGGGTCCCCTCGATCGGGGTCGAGCTCGCGTTCGACGACGCGCTGTTCCTCCGGGCAGGGTATGTCCACGGCCAGGCGCTGGAGGGCTGGACCGCGATCGGGCTGGGAGTGAGGTACCAGCGGTTCCATGTATCCGTCGCGAAACCGTTCGCCGGGATGTCCGGTGACCCGGATCTCGAGCTGTTCGAGATGACCTTCGGCATCCGGTTCTGATCATGGTCGTTCGGAGGATCGCTGGATGCTTCGGGCTCCTGGTCGGGCTCGCCCTCCTCGCCGCCGGACCGGCTGAAGGACAAGGGCCCGAGGCGAGCGACCGGTTCGCGGAGGCTTCGCCCCATCTGGACCCCGCCGTGGGCTCTGCCGGCCGGGCGTTTTTCGTTTCCGCGCTCGTCCCGGGGGGCGGGCAATGGTTGCTCGGCCAGGGGCGCTGGGTGCCCTACCTCGCCGTAGAATCCTGGGCGTGGCTCCAGTACAGGAGCCGGCACCAGACGGGCCGGCAACTCGCTCGACGGTACCGGGAGCTCGCGCGGCAGGTGCCGCGCCGGATCAGCCCGGGCCCGAGGCCGGATGGCCCGTTCGAGTACTACGAGGCCATGAGCAAATATTCCGCGAGCGGCGCATTCGATGCGGACCCATGGGAGCCCGGCGTGCAGCCCGAGCAGAATCCCAACACGTACAACGGGATGATCTGGAAGCTGGCGCGAGACATGTTCCTGCCCGCCGGAAGCGGCCCGCCGGACCCGGACTCTCCGGAGTATCAGCTTGCCCTGCAATACTATATGGAGCGGGCAACACCGCAGGAGTATGCGTGGTCGTGGGGGGAGCACAGGCTGGAGCAGCAGGCCTTCGCCGACCTCATCCGCCAGAGCGACGAGGCCTTCCGGTCCGCGACCATGGCGCTCGGTCTGATCCTTGCAAACCACCTCGTGAGTGCCGTTGACGCCTTCGTGACGGCCCGGCTACGGTCCGCGCGCGAGGGTCTGGCTCCCGTCGAAATCGAAAGTGGTCTCGATCCACAGGGTGGTACGCTCCGCTGGACTGCCTCGGTCCGCGTGCCGTTGCCGCAGAGGTGAAAGTGCCCGTTAGTCCCGAGCGCATCGTCGAGTATCTCCGAACGGAGGCCGGGCGGCCGCTGAAGGCCAAGGAGCTCGCCCGAGGACTGGGCGTGTCGACCGCCGATTATGCGGACTTCCGCGCCCTGCTGGCGCGCCTGGAGGATCAGGGCACGGTGTACCGGGTGCAGCGGCAGCGGTACGCCGTGCCGGAGAAGATCAGTCTGGTGGTGGGCCGGCTCCAGACGATCAAGAGCGGGGCCGGGTTCGTGGTTCCGGAGGACGGCGGGCCGGACCTGTACATCAGCCCGGAGGGGCTGGGCTCGGCCGTGGATGGAGACCGGGTCGTGGCCCGGGTCGAGCGGCGGCGGCGGGCGCAACGGAGGGAAGGGCGGATCATCAAGGTCCTCGAGCGGGCCCGGGAATTCATCGTCGGCTCGTATCACCCCGCCCGGAACTTCGGGTTCGTCGTGCCCGATGAGCGCAAACTGACGCGGGACGTATTCATCCCGCCGGGGCTGGACGGCGGCGCATCGGAAGGCGACGTCGTCGTGGTGCGGGTCACGAACTGGGGGGATGAGTACCGGGGCCCGGCCGGGGAGGTGCATCGGGTGCTCGGGCCGGCAAGTGCGGCCGGGGTGGACGTTCTGGCGGTCATCTACGGGCACGGACTCCCGCTGGACTTCCCGCCCGAGGTGATCGCCGAGGCAGAGGCGGTCCGCGACCGGGGGATCACTGCCGAGGACTTCGCCGGCCGACGCGATCTGCGGGATCGGCTCATCTTCACGATCGATCCCGCGGATGCGCGGGACCACGATGACGCCCTCTCCGTCGAGCCGGCGGGGGATGGTCTCTGGAAGGTGGGGGTCCACATCGCGGACGTCAGCGCGTACGTCCCCGATGGCAGCGCGCTCGACGTCGAGGCGATGCGCCGCGGGACCAGCATCTACCTCGTCGACCGGGTCATCCCCATGCTGCCGGAGGCCCTGTCGAACGAGCTCTGCTCCCTCAAACCGGACCAGGATCGGCTGGCGGTCTCCGTATTCATCACCGTCGACGACGAAGGCGAGGTGCGGGACAGCGAGGTGGTGCGGAGCGTGATCCGGAGCCGCCATCGGCTCTCCTACGACGAAGCCCAGGCGGTCCTCGACAACGACGCCTCGATCGACCCGGAGACGGACGAGTCGTTGCGCCGGCTCCTGGAACTGAGCCGTGCGCTCCGTCGGAAACGTGAGAAGCGGGGGAGTCTGGACTTCGACCTCCCGGAGGCGCGCGTCATTCTGAACACGCGTGGAGAGCCGACGGACATCCAGCGGGTGCTGCGGTTGGAGAGCCACCGGCTCATCGAGGACTTCATGCTCCTGGCGAACGAGACCATCGCCCGGACCGCCGTCCGCGCAAAGATCCCGTTCCTGTTCCGGATCCACGAACGCCCCGACCTCGACCGGATGGAGCAGCTCCGCGAGTTCGTCTCTTCCTTCGGCTACCGGGTCGGCGGACGCACGGAGATCCGGCCGAAGGATCTCCAGCGGTTGCTCAAGCAGGTCCGGGGACGCCCGGAGGAGGGCCTGATCTCGACCGTCGTGCTGCGGTCCATGAAGCAGGCCCGCTACAGTCACGAGAACCTCGGTCACTTCGGCCTGGCCGCCACCCATTACACGCACTTCACGTCGCCGATCCGGCGGTACCCCGACCTCGTCGTCCATCGCCTGGTCAAGCGCGCGTTCATTGACGGAGAGCGGATTCCGGAGGAGCTGAACGATGAAGCGCTGCCCGCGGTGGCTCGCCTGAGCAGCGAACGGGAACGGGTCGCCGTGGAGGCGGAACGGGACAGCGTCGCCCTGAAGAAGGTGGAGTTCATGGAGCGCCACCTCGGGGCGGTCTTCGAGGGCACGATCAGCGGCGTGGTCCCGTTCGGGTTCTTCGTCCTCCTGGACGATTTCTTCGTCGAAGGCCTCGTCCACGTCAGCTCGCTGGACGACGACTACTATGTGTACCTGGAGGAACAGTTCGCCCTGGTGGGGGAGCACCGGCGTCGCCGGTTCCAACTGGGCGGACGCGTGAAGGTCCAGGTGGCCCGGGTGGACCGGCTGGAGCGTGCCATCGATTTCGTCCTCGTGGACGGATCACCGTGACCGCGCTCCGCGGCGCGCTCCGGGCAGCCCGCAAGTGCGGTGAGTGGTTTGACTTGAGCTGCTGACGGCGATAACTTCGAGATCGGTGGACCAGCGCCTCCTTCCCCGAAGCCATGCATTTTCAACCGTACCTGATCTACCATTCGCCCCTTGCGCGGGAGATCCCTGATATCGTGCGCGCGTTCGCACGAGATCAGGACTTCCGCATTGTGCAGATCGCGAGTCCGGAAGAGGTGGTGGCGCGGGTCAACCGCAGCTTCCCGGCGTGCATCATGGTCGACAGCGACCCGGCCGGCCGGTGCCTGGAGCTTTGCCGGACTCTGAAGCGCGATACGTTCTGCGCGATCGTGCCGGTGATCCTACTCATGGAGCGGGACTCGGCGCACGAGATGGCGCTGGCGGGGCTGGATGCGGGCGCGGATGAGGTGCTCACGCCCGGCATGGACGACCGGGAACGCCTGCTCCGGCTGAAGACGGTGCTCCGCCGGGCGGACCGGGACGTCAGTGTGCACCCGACCACCCGGCTTCCGGGTACGGTCCAGATCGAACGGGACATCGCGGAGCGGGTTCGGTCCGGCGACCTCTTCGCGGTGTGCTACGCCGACCTCGATCACTTCAAGGAATACAACGACCGCTACGGCTACACGGAGGGTGACCGCGTCATCCTGCTGCTCTCGCACATCCTGCGGGATGTGGTCAAGGGCATATCGCCGAGCGGCTTCATCGGGCACATTGGCGGCGACGACTTCATCTTCAACGTGCCGCTTGAAGACATGCGGCGTTGCTGCGAAGAGGTCATCGAGGTCTTCGACGAGCTGATCCCGTACCAGTACAGCGAAGCGGACCGGCGCGCGGGGTATTTCCTGGGGAAGGACAGGCGCGGGAACCTGTTGAAGATCCCGATCATGACGCTGTCGATCGGGGTCGTCACGAACCAGTACCGGCGCTACACGCACACGGCGCGGGTGAGCGAGCACGCGACGGAGATGAAGACGTACGCGAAGAGCCTGCCGGGTTCGGTTTACGCGGTGGACCGGCGGCGGGACTTGCCGCCCGTGCCCGCGGGTAGCGGATCGAAGGACGAACAACAGGATCAGGTCGGCGAATGAACGTCCGGTGCCCATCCTGTGAGACGCTGTACCGGGTCGACCCGGCCCGGGTGCCGGAGGGCGGCGTGCGGGCGCGGTGCTCCACGTGCCGGAGCACGTTCGAGGTCCGTCGGCCGGAAGAACGCCCGGCCGCTGCGGTCCTCGCCTCGGCGCAGGCCGCCCGGCCGACTGCGCAGCCGATGGCGGGGGCGCGCGTGGAGCCGGCGGAGCCCATCGTCGGGACCGGTGCTCCGGAGCCGCGCGTTGCGGACTCGGCGCCCGGGACCGGTCAGGAGCGTGGCTGGGCGCACACTCCGGGAATGGCGCCCGCGGCGCCGGACGTGCCCGGGCCGACCGTGGTCGGCGGCGCAGGGGGCGCCCGGACACCCGCTCCGCCGGCCGCGCCCTCCGGCGTGGTGACGCAGCCCCCGAGCCCGGGACCGCAGCCTCCAGCCGTTCCCAGGGAAGCTCCGCGGGGGCCGGCCGAGCGGCCGATCGCCGCCCGTGCGGCCGCGCCCGCCGGCCCTCCGGGATTCGTACGCTCGGACCCCCACACCCGGGCGAGGCGGATCGCGCGCGCGCTCGTGTCGGACATCGTGGTGTACAACCGCGAGCGGCGGGATCGTGCGCTGCAGCACGGCACGCTGCGTACGGAGTTGCGCGAGGAGATCCTCAAGAGCTGGGAGGAGTACGTGGCGCAGGTGGGGGAGGAGATCGCGAAGTCGACGCCGTACTTCCGGGACGCGCTGAATGCGATCCTCGCCGAGGGCAAGCGGGTGTTCTGAGGCCGCCGGTGCGCGCGTGGATGCGTGGGTCGAACGCGGTCGTTCCCAGCGGAATCGGGGGCATGCGACGAGCCGGAACGCGGTTGCCCGGTGGCGTATGTTGCGCTAAATTTGATATGTGGAGATGCCTTCGAGGCCGTCCTTCCGGGACGGCCTCTGTCGTTAACTGGTGGAGGTGAGCAGAATGGCGGCCACGGAAATGCGGGCGCGGGTGGACGCGCTGCGTGAGCGCATCGATGCGCTCGGAGGTTATCTTTGACGTCGATCGCAAGCGCGAACGCCTAGCGGTCCTCGAAGCCAGGATGGCGGAGCCCGGGTTCTGGGACGACGCCCAGGCCACGAAGACCGTCATCGACGAGGTCAAGGAACTGCGCAGCTGGATCGAGCCCTGGGAGAAGCTCGACCGGAAGGCGGTCGAACTGGAGGAGCTCGCCGAGCTGCTGGTCGCGGAGTCCGACCCGGAGCTCGAAGCGGAGTGGGCGAAGGAGGCGGAGTCCCTGGACGCCGAGCTGGAGCGTCTCGAACTCCGGAACATGCTGCGCGACCCGGATGACGTGCGGGACGCGCTGGTGACCATCACGCCCGGCGCCGGGGGCACGGAGGCCCAGGACTGGGCGGAGATGCTCCTCAGGATGTACACGCGCTGGGCGCAGGACCACGGGTTCGAGGTCGAGCTGCTGGACCACCAGCCGGGCGAAGAGGCCGGGATCAAGAGCGCGACGCTCGAAGTGCGTGGCCCCTACTCATACGGCTACCTGAAGGCGGAGAAGGGTGTGCACCGGCTCGTGCGGATCTCGCCGTTCGATGCGCAGGCCCGGCGGCACACCTCGTTCGCGAGCGTGTTCGTGTACCCGGTCGTCGACGACAACATCGAGATCGAGATCGACGAGAAGGATCTCCGCGTCGACGTGTTCCGCGCTTCGGGCGCCGGCGGCCAGCACGTGAACAAGACGAGCTCCGCGGTCCGGATCACGCACATTCCGACCGGGATCGTGGTCACGTGCCAGAACGAGCGGAGCCAGCACCAGAACCGCGCAACGGCGATGAAGATGCTGCGCGCCGCCCTGTACCAGCGCGAGCTGGAGCGGCGTGAGGCGGAGCGGCAGAAGCTCGAGGCGGAGAAGACAGAAATCGCGTGGGGGAACCAGATCCGGTCGTACGTCTTCCAGCCGTACACGATGGTCACGGACCACCGGACCGAGTTGAAGGTGGGTGACGTACACGCGGTCATGGACGGCGACCTGGATCCGTTCATCGAGGCGTATCTGAAGGAGCAAGCGGCGCGAGTCGCTTGAGGAGGGGTGATGTCGGGCAGGGGCAGTCAGGTCATCCGGACGCGCCACCAGAAGCTGGAAGAACTGCGGCGGCTCGGGATCGAGCCGTTTGCGTACGAATACGACGTGACGGCGCATGCCGCCGAGGCGCGTGCGGCGTTCGAGGCCGCCGAAGCCGCGGGCGAGCTGGTCGATGGGAAGGGCCAGGACGTGCGGCTCGGCGGCCGGCTCGTGTCGTTCCGCACGCACGGCAAGGTGACCTTCGCCGATCTGCAGGATGCCAGCGGACGAATCCAGCTCTACTTCCGCCGCAACGACCTGGGCGAGAAGGCGTACGACCGGCTGGACCTGCTCGACATCGGGGACTGGATCGGGGTGGCCGGACATCTGTTCCGGACGCGCATGGGCGAGGTCACGGTGCACGTGACGTCGTACGAGCTGCTGGCGAAGTCGCTGCGGCCACTCCCCCTGGGCAAGGAAGAGGTGGACCCCGAGACCGGGGAGCGGATCGTCCACGGCGGCTTCGCCGACATCGAGCAGCGCTATCGCCAGCGGTACGCGGATCTCGCGGTCAACCCGCACGTGCGCGAGGTGTTCATCAAGCGCACCCGGATCGTGCGGGCGATGCGGGAGTTCCTCGATGCGCGGGGCTACCTCGAGGTGGAGACGCCGATCCTGCAGCCGTTGTACGGGGGGGCGTCGGCAAGACCGTTCATTACGCACCACAATGCGCTGGACATGCCCCTCTACCTGCGGATCGCCGATGAGCTCTACCTCAAGCGGCTGATCGTCGGGGGGCTCGAGCGGGTGTACGAGATCGGCAAGGACTTCCGGAACGAGGGGATCGACCGCACGCACAACCCCGAGTTCACCATGCTGGAGTTCTACGAGGCGTTCGCCGACTACCGGCGAATGATGACCGTCGTGGAGGACCTCATGGTGCACCTCGTCCGGACGGTGACCGGCGGGCCCCTCGAGATCACGTACCAGGGCATCACGCTGAACTTCCAACCGCCGTATCCACGGCTCCCGTACCTGGATGCCCTGAAGGAGTACGGGAACATCGACGTCAACGCGATGGATGACGCGGCGCTGCGGGACGCGGTCAAGTCGTTCGGGGCCGAGGACGTGGAGAGCATGAGCCGTCCGAAGCTCATGGACGAGCTCTTCAAGGAGCTCGTGGAACCGCATCTCCAGCAGCCGGTATTCATCATCGACTTCCCGCTCGAGCTTTCCCCCCTTGCGAAGCCCAAGCGGGGCGCGCCGGACCTCGTCGAAAGATTCGAGCTGATGGTGGCTGGACGCGAGATCGCGAACGCGTTCAGCGAGCTGAACGATCCGATCGACCAGCGGCAGCGGTTCGAGGCGCAGGTCCGGCTGCGGGAGCAGGGTGACGAGGAAGCCCAGACGCTCGACGAGGATTACATTCGGGCGCTGGAGTACGGCATGCCTCCGACGGGCGGCGTCGGGATCGGCGTCGACCGCCTGGTGATGCTCTTGACCGACCAACCTTCCATACGCGATGTGATCCTTTTCCCGACCATGCGGCCGGAGTGATGGAGGGCGATTGAAGCGGCTGGAGTGGTACATCGCGCGGCGCTATCTCGCGTCGCGGCGGAAAGGACGTTTCCTGTCGCTGATCACTCTGATCGCCGTGGGCGGGGTGTTCCTGGGAGTCACGGCGCTCATCACCGTCGTAGCGGTCATGACGGGGCTCCAGCGGGATCTGCAGGCGAAGATCCTGGGCTCGAACCCGCACGTATACGTGTTCGAGCACGGTGACGGCCTGCGGATGTCCGGCTGGCGGCCGGTCCGCGACCGGATCGCGCCGATCGAGGGCGTGGTGGCGGCCGCGCCGTTCATCATGACGCACGTCGCGGTGAGCCCCGGGGGCGATTACGCCCAGCCGGGCACGCTGTTCGGGATCGACCTGGAGCCCGGGCAGGCGCCGCTCACGAGCATCGAGGCCCAGATCCGGCGTGGCGAGCTCGGGCTGGGTCCGACCCGGAGCGGGCTCCCGGGCGTGCTGGTCGGCCGGCGGCTCGCGGAGAAGCTCAACGTCTTCCCCGGCGACGAGCTGCTCGTCGTCTCGTTCGAGAACATCAAGTACGGTCCGCTCGGCGACCTGGTCCCGAAGATCGTGAAGTTCGAGGTGACCGGGACCTTTTCGACCGGGATGTACGAGTACGACGCGCAGAACCTGTATGCCGAGATGGCGGCGGTCCAGGAGCTCCTGGACCTGAACGAGGACCAGGTCGGCGGGATTGCGATCCACCTCGCGAACGCCTGGGAGGCGACCCGGGTGCGCAGGGAAGTGGACGCGATGCTCGGGTACCCGTACTGGACGAGCGACTGGATGACGTTGAACCAGTCGCTCTTCTCGGCGCTGAAGCTGGAGAAGCTAGCGATGACCGTGATCCTGTTCCTGATCGTGCTGGTGGCGGCGTTCAACATCATCAGCACGCTGATCATGGTGGTCACGGACAAGACGCGGGAGATCGGGATCCTGAAGTCGATGGGGATGACGGACGGTCGGGTGCTGCGGATCTTCATGCTCCAGGGGCTGGCGATCGGGGTGATCGGGACGCTGCTCGGCGCAGCCGGGGGCCTGACGCTCGTATGGCTGCTGGACCGGTACGAGTTCATTACGCTGCCGGGCGACGTCTACTTCATCGACACGCTGCCGGTGGCGCTCGATCCGCTGGACATGATCCTGATCCTGGCGGTCAGCGTGCTGATCGCGTTCGCGGCGACGATCTACCCTGCGCGGCAGGCGTCGCAGCTCATGCCGGTCGAGGCGATCCGCCATGAGTGACGCGATCGGCGGACCGGTGGCGGAGCGGCCCGAGCCGGCACGACCGAAGGTCGTACTGGAAGCGTACGACCTCCGGAAGGTGTATATCGGTGGGGACGGCAGCGAACTCACGGTACTGGACGGGGTAGAGATCCGCGTGGCGGCCGGCGAGGCCGTGGCGATCGTGGGGGCCAGTGGGGCGGGGAAGTCGACCCTGCTCCACATCCTCGGGGGGCTGGACCGGCCGACGGCCGGACGGGTGATCGTCGGCGGGCAGGATCTGTCCGGTCTGAACGACCGCCAGCTCGCGGCGCTGCGGAACACGCAGATCGGCTTCGTGTTCCAGTTCCATCACCTGCTTCGCGAGTTCACGGCGCTGGAGAACGTCATGATGCCGATGCTGATCGCTGGCCGGGACCGGGCGTCGTCCGCGAAGCGGGCCCAAGAGTTGCTCGAAGAGGTAGGCCTGGGCGCGCGAGCCGCCCACAAACCGTGGCAGCTCAGCGGCGGCGAGCAGCAGCGCGTAGCGGTCGCGCGGGCGCTTGCGAACCAGCCCCTCTTGCTCCTGGCGGACGAGCCGAGCGGGAACCTCGACACGCATACCAGCGAGCACCTGCACGACCTGTTCTTCCGGCTGAGGACCGATCACGGCGTGGCCATCGTGGTGGCGACGCACAATCGGGAACTCGCCGACCGTGCCGATCGGGTCCTCCTCGTCAAGGAGGGTCGGCTGCAGAGCTTCTATCCGGCGTAGCACGATTATGCTGTGCGATCACTGCGGCGAAAACGAAGCGGTCATCCACCTGACCCAGATCGAGAACAACCAGATGAGCACGTTTCATCTGTGTGAGTCGTGTGCCGCCGCGAAGGGGCTCGAGCCGGCCGCCAACGTGGGGAACCTGCCGTTGACCGAGTTCCTTGCCCAGATGGGGAAGGGGATGCTCCCGGAAGTGAGCGTGGATGCGGGCGGGTGCGCTTACTGCGGGATGAGGCTCGAGGAGTTCAAGCAGTCGGGACGCCTCGGGTGCCCGCACTGCTACGTGACGTTCGAGTCCCAGCTCAAGACGTTGCTGCGGAGGCTGCACGGGAGCACGCAGCACGTGGGCAAGGTGTATCTACCGCCGGATCCGAGCGAAGCGAGCCGTCAGGAGCGCCTCGCGGGGCTACGGCGCAAGCTCGAGAAGGCGGTGGCCAGCGAGGACTTCGAACGAGCCGCTCAGATCAGGGATCAGATCCGGTCCATGGAGGCGGCGCGTTGATGTTGGATTTCCTGACGCTCCCGGATTTCGGCCTCGGGTGGCTCGACGCGAGCGGTCCGTACGCGGACATCGTGCTCTCGACCCGCGTGCGCCTCGCCCGCAACCTGCAGGGGCACCGGTTCGGCTCCCGCATGCAGGACAGCGAGCGGGAGCAGATCTTCGAGCGGGTCCAGCAGGCGACGGAAAAGTCCTCGATGCTGAAGTCCGGGGTGCGGCTGGACATGGCCTCGTTGACCCCCCTCTCCCGCCAGATCCTCCTGGAGCGCCACCTCATCTCCCGGGAGCTGTCGGGCGATGGGCGGGACGGTCCGCCGCGCGGCGCCGGGCTGATCCTCGGCATCCACGAGTCCGTCGGCGTGATGGTCAACGAGGAGGACCACCTGCGCCTCCAGAGCCTCTTCTCTGGTCTGCGCCTTGCCGAAGCCTACCGGGCGGTGGACCGCCTGGACGAGGAGCTCGGCAGCGAACTGCCGTATGCCTACCACCACGACTTCGGGTATCTCACCACCTGCCCGACGAACGTGGGGACGGGGCTCCGGGCCTCCGTGCTGATCCACCTGCCGGGGCTGGTGCTGACCAAGGAGATCGGCAGGGTGCTCCAGGGCATCAACCAGGTGGGGCTGACGTTCCGCGGGCTCTACGGGGAGGGCTCGGAGGTCGTCGGAAATTTCTTCCAGATCTCGAACCAAACGACGCTCGGCAAGAGTGAGGACGACCTCATCGAACACCTGGAGCGTATCGTGCAGCAAGTCATACAGCACGAGCTCCAGGCACGAGGCGTGCTTATGCGGGATGCGCCGGCGGTGATCGAGGACAAGATCTGGAGGGCTTACGGGTTGCTACGTTACGCGCGGTCGCTGTCCTTCGAGGAGGTCATGAACCTGTTGAGCGGACTGCGAATGGGCGCCAGTATGAAACTCATACCCGGGCTCAGTGTATACACGCTCAACAAGATAATGATCTACGCGCAGGCCGCTCACCTCGAGCAGGCGGCGGGCCGCCCCTTGTCGGAGGCGGAGAGCGACTTGCATCGTGCCTCGTACGTTCGCCGTATCCTGGCCACGGAGGGCGACGTGGCCCCGGAAGGGGATGAGTAGGGTGGATCAAGGCCGGGTCGAGCGACTGGAATCAGCATTGGGACGTCTCGGGCGACGAGGACTTCCATGAATTACAATTTTACGGACCGGGTCAGGAAAGTCCTGGCGATGGCGCGGGAAGAGGCGATCCGACTCCAACACGACTATGTTGGTACGGAGCATATTCTTCTCGGCTTGATCCGCGAGGGCGAGGGAGTTGCCGCCGCAGTCCTCATGAATCTGAACGTGGATTTGGAGCAGATCCATGAGAGGGTGGAGGAGTCGGTCCGCAAGGGGAAGGCGACGATCGCCCTGGGCGAGCTGCCGTACACTTCGCGGGCGAAGAAGGTGCTCGAGTACGCCATGGCGGAGGCCCGGGAGCTGAACCACTCCTACGTGGGGACCGAGCATCTGCTGCTGGGGCTGCTGCGTGAGGAGAAGGGCATTGCGGCGCAGGTCCTGAACTCGCTCGGGGTGACGCTGGAGGAGGCGCGGGCGCAGACGCTGAAGCTGCTGGGGAGCGACATCAACCCGCCGCAGCCGTCGGGCACCGGCAGCGGCGGTGCGGCGCCGAAGGGCGAGAAGAAGTCGAAGACGCCGGCGCTGGATCACTTCTGCCGTGATCTGACGGAGCTGGCCCGGGCGGGCCAGCTCGACCCGACCATTGGCCGGGCCAAGGAGATCGAGCGGGTGATCGAGGTGCTCTGCCGGCGGAAGAAGAACAACCCGGTGCTGATCGGCGAGCCGGGCGTCGGGAAGACGGCGATCGTGGAGGGGCTCGCGCAGCTCATTGCGAAGGGCGAGGTCGCGGACAGTCTGAAGGACCACCGGGTCCTGGCGCTGGACATGGCGGCCGTGATCGCGGGCACGAAGTACCGGGGGCAGTTCGAGGAGCGGCTCAAGGCGATCATGAACGAGATCGCGCAGAACAGGAACATCATCCTGTTCATCGACGAGCTGCACACGCTGGTGGGCGCGGGGGCGGCGGAGGGCGCGATCGACGCGTCGAACATGCTCAAGCCGGCGCTGGCGCGGGGTGAGCTGCAGTGCGTGGGTGCGTCCACCCTGAACGAGTACCGGAAGTACATCGAGAAGGATGGGGCCCTGGAGCGGCGGTTCCAGACGGTGATCGTGGACCCGCCGACGATCGAGGAGACGGTCGAGATCCTGAAGGGGCTCCGGAAGCACTACGAGGAGCACCACAAGGTGGTGATCCCGGACGAGGCGCTGGAGGCCGCGGCCCGGCTGTCCGAGCGCTACATCACGGACCGGTTCCTCCCGGACAAGGCCATCGACGTGATCGACGAGGCCGGGGCGCGGGCCCGGCTGGCGGCCCAGGTTCCGCCGCCGGAGGTGGCCCAGCTCAAGGAGAAGCTGGAGGAGCTGAACAAGGCCAAGGACGCGGCGATCCGGGATCAGGACTTCGAGCGTGCGGCGGAGCTGCGCGACCAGGAGCGGGAGCTCCAGGCCGAGATCCGGCGCAAGCAGGAGGAGTGGGAGCACGAGCGCCGCACGCATCGGCCGGTGATCACGGAGGAAGACATCTCCTTCATCGTGAGCCGGTGGACGGGCATTCCGGTCACGCGGCTGAAGGAGGCGGAGACGGAGCGGCTCATCCGCATGGAGGAGGAGCTGCACAAGCGGGTGGTGGGCCAGGACGAGGCGATCCGGGCGATCAGCCGTGCGATCCGGCGGAGCCGCGCCGGCCTGAAGGACCCGCGCCGGCCGATCGGGAGCTTCATCTTCAGCGGGCCGACGGGCGTCGGGAAGACGGAGCTGGCCCGCGCGCTCGCCGAGTTCCTGTTCGCCGACCGGGACGCGCTGATCCGGGTCGACATGAGCGAGTACATGGAGAAGTTCTCGGTGTCTCGCCTGATCGGCGCGCCTCCGGGCTACGTCGGCTACGAGGACTCGGGCACGCTCACGAAGGCGGTGCGGCGCAAGCCGTATTCGGTGGTGCTGCTCGATGAGATCGAGAAGGCGCACCCGGACGTCTTCAACATCCTGCTGCAGGTGCTCGACGAGGGTCACCTGACGGACAACTACGGCCGTGTGATCGACTTCAAGAACACGGTCATCATCATGACGTCGAACCTTGGCGCCCGCGACATCACGAAGGGACGGACGCTCGGGTTCCACCAGCGGGAGTCGGCGGCCACGTTCGAGCTCATGCAGCAGAAGGTGCGCGAGGAGATCGAGCGGGCGTTCAACCCGGAGTTCCTGAACCGGGTCGACGACATCATCGTCTTCCACCCGCTGAGCCGCGAGCAGATCAGCCAGATCGTGCACATCATGCTGAAGGACGTGCACGAGCGGCTCGCCGAGGAGGATCTCAAGATCCGGCTCACGGAAGAGGCGGTCAACTTCCTGGTCGACCGCGGGTACGACGAGTCGTTCGGGGCGCGGCCGTTGCGGCGCGCGATCCAGCGGTACCTCGAGGATCCGCTGTCGGAGAAGATCCTGATGGCCGATTTCACGGCCGGCGACGAGATCGAAGTCGACGTCGCGCCCGAGGGCGAGGCGCTGGAGTTCCGGGCACTGTCGTCGACGAAGACATGAAGTCGGCATTGCCAGTGGACCTGCGGGCCGGGAGCGGCTTGATGAGCGCGACCGGCTCGCAGTTCGCGATGCGCCGATCGGGAAGTCGTGCAATGTGGGCCGGACGTGCGGTGGCGGTGATTGGCGCCGTCGCGGCTACCTTCCTGGCCGCGGCCCCGGCGGCGGCCCAGGATCCGGGCGCTGCCGAGGCCGCGCCGCCGCCCGTCGTCATTGACAGCGTCATCGTACGCGGGCTGGTCCGTCAGCCGGAGGCGGTGGTACGGGCGGAGATCGGGATCCGCTCCGGAGACACCATCACGATCCGGACGGTGCAGCGCGCGCAGCGGCGCTTGTGGGCGTCGGGCAACTACCGGGACATCCAGGTCCGGATCGTGGAGCCGGAGGGCCAGCCGGGCGCTCCGGTCCAGATCATCTTCGAGCTCGCCGAGCAGCCGTTCATCAGCGAAATCGTGTTCGAAGGGCTGGAGAACGTACGGCCCTCGGTGGTCCGGGACACCGTAGGTCTCCGGGCGCGAACGCCGTATCAGCCCGCCCGTGCGGTGGAGGCTGAGGCGATGATCCGCAAGATGCTCAGCGAGAAGGGCATTCGGGTCGCCCAGCTGAGCCACCGGGTGGAAGAGATCCCGGATCGCCCCGGCGAATACCGCCTCCGTTTCGACGTGGCCGAGGGACATCGCGTTTCCATCGCCCGGATCGACTTCGAGGGGAACACGGTCTTCTCGGACGAACGCCTCCGCAAGGTCATCGACACCAAGGCCGAAGGCTTCTTCTGGTTCCGTGGCGGCGAGTTCGACGAGGAGAAGCTGCGCGCGGACCTGCGGGAGAAGCTGCCCGAATTCTACGCCCAGAACGGGTACATCGATTTCACGGTCGTCGGCGACTCGTTGATCGTGGACCCGGAGACCGGGAAGGCGCACCTCATCATCACGGTGAGGGAGGGCGACCAGTACCGGCTCGCCGACTTCGAAGTCGAAGGGAACAAGCAATTTGCGGCTGCGGACCTGCGGCAGTACTTCGAGCGTGACCGCGGGGGGATCCTGAGCGGGTTCGGGCTGGGCGGCGGGACGCGGTCGACGAGCGGCACGCCGGTGTTCGACCAGCGGGCGTTCCTGGAAGCCACGGACGAAGTCCGGCGCCTGTACACGAACAGCGGCTACCTCTATGCGCAGGTCGAGCCGGTGGTCGAGCGGATCACGGGGGAGAACGGCGAGAAGCTGGTCCGGGCCTCGTGGCAGATCCGTGAAGGCGACCCGGCGTACGTGAACCGTGTGACGATCAAGGGGAACACGTTCACGCACGAGGACGTGATCCGCGAGCGGATCTACCTGCTGCCCGGAGACGTCTACAACGAGCAGCTCCTGATCCAGAGCTACCAGAGCATCATGGCGCTCGGGTTCTTCGAGACGCCGCTGCCGATGCCGAAGATCGAGCCGACCGAGACCGGGGACGTGAACATCACGTTCGAGGTGAAGGAGAAGCAGACCGGTTCGATCAACTTCGGCACGGCGGTGGGGGGCGGCACGGGGCTGTCCGGGTTCCTGGGCTACGACCAGCCGAATCTGTTCGGGCAGGCGAAGGCCGGCCATCTGCGTTGGGAGTTCGGGCGGTACCTGAACAACCTGGAGGCGAGCTACAGCGACCCGGCGATCTTCGGGACCCGGACGAGCGGTTCGATTTCGGTGTTCAGCGCGCGGGACCGGTTCTTCCAGTTCGCGGAGGGGCAGAGGCGGCGGACAGGGGCGGGGCTCCGGTTCGGGTTCCCGCTGCCGCTGGACCGGTTCACCCGGCTGAACGTGGGGTACTCGCTCTCCCGCACGACGTACGAGCAGTTCGACCAGGAGCAGACGTCATCCCTGTTCAGCCTGCCGCCGGGCGTGCAGAGCACCGTGACGCTCGGGATCGCGAGGAACACGCTCGACCATCCGATGTTCCCGGTGTCGGGCACACGGCAGTTCGTGGAGGCCGGGCTGAGCGGCGGGCTGCTCGGCGGGGATGGGCATTTCCAAAAGTACATCGTCGGTGGGAGCTGGTACGTACCCGTGGGCCAGGTGGGCGGGCGGCAGCCGGGCACGCGGCCGATCCGCTTCACGCTCGGTCTGACCGCAGAAGCCGGGACCCTGTTCGGGGACGCGAGCCGGTTCCCCTTCGAGCGGTTCTGGATGGGCGGCGTTCAGTTCGGGCAGCCGCTGCGCGGGTACGACGAGACGACCGTGACCCCGTTCGGTTACCGGCCGCGGGGCGTCGGGTCGCTCGAGGACCGGTTCGGGGACGCGTATCTGCGCCTGAGCGCGGAGTACGCCGTGCGATTGAACGACAACATTTCCCTGTCCCTGTTCTACGATGCCGGCAACACCTGGCGCTCGCCGGGTGAAATGAACCCGACGAAGCTCCTGCGTGGTGCGGGGATCGGCGTGACGCTCGTGACACCGTTCGGGCCGTTGGGCCTCGACTACGCGTACGGCTTCGATCGAACCGATCCGGGCTGGCAGCTGCACTTCAAGCTCGGACCAGGATTCTAACCTCAGACAGCGAGTTGCAGCGGATGCGCAGAGTACGATCGTTCCTGGTTGCGGCTGTCGGCCTGATCGCGCTGACCGGCCCCGTCCATGCCCAGGGTGCCATGAAAATCGGGTTTGTGGACACCCGGCGGCTCATTACGGAGGCGCCGGGCGCGCAGGAAGCGCGACAGGCGATGGAGCAGGACATGGTGAAGTTCCAGTCCGAGCTCCAGCAGCTGGAGGACTCGCTGAAGGCGATGATCACGAACTACGAGCAGCGGGCGGTGGTGCTCTCGCCGGAGGCGCGGCAGCAGCAGGAGGAGGCGATCCGCCAGAAGCAGCGGGCGTATCAGCAGCGCGCCGGTGAGCTGGAGGATCAGGCGGGGCGCCGCCAGGCCGAGCTGTTCGAACCGATCATGGCCCGGATCTCCCAGGCGATCAACGAGGTCCGGGCGGAGGGCGGCTATGCCGTGATCCTGGACGCGGCCGCCGGGGGGATCGTTGCCGCCGATCCTTCGCTCGATCTCACCGAGCAGGTCCTGACCCGACTGAAAGCGATGGCAACGGCCGGGAACCGGCAGCAGCGCTAGCGAAACACGAACCCGTCCAGCAAGGGAAAGAGCGAAGCGGTGCGTGCATCCGAAATCGCCGAGCTGACGGGAGGCAGGTTGGAAGGGGGGGGCGACCCGGAAATCACGGGGGTCGCTCCCCTTGACCGTGCCGGGCCGACCGAGCTCTCGTTTCTTGCGAACCCCCGGTACCTGCGGTATGTTCCGCGCGCCCGGGCCGGCGCGATCCTGGTGACGGAAGCGCTGGCGGCGCGGGAGGAGCTGGCGCTTCCCCGGATCGTCGTGAAGGATGTCCACCGGGCGCTCGCCGAGGTCCTCTCGCGGCTGTATCCCGAGCCGGCGCCGGTGCCTGGCGTACACGAGACGGCGATCATCGGCGAGGGCGCGGTTCTCGGGGAAGGCGTCTCCATCGGTCCCTACGCGGTCATCGGCGCGAACGTGCGGATCGGAGCCCGTGCATGGATCGGGCCGCACGTGGTCATCGGAGACAACTGCGTCGTGGCCGAGGACGTGAGGCTCCACCCGCACGTGACGCTGTACCCGGGCACGAGCATTGGAGCGCGCACCATCGTCCACAGCGGTGCGCGGCTGGGCGTGGACGGCTTCGGCTACGTCCAGGTGGATGGCCGGCACCGGAAGGTGCCGCAGGTCGGGAGCTGCGTGATCGGGCCCGACGTCGAGATCGGGGCGAATACCACCATCGACCGCGGGTCGATCGGTGTGACCGAGATCGGCGAAGGCGTCAAGATCGACAACCTGGTCCACATCGCCCACAACGTCCGGGTCGGGGCGCACTCCGTGATCGTGGCCCAGGTCGGGATCGCCGGCAGCAGCACGATCGGCCAACGGGTGACACTGGCGGGCCAGGTCGGAATCCCTGGCCATGTGAACATTGGGGACGGCGCCGTGCTTGCCGCGCAGGCGGGCGTCTTCGGGGACGTGCCGGCGAATGCCCGCTACAGCGGGTATCCGGCGCGGCCCCACAACGAAGCGCTCCGGGCGCAGGCGGCGCTCTTCAAGCTCCCCTCGATCGTCAAACGCATACGCGCCCTCGAGCGGGCGCTTTTCGGGCGAGAGACCCCGGACGAATGACCGTATCCAACCAGCAATCGATCCGTGGCGAGGCCGAGCTGGAAGGGATCGGCCTGCACACGGGTGAACCGACGCGAATCCGGTTCCGGCCGGCGCCCGCGAACACGGGGATCCGGTTTCGGCGGGTGGATCTGGAGGGCGAACCGGAGATCCGGGCCACACTGGAGAACGTCGTCTCGGCGGAGCGTGGTACGACGCTCGCCGTGGGCGAGGCCCGGGTCCATACCGTGGAGCATGTCCTTGCGGCGGCTGCCGCGCTCGGGTTGGACAATCTGTTCATCGATGTCCACGGCCCCGAGATTCCGATACTCGACGGCAGCTTCCTGCCTTTCTACGAAGCCCTGAGCGCGGCGGGGCCGGTGGCGCAGGATGCGCCGGCCGCGGTGCTCGAGATCGGGCGGACCATTTCGGTGAGCGACGTGGGGGGCGCCTCGTACGTCGCGCTCCCTGCGCGGTCGTACCGGATCAGCGCGACGATCGAATTCGATCATCCCCTGGTGCGCCGCCAGTTCGCGTCCTTCGACCTGGGGACCGACGGGTTCCGGGAGGAGATCGCGCCGGCGCGGACGTTCGGGTTCATGGCGGAGGCGGAGCAGCTCCGGGCCCGGGGCCTGGCGCTGGGCGCGACGCTGGAGAACGCCGTGATCCTGGACGAGGAAGGCGTCGCTTCGGGCGAGCTGAGGTTCCGGGATGAGTTCGTCCGCCACAAGATCGGCGATGTGGTCGGCGATCTGGCGCTTCTGGGGAAGCGCGTCCGGGGGCACGTGATCGCGGACCGGCCGAGCCACGCCGGCAACCTGGCCCTGGCGCGGGAAATCCAGGCGTCGGAACGGGGTGCGGCCCAGCCGATCGTCGACATCCAGAAGATCATGCAGTACCTGCCGCATCGGTATCCGATGCTGCTGGTGGATCGGATCGTCGAGTTCGAGGCGGGGAAGCGGATCGTCGGGATCAAGAACGTGACCATCAACGAGCCGTTCTTCCAGGGCCATTATCCCGGGCACCCGATCATGCCGGGCGTCCTGATCATCGAGGCGATGGCGCAGGTGGGCGGCTTGCTGCTGATGGATTCCATAGAGAATCCGGAAGACAAGGTTGTTTATTTCATGTCTCTCGACAACGTGAAGTGGAGGCGGCCCGTGACGCCCGGCGATCAGATCCGGTTCGAGCTGGAGATGCTCCAGCTGCGCCGGCACGTTTGCCGGATGCGGGGAGTCGGGACGGTAGACGGGCATCTGGTGGCCGAGGCCGAAATGATGGCGAGGATCGTGGACCGGTGAAGGGGGCAACGATGCTCGAAGCGAAGGCGTGGCCGGCCACGGAGATCCACCCGACGTCGATCATCGATCCGAGCGCGGAGATCGGCTCGGACGTGGTGATCGGGCCGTACTCGGTGATCGGGCCGAACGTGGTGATCGGGGACGGGACCCGACTCGGCCCGCACGTGCTGATCGAGCGGGACACGGTGATCGGCCCGGGCTGCGTGATCCACAAGGGGGCGGTGCTCGGCTCGGATCCGCAGGACCTGAAGTACCGGGGTGAGTCGACGCAGCTCGTGATCGGCGCCCGGACGGTGGTGCGGGAGTTCGCGACGCTGAACCGGGGCACGGCTGCCCGGGGCCGGACGGAGGTGGGGAGCGACTGCCTCCTCATGGCGTACTGCCATGTCGCGCACGACTGCGTGATCGGGAACCACGTGGTTATCGCGAATGCGGTGAACATGGGCGGCCACGTGGTGATCGAGGACTGGGCGAGCGTGGGCGGGCTCACGGCGATCCATCAGTTCGTGCGGATCGGAGCCCATGCGTTCGTGGGCGGTGCGTCCCGGGTGCAGAAGGACGTGCCGCCGTACGTGCGGGCTGCGGGGAATCCCATCGAGCTGGCGGGGCTGAACACCGTCGGGCTGCAGCGTCGGGGCTTCCCGGAGGAAGTGCGGCGGGAGCTGAAGCGGGCGTACAAGCTCTTCTTCGCGTCGACGTACAACGTGAGCCAGGCGATCGAGCGGGCGAAAGCCGAGCTGACGCCGTACCCCGAGATCGTCCATTTCCTCGAGTTCGTCCAGGCGAGCGAGCGCGGGATCCTTGTCTGAGTCACGATGGCTCGCGGGTTGAGAGTCGGTGTGATCGGCGTCGGCAGCCTGGGCTTCCACCATGCCCGTCTGCTGCGCGACCTGCCGGGCGCGGAGCTGGTGGGCATTCATGACACGAATGCCGCCCGGCTGGCGGAGGTCAGCGAGCAGCTCGGCGTCCGGCCCTTCCAGGAGCTGGGCGCGCTGCTGGGGGAGGTGGAGGCGGTGGTGGTGGCGGTGCCGACCACGGCGCACGAGGAAGTGGCGTGCGAGGCGCTCGACCGTGGGATCCACGTTCTGATCGAGAAGCCGATCGCGCCGACGCTGGAAGCCGCCGACCGGATCCTGGAGGTGGCGGAACGGCGGGGCGCGGTGGTGCAGATCGGGCACGTGGAGCGGTTCAACGGGGCGTTGCGGGCGTGCGAGCCGTACCTGGAGCGCCCGCTGTTCGTGGAGAGCCATCGACTGGCGCCGTTCGGGCCGCGCGGCACGGATGTGGCCGTTGTCCTGGATCTCATGATCCACGACCTGGACCTGGTCTTGAGCCTGGTTCGGCGGCCGGTGACGTCCATTGCGGCGGCCGGGGTGCCGGTGCTGACGCCGAGCCCGGACATTGCGAACGCCCGTATCGAGTTCGAGGGGGGCTGCGTGGCGAACGTGACGGCGAGCCGGGTCTCCCTCGAGCGGATGCGGAAGATCCGATTCTTCCAGCGGTCCGGTTACATCAGCCTGGATCTGGCGGCGGGGCGGGGGGAGTTCCTCCGCCTGCGGGACGGGATCCGGTTCGAGCCCGGGGTTCCGCTGCCAGGGACGGGGCTCCAGGATGTCGTGGAGCGGATCCCGCTCGAAAGCGACGGCGTGGAGCCCCTCCGCTGCGAACTGGAGAGCTTCGTGGCCGCGGCCTCGGGCGCCGGACCGGTTGCGGTATCGGGGCGGGACGGGCGCGAGGCGCTCGCCGTCGCGCTGGAGATCATGGAGAGGATCGCGAAGCATGTCGCAGGTCAACATCCGGCGTGACCGGAGTCGGGGCCCCCGGGGGCCGGTCCGCCCGCCGTCGCTGGGGAAGCTGGTTGCCGCGCTGGTGCTCGTTCTGCTGGCGCTCTGGTATCTGAGCCAGTACACATGACGGGGGCAGCGCCCACGATCCTGCTGTCAGCGGGCGAACCATCGGGTGATCTCCACGGGGCAGCCGTCGCCCGGGCCCTTCGGCGCCGATGGCCGAACGTTCGGTTGTTCGGCCTCGGTGGGCCGAAGATGGCGGAGGCGGGCGTCGAGCTGCTCGCGGACATGAACGAGCTGGCTGTCATGGGATTCGCCGAGGTGGTCGGGCGGATCCCGTTCTTCTTGGGGCTTCTTCGGCGCATCCGGGGCGAGCTGCGGGAGCGCGGCGCGGACCTGGTCGTTCCGATCGACTACCCGGGGTTCAACCTCCGATTGGCGCGGGCCGCGCGGGAGCTCGGGACACCGGTGCTCTACTACATCGCGCCGCAGGTCTGGGCGTGGCATCGCAGCCGGATCCACCAGCTCGCCCGGACGGCGGACCACCTGGCCGTGATCCTGCCGTTCGAGGAGCCGCTCTTCCGGGAGGCCGGCGCCCGGGTGACGTTCGTGGGGCATCCGCTGCTGGACGCAGTCCCCGAGATCCGGTCCCGGGAGGCGTTCTGCGCGGAGCTCGGGCTCGATCCGCGTCGGCCGATCCTGGCGCTGTTCCCGGGGTCCCGGGCGCAGGAGGTGGAGCGCCACCTGACCGTGTTCACGGAGGCGGCGCTGTGGGCGATGGAGGGGCACCCCGGGGTGCAGCCGGTGATCGCCGCCGCGGAGAGCCTGGACGCCGCGGCGTACGCCGGCGCGCCGTTCCCTGTGGTGCGGAGGTCGGCGGAGCTCCTGGCGCACGCCCGGGCGGCGCTCGTGAAGTCGGGGACGACGACGTTGCAGGCCGCGCTCGCCGGCGTGCCCATCGTGATCGCGTACCGCACGCACCCGGTCACGTTCTGGTTGGCGAAGCGGCTGGTCAGGGTGGACCACATCGGTCTCGCGAACCTGGTGGCGGGGCGGCGGGTGGCGCCGGAGTTCCTGCAGGACGAGGCGGAGCCGGCGGCCCTGGCGGCGGCGCTCCTGCCGCTCCTGAGCGATGGCCCGGAGCGTCGGGCCATGGTCGAGGCGTTCGGCCAGGTTCGAGCCTCGCTCACGGTCCCGGATGGGAGCGGAGCGAGCACGGCGGATCGGGTCGTTGCGCTGGCCGCGGAGCTGCTCGATCGAAGGGGATGAAGGTCAAGCCGACGCGCAAACGCGTGCTCGGCCGTGTCGGCGGCGTCCTCCTCGACGCGCTCATGGCGAGCACGCGGTACGAGGTGCAGCGGAGCGAGCCGCTCGAAGCGCTCCGAGGTCGGGGGCAGCCGGTGATCTTCGTGCTGTGGCACGGCCGGTTGCTGCCGCTGGCGTACCTGCATCGTGCGCAGGGGATCGTGGCGCTGATCAGCCGCTCCGGCGACGGCGAGTACATCACGGGCGTGCTCGAGCGGTGGGGGTACGTACCGGTCCGGGGATCGAGCAGCCGAGGGGGAACGGCGGCGCTTCGCGAGCTCGTGCGCCTCGGGCGGGCGGGCCGCTCCATTGCGGTGACACCGGACGGGCCGAGGGGGCCGCGTCAGACCATGAAGCCCGGCCCGCTGATCGCCGCGCAATTGACAGGCATGCCGGTACTACCGATCGCGGCGGGCACGCGGCGCGCCTGGTGGGCGGAATCCTGGGACCGGTTCCTCGTGCCCAAGCCTTTCGCCACGATCCACGTAGCGTACGGTGAGCCGACGTTCGTGCCGAGGGAGGCGGATGAAGCGGAGATCGAGCGGCTCGCCCGGGTGGTGGAAGGCGAGCTGAACCGACTCGTAGCCGAGGTGGATGCACGTGCCGCCGCGGACCGGTGATGGGGGCGTCGTTACCAGGGACGTCGGACCCGCGCGATGGGTGGAGCGGTGGTGGCGGGGGGAGGCGGGCTGGCCGGGGGCCGTGCTCGACTGGACCATGGCGCCTGCGGAACTCCTGTTCCGAGGCGCTGTCCGGTTTCGCGGGTGGCTGTACGACCGCAGGGTGCTCGCCGTACGGCGGGTGGGGGTCCCGGTCGTGAGCGTGGGGAACATCGGGGTCGGGGGGACGGGGAAGACGCCGGTGGTGCGGTGGTTGGTCGGCGAGCTTCGCCGCCGCGGGGCCACGCCCGGCGTCCTTCACGGTGGCTACGCGATGGACGAGCCCGAGCTTCACCGCCGGTGGTACGGGGAGCTCCCGGTCGTGGCGAACCGGGATCGGTTCGCGGGTGCGGCCCGGGCCATCGAGGCCGGGGCGACGGTCCTGGTACTCGACGACGGGTTCCAGCATCGCAAGCTGCATCGCGATCTGGACATCGTCCTCGTGGCGGTGGAGAGCTGGACCGGAGTCCCGCGGCTGCTCCCTCGCGGACCGTGGCGCGAGTCTCCGGCCGCCCTTGCCCGGGCCAACGTGGTCGCGGTCACGCGCAAGACCGCCGGTTTCGACGACGCCCGGCGCGTGGCCGGCGAGCTCGCCGGGTTCGCGGGCCACGACAGGATCGTGCACCTGCACATCCGACCAGGGCGGTGGGTCCGGTGGGGAACGGCAGGCGACGGCGATGCCGCGCCGGCGGAGGCCATTGCCGTGGCCGGGATCGCGCGGCCGGATCTGTTCGTGGAGAACGCGGCAGAGACCGGGGTGCACGTCTCGGAGGTCCTGGTCTTTCCGGACCACCATGACTACGGACCCGAGGACTGGTCCCGGATCCAGGCGGCCGCAGCGGGCAAGCCGGTGGTGACCACGGAGAAGGACGCGGTCAAGCTGGGCCCGCTGGCGAACGATACTGAGTTATGGTATCTCGAACAGGAAGTCGGGGTCGAGGCCGGCGCGGAACGCCTGTTCGAGCACCTGGACGCACTCGTTACATGATGTTGTGGCTACCCCCCCCAACCCCGCCCGGCCGCCGCGGCCGGGCGATCCGGACGCTCCGGGCGCCCCGCCGTGCTCGGCACGAGGGCGGGTGGCGTGGGGGGTGTGAACCGCCCCCGTCGGGGGCACCATGTCGTACCTATTGTGCCGGGACGCCATGGCGGCGTTCCCGGCGTGGCAGGAGGCCATAGGCCGATGGAGCCCGCACAGCAGATCGCGCATCCGGTGATGGATGCGCCGATCCACGAAGAGAACCCGTTCGAAGCCATGATGCGGCGTTTCGATCGCGCCGCGGAACTGCTCGACCTGGACCCGGGCCTGTACCGGATCCTGCGGCACCCGGAAAAGCAGGTGATCACGTCCATCCCTGTGATGATGGACAACGGTGAGATCGAGGTCTTCCAGGGTTATCGGGTGCACTACAACACCTCCCGCGGTCCGGCCAAGGGCGGGATCCGTTTCGACACGAACGTCACCCTGGAGGAGGTCACCGCGCTGGCCGCGTGGATGACGTGGAAGTGCGCCGTGGTCAACGTCCCCTTCGGCGGCGCGAAGGGCGGCGTCGTCTGCGACCCGTTCCGCCTCTCCACCGGCGAGCTCGAACGGCTCACCCGCCGGTACACGGCGTCCATCCTCGAGATCCTCGGCCCCGAGTCCGATGTGCCCGCGCCCGACGTGAACACGAACGAGCAGGTGATGGCCTGGATCATGGACACCTACTCGATGCACAAGCGGCACACCGTGACCGCGGTGGTGACCGGTAAGCCGGTGGCGCTGGGCGGGTCCCTCGGCCGGCGCGAAGCGACGGGGCGCGGCGTCCAGATCGTGGTCAACGAGGCGCTCCGGCTGCTCGACATGCCGCGCGAGGGAACGCGCGTCGCGATCCAGGGATTCGGTAACGTGGGCTCCGTGGCCGCCCGCCTCCTGGAGAACGACGGCCTGACCGTCGTGGCGATCAGCGACAAGACGGGCGGGATCTACAACCCGAACGGGATCGACATCGACGAGGCCCTGAAGTGGGTCCGGGAGCATCGCTTCCTCGAGGGCTTCCCGCACGGCGATGCGATCACGAACGAGGAGCTCATCGAGCTCGATGTCGACGTGCTGATCCCGGCCGCCGTGGAGAACGTCATCACGAGCCGGAACGCGCCGTGGATCAAGGCGAAGGTGATCGCCGAGGCGGCGAACGGCCCGACCACCTCGGGGGCCGACCAGATCCTCGAGGACAGGGGCGTGTTCGTCATCCCGGACATCCTCGCCAACGCCGGGGGCGTGACCGTCAGCTACTTCGAGTGGGTCCAGGACCGGGAGGGGTACTTCTGGTCGGAGGAGCTGGTGAACGAGCGGCTCCGCGACGTCATGGTCCGCTCGTTCCACAGCGTGCGCGAGTACTCGGAGCAGCACGGCGTGAACATGAGGACCGCAGCGTACATGCTGGCGATCGACCGGGTCGCCGCCGTGCACCGCATGCGGGGCATCTACGCCTGAGCGAACCGTGTCTTGAAAGTCTGGATCCTGGCAGTGGGGCGACCGGGGCGCCTGCTCGGCGCGGCGATCGAGGAGTACGAGCGCCGGGCAGCGCGCTACTGGTCGCTGGCCACTCTGGAGGTGAAGGAAGAGCGGGCCACCGGCGGCCGCCCGGCTGACCAGGTGAGGGAGGCCGAGTCGGCGAGGCTGCTCGAGCGCGTGCCGCCGGGGGCCGAACTCATCGCCTTGACCCGGGCCGGCGAGCGCTGGAGCTCGGACGAGCTCGCGGCTTACCTCGACCGGCTCGCGGTCCAGGCGCGGCCGGGCGCGGCGTTCGTGATCGGCGGGGCGTACGGCCTCGGCCCCGCGGTGCTGCGCGCCGCCCGACACCGGCTCTCCCTGTCCACCTTCACGTTGCCGCACGACATGGCGCGCCTGCTCCTGGCGGAGCAGCTCTATCGCGCCGGAACGATCGTTCGAGGGGAACCATACCACAAGGCGGCGGGCTGACAGCGCCCGTCGCGCGCGCCGGGAGAGGATACGCTGAATCTCGAAATCCACGTTCAACCGCTTCCGGGCCCGCGCCTCGTGCAGGACTACCTGGCGGGCGCGCCGACCCTCGCCCCGTTCTTCACGGGCTCGCCCTGGGACCCGGATGCGTACCGCCGCAAGGCCGAGGAGGTGGACCGCCGGTTCGGCCTTTCGCGCCGCATGTCCATGGCCGAGGCGATCCGGCCCACGTCCGCGGCCGCTGCCGCCAAGCTGGACAGGATCACGTCCGGCGATGGCTTCTTCGTCACCACGGGCCAGCAGGCCGGGCTGTTCACCGGACCGCTGTTCACGATCTACAAGGCCCTGACCGCCGTGCGCCTCGCGGCGGCGCTCGAGGAGCTGCTGGGCTGCCCGGTCGCGCCGCTGTTCTGGGTGGCGTCCGACGATCACGACTGGGAGGAAGTCAACCACGTCCACGTGATCGACAGCGCGAACCGGTTGGCGCGGATCGAGGTGCAGGACGACGCGGACACGCCCCTGTCGTCCATGGCCCGGCGGCGGTGGGGCCCGGGGCTCGAGGCCGCGCTGGAACAACTGACCGCCTCCGTGCCGCCGACCGAATTCGCGGGGCCGTTGTTCGAAGAGCTGCGGGCGGCCTACCAGGTCGGCTCGACGGTGGCGGAGTCTTTCGGCGACGCCGTCGCCTCGCTCCTCTCGCGCTTCGACCTCCTCATCGTGGACGCCAGCCACCCGGCGCTCAAGATGCTGGCGCTGGACGTGCTGGTCCCGGAGCTCGACCACTGGGCGAAGCACGTGGAGCTCCTGGCGGCGCAGACGGCGCGGCTGGAGGCGGCCGGGTACCACGCCCAGGTCCCGGTACTGCCGGACGCCGCGAACCTCTTCGTGGAGGACGAAACCGGGCGCGACCGGCTGGCCCGGGAGGGTTCCCACTGGGTGCTCCGCAGGAGCGGACGCCGGATCGGCGACGCGGACTTGCGGGCGCTCCTTCAGCTCGACCCCAGCCGGTTCTCGCCGAACGTGGTCCTCAGGCCCGTGGTGGAGAGCGCCTCGTTCCCGACCCTGGCCTACGTTGCGGGGCCGGGCGAGCTCAGCTACTACGCCCAGATCGGGTGCCTCTTCCGCGCCCACGGCATCGAGATGCCGCTCGTCTACCCGCGCGCGAGCATCACGCTCGTGGAGCCGAAGGTGCGGAAGGTCATGTCCAAGTTCGGCCTCGCCATCGAGGATCTGCGGCGGCCGGCCCACGAGGTCGCCGCCCGGGTCTTCCGGGATGAGCTGCCGGAAGGCATCCAATCCGCGCTGCGGGAGCTGCGGCGCTCGCTGAACGAGGGGTACGAGCGCCTGGCCGCGGCGGTGCCGGAGGTGGATCCCACGCTGAAGGGGCCGGCGCTCGGCGCCCGGAACGCGGCAATGGTCGGGCTGGAGGAGCTGGAGAAGAAGATCGTCCAGCACCTGAAGCGGCGTAACGCCATTGGCCTGGAGCAGCTCGAGAAGGCCGTGGTGAACATCGGACCGCTCGGCCAGCCGCAGGAGCGGGTGGTCAACGTATACCCATACCTCGCCCGTTACGGGCCGGATCTGCTGGGGGCGATCGCGGATGCGATCCCCGTCCGGCTCGGCGCTCCGGCCCCCGCCTGGGAAGGGGTGAAGTGCTCGTGACGCGAGGGGCGTGGCCGGCCTGACCGCGGGCCGGCCGATCGGGCCTTTGCCCTCGTCGTCCCGGCAAGACAGGTTGGCTTCGGGCACGGCCCCGACACCGGTTGGACGGCGGGAGCGCGGCCCGGGCCGGCAGCGGGCCACCGGGCACGGAGGCGGGCCGTGCGACGTCGCGTATCGCCTTGCCCCGCAGTGATGTGCGTGGGTATCTTTGGTCGTACCATGCTGGGCATCATTATCATCCTCGTGCTGCTGATCCCGCTCAGCGCCGTCATCCTCGACTCCCACGTCGGCCGTGCCCTGGCCGCGCGGATCGAGCGTGGTAGGGCACCCGTGGATGAGGGCCTGAGCCGCCGGGTCGCGGCGCTCGAGGCGGAAGTGGAACGCCTGTCGAAGGAACTCCAGCGGCTCGAAGACGAGAGCGATTTCCTGCGCAAGCTGCTGGAGGGCAGGTCCTCGGCCGGCGGAGCGTTGCCGTCTGGTGAGAAGGGAAGCTGACGCGCCGGTAGGCGAGCCGCATGCCCGCTCCGCCCGGTGGGTGGCAGCGGGCATTCTTTTCAGCCGGATCTCGGGGCTGGCCCGGGAGATGGCGTTCGCCGGCTTTTTCGGCACATCCCTGTACGCGGACGCATTCCGGGCGGCGCTCCGCATGCCGAACGTGCTCCAGAACCTGCTTGGGGAGGGCACGCTCAGCGCGTCCTTCATCCCGGTCTACTCGCGGCTCCTGGGGCAGGGGAGGGAGGAGGAGGCGGGGCGGGTGGCCGGCGTGGTGTTCGCGTTCCTCGTGGCGGTCGCGGGCGCGCTGGCCCTGATCGGCATTCTCCTGGCCCCGGTCCTGGTGGACATCTTCCTCGTCGGGTTCGAGGGCGAGCGTCGGGACGTGACGGTGGCGCTGGTCCGGATCATGTTCCCGATGACCGGCTTCTTCGTGCTCGCCGCGTGGGCTCTCGGGATCCTCAACAGCCACCGCCGCTTCTTCATCCCTTACGTGGCGCCGGTGCTCTGGAACGGGGCGATGATCGCCACGCTCCTCCTGCTCGGCCGGCGCCTCGACGTCGAGAGCCTCGTCATGGCGCTCGGCTGGGGCGCGCTGATCGGGGGAATCCTCCAGTTCGCCATCCAGCTCCCGTGGGTGTTTCGGCTGGAGCGCCACCTGTCGGTGCGGTGGGATCCGGGGCTCGAGGGGGTGAAGCAGGCGGCACGGAATGCCGGGCCGGCGATCCTCGGGCGGGGCGTGGTCCAGCTCAGCGGGTGGGCGGACCTGATCCTCGCGTCGCTGCTCGCCCAGGGCGCGGTGGCCGCGCTCGGATACGCCCAGACGCTCTACATGCTGCCCGTGAGCCTGTTCGGGATGTCCGTCGCGGCGGCGGAGCTACCCGAGCTGGCGCGGCGGGGCGGGGAGCGGGCGGAGGAGCTGCGCCACCGGGTGAACGCCGGGCTCCGGCAGATCGCGTTCTTCGTGGTGCCCGCCGTGGCCGGGTACCTCGTCCTGGGCGACGTCGTCGTGGCCGCCCTCTACCAGCGGGGAACCTTCGAGCGCGCGGACACGCTCCTCGTCTATCTGGTGCTCCTCGGGTACACGATCGGCCTCCTGGCCTCCACGGGCACCCGGCTCTTCTCCTCCGCGTCCTTCGCGCTCCACGACACGAAGACGCCCGCGAAATACGCGCTCGCCCGGGTCACGCTGGCGGCCGCCGCGGGGTACCTGCTCATGTTCCGGTTCGACACCCTCAGCGTGGATGGGAGGTTCCTCGGTCCGCTCGGTCTGAGCCTCGCCGCCGGCCTCGCCGCGTGGGTCGAGTGGGTACTGTTGCGACGTCATCTCCGCCGCCTCATCGGCCACGTCACGATCCCGGGCGGCGTCCTGATCCGCATGCTCTTCGCGGCCGCCGTCGCGGCCGCTCTGGGACGCGTCCTCGATGCGTTCCTCCCCGCCATGGACCCGATCGTCGAGGCGGCCATCGTCCTCCCGGTCTTCGGGATCCTGTATCTGGCGCTCGCCCTGCTCCTGGGACTCCCGGAGGCCGGGCGTCTCCTGCGCCGGTTCGGCCGCCTCGGCCGCCCGGGCTGACGCTCCAGCGATCCACGCACCGCCGCGCGGAAACGTCGGTTCGGCCAGGGGTACAAAGAGAGGTGTGGCCGCGCAGGCGGATCCCCGCCTGCGCACCGTGCAGGAAGGGCGGAACCGAAGTGATTCCCGAGACGCTCGAGAAGAAGCTGCGGCATCTGCCGTCCAGTCCGGGGGTCTACCTGTTCAAGGACGCGGACGGCACGATCCTCTACATCGGCAAGGCGAAGTCGCTCCGTTCACGGGTACGGAGCCACTTCGCCCAGGATCCGCGCATCTCCCTCAAGAACCGGGAACTGATCCGGCGGGTCGCGGACGTGGATACGATCGTGGTCGGCTCCGAGGCCGAAGCGCTGCTCCTCGAAGCCAACCTGATCAAGACGCACAAGCCGCGGTTCAACATCCAGCTCCGTGACGACAAGCGCTATCCGTACATCAAGGTCACGGTCCAGGAGCCGTTCCCGCGGGTTTTCGTCACCCGCACGCTGGCGAACGACGGCGCGAAGTATTTCGGCCCCTACACCGACGTGGGGCCGATGCGGCAGGCGCTGGAGCTGATCAAGCGCATGTACACGGTGCGGAGCTGCCGCTACGACCTCCCCCGCGAGGCGCCTCCGCGGCCGTGCCTGGACTACCACATCGGGCGGTGCAAGGCGCCGTGCGTCGGACTGCAGTCCGAGGCCGAGTACCGGGCCATGATCGATGAGATCCTCGAGATCCTCGGAGGCCGCGTCGCGGATGTGCGCGCCCGGGTGCAGGAGGAGATGGCGAAGGCCGTCGCGGCGCTGGAGTTCGAGCGTGCGGCCACGTTGCGGGACGTGCTGGCGGGGCTGGACGCCATCGAACGGCGGCAGCGGGCGCTGGATGTGCGGGGCGGGGACGCGGACGTCCTCGGCATCGCCCGGGACGGCGACCGCGCGTGCGCGGTGCTCCTCCGCATCCGGTCGGGGAAGCTCCTCGGCCGGGAGACCAGCTTCTTCGAGAACCTCTCGGAGGAGGACGACGATGCGGCGCTCGTCGCCGCGGCGGCCAGCCGGTTCTATCTCGGCCGCGGCGAGCTGGGGACGACCGATCTCCCGCGGGAGGTGCTGTTCCCGGTGGAGTTCGAGGACCGGCCGCTGGTGGAGGAGCTGCTCGGACGGGCGGCCGGCGTCCGGGTCCGGACCCTCGTGCCGCAGCGCGGCGACAAGCTCCGGCTGGTGGAGCTCGCCGGCCAGAACGCACGCCACCTGCTGGAAGAGCACATGGTGCTCTCGGCGGACGCCCGCGAGCGGGCGGACGACACGCTCTACGACCTCGCCGAAGCGCTGGAGCTCAAGATCGTGCCACGCTTCATCGTGTGCTTCGACATCTCGCACATGCAGGGGAGCGAGGTGGTCGGGAGCGCCGTGGCATTCCAGAACGGGGAGCCGGCCAAGGGCGAGTACCGCCGCTTCCGGATCAAGGGCGACTGGGGCAACGACGACTTCCGCTCGATGGCCGAGGTCGTGGCCCGCTATTTCCGTCGCCGGCTGGACGAGGGCGCGCCGCTCCCCGACCTCGTGGTGATCGACGGCGGCCGGGGCCAGCTCAATGCGGCGGTGGCGGCGCTCGAGTCCGTGGGCGTGTCGGATGTGGCGATCTGCGCCCTGGCGAAGCGTGAGGAGGAGGTCTACCTTGTCGGGCGCGCCGCGCCGTTGCGCCTGCCCAGGACGAGCCGCGCGCTGCGGCTCCTCCAGCGCGTTCGCAACGAGGCGCACCGGTTCGCGCACGGCTACAACCGGAAGCTCGGCACGCGGCGCGCGCTGGCCAGCGAGCTCGCCGAGGTTCCCGGGATCGGGCCGGTCCGCCAGCGGGCGCTCCTCGCACGGTTCGGCAGCGTCCGGGCGCTCCGCGCGGCCAGCCCTGAAGAGATCGCGGCGATCCCCGGTTTCTCCATGAAGCTCGCCGAGCAGATCTGCCGAGCTCTCGCACGCAAGGACTGATGGTTCGTACACGATTCGCGCCCAGTCCGACGGGCAGCCTGCACGTCGGCAACGCTCGCATCGCCGTGCTGAACTGGCTCTTCGCCCGGAAGCACGGCGGCGCTTTCGTTCTGCGCATAGAGGACACGGACGCGGAGCGCACGGTGCCCGGGTCCGAAGCCGAGATCCTCGAGGACCTGGCCTGGCTCGGGCTCGAATGGGATGAGGGCCCCGGGGTGGAAGGGCCGTACGGCGAGGGTCCGTACGGGCCGTACCGGCAGAGCCAGCGCGGCGCCATCTACCGACAGTACGTGGATCGCCTGGTCGAGGCCGGCCTGGCTTTTCCCTGTTACTGCACGGCCGAGGAGATCGAGGCCCGCCGCGCGCAGGCGATCGCGGAAGGTCGCCCCGCCCGGTACGATGGGACCTGCCGGCGGCTCACCGCTGCCGACGTCGCCCGATACACCCGCGAGGGGCGCCAGCCGGCCTACCGGTTCCACGTCCCGCCCGAGGGAGAGATCGTGGTCGAGGACGTGGTGCGCGGCCAGGTCCGCTTCGCGGCCGAGGAGATCGGGGACTTCATCATCCTCCGCTCGGACGGCGTGCCCACCTACAACTTCGCGGTCGTGGTGGACGACCTCGAGATGCGGATCACCCACGTGATCCGTGGCGCGGGGCACCTCTCCAACACGCCGCGGCAGGTGGCGCTGTACCGCGCGCTGGGCCACGAGCCGCCGGTCTTCGCCCACGCGCCGCAGGTGCTCGGGCCGGACCGGCAGAAGCTCTCCAAGCGGCACGGCGCGCGGCCCCTCGCCGAGTACCGCCGGGAGGGCTACCACCCCGACGCGCTCGTCAACTACCTGTCGCTCCTGGGGTGGTCGAGCCGGTCCGGGGACGAGTTCCTGGTCCGGGAGCGCCTGATCAACGAAATCTCCCTGGAGCGGATCGGCACGGCGGACGTGGTGTTCGATCCGGTGAAGCTGCGCTGGCTCTCCGGCCGGCACATCGAACGCATGGAGCTCCCGGAGCTCGTGGCGGCCGTCGAGCCGTTCGTGGATCGGGAACGGTTCCCGATCCCTGACGACGTCCTGCCCACCGCGGTGGCCGCGGTGCGCTCGCACCTGACGTACCTCGCGGAGATCAACGAGCACCTGAATCCGTTCATTCCGGTGCTGGACGCCGCCGGGCGGGAGGCCCGGGACCGGCTCCGGGATGACCCGTCGGCGGTGGCCGTGCTCCGCGCGGTCCGGCAGCGCCTTGCCGGGCTGGAACCGTGGTCCGCGGACGCGATCACGGACGCGATCCGAGCGGTGGGTCAGGAGCTCGGCGCGCGCGGCCGGGCGCTGTACGAGCCGGTGCGGGTGGCGCTCACCGGCGAGCCGCACGGTCCTCCCATCGCCGCCGTGCTCGAGGTCCAGGGACGCGGCCCCGCGCTCGCGCTCCTGGATGAGGTCCTGGGCGAGGCATAGAGCGCCCCGGGCACCGGGCCGGACGACGCCTGACCGTACCGGCCCGGCGGCCCCCCGCAACTCCCACGCCCTCCCGGGTTTGACCCCGCTTCGCGCATCCGCTTATATTTTCCGGCATTTCGTTCCAACACCATGGGAGGACTGGATGCGCGGGCTGATCTTCGATCCTTTCGCCGGTATCAGCGGCGATATGGTGCTCGGCGCGCTGCTGGACGCCGGGCTGGAGGACCGGTGGTTCACCGAGTTCGTGAAGTCGCTAGAACTCGGGGACATATCGGTGGAGATCGGGCGGGTCGATCGACGGGGCATCTCCTGTGGCCGCGTCGAGTTCCGGCTCCCGCACGAGCACGCGCACCGGCACCTGCCGGACGTCCTCCGGATCGTGGAGCGGAGTGGCGCGTCCCCGACCGTGAAGGCCCTGGCAGCGGAGGTGTTCCGCACCCTGGCCGAAGCGGAGGCCAGAGTGCACGGCGTGAGCATCGATCGCGTGCACTTCCACGAGGTCGGCGCGCTGGACGCGATCCTGGACGTGCTGTGCGCCGTGGCCGGCATCGAAGAGCTCGGCATCGAACGGTGCTACTCGCGACCGGTGGCCGTGGGGTCCGGCTACGTCGACATCCAACATGGACGCTACCCGCTCCCCGCGCCGGCCACGCTCAACCTGCTGGCTGGCTTCCCGGTTCGCGAGACCGGGTACCCCGAGGAGTGCACCACGCCGACCGGCGCCGCACTCCTGTCCGTGCTCACCGGCAAGCGCACGCCGCCGGCCGAGTACACGGTGGTGCGTAGCGCGTACGGCGCCGGCACCCGGGACCCCAAGGACCGGCCGAACTGCCTGCGCATCATTCTGTGCGAACTCGAGCCGGACGCCGATTCCCGCCTCTTCATGGTCCAGGCCGACATCGACGACATGGCCCCGGAGTACCTGGCATCCGCGCAGGATGCGCTCTTCGCCGCGGGCGCACTGGACGTGGTGGTCAGCCCGGTCGCCATGAAGAAGGGGAGGCCAGGCATGCGCCTGGAGGCGCTCGTCGGAGAGGCGAAGCGGGAGGCCGTTCTCGCCGCTGTCTTCCAGGCGACGTCCACGATCGGCGCCCGCGTCTGGCCGGTCGAACGTCCTGCTTTGCAGCGCGCCGAAGAGGTCGTGGAGTGGCGAGGGCAGCGGATCCGCAGGAAGCGGGTCCGACTGCCCGATGGCACAGAACGGTCGAAACCCGAGTATGAAGATGTGCTTCGAGCCGCCCATGCCCTCGGCCTCGCGCCGTTCCAGGTTCGGCTGGCACTCGAATCGGAAGGCGTCGCCTTGATCGACCCCGACAATTGAACGTGTGCCGGGAGGCGAACGATGTATTCTAACCGTGGAGGTCCCCGAATGAGCCGTTTGACCGGTGTGCTGCTCGCGCTCCTGGTCGGCGCCATGTTCCTGCCCGAGGACGCGGTGGCGCAACGCCGGCCGTCGAACAACATGTGGACGCGCAGCGCGAAGCTGTACCTCGACCGCGCGCGGACGAACCCCCGGCCGGAAGAGAAGCGGGCTCTCTATCAGCAGGCGCTGGAGGCCGCGCTCGAGGGCATCGAGAACGACCCGTCCAACCCGCAGATCTACCTGATCGCCGGGCAGGCCTATGTCCGTCTGGGCGAGTACTACCGGGCGGACACGATGTTCACGAAGGCCACGGCGATGTACCCGGACTACGAGAAAGAGGTCAATCAGGAGCGGAATAACGGTTGGGTCCAGGCCTACAACCTGGGCATCAACATGCTCCAGCAGGGGAACATCGAGGACGCGATCGCGCAGTTCGAGAAGGCCGACGCCATCTACAAGGGTCGCCCGGATGCTCGCCTCCAGTTGGGTGCCGCCTACGCCCGCAAGAACGACCTCGAGAAGGCGATCGAGGCGTATCGGGGCGCCCTGGAGATCCTGCGCGGCCCGGCGCGGGAAAAGGTGCCGCCGCAGCAGCGGGCCCAGTGGGCGGAGCAGGAGGAGATCGCGGCCTTCAATATGGCCCAGATGCTCGCGAGCCTCGGGCGGGACGAGGAGGCCGCGCAGGCCTATCGGGACTTCCTCGCCCGTGAGCCGAACAACACGACGGCCAAGATCAATCTCGCGGTGGTGCTCTCCCGGCAGGAGAAGGACGAAGAGGCCTCGAAGCTCTACGCGGAGCTCCTGGCGGACCAGAATCTCGGCGCGGGCGAGTACCAGCTGATCGGCGTCGGGCTGTTCCGTTCGAAGCTGTACGACCAGGCGCGGGACGCGTTCCGGAAGGCGCTCGAGCGCAATCCGTACATGCGTGATGCGAAGTACAACCTCGCCCAGGCGTTGAACGCCCAGAGCACGGAGTTGGAGGAGAAGCGGCAGGCGGCGTCGGGCGCCGAGGCAGCTTCGTACGCCGAGCAGCTCAAGCAGCTCTACGATGAGCTGGCCAAGGTCTCGGAAGAGGTCGTGCAGATGGATCCGTACAACCGGAACGCGCGGCTCCTCCTGGTCCGTGGCTACCGCGGTCTCGCGGACGTGGATGACGCCGGGGCCGAACAGTGGCGCAACAAGGCGCTGGAGGTGCTCCGGGCGCAGGAGGCGATGGAGTTCGAGGTGGACGGGATCCGCATGACCGGCCAGGACAAGCAGGCGCAGGTCCAGGGCCAGTTCCGCAACCTGAAGCTCGAGGCGGGTCAGCCGGTCAAGATCGTGTTCACCTTCCTCGGCGAGGGCGGCACCACCGTCGCGACGAAGGAGGTGCAGGTGGTGACCCCGCCGGCGGAGTCTGCGTCGTCGTTCCAGCTCGACGTGGAAGCCTCGGGCACGATCCTCGGTTGGAAGTACGACGTCAGCCGTTGACCTTCGCGGCCCGGCGCCCGGCTTCCGGGCGGGGCCAGGTCCGCAGGGAGGGCGGCCGCGGCGCGCGGCCGCCCTTCTCCGTTTCCGGCACGATCGCGGCGCGAGGATCGGCGCAGCCCGGGGCACGGCGCTCCCGGGTCGTACGCTCCGGCTTTCCCGTGTGGCGAGGGGCTCGGCTTGAAGCGTCGCATGCGCGCGGTTATCTTAAAAGATTGCGCGCTCACGCACTTCGCGGGGCGGCCGCCAAACGGCCGCCCCCTGCGCTTGGAGGGAAATGGTCAGGATCGCGGAAGTCGTCCCGGGCAGCATCGCCGATGCGCTCCAGCTGGAGATCGGCAGCCGCATCATCCGGATCAACGGAGAGGCGGTGCGGGACGGGATCGACTACCGATTCTACGAGGCCGACGGCTACCTGGAGCTGGAGGTCTCCCCACCCTGCGGCGGCGACCGCGTCATCTACGAGATCGAGAAGGACGCGGGCGAGCCGCTCGGGATCGTGCTCGCTCCCGATGCGGTCAGGGAATGCGCCAACAAGTGCGTGTTCTGCTTCGTGGACGGCAATCCGGAAGGGGTCCGGCGCTCGCTGTACCTCCGGGACGACGACTTCCGTCTCTCGTTCACGTACGGGAGCTACGTGACGCTGACGAACCTGGGTCCGCGCGGGTTCCAGCGGTTGATCGACCAGCGGCTCTCGCCGCTGTACGTGAGCGTGCACGCGACGGAGCCGGAGGTGCGCATGCGCCTCCTCGGCGTGCCGCGGGGCGGGGAGATCGTGGATCAGCTGCGCCGGCTCACGGAGGCGGGGATCGAGGTGCATACGCAGGTCGTGCTCTGCCCGGGCTGGAACGACGGCGCCCATCTCGACCGGACGATCGAGGACCTCTGGGCGCTGGGGCCCGGGGTACTCTCTCTGTCGGTGGTTCCGGTCGGGCTCACGCGCTACAACCTGGGTCGGCCGGTCCGTTTGCTGACCCCGGAGGAGGGGCGGGAGGCGATCCGTCAGGTGGATGCGGCCCGGGCCCGGGCGCTCGAGGAGCGGGGGCACGGCTGGGTGTACGCGGCGGACGAGATGTTCTTCATCGCGGGCGAACCGATCCCGGAGGCCGAGTACTACGATGACTGGCCCCTCACCGAGAACGGCGTGGGCGCAGTGCGGCGGTTCCTCGATGAGTTCGAGGCCGGGCTACCGCAGGTGCCCAGGCTGCCGGGTCGGCGCATCGCCATCGTGACCGGGACGCGCATGGCGTCCGTCATGGAACCGCTCGTTCCGCGGCTGGAGCGGGTCACGGCCGCTCGTTTCGAGATCCTGGGCGTGGAGAACACGCTCTTCGGGGAGACGGTGACCACGGCCGGCCTCCTCCCCGGCCGCGCCATGCTCGATGCGATCCTGGCCCGCGGTCCCTTCGACGCCGTCCTGATCCCGGCCGAATCGCTGAACGGGGACCAGGTCTTCATCGATGACCTGCCGTTCGCCGGGATGCAGGACGCCCTCGGCGGCACGCCCGTGCTGCCGGGCTACGAGCTCACCGCAACCCTGTGCGAGCTGTGAAGCGCTCGCTGCCTGTCGTCGCGGTCATCGGGCGCCCGAACGTCGGGAAGTCGACGTTCTTCAATCGCATTCTCGGGCGCCGGGTCGCCATCGTCGAGGACATGCCGGGCGTGACCCGGGACCGGAACTTCGCCCGCGCCGAATGGGGAGGGCGCGCGTTCTACCTGGTGGACACGGGCGGGCTCGAAACCGAGTCCGACGAACCGATGGCCGTCGCCATTCGGCAGCAGGTCATGGCGGCCATCGAGGAGTCGGACGTCATCGTGTTCCTGGTGGACGGCAAGGCCGGTCCGCACCCGGTGGACTACCGGATCGCGGAACACCTGCGCCGGACCGACCGGCCCGTCATCCTCGTCGTGAACAAGCTGGACCGTCTGCCGGAAGAGCTCGGTCACCACGACTTTTGGGCCCTTGGGCTGGGCGAGCCGCTCCCGGTCAGCGCCCTGTCCGGGAAGGGGTCCGGCGAGGTGCTGGACGCGATCGTGTCCCGGCTCCCGGAGGTGGAAGGCGAGGAGCCCGACGATGCGCTCTACGTGGCCGTGATCGGCAAGCCGAACGTGGGCAAGTCGAGCCTGGTGAACAGGCTGATCGGCGAAGAGCGCATGGTGGTGACGGACGTGGCGGGCACCACGCGGGACAGCGTGGACACGCCGCTGCGCTACCACGGCCGGACGCTCGTGTTCATCGACACGGCGGGTTTGAGGCGGCAGTCGCGCATCGAGCCCGGCCTGGAGTTCTACAGCGCATTGCGCACCGAACGCTCGATCGAGCGGGCGGACGTGTGTCTCCTCGTGATCGATGCCACGGAGCCGCTCCACGCCCAGGACCTCCGGATCGCGCAGAAGGCGTGGGAGGCGGGGTGCGGTCTGATCCTGGTCGCGAACAAGTGGGACCTGGTCGAAAAGGACGCGCGCACCGCGACCGCGTACGAGGCGCACATCCATGAGCGGGCGCCGTGGCTGCGATCGGTCCCGGTGGTCTTCACCTCCGCGTTGACGGGGCAGCGCGTGCGCCGTACCCTGGACCTGATCCTGGCGGTGGCGGTGGAGCGGTCGCGGCGGGTGCCGACCCACGAGGTCAACGAGGTGGTGCAGGCCCTGGTGGAGCGGCAGCCGCCTCCACACTATCGTGGGCAGCCGGTCAAGGTGTACTATGCCACGCAGGCGGAGTCGGCTCCGCCCACCTTCGTGATCTTCGTCAATCATCCGGAAGGGATCACGGAGAACTACGAGCGGTTCCTCCTCAATGGATTCCGCGAGCGGTGGGGTTTCACGGGTTCGCCGCTCCGGCTCCGGGTCCGACGGCGCAGGGAGAAGCGCGGGGAGCAGTCGTGACGGTATTCGGCCTCCTCCTGTTGAGTTACCTGCTCGGGGCGTTTCCGACCAGCTACGTGGCGGGCCGGATCACCCGGGGCATCGACCTGCGTGAGCACGGCAGCGGGAACCTCGGGGCGACGAACGCGTTCCGCGTGCTCGGCTGGCGGGTCGCGGTGGTCGTCTTCCTCGTCGACATCGCGAAGGGCTTCGTTCCCGCCCATTTCTTCCCGCAGTTCGATGGTGGGGCGTCCCCGGACCTGGCGCTCGCGTACGGCGCGGCGGCGATCATCGGGCACATCTACTCGGTGTTCGTGGGCTTCCGGGGAGGCAAGGGGGTCGCGACCGGGGCGGGTGTATTCCTCGCGGTTGCGCCGCTCGCCACGCTCGCGGGCCTGGCCGTGTGGATCGCGGTGGTGGCGGCGACCCGAACGGTGTCGCTCGGATCGATCCTCGCGGCGCTGGTCGTTCCCATCGTCGTGGCGGCCACGGCCGGGGCCTCGGCCGTGCTCTGGTTCTCGCTGGGCGTGTCGGCGTTCGTGATCTTTGCGCACCGGTCGAACATCCGGCGGCTGCTGCGAGGCGAGGAGCATCGGTTCGGCAAGCGTCCGGAGCATGCGGGATGAAGGAGACGATCGCGGTTCTGGGGGCCGGGAGCTGGGGGACCACGCTGGCGAACCTGCTGGCGAAGAAGGGGCATCCCGTACGGATCTGGGCGTACGAGGCCGATGTGGCGGCGGCCATCAACGAGCGGCATGAGAACCTGACGTACCTGCGGGGCGTCCGCCTCGACCCTCGGCTCACGGCCGACACGTCGGTACAGGCGGTCGTATCGGGCGCGGATGTGGTGCTGTCCGTGACCCCGTCCCAGCACGTGCGGCGGATCATGGCCGAAGCGGCGCCGTGGATCGGCCCGGAAGCGCTGGTGGTGAGCGCGTCGAAGGGAATCGAGACGACGTCGCTCAAGACCATGGCCGAAGTCCTTGCCGAGGTCCTGCCCGGCGCGGTCTCGGCCCCGGCGTGCTTCCTGTCCGGCCCGAGCTTCGCGCTCGAGGTCGCGCGCGAGCAGCCGACCGCGGTGGCGGTGGCGAGCCGCTCGCGGGAGGCGGCGCTCCGGGCGCAGCAGCTCTTCCAGACGGACTACTTCCGCGTGTACACGAACGCGGACGTGACCGGCGTGGAGCTCGGCGGCGCGCTCAAGAACGTGATCGCGCTGGCCGCAGGGATGGCTGTCGGCCTCGAACTCGGCCACAACGCCCTCGCCGCGCTGATCACCCGCGGGCTCGCCGAGATCACCCGCCTGGGCGTCACCCTCGGAGCGAACCCGCTCACCTTCGCCGGGCTGGCGGGGATGGGGGACCTGATCCTGACCTGCACGGGGGAGTTGAGCCGGAACCGGAAGGTGGGCATCGAGATCGGGCGAGGCCGGAAGCTGGCGGAGATCCTCGAAGGGATGAAGACGGTGGCGGAGGGCGTGGAAACCACCCGGGCCGCCCACGCGCTCGCCGGCCGCCACGGCGTCGAGATGCCGATCGTGGCGCAGGTCCATGCGGTACTCTTCGAGGGCGCGGACCCGCGCGCGGCCGTTGAGAACCTCATGTTGCGCGAGCCCAAAGCGGAGCTGTGGCGATGACGGAACTCGAGGGGCAGGTCACCGACGCGGACGGTACCCGGGACGGGGACCGGACGGGCGAGGCCGACGAGCGGGCGCCGGTCGTGCCGCGCGAGTACTACTCCATCGGCGAGGTCTGTGAACTCGTGGGCGTGAAGCCGCACGTGCTGCGGTACTGGGAGACGCAGTTCCCGTCGCTCAGCCCGTCGAAGAACCGGTCCGGCAACCGGGTGTACCGTCGGAAGGAGATCAAGCTCATTCTCCTCGTGAAGCACCTGCTGTACAAGGAGAAGTACACCATCGAGGGCGCGCGGAAGCGGATCGAGCAGCTCCGTCGGGGCGGGGGCCTGCCCGAGGCGACGGACCGGGCGCTGGACTCGGAGATGATCGCCATGCTCCGCAGCGAGCTGCGCCACGTCCTGGATTTGCTGAACCCGGAGCTCGGCGGTTGAGACACATCCTCGTCACGAACGATGACGGCTACCTGTCGGAAGGGATCCGGACGCTCGCCAGCGCGGCGTCGGAGCTCGGGACCGTTCACGTCGTGGCTCCGGACCGGGAACAGAGCGCAACGAGCCATTCCCTGACCCTCCATTATCCGTTGCGCGTCCGCACGGCGGGGGATGGGATCAGCGTCGTGGACGGCACGCCGACGGACTGCGTGATGCTGGCGGTGGGGGAGCTGCTGCCGCAGCGGCCGGATTTCGTGCTGAGCGGCGTGAACCTCGGGGCGAACCTCGGGGACGACGTGCTCTATTCGGGGACGGTCGCGGCGGCCATGGAGGCCACCATGCTGGGCATCCCCGCGGTGGCCCTCTCGTACGCGGGCAAGGACTTCGAATCGATCCCCGCCTGGCGGGACGTGCTCGTGGAGCTGCTCCGGCAGCTCATCGAGCGCGAGAGTTTCCCGTCGGACACGCTCCTGAACGTGAACCTCCCCCCGGTCCCGCCGGACCAGGTGGCGGGCGTGCGGGTCACGACGCTCGGACGCCGCGTCTACGTGGATTCGCTCACGCGGGCCCGGGATCCGAGCGGGCGGGAGTATTTCTGGATCGGTGGGGGCGAGAGCCGCTGGTGGGGAGGGCCGAACTCGGACTTCCGCGCCGTGCACTCCGGCTACATCTCGGTGACGCCGCTCCACCTGGACCTGACGAACTATCGGTTGCTCGAGGAGATCGGACAATGGGGCCTGACCCTCTGAGCGACACCCGGTACGTGGCGCAGCGCCGGCGGTTGATCGAGAAGATCCGCGAGCGCGGGATCGACGATCTCGAAGTGCTCCGGGCCTTCGACCTCGTGCCGCGCCATATCTTCGTGCCGGAGGCGGTGCGGCACCGGGCATACGAGGATGCGGCGTTGCCCATCGGGTTCGGCCAGACCGCCTCGCAGCCCTCGCTCCAGGCGCTGTACCTGCAGCTCCTTGCCTTGAACCCGACGGACAAGGTCCTGGAGATCGGCACCGGCAGCGGCTATCTGACGGCCCTCCTGGCCCAGCTGGCGGGGAACGTGTTCTCCGTCGAGCGGGTGAGGGAGCTCTCCGTGCGGGCTCGCCAGGCGCTGGATCAGCTCCGGATCAGCCGGGTGGCGCTGCTGGTGGGGGACGGCACCATCGGATGGGCACGATTCGCGCCCTACGATGCGATCCTGGTGAGCGCTGGGGCGCCGGCCGTGCCGCCGGCGCTCGTCGAGCAGCTCGCGGTCGGCGGGCGCATGTTGATCCCCATCGGGGACCGTGAGCAGCAGACGCTGACCCTCGTGCGGCGGACCGAGAACGGCACGGTCAGTGAGCCGATCACGGCGTGCGTTTTCGTTCCCCTGATCGGCCGGTTCGCCTGGCCGGACTGATACGTGAGGCCCATGTGAGGGAGGTCGAAGTGGCGGCGGCACCGGATCCCGTGATGTCCGGGCAGACGAACGAGAAGAGAGGGCCGTTCCGTCGGCTCTATGATTGGGTGCTCTCCTGGGCGGGGCGCCCGCAAGGGCCGGCCGCCCTGGGCACGCTGTCCATGGCGGAGTCCACGTTCTTCCCGGTGCCGCCGGATCCGCTCCTCATGGCGCTGGCGATGGGAGCGCCGAGGCGTTCCTTCTATTTCGCCGCGATTTGCACGCTCGGGTCCGTGGTCGGCGGGGTGATCGGCTACGGGATCGGGTGGGGCGTGTGGTCGGCGGTCAGCGAGTTCTTCTACACGTACGTGCCGGGCGTGACCCCGGAGTCCTTCGAGCGCGTGCGCGCCCTGTACGACCGATGGGACTTCTGGGCGGTCTTCGTGGCGGGGTTCACGCCGATCCCCTATAAGGTCTTCACGCTATCCTCCGGCGCGTTCCACATCTCCTTCCCGGTTTTCCTGATCGCCAGCGTGCTGAGCCGCGGCGCCCGGTTCTTCCTGGTGGCGGGGCTGATCTATGCGTTCGGCCCGGGCATCCAGGGGTTCATAGACCGATACTTCGACAAGCTCATCTGGTTGTTCCTCGCCCTGCTCATCGGCGGCTTCGTCGTGGTCAAGTACCTGATCTGATGTCGCGGCGGCACGGGCGTGGAGAGGGCCCCATGCGAACGACCCGAGCACTCTTGATCGCGATCCTGGCCGTCGCGGGTCCTGCCGCGGCGCAGGAGCGCCCTGGGGAAGCGGTCCGGGATACGGCCGGGACCCCCTTCTATCTCCTCCCCGGCCTCGGCGTGGAAGTGACGCGCGGGTTGACGTCGGCCGAGCGCGTCCCGGCGGCTCTGTCGATCGTGGATCGGGAATCGATCCAGAAGGGGCGGCTCACGGTCGGTCTGGAAGAGGCCCTCGCGGCCGTGCCCGGCGTGGTCGTGAGCAACCGTCACACCTTTGCCCTGGACACCCGGGTCTCGATCCGTGGATTCGGTGCGCGGGCGGGGTTCGGTGTGCGAGGGATCCGCCTCCTGGTGGACGGGATCCCGTTGACCATGCCGGACGGGCAGGCGGCCCTGACGAACCTGGATCTCGGAAGCGCCGGGCGGATCGAGGTGATCCGCGGACCCACATCCGCGCTCTACGGGAACGCGGCAGGCGGGGTGATCTCCGTTACCACGGAGGAGGCGCCGGTCACGCCGTTCTTCGGGGAGGCGCGGGTGCTCGTCGGGGACTACGGCACGGAGCGGCGGAACAACCTGCGCAAGGCCCAGGCGAAGGTCGGCGGGGTGTTCGGGAGCGGCACCTATTACGCATCGGTGTCCCGGCTCGATCTCGCGGGGTACCGGGAGCATTCGCGCACCGAGCAGACCCAGTTCAACGGGCGGCTCCGCTACGGGCTCGACGACCGGTCCTACGTAACGCTCCACCTGAGCGCGGCCGACGTCCCCGTGGCGGACAACCCCGGCGCCTTGCCGCGCGATTCCCTCGACCGGGATCCGCGCATGGCGTGGGCGGACAACGTGCGGCTCGGCGCGGGGAAATCGACGCGGCAGGTGCAGGCCGGACTCACGTACGTGCGCCGGATCGACCAGGGCCGCCTGGACGTGACCGTCTACGGCATCGACCGCGAGCTGGAAAACCCGCTCACCTTCGGGGTGATCGGGCTGGACCGCACGGCCGCCGGCGTCCGGACCAGTGTCCGTGCGCCGGTCCGGGTCGCCGGGCGGGAGCTGGCGCTCGCCGCCGGCGTGGACCTGGAGATGCAGCGCGATGAGCGGCGGGAGTACAACAACGCCGGAGGGCGCCCGGGCGACGAGCTGCGCCGCAACCAGCGGGATGACGTGACGTCGGCGGGACCCTTCGTCCAGGGCCAGGTCGAGCTCGTTCCGGGGCTGGAGCTCACCGTCGGGACCCGCCTCGATGCGGTGCGGTTCCGGGTCACGGACCGTTTCCTGGAGGATGGGCGCGACGACTCGGGAGAGCGGACCCTCAGCGCCGTGAGCCCGATGGCGGGCATCGCTTACGCGGTCCGGCCCGACCTCACGCTCTACGCGAACTTCGCCTCCTCCTTCCAGACGCCGACCACGACGGAGCTCATCAACGCGCCGCCGGCGCCCGGCCAGACCACGACGCCCGGCGGATTCAACAACGCGCTCGAGCCGCAGCGGGCCCGGAGCTTCGAGCTGGGCGTGCGCGGCGGGTTCGGCGGCGCCCTCCGGTACGACGTCGCCGCGTACACCATGCGCGTCACGGGCGAGCTGATCTCCTACCGGATCCCCGAGGTCCCCGGCCGGGACTTCTTCCGGAACGCGGGCGAATCCCGCCACAGGGGGATCGAGCTCGCCGTGAACTGGCGGCCCATGGACCCGTTCGCCGCACGGCTGGCGTACGCGTACAGCGATTTCGCCTTCGTCGAGGACGGCCTACCCGAAGAGGACTACGAGGGGAACCGCCTGCCGGGAGTGGCGCCGCACCGGCTGCTCCTGGGCGGGGAGTACGCGCATCCGTCCGGCGTCTTCCTCGGCGCGGAAGCCGAGCACGTCGGGCGCGTGTACGTCAACGACGCGAACGACGAGTGGGCCGATCCGTACACGGTGGTCAACGTGCGGCTCGGGTTCGAGCGCCGGATCGGCGGCGTCGCCGTGCAGCCGGTGGTGGGCGTGAACAACGTGCTGGACCGGCGCTACGTGGCTTCGGTGGTCACGAACGCGGCCCGGCGCCAGTACTTCGAGCCGGGCCCGGGCCGCAGCGTCTACCTCGGACTGACGGTGCCCTACGCGCGGTGAGGGGCGTTCCGGAGCCCGGTCACGCGGATCCGGGCTCCACGAACGGGCTGGCGGGCCCCTCCAGCGCCGACTCCGGGCCGGGCGCCCAGCGGATGGACTCCTCGATGCGGCGCGCGAGCTCGAGATCCTTCCCCGTGATCCCCGGAGGCTCGTGGGTCCGCAGCCGGACTTCCACCCGATTCCAGCCGAGGACCATCTCGGGGTGGTGGTCGGCCGCTTCCGCGAGGAACGCAATGTGATTGGCGACCATGAGGGTGTGGCTCCAGCCGTCGGTCTGGTAGACCCGTCGGATCACGCCATCGGAGAGGGTCCAGCCCTCGAGCTCGGTGCCGAGGCGTGCACAGAGGGCTTCAGCGGTCAGCGGTTCGACCGGTTTGCGAGCCATGGGCCCTCCTGGGGAGCAGGTAACCAGCCACGGGCAAGGGGCATGACGTCGGAGGAAGATAGGGGAGGGGGCGTTGCTCGCGCGACGTCGCGTCGGGACAGTACGCGTGCTCGGCCGGCCACCGGCCCCGGCACGATCCGCTTGCGAATGCCGCCGCCCGTGGATATGCTTGCCCCACGTTGACCTCGAATGAGGCCGAGCGCCCGTTCGACCACGTTGCGAGGAAGCCGCAATGCCCGATGAAGCCCTTTTCCGCGATCCCGGCGCGAGCGATTCTGTTCCTCTCCCGCCGGTCTACACCCGGTTCCAGACCGATGGGTCCGGGCCCGAACCGGCCCTGGTTCCGGCGCCGCCGTTCCCGCGGCTGACGGGGGCACTGGCGAGCGCTCCGGCCGCGGCGGCGCCTGCCGACGTGACCGCGACCGGGTCGGAGAACGCCGGGGCGGGCTGGATCGCCGAGCTGGAAGCGGACGCCGCGGAGGCTGGGGTCTACGACGTCGCAGAACTCGTGGCCGACGCTGGCCCTGGCGACCCGTGGGAAGCCGGCGCGCCGGAGACCGAGTTCCCGGTCGATTCCCTGTTCCTGCCCGGCGAGGCCGAGCCCCGGCCATGGCCCGGGGAGGCCGATGAGCCGGCGCCGTTCGACGTGTGGGATTCGGTGCTCGGCCGGATCGATGAGGTGGCCGACTGCCTCGAAGACCTGGCCCGCCGACTGCGCGACGACGCCTCGACGCTCCTGGGCACGGAGTTCGGCGACGACCGGCCCCTCGAACGGCTGCTGGTGGACGCGGTCCGCCGCTACCTCGAGGGCGCCTGATGACCCATCCGGCCGGGACCACGCTCGAAGACCGGCTCCGCACCCGCATCCGCGATGTCCCGGACTTCCCACAGCCCGGCATAGTCTTCAAGGACATCACCCCCGTCCTCGCCGATGGCGGCCTTTTCGCCGAGGTGGTCGAGCGGCTCGCGGAGCCGTTCGCAGGGCAGGGGATCGACGTCGTCGTCGGGATCGAGGCCCGGGGGTTCATCTTCGCGGCGCCGATCGCGCTGCGGCTTGGGGCGGGTCTCGCGCCGGTGCGCAAGCCCGGCAAGCTGCCCCACCACACCATCCGGGTGGACTACGAGCTAGAGTATGGAACCGACGCCCTCGAGGTCCACGCGGATGCGGTGGCCGCGGGCCAGCGGGTCCTGATCGTGGACGACGTGCTCGCCACCGGCGGCACCGCCGCGGCCGCCGCGCGCTTGCTCGAACGGCTGGGCGGCCAGGTCGTGGGCATGGCGTTCGTGGTCGAGCTGGCCTTTCTCCACGGCCGCGGGCGGCTCGCCGGCCGACCGGTCGTCTCCCTCGTGCGATTCTGATTCTCTCCACTCCTGGCGCCGTGAAGGGCGGGTGGGTGTCGCCCCGGCCATGGAGGGCACCCGTGCCGGACGGGGAATCGCTCTGCCGGACACGGGACAGGTCGAGGCGGCCTCCGCCAGGCGCAGTGGAATGGGCGACGTCGGCCGGGGTCCGTGCGTCGCCCCGACAACGCTCGACGCCTGAGCCCCGACGGGTGTCGGCGAGGTCGGCCGGGGATCGGGCCGGGGAATCCTCGGATCCGACCCGTACGCCCCGGCGCCGGATGTGCCTCCCACATTCCAGATCCAGCGATTCAGGGCCGTCCACCGGGTTCTCGGTAGCCGGCGGCCCCACGGACGGGTGCCCGGCGACCCGGCGCCACCAGAGCGCATGGTCGGGCGGTGTCTATCCCGCGGCCGGATCCCGTTCGGGTTGAGAAAGCCGGGGAGTTTCGTTAGATTTTACATGATTCTGCCCCCGTAGCTCAGGTGGATAGAGCGGCGGTTTCCTAAACCGCGTCCGTCGCAGGTTCGAGTCCTGCCGGGGGCACTGCGGTCAGCACCGCGACTCTCCCGAGGCGGGTTGAAACCCTTCTGGCCCGTGTTCCGTAGCGGAATCCATGGATCGGCACCGGGGCGGTGGTCCTCCGGGTGCACAGCGCGTGGTGGGCGAACGCCGACCGCCACGGCGGCCGGCACCGCTCGGGACCGATCCGTGCCGTATCGGGTGCTGGTCCCACGCCGGAATGGAGGAGGATGGGCCGTGTATCGTGAATGGCGGTCGCAGGTCCTGGCGGTGGTGGTGGCGGTCGTGGCGTTGGCCCTCGTGTCCGCCCCGGCGTCCGCTCAGTTCCGCATCCCCGAGCCCGTCGGCTTCATCAACGACTTCGCGAACGTCATCCCCCCGGAATACGAAGCGCGCATCCAGCAGGTCATTGACGAGGTCCGGGCCAAGTCCGGCGGCGAGATCGTGGTGGTCACGCTTCCGTCGCTGGAGGGTCGGCCGATCGATGAGGTCGCGCTGCGCATTGGCAGGGAGTGGGGCGTGGGCCGGAAGGGCGACCCCGGCGACCCCGCACGGAACACGGGGGTCGTCGTGCTGGTCGTCCCGAAGGAGACCTCGCCCGACGGCCGCGGGCACCTGAAAATCGAAACCGGGATCGGGACCACGACGTTCATCACTGCGGCGGAGGCGGGCCGCATCGCGGATGACTACATGGTCCCCGCGTTCAGGGAGCGGGATTACGGACGCGGGATCCTCGAAGGCGTGGTCGCCATCGCGCAGGAGTACGCGGAGCGGTTCGGCTTCGAGCTGACCGGCGAGGTCGTGCGCAAGGTCCGGCGGGACGGCTCCGGCACGGTGATCGGGCATCTGATCTTCTGGCTCATCGTGATCTTCGCGCTGCGCTTCCTGCTCGCCGCCTGGTTGCACAGAGGGCACGGCAGGCGGAACCGGCGCTTCGGGCCGTGGCCGTACGGCGGTTATGGACCGAGGGGAAGAGGCCACGGTGGCGGTTTCGGCGGCTTTGGGGGATTTGGCGGGTTCGGCGGTGGTGGGTTCGGGGGCGGCGGATTCGGTGGTTTCGGTGGGGGCGGCGGTTTCGGCGGCGGTGGCGCCGGACGGAGTTGGTAGAAGGTATGGCCAGGATCGAGAAGGACCCGGTGGAAACGGCGCGCGAGCTCGTGCGCGGCCTGGTCGACGTCTACGGCGACCGGCTCCGGTCGGCGTTGCTCCACGGCTCCGTCGCGCGCGGGGAAGCGGTGCCCGGGGTCAGCGACATCAACGTGTTCGTCCTCCTCGAGGCCATCGGGGCCGAGGATCTGCAGCGCGGCTCCCAACTGGCGCGGCGCTGGGTGGAGGCCGGCAACACGCCGCCTCTCTACATGGCCTGGCCCGAATGGCGCCGCGCGGCCGACGCCTTTGCCATCGACCTCGCGGACATGCGGGACGCCCACCTCGTACTCCACGGGCCCGATCCGCTGGAGGGGCTCGAGGTGGACCGGATCGCGCTGCGACTCCAGGCCGAGCGGGAAATCCGCGGCAAGCTCGTCCAGCTCCGCGAGGGGCTCCTGCTCGCGGCCGAGGAGCCCGAGCAGGTCGGCCGGTTGCTGGTGGGCGCGCTTCCGTCCTTCGCCACGTACATGCGCACCGCATTGCGCCTTGCCGGACGGCCCGTCGCCCGCGCCACGGCAGACGTGATCCGGGAGACCGCGCGCCTCCTGGGCGAGGACGCCACGCCGGTCCTCGAACTCTGGCAAGCACGCATGGCTGGGAAGCCGCCCAGGCTGTCCGTTACCGATTCCCGTTCGGTCGCCTACTACCGGTTCGCCGAGCGGGTCGCGGAATTCATCGACCACGTTTCTGAGGCCGAAGCTCCATGATGCGACGTCCGGTAATCCTCCTCCTGGTCCTGTTCGCCTCCGGCTGCGGCTACAACCGGATCCAGGAGCTCGACGAGCGGGCCGCCGCAGCCCGCGCCAACATCGACGCGGAACTGCTCCGCCGGAACGACCTCATCCCGAACCTCGTGGCCACCGTGGACGAGGCGGCGGCGTTCGAGCGGGAGACCTTCACCGAGGTGGCGCGTGCCAGGGCCGGCCTGACCCAGGCGCGCGACCGCGTCGACCAGGCCATTCGCTCCGGCGCCGACGCGGATGAGGTCGCCCGGGCCTCCGCCGAGCTGTCCGAGAACCTCCGCCTCTTCCTCAACGTCTCCGTGGAGGCATACCCGACGCTGACGGCCAACCGGAGCTTCATCGCGCTCCAGGACGAGCTGACGGAGACCGAGAACCGGATCGCCGTGGCTCGGCGGGACTACAACGAGGCCGTCCAGGCGTACAACACGTACATCCGCCAGTTCCCGCAGGTCATCACGGCGCGCATCATCGGCGCCGAGCGCCTCGAGCCGTTCCAGGCGCCCGCCGGTGTGGAGCAGCCGCCGGCGGTCCAGTTCCGACGCAGCGTTCCGCCGCCGCAGTAACCGTGGGTGCGTGGTCCTAAGCCGCGGAGAGACATTCGCTTAGGGCATATGTCTTGCACCTTTGCTTTATGCGTGAGCGAGACCAGGCACAGCGGGATGTCTCTCAGGAGGGACCATGGCAGCACGGCAGAACATACCGCACGAGGGTTCATCCGCCGGGCACCGGGGGGCGTCGGAGGAGTCCGGGCGCGAGGTACTGCGCGGCCGACCCGCCACCACGGGCGAGACCCGGGAGACGACGCCCGGGTTCGGCGAGCGGATGAAGAGCCAGGTGGGCGAAAAGATCGAGTCCGGAAAAGAACGGGTGGCCGGACGACTGGATGACCTCGGGGAGCGGATGGAGGAGCGGGGCCGGTCCATGGAGGAGGAGGGCGGGCTGAAGGGCAAAGTCGGGAAGGCCGTGCACCGCGCTGGGGATGCGCTGGAGCGCGGTGCTGAGTCCGTCCGCACGTCCGATTGGCAGAAGTTCCGTCACGGGCTCGAGGACCGGATCGAGAACCACCCGCTGCTGAGCGTCGGCGTCGCGCTCGGGACGGGATTCGCCCTGGGGAGGATGTTCAAGGGTGAGAAGGACCACGAGGAAGAGGAGTCCTTCGAGCGGTTCGACCGCGGTCGGCGGATGGAGCGGGGGTACCGGGGCGAGAGGCAGAACGGTATGAACCTCATGTCCCAGGTCCGGGGGCCGATCGGCCGCGCCGTGGTCGCTGGCGTGACGGCTCTCGCCGCCCGCAGGATCCGGGAGCGGATCTCCGGGCAGCATCAGGCCGAGTGCTGAACACAGGCCGGGGCGGGTCGCGCGTAGCGCCCGCCCCGACTCATGCGGCCCGACAGCCCCGGGAACGTCAGCGCCGGTCAATGTTCATCAACTCTGCACCAGTGCCCTGCGATCGAGCTCCAGCTCGTTCTCCAGGCTCGTGCACATCAATTCGCAGATCTCGAAGATCGCCGGGTCCGTGATCCGGTAGTAGACGTTCAGGCCGTCCTTCCGCCGACCGACGATCCGATGGCGGTGCAGGAGCCCGAGGTGCTTCGACACATTGGCCTGCCCGGCTCCGGTGATGGCCACCAGTTCGCTCACGGTCCGCTCGCCGTCGCGCAGCGCGTTCAGAATGCGGAGCCGCATGGGCTCCGCGAGCGCCTTGAAGCGCTCGGCGATCAGCTCCAGTGCCTCGTTGCTGAACTCTCTAGGCAATTCGTTTCCTTCCCCCGACGATCACGCCGGCCGGCCCAGCTCTGACCTCCCGATGCCGGAGCGTGGGGTTCCTGGTGCGTCACACCCATCGGGCATCACCCCCGGATCGACCGGTCCGCCGACTCCCCGATAGGGCGAGATCCGCTGCAGACAGCTCCCGATGGCCGGGCGACTCGACCCTGGCGATGCAACCATTGGGGCCACATGCCCGAATCGATACGGCCTGGCCCCGAGGGGCGCCTCACAGCGGTTCGGAGGACTCCTGTCATCCGGCGGACGCCACCACGTGTTTCGGTCGTATCCGGGCAGGTCTACCGCCTCGAGTGCCCCCGCTGCACGCGACCCGGCCGTCTTCCAGGCGATGGGACCGCGCGCGGGCGGCCGCCGGCGACCCGGCCGACCGCCGTCAAGTCCCGGGAGCGCCGACCGCGGTCCTCAGGAGCTCGTGGACCCGCGCCGCCGGGACGGCACCGGTCTCTCGCGCCACCTCCCGACCGCCCTGGAACACGATCAGCGTCGGGATCCCCATGATCGAGTACTTCGCCGCTGTAGCCGGATTCCGGTCCGTGTCCAGCTTGGCGACCACGGCGCGCCCGTGCCATTCCCGCGCGACCTCGTCCAGCACCGGCGCCATGATCTTGCACGGCCCGCACCAATCGGCGTAGAAATCCACGAGGACCGGGGCGTCGGACTCCGCGATCACCCGCTCGAAGACCTGGTCGGACAGCCGGATCGGCCGGTCCAGGAGGAACGGCCGCCCACACTTGCCGCACTTCGGGCGGTCGGCCGCCCGGGCCAGATCGATCCGGTTCAACGTCTCGCAGAAGATGCAGGGCAGGAGCGCCCGGCTGGAAATCTCCGTCTTCATGGCTCCATGCTTCGCAGCATCCGGCTGCCGTGGGTCGTGGCAACGATAAACTGGATAACTACGCAGTAATATAAGGGTGGCGCGGGGCCGGCCGCAAGGGGATGCCGCGGCCGGCCCCGCATGCGCGGCGGATCAGGTCGCCCGCCGCACGAGCGAGGCAATGAGCAGGATCACGCCGACGATCAGCAGCAGGTGGATGAGGAAGCCGCTGGCGCGGAAGACGAGCCAGGCGAGAGCCCACAGAACGATCAGGATGATGCCGATCCACAAGAGCGTGCGCATGGGTACACTCCGGGTTCGAGAGACGCCTCGGGGCCGGGCGGAGCAGCCGGATTCAAGAAGTGTTCCGCGCCGGCGGCCGGGGGCGCGCGCCGGGCGGCCAATACGGGGCCACAGCCCTACGGAGACGGCGTGCGCGGTTGACCGTGTTCGCGCCTCCCGGGTATCTTAAGGGGTTGAGCGGCCAACTTTTTCGGTGGCAGGGAATTGGAACGACGCCGTGGACCGGGGGGTGGTGCAGTGCCCGAGCGAGCGCTGGAGCTTTGCGGGCTCGGGCGGCGCTTCGGCCATCGCTGGGTGCTGAAGAGCGTCACGCTGGAGGTCTCGGCCGGGGAGGTGGTGGCGCTCATGGGGCGGAACGGGAGCGGGAAGACGACGCTGCTCCGCATCGTTGCCACCGCGCTCAAGCCGAGCAGCGGGACGGGCGCCGTGTACGGCCGGGATCTGGTGAGGGAGGCGGACGCGGTCCGGGAGCACCTCGGCATGCTCGGCCACTCGCCCGGTCTCTACGACGAACTGACGGCCTGGGAGAATCTCGCGTTCAGCGTGCGGATGTGGGGAGGGGCAGTGGAGCGGGATGCGCTCGCCGGGGCTCTGGAATGGGCCGGACTCGGCGCGCACCGGGATGAACGGGTCCGCGGGTTCTCCGCGGGTATGCGACGTCGCCTGGCGCTCGCTCGACTCTACCTCCGGCGCCCGCGGCTCCTCCTCCTCGACGAGCCCTACGCGAGCTTCGACGCAGAGGGGATCGAGCGTCTCAATGCGTTCGTCCGGGAGCTGGCTGGCTCCGGGACCGCGGTCCTCCTTGCCACCCACGATCTGGCGCGGGCGCGAGCCGTGATCGACCGGGTCGTCGAAATCCAGGGCGGCCGACTCGTCGACGCGGGAGCGTCGCACGGCGGAGCGGGGATGGGCGACGAGGCGCAGGGCGCCGTGGCCGAGGTGCGCGGCGGATGAGCTGGTCCCGGGAACTCGCACGGGCGCGGGCCGTGGCGTGGAAGGACCTGACCACGGAGCTGCGGACCAAGGCCAATTTCAACGCGGTGGTCTTCCTGGCCGGGCTCATCCTCCTGCTGTTCGGCTTCGCCCTCGGGCCGGACACGGAAGCGCTCCGCGCGGCGGGAGCGGGGATCCTCTGGCTGACGGTCCTCTTCAGCGGCGTGCTGGCCTTCAACCGCTCGTATCAGGTCGAGCTGGAGAACGGCGCCCTGGAGACCCTGCTCCTGTATCCGGGCGAACGCTGGCCGCTCTTCCTCGGCAAGCTGGCCGCGAACCTGGTGTTCGTCCTGCTCGTCGAGGCCATCGTCGTACCGCTCACGGCGGTGTTGTACCACCTGCCGCTGCTCGAGCCGTTCCCGGGGCTCGCGGGCGTGCTCCTCCTGGGAACGTTCGGGTTCGTGACGCTGGGCACCTTCTACGCAGCGATGGCGAGCCGGCTCAGGGCCAGGGAAGTGCTGCTCCCGCTCCTGCTCTTTCCGATGATGGTCCCCGTGCTCCTTGCGTCGGTGGAAGCCACCGCCGCAATCCTGGCGGGCGACCCCATGGGAGACGCCGCTTCGTGGGTACGGCTCCTGGCCGTGTTCGACGTCATCTTCCTGGTTGCAACGCTCTTCGCGTTCAACCACGTGATCGAGGCTTGAGCGTGCGGGCGGTTGCGAGGCGTGGCGTGCGTGCGGCGCGCCGCAGACGGGCGGGCCCGAGGCGCACCGGGCGTGCGCCATGACCGCACCGGAAACCGCGGAGAACGACCATGAACTGGAAGCGTGCGGCGTTGGCAGTGCTCGCGATCGTTCCGATCGTCCTGCTGCTCGCCTTCGGCCTGACCCGGGACCCGAACCGGATCGAGTCCCCGTTGCCCGGGCAGCCGGCGCCGGATTTCACGGTGGAGGTCATGCCGCCGTCGCCGGCCGGGGACAACGGCTGGCTCGAGGACGGCACGACGATCCGGCTCGCCGACCTGCGTGGGCACGTCGTGGTGCTGAATTTCTGGGCGTCGTGGTGCATCCCGTGCCGATACGAGCATCCGGCGCTGACGAAGGTGGCTCGCGTCTACCAGGACCGGGGTGTGCGTTTCGTCGGCATTCTATACAACGACTCGCCGGAGGCGGCGCGCCGCTGGCTGGCGGACCTGGGGGGCGAGAGCTACCCGACCGGACTCGACCCTGATTCCCGTACCGCCATCGCGTACGGTCTCTACGGGGTGCCGGAGACGTTCTTCATCGGGCGGGATGGCCGGGTCGGATACAAGCACATCGGCCCGGTGACCGAGTCGTTGCTCGTGGAGAAGATCGAAGAGTTGCTGAACTCGCCGGAGACGCCCACATGATCCGCCGACTTCTGGTCATCGCTGTCCTGTTGCTCTCTCCCGTTGCGACTCTGGCGGCGCAAGAAGGCAGCGACCCGGAGCTCGAAGCGAAGGTCCGGGAGGTGGCGTCCCAGCTCCGTTGCGTGGTTTGCCAGGGTCTCTCGATCCAGGACTCGCCCTCGGAGCTGGCGCAGGACATGAAGGCCCTCGTGCGCGAGCAGCTGGCCGCGGGCCGGACGCCCGAAGAGGTGAAGCAGTACTTCGTGGAGCGGTACGGGGAATGGGTCCTGCTGACCCCCCGGGCCGAAGGGCTGAACCTGATCGTCTACGTGGTCCCCTTCATCGGGCTGCTCCTCGGCGCGGTGTTCCTGGCACGGGCCGTGATGCGGTGGACGCGTCAGGGCAGTGAAGCAGCCGCGTCGGCGGACCCGCCTGTGGATCCGTTGGTATAATCATAATTGGACGTTGGTGCCGCGGCGCGGCCGACGGGTGTCAGGAACGCGAATGGGAGCATCATGTACCCGGAACTGATTCGGATCGGCGATTTCACTATCACGAGCTTCGGGCTCATGATGTTCCTGTCGTTCATCGCCGGTTCGTGGGCGCTCAGCGTGCAGCTCCGGCGGCGGGGGATGAACCCGGAGCTCGCGTGGGATGTCCTGGCCTGGGTGGCCATTGGCGGGATCGCCGGTGCGAAGCTGTACTACGTGGCGCTGCACTGGCAGGACCTGCTCGTGGACCCGCTCGGCTCGATCTTCAGTCGCGGCGGTCTCGTGTGGTACGGCGGCCTGATCGGCGGCGTCAGTGCGTACTACCTGTTCGTGCGTAAGCGGAATCTCCCGGTCGCCACCATGTACGACGCCGTCGCGCCCGGGCTCGCCCTGGCGTACGCGGTCGGCCGGGTCGGCTGCTTCCTGGTGGGAGACGATTACGGATTGCCGACCGATTCCTGGGTCGGGATCTCGTTCCCGAACGGCACGCCGCCGAGCACGGCCGGCTACCTCCGCTCCGTGGGCGCGGATGTGCCCGCGCACATTCCGGATTCCGCGGTCCTGGCCGTCCACCCCACGCAGCTGTACGAGGTGGGCGCGGCGCTGGTCATGTTCGCGATCCTGTGGCGGCTCGCGAGCCGCGCGCTCCGGCCCGGACAGCACTTCGCGCTGTACCTGGGGATGTACGGCGTGATCCGTTTCCTCGTGGAATTCGTCCGGGCGAAGGGAGACCGCTTCTTCTTCGGTCTCTCCACCTCGCAGGTCATGAGCCTGCTCTTGATGGCCATTGCCATGTACCTGTGGCAGCGGGCTTCGGCCCGGGCGGCGGAACCGGTCGTGGCGCGGCCGGATGCCGTGGCCAACAGGGGAGGCGGGCGCTCCGCGCGCCGTTGAGTCGACGTCATCGGGCGCCGGCGATCCGGCGGAAATCCGCCTCCGCGTCCGGGAGGAGATCCGGGTTGCGGAGCAGCGCCGCCGGATGGTAGGTCGGCAGCACCCGTAGCTCCAGCCCTGCCCGTTCCACCTGCTGGACCTTCCCGCGCAGCTCCGTGACCTTCCCCTTCGGAACGAAGAAGGCGAGCGCCGTTCGCCCGAGCGCGACGACGAGCCGCGGCCGGACGATCCGGAGCTGTGCGTCGAGCCAGGGCGCGTGTGCCGCGATCTCCCGCGAACGCGGCGCCCGGTTTCGCGGGGGGCGGCACGCAACGACGTTCGTGATGAAGACGTCGCCTCGATCGATCCCCGCCCCGGCAAGGAGCTGATCGAGCAGGCGGCCGGCCTTCCCCACGAACGGCTTGCCCAGCCGGTCTTCCTCCGCGCCCGGTGCCTCGCCGATCAGCATGATCTCCGCGCGGCGCGGCCCGACTCCGGGAACGACCTGCGTCCGCCCTCGCGCCAGGTCGCAGCGCGTGCAGCAAGCCATCTGCGCGAAGAGCGAGCGGAGCGAGCGGGTCGGCCGGATGGTCTTCGGGACGCCCGCCACGAAGGGACCCGCGTCATCCTTCCCTTTCCAGCAATCTTCCTTTCCGGTCACGGTCTCGTCTCCACCCGGGCTCGGACCGGGCCCTCTGGTCCGTGGAATATCCCTTGCACTTCGCGGTTGCGACCGGCGCGTTTCGCGGGCCGACGCGCGCACCGCGGTTTCGGCAGGGGAGGGGGCACATGGGGATCGGCGCACGGGGCTGCATGGCCGCCATCGTCACTGCGCTCCTGACGTTCGGATGCGGCGTGCGCCTCTTCGACCGATGGGACGGCGGGGCGGAGCAGCGGCGCGACGTGCCGGCTCCGCCGGACGAGGTCTGGCAGCGAATCGCCAGCGGGCTGGAGGTCCTGGACCTCGTGGTCGAAGAGATCCGTCCACAGGAGCGCATGATCCTGTTCTCCTGGATGACGGCGCCCGGAGACGGCCGGGAATACATCGTGTGCGACGGCACCGAACGGGTGGGCAGCGCCTCGCTCCGGCCACGGATCCTGCTCGTCCCGCGGCCGGGCGGGACGTCCATCGTCGTGTCGTCCGAAGCGCGCGGCACGGCGGCCCGGTCCTGTGAGTCCACCGGCCGCTTCGAGCAATCGATCCTCGCCCGGCTCGAGCCCGTGATCGCCGGAGCCGACCCGGCAGGCACCGACGCGGGAGACCCGCGGGCAGGGAACCCCCAACGCTGACGCTCAGTGCCCGGCGTCCCGGATGAGGATCGGCCTGGACGTCTGGACCTCGGTACCGGCCACGAGGTCGGCGACCACGAGCTCGATCCAGTGCAGCCCCGGCCGGAGCCCGGTCAGGTCGAGGTCGATGGCGATGATCTCCGGGCCGATCCCGTCGCCGGCCGCCTCCCAGGATAGCTCCGGCTCGTACCCGGGGCCCGCCAGGCCCAACCTGCGGCCGAGCCACCGCGCCGCGCGGGCGAGGGCCGGACCGTCCGGCGCCTGCACCGACAGCGTGACACGGTACGCGGTGGTGCCGCTTTCGTCCGCTTCCAGCCCATGGACCTCGGCGTAGAGCCCGATCTCCGCGCCCGTCGGGAGCACGAGCTCCGGGATGGCGTGCAACTCGGGAGACAACGGCCCCGTCGGACGTCTGCCTTCGCCAAAGGGGTGAGCGACGAGCAGATCCGAGAGCGCCAACCCGCCGGACGAAGGCAGATCGGGATCGATCGGGTGCCGGGCACGTCCGGCCAGCCGGGTGACGCCTTCGATGACCTCGAGACTGTAGTTCCGGACGTTCCTGTCCACCATGAGGGCATGGCTGACCAGGATGGTGTCCCGATGGGCGCGGATCTCGCCCCGGACCTCCGCCAGCTTATGGAAATCGGCGTCGAGGACGAACAGCCCGGTGGTCAGCCGCGGCACGTTCCTCCCCGCCTGCTCCCGGACATCCCGCGCGACCGAATCCAGGACGAGCGCCCCGTCCAGGCGCACGAGGATCGAATCCCCGCGTGGAAATCGGGATGCCTGGTGGGTGATCGGGATGACGCGGCGCACGGTGCGCGGCATGTGGGCGCTACGCACGCGCGTGGCCTCGAGAGGCGACGGCTCGCCCGGCAGGGGCGCGGCGGGAAGCCCCTGTCGGCGCAGCTCCGGGGGAACGAACGGCAATTGCTCCGGATCGAACTGCTCGATCATCCTGAGTTCGCCGAGGTTCATGCCGACCTCCCGCTTCCGGCCCGCCGGGGGGCCGTACCGTAGCGTGAGCTCTTCCAGGTCTTTACCCCAGCGATACATCCCGGAAACCACCGGAGCGCGGGAAAGCATCCAGACCCAGACCCCCCTCGCCAGGTGCTCGACCCATGCCTCGTTCTCGGCCGTCAGGTACAGGGGGTCCGCCGCGCGCCACAGCACGGCTTCGTAGGCTTCCCGTTCGGCGCCTTTGAGCGAGCGATAGAGCCGCGATTCATCGTTGTCGAGGAGGGCTTCCACCCAGGTGAAGCGCTCCCGGGTCTGCTCGTCCATGGCAGCCAGCGCCGAGGCGAAGTGGCGCTCGGCCGTGGAATCCTGGCCGTTCGCGTGATAGGCGAACGCCATCACGGCGGGGCCCCAGACCGGATCGCCGGAGGCCCAGGCGAAGGCCTCGGCCGCGGAGATCGCCTCCGGTGCGCGGTCACCCTCCACGAGGTACCGGACCAGCGGGGCCGCGGTGGACAGCTCGCCCGGCTGCAGCGCGAAGGCGCGCCTCAGGGCATCGACCGCCTCCCAGCGGGCGCGCGTCACGCGGCCGACCTCCGGCAGGATGGGCGGTTCAGGGCCGGCACTGAACCGGAGGCAGAACCGGCCGACTACCTCATCGCACTGTCCCGAGCCACCCGATCCGACCGTCGCCGGCGCCAGGCGGCGGAGGAGGCTCTCGTACTCCATTTCGGCTCGCCGGGCCTGTCGCCGGATCAGCTGAATGGAGTCCTCGGACGGGGCCGGCGGGGCCACCGTCTGCATGATCGCGGTCACCAGCGCTAGCCAGCACATGATTGTGCCCTCGCGATTGGAACCGTTCTTGCGTCCACTGTAGCGTCTTCAACAACCCACCGGAAGGGAGGCGGCCATGGCAAGAGAGCAGGTCGCCGGAGCGATCATCCTGGAGAAACTCCGTGAGCGGATCGTGTCCGGCCTCTATCTCGGGTACTGGCGGTCGGGTGAGCGACTGCCGAGCATTCGCGAGATCGCTGACGCCGAACGCGTGGATCGGAAGACGGCCGCGGCTGCATACCGGCGGCTGCAGGAAGAAGGGCTCGTGCGGGTGCGCGCGAGGTCGGGCGTCTACCTCTGCGCCCCGTCCCTGCCGGACGCGCCGGGCCCGCTCGAGAGGCTGCACCGCCAGTGGCTCGAGCACACGTACGACGGTGCCCGGGACCTCGGCCTCGGCACGCGGACCATCCTCCGGCTGATCAGCACGATCGCGGAGATCGAGCGGACCACCATCCCCGTGGTGGAGGGGAGCTGGGCCCAGGCGGAAGCCCTGGCGACCGAGCTCCGTCAACGCCTGGAAATCAACGCCACGCCCTACCTGCTCGAGGAGTTGCGCCCGAACGATCCGGTCCTGGCGGACGCGCCGCTGCTCATCACCACGCCGTTCTTCGGCGCGGAAGCCGCGCTCCTCGCGCCGGGGCGCGTCATCGTGGAGGCGACCCTCGCCCCGGCGGTGCTCCGCGAGCTGCGCCAGAAGATTGCGCGCGGATTCGTCGTCGTCGTCGTGGAGAGCGGGGAATTCGGCGCAAGGATCCGGCGCGCCTTCGACCATTGCCATCTCAAGCCATCGCCGGACCAGCTCCAGATCGTCTCGGCCGACGACCGTGCCGAGCTCAACAACCTCGCACGCCGGGCACGGACGATCTATCTGTGGCCGGGTACGCCGGGGTCCGTGGAGGACTCGCTGCCGCTCGGCGTCGAACGGGTACGGCCGCGCCGGACCATTTCCGAGGAGTCCCTCGACAGGATCCAGGCCGCGATCCTCGACGCCGCGATCCGCCGCCTCAAGGGCACGACGACGGCCCGAGCCCAGGAAGTGCGCGTGAGCTGACGCTGGCGCCGGCCATCGGGACGAACGGCGGTGGCCGCCTGTTTCCGGGCGTTGCCGCCCCCGGGTGCGCCGCCGTTCACTCTCGATGGATCGCAATCGGCTCCGTTCGCTCCTGGAAGTGCCACGGTGGGTAGCGCTCGCGGGCCGTTCCGGCGCGGCTCCGCGAGCGCATCGCCGGCCTCCTCGGCAGGCAACGGCCATGCCATACCCTCCGCCGGCGCACCAGAGCGATACGCCCGCCGCCATCGGGGTCCCTCCCGGCTGATGCCTCGCGTCTGCCGCACCCCGGTGCATGGCATCCTTCTTGCGACCCCACCCCGGCATCTGGAGCGCCGTAAGTGTCACTCCTGCTTGACGTTCCGTCAGGTGGTCCAATGCCCCTGAGGCAGTCTCGCGCGACCCGGCTCAGTGCCGTTGCCCTCCTCGCCTTCTCCATGTCCTGCGCTCGAACCGAACGGGATACCGAACCGGCACGCGACCGCGCGAGTGCACGCCGGCCACCCGAGCCCGCATTCACGCCCGTCACCGATGATGTCCTCCGGCGCACGGTGGCCGCCGCGGAGAACTGGCTCGTCTACGGCGGCGCTTACAACAACCAGCGATACTCGGCGCTCGACCAGATCACCCGGGAGAACGTATCCGACCTCGTCCCCGTGTGGGTCTACCAGACCGGGATCGCCGAATCGTTCTCGACCACGCCCATTGTGGTCGACAACACCATGTACGTGACCACCCCCGAAAGCGGGGTCGTGGCCCTGAATGCCGCCACGGGCGAGCGTCTCTGGGAGTTCCGGCCCGAGCTCCGGTCCGTGGCGCTCTGTTGCGGCCCGAACAACCGGGGCGTGGCCGCGTACGGCGATCGCGTCTACGTGGCCACCCTCGATGCCCGCCTGATCGCGTTGAACAACCGCACGGGCGAGGTGATCTGGGACATCGAGGTGGCGGATCCAGAAGATGGACACAGCATCACCATGGCACCCCTAGCCTATGCGGGGAAGGTCGTGGTGGGGACGAGCGGCGCGGACTACGGAATCCGCGGCTTCGTGTCCGCGTACGACGCGACGAACGGCTCCCTCGTTTGGCGCTGGTACACGATCCCGGAGCCGGGCGAGGTGCCGAATGGCTGGTGGGGCACCTGGGCCGAAACCGACCCGTTCGGTACTCCCGTCAATCGGAACATCATTCGGGAGCGTGAGGACAGCGCACGCTACCCGGAGGCGTGGCGGCGGGGGGGCGGGTCCGTATGGATGACGCCGGCCTACGAACCCGCGTCAAACACCCTCTACCTGGGGGTCGGGAACCCCGCACCCGGCTTCGATGGCGTGATCCGGCCCGGAGACAACCTGTACACGAACTCCATCGTGGCCCTGGACGGCGATACCGGGCAGCTGCGGTGGTACTTCCAGATGGTCCCGCACGACCGGTGGGGGCTGGATGCCGCCAGTCCGCCGTTCCTCTTCACCCTCCAGGGCCGAAGGTACCTCGGGCACGCCGGCAAGACCGGGTGGCTGTACATCGTCGACGCCGCGACGGGCGCGCCGATCCTGCGCTCCGACAACTTCGTGCCCCAGGACAATCTGTTCGCGCAACCGACCGAAGAGGGCGTGCGCATCGCTCCGGGCGTGAACGGCGGCAGCCTGTGGTCTCCCGTCGCCTACTCGCCCCGGACCGGCCTCGCGTACGTTCTGGGCGTGCACCAGCCGATGCTCTTCCGGCGCACCTTCCAGCCCAAGGAGCCCGGACGGCTGTGGCTCGGCGGGTCGGTCCTGCGGATCCCCGGCGAGGAGCAGTGGGGAATCCTCTCGGCGATCGACGTCGCGACCGGCGACATCCGGTGGCAGCGCCGCGTCCCGGTCCCGATGGTCGGTGGCGCCCTCGTGACCGCCGGAGACGTGCTCTTCGTGGGGCAGGGTACCGGGTACTTCGACGCGATCGATGCCGAAACCGGCGACGTCCTCTGGCAGTTCAACGCCGGCGCAGGCGTCCACGGCGGACCCGTGACCTATGCGGTCGGCGGCGTCCAGTACGTCGCCGTGGCCGCAGGCGGAAACCACCACCTCGACACGCCCCGCGGCAACGCGATCATCGCGTTCGCTCTGCGCTCCGTCCGCCAACCCGGGCCCGTCAACCAGTACGAGGCGGCCCAGTATCCTCGATTCGGACCGGTCCGCTACGGCGCGGCCCGCCAGATTCCGGCGGCGGAGCTCGAACGGGTCCGCCGCCAGCAAGAGACGCAGAACGCTCAGCAGTAAGACCCATCTTCGGTCCGCGAGCGTTGTTGGGTACGCCGTCACAGGCAGGGAAGCGCGGCCCCGACGGGCGCGATCTCCGGATCCGACGGGTGGGACCGGAGATTCCGGCCCGACAACGCGCCGAAGCCGCCTCAAATGAATACGCTAGAAACGCTTGACGCGGAAATCGAAATTCTCTAACTTTGATAGGTTTAGAGCATCTTGCCGGTCCGCCCGCGCCGCCTCCGGCACGCGGGCGGTCCCGTTCCAGGACTCTCGATTCTCGAGCGGATATGCCACGGCATCCAACCGCCCGGCGCATTCACCGGGCCGAAACATCGGCGGACGACGCGTTCATTGCGCGTACCCTCGAACTCTGGGCCTGGGCACAGAAGAACGCCCGGATCCTGACAATCGCGGCAGTGATCGTGGTCCTCGGCGCCGCCGGCGGCCTGTACTACCGGTCGTCCCAGGCTGCCATGCGCGAACGGGCAGCCGCGACCCTGACCGAGGTCCGCCAGACCGTCGCCAGCGGGAACACGGCTCTCGCGCTCCGCGATCTGGAGAGCTTCCTCGCGCGCTTCGACGGCACCGACGCAGCGGACGAGGCCAGGATCCTCATGGCGCAGATCTACCTCACCGAGGGGCGCAACAGCGAGGCGATATCCGCGATCCAGAAGCTGGCGGGCGATCCGTCGCGTCCGCTCGGCGCCTCCGCGGCGCTCCTGCTCGCAGCGGCCTACGAGGCCAGCGGGAACGCGGCCGAGGCCGAGGCCGCGTATCTGCGGGTCGCCGATCGGGCGCCGTACCCGTTCCAGCGGCGACAGGCGCTGGACGCCGCGGCGCGTGTCCGGCTCGACCAGGGGAACGTGACCGGCGCGATCACCTTGCTCGAGCGGCTCGTCGAGTCCACGTCGGAAGAGAATCCGGAGCACGGCATCTACGCCATGCGCCTCGCCGAAGCCCGCGCCATGGCGGCCCGGCCGGCGGGCACGGCCTCGCAGGGCCAGTGAGGTAGCCGCCGGAGGTAACGGTCGGAGGCTGCCGACCAAGCGCCGCGAGCCTTCGCCGGAACATCGGCCACCTGGGAGACCGAGCCAGGCGCTCGTACAATCAGCTCGAAGACCCGGACCGTGGAAACGGTCCGGGTCGTTTTGCATCCGGACCAGGAATCACAACCTGCGGGGCCAGGGAGCGTGCGACTGGCGAGTCCGCGATGCCTTGCGCCCGATGGCTGGAGTCTGCCGGTCCGGTGGAAAGTGCGGTCGGCCGATCGTGCGACCGTGCAACGGGGTCCGGCTCGTTGCGCAGCACGAGGTGGGCCGGTGGTTGGATCGGTGGTCGGGTCGGTCGTTCTCGGGTGCGAATGGCGCGGTGTGAGTACGCATAACATGCATTATGTAAACTAAAGTGGCGGACCGGTGTGGATAACCGCCGCCGTTCTCCACGGTCTCCGAGGACGGGCGCCGCCGAACCCACTCCCCCGCCGCACCGGGAGCGCGAAAAGGCGCCCCGGCGCCGGGTCCGTCGGCGGGTTCGGCGCTATGCTAGGATCGAGCGCGGTGTGAGCGGCTTCAGACGTGTGATCGGTCGGCTGGATTGGCGGTCGGCGCCGCGACGGCGACCTCCGGATCTTCGAGCTGGCGCCGGAGCGCGGTCATGATCCGATCCGCGGCTTCGGCCAGCGCGGCCTCCCGGGCGGCCCGGTCGTCGTACTTTGGAAAGATCAGCGGCCTGCCATAGGCGATGGTGACGTGGGCCGGGCGGACGCCGCTCGCCCAGCGCGGCCAGGCGTCGTAGGAGCCGCTGATCGTGGCGGGGATCACCGGCACGCCGGCCTTCAGTATGAGGCGCACGGTGCCGAGTCGAGGCGCTTGCAGTTTCCCGTCCCAGGAGCGTTCGCCCTCGATGTAGATCCCGACGCCGTGCCCTTCCCCCAGCCTGCGTAGCACGGTGCGGACCGCCTGCGGATCGATTTCGTAGCGACGAACGGGAAACGAATAGAGGCGGGTCATCAACGGGCCGATCACCGGCGCGGCGAACTGCGTGCTCTTCGCCATGGTGTGCAGCAGCCGCGGGCAGTACGCCTGGATGAGGATCGCGTCCAGGACGCTCTGGTGGTTCGAGATCAGGAGGAATGGCCCCGTGCTGGGGATGTTGTCGAGCCCGAGGACCGTGATCGTCCCGATCCGCGGCCACGCGAAGCGGACGGTCCGCTGGATGAGTCGGTAGAGGATCATCGTACGGCGATCCTTGGTTGGAACTCGATGATCTCGCCGAGCCCGCGCTCCCGGTACAACCTCCGCAGCGCCGCACAGATGAGCTCTTCCCAGAGCCGCGGCGAGCTGTTCACGAACTTGAAGCTGACCACGGGCTCGTTCCGGACCTTGATCTGGAGCGAGCTCGAGCTCGGTTGGACGGCGGTGATCCGCTCCAGGGGCCAGGCGCGTCGTTCGTCGTCGGGCCCGACCAGCTCGAGCTCGCGGGGGTATAGGCGGAGCTTGCCAGGACGGCGAGGGCCGAGTCGTTCGATCCGGCCGAGGTACTCCCTCCCCCGGTGCACGGTGCGGTAGCCGGAAGCGAACCGGACGAGCACGTCGGCTTCACGGATGAGGCCCGTGGCCGTCGCGGCGCGATCAGCCACCACGAAGGCGGATTCGGGATCCGGGAGCTTGGCCGCCCACTCGGAGGCGGCTCGCGCGACGCGCGTTCCGTCGCGCAACGTCGCCTCGATCGTGGCGCCGGCTCCCCGGCGGAAGCGTGCGCCGCACGCCTGGCACTCCTCCTCGCCCCGCTTCAACGGCACGATCCCGTCAATGGTGCCGCATTCCGGGCAGGCCCAGAGCAGATCCCGGATCATGATCGCCTCCCTAGAGGCGGCCGAAGAGGTCGAGGAACCGTAGCTTCCACACCTTCCAAACGGCCTCCCACACGATGCGCTTGGACATCTTGGACTGCCCGAGCGTCCGGTCCACGAAGACGATGGGAATTTCGCCGATGCGGAACCCCTTGCGCCAGGCGCGCAGGCTCATCTCGATCTGGAACGCGTAGCCCTCGGATTCGACGCGCTTCAGGTCGATGGCTTCCAGGACTTTGCGTCTGAAGCACTTATACCCGCCGGTCGCATCCGCTACTGGAAGTCCGGTCACGATGCGGGCATAGACGTTCGCGAAATAGGACAGGAGCAGCCGGCCGATCGGCCAGTTGATCACGGTCACTCGCCCGTGCAGGTACCGGGACCCGAGGACCAGGTCGTACTCCTTCGCGGCCTCGATGAACTCCGGCAGGTGGGCCGGGTCGTGGGAGAAGTCCGCGTCCATCTCGAAGAGGAGGTCGTAGCCGCGCTCGAGGCCCCAGCGGAACCCCTCGAGATACGCGGTGCCGAGGCCGAGCTTGCCTGCGCGGTGAATCACGTGGACGCGCGGACTCTGCCGCGCGAGGGCGTCTGCCACGTCGCCGGTGCCGTCGGGCGAGGCGTCGTCGATGATCAGGACATCGAGGCGCTCGTCCTTTTCGAGGACCATGGGCACGAGCCGCGGCAGGTTGTCCCGCTCGTTGTATGTCGGAATGATGACGAGTCCGCGTTCGAACCGGTCAGCGTTGTTCACGGTGTTTCCAGGAATTCACGGTTCTCGTGGTTCGCGCGTACGGGTTCGCGAAGCCAGGGCAATGCGGCGAGGGGCAGCAGCTCGGCCGCGGTGAACCAGAGGCGCGATGCGACGGCGATGACGATGGCCGCCGAGGTCGGCACGACCTGCGCGAGCAGCGCGGTCATCACGCCCTCCCGCACCCCGACTCCCGCGGGTGCGAGGAGGAATAGGTAGCCGCTGAGGTATGCGGCCGCGATGGTGCCGGCGAAGTGCCGGGCGTGGGGCCCCACGCCGTCGACGAACGCACCGACGAAAGTCGCGAAGGCCGCGCCGAGCACGAGCCAGGTGAGCCCGTACGCGACGAGCCAGAGGGCCGCGGTTCCGGTCCGGACCCGGTCGGCCAGGTCGAACAGCCCGGCGATCCTCGGTGACCGGGTGCGCAGCCAGGCGCGCCAGCGAAGGCCGGAATCGGTGTGCGACAGAACGAACACCGCGCCAGCGCACAGGATCAGGACGGCCACGGCCGCAATGGCGGCGGTCGGCCCCTGCCATCCCGGGAGCAGGGCCGTGACGAAGAGGAGGCCGGACGTGAGGAACCCGATCTGCCCGATGAACGCGGCCGTCGTTGCCTCCAGCGGAGGCATCCCCGCCCGCCCCGCGAAGTACGCGAGCCCCGCGACCTGCCAGACCTTGCCGGGTACGTATCGGCCGAGGCTGGACAGGAAGTAGACCCGCACCGTGGCCCGGCGAGAAGGCCGCGCGATCCCGAGATCGTGCATGATCCGGCGCCAGAGGAAGGCGTGGGCCAGATAGACCAGGACGAGGAGCGCGGTCGAGGCCACGATCGGCCCGGGTGCGGGGCGCCACTGGCGCAGGTCGGCCGTGCTCAGCGCGCCGAGCTGGATCCCCGTCGCCCGGAGGATCGCCCAGGTGACGACCGCCACGAGCAGGAGCTGCCCGACCCGCGTGACCCAACGCATGCCCTTCGTCACGGGACCCCAGGCTTCGAGGCGACGATGCCGATCCGCCGGCGCAGGAGCGGGATCCACCGCCCGAGCGCCCGCTCCAGGAGCGAGAACAGAGGCAGGTGGGAGGGCAGATAGTCGACGCGGCGCGTCACCAGCCCGCACGCCTCGATCGCCGCGCGGAGCGCATCCGCGGTCCGCATACCGATGTGGGATGGCTCGGGCGGCAGCAGGATCCCCCGCATGCGGAGCTGCTCGAAGAGGTGGGTCGGCGAGGGCGTGTAGAGGATGAAGCTGCCGCCGGGCCGGAGCACTCGCCGCACCTCATCCAGGACGCGCCGGAGGGTGTCGTCGTCCAGGTGTTCGGTGACGTCCGCGGCCACGACGATGTCCGCGCAGCCGCTCGCGAACGGGAGCCGCGCGGCGTCGCCCTGGACGAAGCGGGCGTCCGCCTGCCCTTCCTGCGCCGCCACGGAACGGGCGACCCGCAGCGCGGCGGGCGCGAAATCCAAACCCACCGCCCGGGCGCCCTTCTTCGCCGCTTCCAGCGTGAAGGTGCCCATCCCGCACCCCAGATCGATCACCCGTTGCCCCTCGAGCGGCGGCAGCAACGAGAAGACGTTCTGGATGCGCCGGCGGGCGAAGCGGTTACGCGTGGAGTACCGCTGCGCCAGGTCGCGGAAGTACGCGTCGTCGTAGTGGTCCACGACGTCGTACGCCGTGGGTCCCGTGCCGGTCATCGTCCTCCCAGGAGTTCCCGGTAGATCTCGCGGTGCCGCCTGGCCAGCCGTTCCAGGCTCCAGTGCTCGACTACCCGGCGCCGACCCCGGGATCCGGCTTCCGCCAGGTCCGGCCGCTCCAGCAGGGCGACGACCTTCTCCGCCAGGTCGTCGGGGTCGGCCGGCCGGAAGAGCGTCCCGACCTCCTCGTCGACGATCTCCGGAAGGCCGCCCACCCGGGACGCGGCGACCGGCACCCCGCAGCTCATCGCTTCGAGCGCGGCAACGCTCGTGGCCTCCATCAACGATGGGAACACCGCCACATCCGCGGAGGCGAACAGGCCGGGCATTTCGTGGTTCGGCCGGGCTCCGAGGAAGCGGACCGCGGCCGCCACGCCCAGATCGCGGCACAGCGCCTCGAGCCTTCCCCGCTCCGGCCCGTCGCCCACGATCACCACCTCGGCGTCCAACCGTGCCAGGATCGCCGGCACGGCCCTCACCAGGTACTCTACGCCGTTCTTCTGGAAGAGCCGCCGGGGCACGATCAGGCGGCGCTTCCCGTCCACCCGCGGCAACGTCGGCTCCACGGGCGCGAACATCGACGTGTCCACGCCGTTCGTGACCGCCTCGGCCCGCGGGTGCGGGTACAGCTCCAGCGCCACGTCCCGGATCTCCTCGCTCGCCGCGAGGAGCCAGTCGGCCGCCGCGATGATCCGGCGCAGCACCGGCTTCCAGGCCGGCTTCTTCGCCAGCCGGAGAAAATGGGACGTGTGCAGCGTCAGGACCAGCGGCTTGCCGTAGAGCCGCTTGGCGAGCATACCGGGCGGCGCCGAGGCGAAGGTCTGGGCGTGGAGTACGTCTGCGGATCGCGCAAGACGGAGATAGCGCGGCACGGAGCCGAAGGTGTGCAGCGCCCAACCCACCGGGTGCTTCCCCGGGAACCACGTCCGCACCACGCGGACCCCGTCCGTGACCTCGAACCGCGGCGTGCCCGCCACCGACCGGGACGTGACCATAGTGACCTCGTCACCCAGTCGGACCAGCTCCCGGCACAGGTAGTACGCGTGGCTCTCGAGCCCACCTACCTCCGGCGGGAAGTAGATGCACTGTTGGAGCACCCTCACGCGCCTGCCTCCCAATCCGTCAGCGTTCGCGGCGAGCCCGTGAGCGCATGGACGATCACGTCCGCGATCCGCTCCCCCGCCCTGCCGTCACCGTACGGATTCGCCGCTCGGGCCATCCGCTGGCGAGCCGTCTCATCGCCGAGCAGCCGATGCGCTTCCTCCAATATGCGGCGACGGCTCGTCCCCACCAGCCGCGCTACGCCGGCCTCGATCCCTTCCGGCCGCTCGGTCACCTCCCGCAGGACGAGGACGGGCGTGCCGAAACTCGGCGCCTCTTCCTGGATCCCGCCCGAGTCCGTGAGCACCAGGACGGCTCGGCGCAGCGCCGCGACCAGGTCCGGGTAGTCCAGCGGTTCGGTCAGCAGGATCCGCTCGTGTCCGCCGAGCACCGCCGACGCCGCGGTCCGCACTTGAGGGTTTGGGTGAACCGGATAGAGAAAAACGACGTCTCGGTAATGATCTGCGAGCTCGCGAACCGCGCCGAACGCCTCCTGCAGCGGCGCGCCGAAGGACTCGCGGCGATGCGCCGTGAGGAGCACGAGGCGCGCACCGCCGTCCAGGGCTGCCCGCAGTCGGGCATCCCGGACGGGCCGCTCATTCCGGGCGATGGCGCGCAGCGCGTCCACCACCGTGTTCCCGGTGACGTGGATCGATTCGGGCGCAACGCCTTCGGCCAGGAGGTTCGCCCGGGCGCCGGCCGTGGGCGCGAAGTGGAGGTCGGCCACCACGCCGGTGAGGCGGCGAAGAATCTCTTCCGGAAAGGGCTTCCACTTGTCCCGGCTGCGCAGCCCGGCTTCCACGTGGGCGACCCGGGTCCGCTCGAAGAACGCGGCGAGCGCGCCGAAGAAGACGGAGGCCGTGTCGCCCTGGACCACGACGAGATCCGGGCGGTAGTCGCGGAAGATGGGCCGGAGCCCGGAGAGGGTGCCCTGCGCTACGTCGTATAGATCCTGTCCCTCCCGCATGATCCCGAGGTCCCAGTCGGGAACGAGGTCGAAGATCTCCAGGACATGGTCGAGCAGCTCGGAATGCTGCCCGGTGAGGGCGGTCCGGACTTCGACCTGTTCGGACCGGCGCTCGAGCGCCTCCACGACCGGGGCGAGCTTGATCCCCTCCGGCCGGGTCCCGATCACGACGAGGACTCTCGGTCGATCGCTCATCGATTGGCCCGCACCAGCGAATTCGGTAGGCATTCGATTACGCAGGTCTTACCCCTCTCCATGGCACGCGTTCAGGTCATTGTCGCCTGGCGACGGGCTGGGAGGGACCGTGAAGCGTGGCCCGGAAGCGGTATCGCCGTAGAGTCACTTCGTGCGCCGTGAGCCCTGCGCGGCGAGGCGACGTCGCAGCGCGTCGAGCTCGGTGCGCTGCTGAGCCGTCAGCTCGGCGAGGAATCCGAAGCCGAACAGGAGGAAGCCCAGGGTTTCCAGGAGGATGACGAGGTAGAGCAAGGGGCGGAAACCGAAGGGCAGCATGACGTGCTGGACACGGAGCACGATGGTCACGAGCCCTACCAGCACGCCGAGGCCGGCGAGCACGAGCCCGGTCAAGCCGAAGAGCATCATCGGCTTGCGGGCGAAGAACATGAAGAACGCCACCGAGATCAGGTCGAGCAGTCCGACCACGATGCGGCTCCGCCCCGAATACTTGGGCATGCCGTGCCGCCGGGGGTAGAGCGTGATGTCGATCTCGGTGATCGAAAAGCCGCGGGCGTACGCGAGAACGACGAAGAACCGGTGCCAGTCGTGCCGGAGGAAGACCTCGTCCAGGATGTCCCGGCGGAAGGCCTTCATCGAGTTCAGGTCGCTGACCGGGACCTTGAAGAGCAAGCGGTTGAGCCGGTTGTAGATGCCCGACACGAACCCCTTCTCGTATGCTCCCACCTTCCGGCCGGTGACGATGTCCCAGCCCTCGTCGAGCTTTGCCAGGAAGCGGACGATCTCGTCCGGGGCGTGCTGGAGGTCCGCGTCGTAGAGGACGATCCAGCGGGCGTCGGTGGCCTCGGCCCCGGTGAGAAGGGCCTCCGTCTTCCCGAAGTTGCGCCGGTGACTGAGGACCTTGAAGTTCTCCCAGTCGGCGGTGAGGCGGCGGGCGAGGTCGGCGGTCCCGTCGGTGGATCCGTCATCCACGAGGATGACCTCGCCTTCCAGGTCGAAGCGCTCGAAGGTGGCGCGCAACTCGCGGACGAGGTCCGGGATGTTCTCGGCCTCGTTGTATGCGGGGATGACCACGGCAAAGTCCCCCCTCGTGGTGTCCGAGAGGCGGATGGACGAGGCGGCCATCTGCGCGTCCAGGACCTGGGTCATCGCCACGTCGTCGCCACCTTGCCAGCAGCGCTAGATCCGCTTCCGCATCCGCGCCGAGAGGATTCCGAGCTGGTCCCGGTACTTGGCCACGGTGCGGCGGGCGATCTGGATGCCCTCCTCCTTGAGGATGTTCACGATCGCCTGGTCCGTGAGCGGGCGCTTCGGATCCTCCTCCGCAACCAGCTTCTGGATCTTCGCCTTGATCCCCCGCGCGCTGACATCCTCGCCCGACGTGGTGGACAGCCCGCTCGAGAAGAAGAACTTGAGCGGGAGCACGCCGCGCGGCGTCTGCACGTACTTCTCGTTCGTGACCCGGGAGACCGTGGACTCGTGCATGTTGATGACCTCGGCCACCTCGCGGAGCGTCAGCGGCTTGAGGTACTGCACGCCCTTCTCGAAGAACTCGCGCTGGCGATCCACGATGAAGTTCATGACCTTGAGCATGGTCTGACGCCGCTGCTCAATGGCCTGGATCATCCAGTTCGCGCTGTTCAGCTTGTTGGAGATGAACTCCTTGTTCTCGCCCTTGAACTTCGACTTGTCCCGAGCGATCTCCCGGTAGGTCCGCGACAGCTTCAGCCGCGGCAGCGACGTATCGTTCAGGAAGACCAGGTACTCGCCGTCGATCTTCTCGACGATCAGGTCCGGGATGATGTAGTTGTCCGACTGTGCCGCGTACTTCAGCCCCGGCTTGGGGTCGAGCTTCGCGATCTCGTCCGCGGCCGCCTGGACGTCCCGTGGCGTGATCGAGAGATCCTTGGAGATCTCGGACCACCGGTGGTTGATCAGCTGGTCGAAGTAGTCCGATACGATCCGGTAAGCGAGCGTGTCTTCCTTGCCGGCATCCTGGAGCTGCAGGAGCAGGCATTCACGCAGGTCCCGGGCGCCGACGCCCGGAGGATCGAAGCCCTGGATGATGCGCAGGAGCTCCTCCGCCTCTTCGACCCGGAACGGCTGCAGGTCCTCGCCCTCTTCGGCCCAGTCCGCGCCGCTCGTGGCCAGCCACTGGTTCAGCCCCTCGACGACCTCTTCCAGGGAACAGGTCAGATACCCGTCGTCGTCGATGTTGCCAATGATCTCCTCACCGAGGAGGATCTGACGGGACGTGAGCCGGAGGAGCTTCAACTGATCGTGGAGGTGGTCCGCCAGATCCCGCGTATCGACCGGGACGGGCTCGTAGTACTCCCGCTCCTCGTATTCCGGCCGCCGCCCTCCGGCCTCGAACCCGTCGAGGAGGATCTCCTCCCAATCGATTTGCTCTTCCTTCTCCTTCTCTTCCTTTTCCTTCTGCTTGTCCTGGATCGTATCCTCTTCGGTGGTCGCGGGCTCCTCCAGTTCGAGGAACGGATTGTTCAGCAGTTCCTGCTTGATGTGCTGTTGCAGGTCCAGCAAAGGCATGTACAGGAGATCCATCGCCTGGTACAGGCGTGGATTGATCTTCATCTCCTGGCGGAGCTGCGTTCCCTGGTACAGGCCAGTTCTGATGCTCATGCTTGATCCGGTCGGCGGTAGCGTTGCCGCATCCGCGCGGTCAGAGTTGGGCCGAGATAGATATCGGCCACTTCATCGTTCCAGACCAGCTCTGCAACAGTACCGGAGACGCGCACGCGTCCCTCGTACATGATGTATGCCCGATCCACGATGTCCAGAGTCTGCTCCACGTTGTGATCGGTGATGATCACACCGATCCCGCGGTGCCGGAGTCCGGCCACGATCTGCTGAATGTCGTGGACCGCGATCGGATCGACGCCCGCGAACGGCTCGTCGAGCAGCATGAACTTCGGCTCGCTCACGAGTGCGCGGGTGATCTCGAGACGCCGACGCTCGCCCCCGGACAGGGTGTATGCTCGGGACTTGCGCAGGTGCTTGAGGCCCAGCTCGTCCAGCAGGACCTCCAGCCGCTCTTTGCGTTCCGCGCGACTGAGCCGCATGGTCTCGAGGATCGCCATTACGTTCTCCTCGACGGTCAGGCGTCGGAACACGGATGGCTCCTGGGCCAGGTAGCCGATCCCGCGCCGGGCCCGCTGGTACATGGGTACGCGAGTGATCTCCTCGTCGTCGAGGTAGACCTCGCCCCGGTTCGGGGACACCAACCCCACGATCATGTAGAAGGTCGTGGTCTTCCCCGCCCCGTTCGGTCCGAGCAGCCCGACGATCTCTCCCTGCGCGACGTCGATGTCCACCTCGTTCACGACCTTCCGCTTCCGGTAGACCTTCACCAGGCCGCGCGCGGAGAGACGGCTGCCGCCTTCGACCCGGCCTCTGACCGTACGATCGTCCGCCGGAGCCGCCTGGTCGAGTGAGGGTAGCAAGTTCCTTACCGCTGTCTCGAGCTCGGCGAGAACCGCCTCCCGGCGGGGAGAAACGTCTGCCCAGACGTCGGGATCGATCCGGATCCGCTCCCAACCCTCCCCGTCCGGCTCGGTGTGCACGAGATGCGTGGTCGCCAGCCGCGCCACGATGCCCTCCTCGAGGTAGCGTGACGGGCCGGCCGTGGAGAGCGCACCGTCCGTGCCGCCAGGCGATGCCCCATCGACCGCGCGCGCCATCGCGCTCCGCACCGCGGCAAGCCATTCGCCCCGGTCCAGTCTCCCGTCGTCATCCGCGCGCCGGACCAACTCGACCAGCGCAACGGCCAGGGAGCTGTCGTGCGGTCGCAGATTCTTCACGAACTCGATCAGAGTCTCGGCCTTCATGAGCTCCCGGTCTTCTCCGCCGCGGCGGCGTCGTTCCGGCCCGAAGGCCGCTCCGCCCGTTCGGAACGTCGATTCGGCTGGAGATGTATACCCCTGATATCCTGGTTTTCGCCAACTGCTTCGGCTTTCTCGACTTCCCCGTTCCGCAGGACGAGAACGATCCGGTCCGCGATCGTGTAGGAAATCGCTGGCGGGTCCTCCGGCCCGGTGTTGCGGTCACGGAAGCGGAACAACGCCTGGGCGGTGCCGTTCGGCCCGGATGCAATGAGCCGTTCCAGGACCACCTCGTTCCGGCTCGAATCCGCAGCCGCCGCCGACGCCGCGGTATCGGGATCCGCCGCCTTCGTGGCCGGCGCGAAGTGCCCGGTGATCGTATCCCCGCGGACCCAGTCCTTCGCCGCGATCTCGGGCAGCCCGACATCCACCGTGTCCGCCGTCCGCTCGGCGTAGGCGCGGCCCACGGCGATGAGCGTCTCGATGCGCTGGCCCGGCGCGAGCACATCGAGGGAGTCCGCCAGCAACAGGAGTTCCTCGGCCGTGGCCCGGACCCGATCCGCGTTCGGGTCCGGGAGCCCGCCCCGGGTGCGCGCCACGAGCCGGCTGAGCGCACCGTCATCCGTGAACATGCGGATCTCGTACGACTCGATCGTGACGTCCTCGCCGGTCAGCCTGGCGTTCGTGCTCGCAAAGAGCTCCGAGAGCTGCTCCCCCACGAGTACGGCCTCGATCCTCTCGGCGGTCAATTCGTACTGTTCGTCCAGCACCCTCGCGCTGCCGGTGAGGACGAGGCGTTCGGTCTCGTTGTCGAATTCCGCCCAGTTCGAGAATCCGCGCAGCGCCCCCCGCACCAGCTCGACGTTTCCCGAGGCACGGAACGCCCGCTGGCCGATGAACTCCATCCATTCGGCGTCGACTTCGAACGGCTGTGTCGCGGTGTCCGCTGCGGCACCATCACGGCGCTGCGGTCGGAAGACGCCATGGGGGCGGCCCTGGACGACGGTGCGGGACTCGGCCCGGACCGCGCTCTCCCGCTCGTGGTGCAACTCCTGGCCCTGGATGGTGGACCCGGTCGCCCGGTCGAGGTATTCCACGTCGCCACGGGCGAAGAGGCGCCCTTCGCGTGGGAAGTAGTCGAGTTGCCGCGAGGTCAGCGTCTTGACGGAATCCCCGTAGAACACCTGGCCGATCAGCTGCAGGCGCTCGGGCATGCGGACCGCGCTGTCCGCCTTCACCGTGATGCCGCCATCGCACTCGAAATGCACGGGGCCGCCCATGAAGACGACCTCGTTCGGCGCGCCCGCGTTGAAGATGTTCCAGTCGCCGGAACGGATCAGGTTGCAGCCGTGCTGGCGGCCGCTGAGACCCGTCGGCAGGATGACCAGAAAGCCGAGCGCGAGGAGCCCAGGGATGAATCTCATCAGAATTCGATGCGAACGCCTTCGATGCGGCCTGTCGGCCGGATGAGCCGCACGTTCGCGAGCTTGCCGTCCGAGGTGAAGCCTTCCCCTCGCATGACGGTCCCGTTCTCGTAGATCGTCGTGGCGGAGTCGCTCCAGATGCGGTCCGCCGGCGGGTCGAAGTTGAGCTCGGAGGATTCGATCCGCCGGTTCGTCTCGAGGGTGATGAGGACGACGTTGCCGCGAACGGTCATGGCCTCGGTGCGGAGGTCCAGGGTGCCGGAATCCGCGGTCAGCCGGCCGGACTGAGCACCGAATTCGTTGAAGAACTGGACGCGCGGGCCGAAGAACTGGATGCGCCCTTCGTCGTCGTAGGAGTAAGCGCTGTCGGCGTCGATGATCGCTCGCCGCATGCCGTCGGCGGTCAGGATGCTGCGCACGCCGTAGGTGACGTTGTCTGCGGCGAGGTTCTTGAGATCCTCTCCGACCACGGGCCCGGGCGTGTCGGAGCCGCAGGCCGTGCCCAGGAGGAGGCATGCAGCCAGGATGAGCGAGGTACGCAGCGTCATACGGCCCCCGCTCGCATCAGGTCGTGGAGGTGGACAATACCAATGAGCCGGTGATCGTCGTCGACGACGGGCATGGCCATGATCCCGTGCTGCTCCATCTGGTAGACGGCGGCCGCGCCGAGGATCTCGGCGCTGGTGCACTTCGGCTGCCGGTTCATGACTTCGGACACCGGTACGTCGAGAAAGTTCGGCTCCCGCTCCATGAGCCGGGTCAGGTCCCCGGCGGTGACCACGCCGACCACGCGCCTGTCCTCGTCGATGATGGGCACGGTGCCGCGCTTCTCGGCCAGGAGCACGATGCAGTCGCGCATCTTCTGGTGCTGGAAGAGCCAGGGCACGTCGGACGTGATCATGACGTCCTTGACGCGCAGCGTGAGCCTGCGGCCGAGCGCGCCGCCCGGGTGGAAGCGGGCGAAGTCCTCGCGGGTGAAGCCCCTGGAGAGGAGGAGCGCGACGGCGAGGGCGTCGCCCATGGCGAGGGCGGCGGTGGTGGAGGTGGTGGGCGCGAGGTCGAAGGGACACGCCTCCTCGGTCACGGAACAGTCGAGCACGACCGTCGCCGCGCGGGCGAGGGCCGAGTCGAGGCGTCCGGTCAGGGCGATGATCGGAACGCCCAGCCGCGCGAGGTACTCGAGCAGTCCGATGAGCTCGCTCGACTCACCGCTCTTGGAGATGAGGATCGCGGCGTCGTTCCGGCCGACGATCCCGAGGTCGCCGTGCAGGCCTTCCACCGGGTGCAGGAAGAAAGCCGGCGTCCCGGTGGAGGTCAGCGTCGCGGCGATCTTGCGAGCAATGATGCCGCTCTTTCCGATCCCACTCACGATGACGCGCCCGGACGCGCCGAGGATGAGCTGCACGGCCCGTACGAAGGACGCGTCGATCCGCGGCTCGAGCCGCTGGAGCGCCTCGGCCTCGGTGCGAAGCACGCGGCGTCCCCAGGCGACGAGCTCCTCCGGGGCGAGCCCGGCTGCGGGCGCGGCGCCGGCCTCGGCTGGCGCGGTGCCGGCGGGCGGCTCCATCACAGGGTCCAGGCGGGTCATCGGACCTCTCCTGCTTCACGGATCCTGCCGGGATCGGCCGCGCTGATCTCCAGGCCATCGGCCTCGGATCCCGCCTCCCGGTCCCGGCAATAGGTCTCGACGAGCGCAGACCATTCGCCGCGCGCCCGGAGGAGCGCTTCCGCGAACTCCCGGACCGCGCCATTGCCCCCGGCCCGGGACGTCTGCCAGAGCGCGGCGGCCCGGACCTCCGGTACGGCGTTGGCGACGGCCACCGGGAGACCGACCCGCCGCAGGACGGGCAGGTCGGCGAGATCATCGCCGACGAACGCCATTTCGTCCCACTCGAGGCCGTGCTCCGCCCGGAGCCCTTCCAGGACCGGTATCTTGTTCGCGCCGGCGTCCTCGTAGCACGGCACGTTGAGCTCCATTGCCCGGAGCCGGGTGGCGGCCGAGACCCGGCCGCTCACGAGGACGACCCGGAGCCCGGCGCGAGCCAGCATCTTGATGCCGAGGCCATCCGTAATGTCGAACCGCTTCAGCTCCACGGGGGTGCCGTCCGCGGCCTGGCCGAGGTAGACGCCCCCGTCCGTGAGCACGCCATCCACGTCCAGTCCGACGAATCGGATCCGGCGCACGAGATCCGGGGGGAGCCGGTCAATCATCGGCCCCTCCCGGGCTCGCCGCGACCGTCGGGCTCGCCAGCGCAGCGCGCAACGCCAGGACGTCGGCCAGGAGCCCGCGCAGCCGGCCGAGCGGCAGCATGTTCGTGGAATCCGACGGCGCGCGCTCCGGCGTCGGGTGCACCTCGAGGAACAGGGCGTCCGCGCCTGCGGCCACCGCGGCCCGCACCAGCGCGGGGATGAAGCGAGGATCGCCGCCGCTCGCACCGTCGGCACGGCCCGGCCGCTGAACCGAGTGCGTCCCGTCGAAGATGGCCGGCGCGCCCGTGGCCTCCCGGAGCCGCGCGAACGACCGCATGTCCACCACCAGATCGCCGAAACCGAAGAAGGTCCCGCGCTCGGTCACGGCCACGGCGCCCGCTCCCGCGGCTCGGGCCTTCGCCACCGCCCCCCTCATCTCCTCCGGCGCCATCCACTGGCCCTTTTTGATATTGACCGGGCGTCCGGTGCGCGCCGCCGCTTCCACCAGGTCCGTCTGCCGGCAGAGGAACGCCGGGATCTGGAGCACGTCGCAAACCTGTGCGACCGGCTCCGCTTGCCACGTCTCGTGAATGTCCGTGAGGACGGGCAGCCCGCTTTCGCTCCGCACCCGGGAGAGCTGTTCCAGCCCCCGCTCCAGTCCGGGCCCCCGCGGCGCCCCCGGCTGGCTCCGGTTCGCTTTGTCGAACGAAGACTTGAAGATGACGGGGATCCCGAACTCCTCCGAGATCCGCGCCAGCTCCAGGGCCACGGACACGTTCAGCGCGTCATCCTCGAGCACGCAGGGCCCGGCGATCAGGAAGAACGGACCGCCCGGCGTGAACAGCCCGGCCACCTCCCCGTTCCCGTGTTGCGGTGCGGTCACGTCCATGCCTTTCGTCATGACTTCCTTTCAGTCCGCGATCTCGGCCGAGGCCGCCTCGACGGGCGCCTCCCCGGCCTCCATCAACGCCCGACGCTCCATGGCCGCCTTGATGAACGCCGCGAACAGCGGATGCGGGCGCATCGGCCTCGACTTCAGCTCCGGGTGGAACTGACAGCCGATAAACCACGGATGCGACGGTAGTTCGATCATCTCCACCAGACCGCCGTCCGGCGACAGCCCGCTGAACCGCATCCCGTGCTCCGCGAGCACATCCCGGAACGCGTTGTTCACCTCATAGCGATGCCGATGCCGCTCGCTGATCTCCAGCGTGCCGTAGATCGCCGCCGCCCGGGACCCCGGCCGCAGCTTGCACGGGTATGCGCCCAGCCGCATCGTCCCGCCGAACTCCGTGATGTTGCGCTGCGAATCCATCAGGCAGATCACAGGCTGCGCAACGTCCTGTGCGAACTCCGCCGAATGGGATTCCGTGAGCCCGCACACGTTCCGGGCGTACTCGATCACCGCGCACTGGAGCCCGAGACAGATCCCGAAGTACGGCAGTTCGTTCGTCCTCGCCCACTGGATGGCGCGGAGCATCCCCTCCACCCCGCGAACCCCGAAGCCCCCCGGGATCAGGAGCCCGTGGTAGTCCGCCAGGGTCGCCACCATGGCATCGTTGTCGAACGCCTCGCTCGACAACCAGTGGATGTCCACGCCCACGTCGTTCGCGATCCCGCCGTGGATCAGCGCCTCCTGGACCGACTTGTACGCGTCTATCAGCGCCGTGTACTTCCCCACCACCGCGATCTTCACCACGCCGTTCGACGGGTTCTTGATCCGCTCCACCATGGCGGCCCAGGGCTCCAGGTTCGGCGACGGCGCGTCGAGCCCCAGCTTGGCGCAGATCAGATCGTCCAGCTTCTGCTGGTGGAACAGCAGCGGCACCTCGTAGATCGTCTCGACGTCCCGCGCCTCCACCACCCCGGCCATGTCCACGTTCGTGAACAGCGCGATCTTGCGCTTCAGGTCATCCGTCAGCGGATGCTCCGTCCGGCAGATCAGGATGTCCGGCTGGATCCCGATCTCCATCAGCTCCCGCACCGAGTGCTGGGTCGGCTTCGTCTTCAGCTCGCCCGCCGCCGAAACGTACGGCAGCAGCGTGAGATGCACGAAAATCGCGTTCTCCCGCCCGACCTCCTGCCGGAACTGACGGATCGCCTCCAGGAACGGCAACGACTCGATGTCACCCACCGTGCCGCCGATCTCCGTGATCACCACGTCGTGGTTCGGCGCCAGACGGCGGATAGCGGCCTTGATCTCGTCCGTGATGTGCGGGATCACCTGCACCGTCGCGCCCAGGTAATCCCCGCGCCGCTCCTTCGTGATCACGTCCTGGTAGATCCGGCCGGTCGTGATGTTGTTCGCCTGAGACAGCGACTCGTCGATGAACCGCTCGTAGTGGCCCAGGTCCAGGTCCGTCTCCGCGCCATCGTCCGTGACGAAGACCTCCCCGTGCTGGAACGGCGAGAGCGTCCCCGGATCGACGTTGATGTACGGGTCGAACTTCTGGATCGTGACGCGCAGGCCTCGCTCCACGAGTAGGCGCCCAAGAGACGCGGCGGCGATCCCCTTACCGAGTGAGGAGACGACGCCGCCGGTCACAAAAATGTACTTCGTCGGGTTTCGGTTCTGATCGATCATCGCGTTCAGGTGATTTCGGGATTCGTTGCCGCCTGCGTGCGACGGAGTCGTTCCTCGGCCCGCTGCGCGTCCGCCGGCGTGTCTACACCGCCCTCGGCGTGGGACACGACGCCGACGCCGATCCGGATGCCGGCCTCCAGTGCGCGCAGCTGCTCGAGCCGCTCCGTGCGCTCGAGCGTGGACGGCGGGAGCGACACCCACCGTTCCAGTGCGTCCCGCGTGTACGCGTAGATCCCAACGTGCCGCAGGTACAGCGGCGACTCCAGCTCCGTGGCCGTCGGCTCACCGCCCCGCCGGTGCGGGATCGGCGCGCGCGAGAAATAGAGCGCGCCGCCGTCCTCCGCCCGGACCACCTTGACCACCGACGGGTCACGGTACGCGTCCAGACTCCGGATCGGCGTGGCGACCGTGCCCACCTCCCAGCCATCCACGACCATCCGCACTGCCGCAGAAACCTGCTCGTCCGTCAGGAACGGCTCGTCGCCCTGGATGTTGACGACGACGTCGAACCCTCGGAACCTCGGCCTGCGTACCACCTCCGCGACCCGATCCGTGCCCGACTCGTGCGTGGCCGCAGTGAGCTCCACGTCCGCGCCGAACGCGCGGCACACCTGGGCCACTTCCTCGCTATCCGTCGCGATCACGAGCGCATCCAGCGCCGCGACGGCGCGCGCTGCGCGCCAAACCCATTCGATGAGAGGTCGGCCGGCCAGTGGGTGCAGCGGTTTACGCGGCAGGCGCTCCGAGCCGAGTCGCGCGGGGATGACACCGAGCACGGAGACACGGCTCATAGGGCTGCGAGCGTCACGGAAACCGGTGCGGTGCTGCAAAATTCACGCCGAAATCTAACGATCGCCCGGCCGACTGTCAAAGCCCGATCGGACCGTAGATCTCATTTGTTGCTCCCATGGCGCACGGGCTTCCACCGGGGACTCGAGGAGGAAGGAGAGTCGAGCACCGCGAAGGCCGGCTTCCGGGTTCGTGATCGCGCGGACGGAGAAGCCCGGGAAGCGGAGGCCGACACCGACGTTCTGCTCGAAATCCCGTGGGTCATCGGCGGTCCAGGCCATGCCCACGGCGTGCACGAGCTCGAAGTCGGGCGCGCCGATCACCGGGAGGGCGAGCCCGTCCGGGAGCGGGATGCCGTACCGGGTTTCGGTGAACACGAGGCGGTCCCCACGGAAACGGGCAATGGAGAAGGTGGGGAGCGTGCCTTCGCCCCCTACGAACATCCAGCGCTGTCGCGGGAGGTCTTCGGTGCCGGGGAGCGGGCCCTGGAAGCGCCAGCGCACCCGGAGGGCGTGGTTCGCCAGGGCACGCATCGCGGCTCTACCGGTCACGAGAAAGCGGCTGAAGGCGACGTCGCCGCCGGCAGCGTTCCCGGCGAACTCCAGCTCCACGGCGTTGTCCAGGACCGCGCTCGAGCCGAACCAGGTGGCGGATCCGCCGAGGATCGCGCTCGCGATCGTGCCCGGGTCGATCGGAGGATTGGACCGGGGCTCCCCGCCGAACAGCGTCCAGGGATCCGAGGCGGCCAGGGAGCGTGCGCGCTCGAGCTGGGCGCGGAGCCGGGCGCTCCCGCGGATCCGGGTGCCCTCGAAGTCACGTTCCACCGTGGCGTAGAGCCGATCCGCCTCGAAGTAGTCCCGATAATCCCGCCCGGTCGTCAGGAACGTGAGGGAGTTGTACGCGTCGCCCCGGATCCAGCGGTCGTTCGTGTCGGTCTCCCTGCGTGCGCCGATGGCGACCCGGGTGCCGCCGCGGGTTTCGGCGATCTCGAGTCCGCCGGCCGGCGCCGAGCGTTCGGTACGGTACGCCACGCTGCCGCGCACGGTCTGCCGCCCGCCTCGCCAGAGCCGCGCGCCGTAGCTCCCCTCCCAGCGTAGCGTGAGCCCGTCGACACGGTCGTACGTCGGCGGCCGGAGTCCGAACGGCCAGGCCAGCTCCCACCCCGCGGGCGCCTGGATGCCCTGGATCCGGACCGTGCCGTCGGACCGGATCACGCGATACGGGGCAAGGGGGTGGTCCTCGATGGTCCCCGCGATCATGGCTTGCTCGGAACGATACAGGCCGCCGGCCAGGTTGATGGCATCACCGCGGATGCGGGCGGTGGGCCGCAGGAAGACGTTGGCGCCTACGGCGAGGAGGTCGCCGGCGACGTCCCCTTCCAGAATGAGCGAGGCATCCAGGACGAGGACCGATCGGGGAACGGTGTCCTGCCTGGCGATGAGCGTGTCCCGGGTGACGAGGAGGAAGTCCCCGGCGGCGAGCAGCGCATCGATCCGGCGGTCGAACGCCGGGATGCCCTCCCCCTCCCGCACCACCACCTCCGCCGGGGGCAGCGGGCCGGCAAGCGAGACCGCCGCAGCGAGCAGGACCGGGAACGACGGGGCGAGAGCCGGGATCGGCACGTCAGGCGGCTTCCAGGAAATTCGCGAGGATCTGTCGCCCGCCCTGGCCGGCGATGGACTCCGGATGGAACTGCACGCCCCAGACCGGGTGCTCCCGGTGCCGGAGGGCCTGGATCTCTCGCATGTGCTCGGGCTCGTCCGTCCACGCGAGGACCTCGAGCTCCGGCGGAAGCGTCGATGCGTCCACGATGAGCGAGTGATAGCGCGTGACCTCGATCCGGGGCTCGAGCCCCCGGAAGATCGCCTTGCCCGTGTGGACGATCCGCGAGACCTTGCCGTGCATGGCTTGCCGCGCCCGGACGACCCGACCGCCGTATGCGACGCCGATGGCTTGATGGCCGAGGCAAACGCCGAGGAGCGGGACGGACGGGCCGAACCGCCGGATGCACGCCACGCTGACCCCTGCGTCCTCGGGCGTGCCCGGGCCGGGCGAGATCACGATCCGCTCCGGCGCGAGCCGCTCGATCCCCTCCAGGTCGATTTCGTCGTTGCGCTTCACGACCGGCTCCGCCCCCAGCTCGCCCAGGAGCTGCACCAGGTTCCACGTAAAGGAATCGTAATTGTCGATGACCAGGATCATTCGGAGTCCTCTCCCATCGGTCCACCCGGGAGCCGCCATGACGGCCGATGGTCGGTTGCCGGGTGCTGGCAATGCCGCCGGGGTTGCGCGGCCGCGGGGGAGCCCCGGGGCGCGCCGGTCCGGTGCATCGCGTTATGAGCCATAGAGAGAACGTAGATGCCCGGCGGGACGCATACAAGGCCACGGCTTCCCCGGCCCGGGGCCTATCTCCGGCCGGTGGCGGTGCGGCCGCGCCGCGCCCGAGAGCGACCCGCTCAGGCGCGCGGATGGAAGCGGCGGTGCGTGTCGCGCAGGAATTCCCGGTCGACGTGCGTGTAGATCTGCGTGGTGGAGATGTCGGCGTGACCGAGCATCTCCTGGACCGCAGCGAGGTCGGCGCCGCCCTCCAGCAGGTGCGTGGCGAACGAATGCCGCAGCGTGTGGGGCGTGACCCGCTTCGTGATCCCGGCCCGCTTCACGTGCTTGCGCAGGATCTTCCAGACGCCCATCCGGGTGAGCGGCCGGCCCCGGGCATTGACGAAGATCTCGGCCACCGGGCGCCCCTTCACCAGCTCGGGGCGGACCTCGCGCAGGTACACCAGGAGGGCCCGGATCGCGCTCCGCCCGACGGGTACGAGCCGCTCCTTGTTCCCCTTGCCGATTACGGTGGCGAAGCCGTCCTCGAGGGAGAGGTCCCGGAGCCGGAGCCCGATCAACTCGCTGACGCGGACGCCAGACGCGTAAGCGAATTCGAGCAGGGCCTTGTCCCGCCAGTACAGGGGATCCTGGATCGATGGGGCCTCCAGCAGGCGCTCCACCTCCGCCCGGCTCAGCACGCCGGGGAGGCGCCGCCACGTCCGCGGCAACTCGAGCCGGTCGCTCGGGTCGGTCACCACATGGCCTTCCCCGAGGAGGTACGCGAAGTAGGTGCGGACTGCGGAGAGGTTGCGCCGGATCGACGTCGGCTGGAGCCCCCGGTCCTTCAGGTGGTAGATGAACTCCCGGAGGTCGCGGTGGGAGACGTCTCCCGGACGCTTGACGCCGCGCTCCTCGAGGAACTCCACGAGCCGGGCAATGTCCCGCGTGTACGCGTCCAGCGTGCGCGGCGACAGACCGCGCTCGAGGAGGAGATGGTCCCGGAACGTCTCGAGGTGGAACACGTCACGCCCTGTGCTTGCGGCTCCAGATCCACCAGCAGATGACGACGATGGCGATCGCCGCCCCGACCCATGCGAGCCCCCCGCTCACCCGGTCGAGCCACGCCACCAGCGCGTCCCAGTTTCGACCGGCGGCGGCACCCACGTAGACGATGATCCCATACCAGATCCCGGACGCGAGCGCCATGGGGATGATCACCCGGCCGGCCCGCATGTGGCTGATCCCGGCGAAGACCGGCACCATGGCCCGGATCCCCGGAATGAAGCGGCTGAGGAAGATGGCCGGGGTCCCCCAGCGCTCATAGAAGACGCCGACCTGATCGAGCTGTCTGGGGTGAAGGAGCCAGTGGCCCGCAGGCGTGCCGAAGAACTGTCGGCCGTACCGGTGCGCGAGGCGGTAGACCAGGAACCCCGATGCCACGTTGGGGATCCACGTGAACACGAAGACGAGCCAGGGCTCCGCCCGGCCCGTCTCGGCCAGGAAGGCTCCGAAGAGAACGAAGGTGTCGGCCGGGACCGGCGGTACGAAGTTCTCCACCGCCGCGCCGGCCCCGATGACGACGTACAGCAGTATAGGTGGCAGCGCGCCCAGCCATTCCAGTGCAGCTTCGATGGCGCACCCCCGCCGGTCAGCCTAACGTCCGAGAAGCACGGCCACGGCGAGAGCGGCAATCCCCTCGCCGCGGCCAATCCACCCCATGCCTTCGTTCGATTTCCCCTTGATCGACACCTCTCCCACCCCGACACCCAGCGCGTCGGCCAGGCCCGCGCGCATCGCCTCCACGTACGGTCCGATCCGTGGCGCTTCGCAGATCACCGTCACGTCCACGTTCCCCACCCTGTAGCCGCGCGCGCCGAGCATCCCCACCACCGAGCGCAGCAGCTCGATGGAGTCCGCATCCTTCCAGGTCGGCGAGTCGGGCGGGAAATGCGTGCCGATGTCCCCCAGCGCGGCTGCGCCGAGGAGCGCGTCCGTGACCGCGTGCGCCACCACGTCCGCGTCGGAGTGGCCGGTGAGCCCCCGGTCGAACGGGATCTCGACGCCGGCCAGGACCAGCCGCCGGCCCTCCGCGAAGCGATGGGAGTCGTATCCGATCCCGATCCGCATGAACGGCGCGGCGCTCAGCGTGCTGCGGGTTTCGCTTCACCGTGCCGCCACGCGCAGCACGGGCACCCGCTGCTCTCGTCCTCGACCAGCGTGTAGTCCTGGTAGCGCCGGGCCGGCCGGAAGCCGGCGTCCTCGATGATCCGCCGCATCTCCGCTTCCGGCATGATGAAGTTGATCCCCGCGGCGCTGACCACGTTCTCCTCGATCATGAGCGAGCCGAAGTCGTTCGCGCCGAAGCGCAGCGCGATCTGCGCCATCTTCGGGCCCTGCGTCACGTAGGAGACCTGGATGTTGTCCACGTTGTCCAGCACCAGCCGCGAGAGCGCGGTCACCCGCAGGTAGTCCATCCCGGTGCCGAGCGGGATGTCCCAGCCCTCCATCTCCGTGTGCAGCGGCTGGAACGACCAGGCGATGAACGCCGTGTAGCGGCCCCGTCCGCGGGCGAGGCTCCGCGCCTGCGACGCCCGGATCTTGAGCAGGTGCTCCAGCCGGTCCGCCCAGGTCTCCCCGACCCCGTACATCATGGTCGCGGTGGTGTGGAGCCCGACTTCGTGCGCCGCCTCGTGGATCTCGATCCACCGCGACGCATCGATCTTCTTCGGCGCGATCACGTCACGCACCGCGTCCACGAGGATCTCCGCGCCCGCGCCCGGCATCGAGTCGAGACCCGCCTCGTGGAGCTGACGCAAGACCTCGTCCACCGGGAGCTTCGTGACCCGCGTCAACAGCTCGATCTCGGACGCGCTGAACCCGTGCACGTGGATCGGGTGGTGCTCCTTGATGTAACGCAGGAGCTCGAGGTACCAATCCAGCGGCAGATACGGATTGTGGCCGCCCTGGATCAGGATCTGGACCGCGCCCAGCTCCTTCGCCTCGTCGATCTTGCGCCCGATCTCCTCATAGCTCAGGACGTACGCTTCCTCGTCCTTGGGCCGGCGGTAGAACGCGCAGAACCGGCAGTCGGTGACGCACAGGTTCGTGTAGTTGATGTTCCGGTCCACGATGTAGCTGACCAGCCCGTCGGGGTGCAGCTCTGCGCGGACGGCATCCGCGCGCGCCCCCAGCTCGAGGAGCGGCGTCGTCTCGAGGACTTCCAGCCACCTGGCGATCTCATCCGCGTGCGGCCGGCTCTCGAGCGGCGGCGGCGTGTACACCGGCTGCGGCGTCGACCGCTTGGCGCCGGCAGAGCCGAGCGCCGTGGGGGCGCGCAGCCGGGGCGCCATGGTCTGGAGGATCGGCAGCGAAGGGCCCGATGCCCGGAATCGAGTGCCAGACATCACCACTCCCGGATTTCGTTGTACAGGGCGTCCCGCTCCACGGGCCGCTTGCCAGCGTCACGGATCAGCCGGATGATCTCGTCGAACGTCAGCCCTTGCGGCGTCGTGGCGCCGGCATCGTGGTAGATCCGCTCCCGGACCACGGTGCCTTCCAGGTCGTCCACGCCGAAGTGCAGCGCGATCTGGCTGACCTTGGGCGTGTTCATGATCCAGTGCGTCTTGATGTGCTGGAAGTTGTCCAGGAACAGCCGGCCGATCGCCAGGTTCTTCAGGTCATCGAACCCGGTGGTCGCGGTGCCGCGCCGGCCGAGCCGGGTGCCCAACTCGTTGTTGTCCGGATGGTATGCGAGCGGAATGTACGTGAGGAACCCGCCGGTCTCGTCCTGGAGGTCCCGCAGCATCATGAGGTGGTCGACCCGGTCCTCGTACGTCTCCACGTGGCCGTACAGCATCGTGCAGTTCGTCGGGATGCCGAGCCGGTGCGCCGTCCGGTGCACGTCGAGCCACTCCTCGGCCGCGAGCTTGCGCTGCGCGATGGTCGCCCGCACGCCCTTGGAGAAGACCTCGGCGCCGCCGCCGGGCATCGAGTCGAGCCCGGCCGCCCGCAGGCGCAGCAGGACCTCCTCCACGGAGATCTTCTCGATCCTGGCGAGGTGGGCGATCTCCACCGCGGTCAGGGCCTTGATCTCGACCCCCGGATGGCGCTCCTTCAGGCCGCGGATCAGCTCCTCGTAATAGGAGAGCCTCAGCTTGGGGTGGAGGCCCCCGACGATATGGAACTCCTTGACCGGAACATCCTTCGCCGACGCCGCTTCCGCGAACACCTCGTCGAGGGTCATCGTGTACGCGCCCTCCTCCTTCGGGCGGCGCGCATACGAGCAGAACACGCACGTTGCGCGAAGGATGCAGATGTTCGTCGGGTTGATGTGCTGATTCGCCACGAAGAAGACGCGGTCGCCGTTCTTCGCGCGGTTGACCCGGTCCGCGAGCGCGCCGATGGTCAACAGGTCCTTGGATTCGAACAAGACAATGCCGTCCTCCCGACTCAGCCGCTCGCCATCGAGCACCTTCTCGACGATGGGTTCGAGCCGGGGATCGGTCGGACGCACCCTCAATTCTTCGGCTATGGCGGGAATCATGGATTCACCAGTGAGCTGGACGTAATCCGAGTACTGCCACGACGGGGCGGTAGAATAAGGGAGCACATCCGGTCCGGCAAGCGAAACGGCCCGCCGGCGAGTGCCGGATCGGGCCGTGCTCAGTCGCCGGTCCAGCGGCGAATCGCCAGGCAGACGTTGTGACCGCCGAACCCGAATGAGTTCGACAGCGCAACGTCCACCTGCCGCTCGATCACGCCGCCGTGAGCGTACTCCAGATCGCAGTCGGGGTCCGGCGTGGTGAAGTTGATGGTCGGCGGGATCGTCGACTCGCGGCAGACCAGCACCGAGATGACGGCCTCGACCGCGCCCGCCGCGCCGAGCAGGTGACCGGTCATCGACTTCGTCGACCCGACGACCATGCGATAGGCATGGTCACCGAACACCGCCTTGATGGCCAGCGTCTCGTTCAGGTCGTTCGCCGGAGTCGAGGTGCCGTGCGCGTTGATGTACTGCACGTCCGTGGGTTGGAGACCGGCGTCGGCGAGCGCCGCGCGCATGGCGAGCTGGGCACCCGCGCCCTCCGGCGCCGGCGCCGTCAGGTGATAGGCATCCGCCGTCTGGCCGAACCCGATGATCTCGCCGAGGATCGTCGCACCGCGCGCAAGCGCGTGCTCCAGAGACTCCAGGACCAGCGCACCCGCACCTTCCCCGAGGACGAAGCCGTCCCGCGTCGCGTCGAACGGCCGGCTCGCCGTCTCCGGCGAGTCGTTCCGGCGCGAAAGGGCGCGCATCGAGGAGAACCCCGCGATGGTGAGCGGCGTGACCGTCGCTTCCGCTCCGCCCACGATCATCACGTCCGCTTCGCCTCGCTCGATGATCCGGAACGCTGCGCCCACTGCGTGAGCACTCGACGCGCATGCCGACACCGTCGCGTAGTTCGGCCCCCGGAATCCATACCGCATGGACACGTGGCCGGCCGCGATGTCGGCAATGAACATCGGCACGAAGAACGGGCTCACGCGCTGCGGACCCCGTTCCAGCATGACCCGGGTCTGGGCTTCGAAGGTGGCAATGCCGCCGATCCCGCTGCCGATGATCACACCGACGCGGTCCCGATCGATCCGATCGAGCTGCTCGTCGATCCCAGCATGGCTCACCGCCTGCTGGGCGACGGCGATCGCGAACTGAGCGAAACGGTCCGTCCGCTTCGCCTCCTTGCGATCCATGTAGTCTTCGGGCTCGAACCCCTTCACCTCGCACGCGAAGCGGACGTCGAAGTCATCCGTCACCTCGAACTGCGTGATGGGGCCCGCGCCACTCTTCCCGGCGAGCAGAGCGTCCCACGTGGAGGCCACGTCGCAGCCGACCGGCGTGAGCAAGCCTACGCCGGTGACGACAACCCGGTGTCCCTTGTGGGTACGCGTCTCCATGACCACCTCCGACCAACCCTATGACCTCTGACAACCCTGCCTTACTTCGACCCGTGCTCCTTGAGGTAACGGATCGCATCTCCGACGGTCTGGAGCTGCTCCGCCTCCTCATCCGGGATCTCGATCCCGAACTCCTCTTCGAAGGCCATGACCAGCTCGACCGTGTCCAGCGAATCCGCGCCGAGGTCTTCGACGAACGATGCCTCCGGCGTCACCTTCTCGGGCTCCACGCCGAGCTCGTTGATGATGATCTCGCGAACCTTCGCCTCGATGTTGTCCGCCATGATGCCCTCACCGTACGGGTGTCACATGACCATTCCGCCATCCACAACGATGACCTGGCCGGTAATATAGCTCGCGCCCGGCCCCGCGAGGAACCGAACGACCGCAGCCACATCGTCGACCGTGCCGAGCCGCCCGAGCGCGATCTGACCCATGAGTTGCTCTCGGGCGGATTCGTTGAGCGCTTCCGTCATCTCGGTCTCGATGTATCCGGGCGCGACCGCGTTGCAAAGGACGCCGCGGGAAGCGAGCTCTTTCGCCACGGCCTTGGTCAGGCCGATGAGCCCGGCCTTGGATGCGGCGTAGTTCGCCTGCCCCCGGTTGCCGACGAGACCGACGACGCTCGTGATGTTGATGATCCGCCCGGTGCGCCGCCGCATCATCGACTTGGCGACCGCCCGGGTCATGAGGAACGCGCCCTTGAGGTTCGTGTCCAGGACGCGGTCCCAGCTGGCGTCGCTGAGCCGCACGAGGATGTTGTCCTCGGTGATGCCGGCGTTGTTCACGAGGATGTCCACCGGCCCGAGCTCGGACTCGACCGTGGCGAAGAGTGCCTCGACCTGAGTTGGGTCCGCCACGTCGCACGCCAGACCAATGTGCCCTTCTCCGGGCAGCTCCGCGGCGGCGCTGGCCGCCCGTCCCGCATCCCTCGCGACCACCACCACGCGAGCCCCCGCCTCGGCGAGGTGCGTTGCGACCGCGCGGCCGATCCCGCGACTCGCCCCGGTGACGACCGCGATCTTCCCCTCCAGCTCCTTGACGGATCCGGTCATAGGTCCCCCTGCTCTTCCAACCAGCGCTCCACGTCCACGACCTTGCCGAGCGCCCGCGCCTCGGCCTCGCCGTCGATCCTGCGGACCAGCCCCCCGAGCACGCTCCCCGGTCCGATCTCGATGAACCGACGGACGCCCGCCTGGCGCATGGTGCGCACGGAATCGACCCAGCGAACCGGGGCCGTCAACTGCTCGATGAGGAGCCGCCGCGCCGTGCCGCCGTCCGTGACGGGACCGGCGGTCACGTTGGACACCACCGGAAAGCGCGGATCCGCGAACCGGACCGTCTCGAGATGGTTGGCCAGCTCGGCCTCCGCCTCGGCCATGAGCGGCGAGTGGAACGCGCCCGAAACGTTGAGGCGCATGGCGCGGCGCGCGCCGGCGGCCCGGGCGAGCTCAACAGCTCGTTCGACCGCGGCCTCGTCCCCGCTGATCACGACCTGTCCCGGCGCATTGAAGTTCGCGGGAACGCAGATCGCGGACTCGTCCGACGCCTCCCGACACGCGTTCGCGACCGCCTCGTCCTCGAGGCCGAGTATGGCCGCCATGGTCCCCGGCCGTCGATCGCCGCTCCGGTACATCAACTCGCCCCGGTACCGCACGGTGCGGACGGCGTCCGCGAAATCCAGCGCCCCGGAGGCGACGTACGCGGTGAACTCTCCTAGGGAGTGGCCGGCGGCGAAGGCGACGTCGCCCAGCGTCTCCGAAATCACGCGGAGCACCGCGACCGAGTGCACGAGAATCGCCGGCTGCGCGTTGAGCGTGGCCGTGAGCTCATCCTCGGGCCCTTCCCAGGCGATCCGGGACAGGGCGAACCCGAGGATTTCGTCCGCCTCTTCGAACACCTGGCGCGCCGCAGGGAACCGCTCCGCCAGGTCACGGCCCATGCCGACGAACTGCGATCCCTGACCAGGAAAGAGAAGCGCTACCACCGCACCACCGCCGAGCCCCAGGTGAAACCCGCGCCGAACGCGACCATCAGAATGTTCGCGCCCGGTTGTATCCGCCCCGCCTCGAGCGCTTCATCGAGAGCGATGGGGAGCGTAGCGGAGCTCATGTTGCCGTATCGATCGACGTTGACGAACACCTTCTCCATCGGGATGCCCGCGTACCGGGCCGTCGCTTCGATGATCCGGATGTTCGCCTGGTGCGGGACCAGGAGGTCGATGTCGGCGCCGGTGAGACCGGCACGGATCAGCGCCTGGTCCGCGGCTTCCGCCATCGACCGGACCGCGGCCTTGAACACCTCCCTGCCCGCCATCTTCACGAAGTGCGACCGCTCCTCGAGGACCGTCGCGTCGAAGGGGATGCGGGCGCCACCGCCCGGCCGCCAGAGCAGCTCGGCCAGCGTGCCGTCGGAGCGCATGAAGCTGGACACGATCCCCCGGCCGTTCGTGCTCCGCCGGACGATCACCGCGCCGGCGCCGTCGCCGAAAAGCACGCACGTGGAGCGGTCGGTCCAGTCCGTGATGGCGCTCATCTTCTCCGTGGACACCACCAGCGCCACCTCGCCCCGCCCCGCCGCCAGGTACCCCTCGGCGACCGACAGCGCGTAGAGGAACCCGGAACACGCCGCGGACACGTCGAACGCCGCCGCGTTCGTGGCGCCCAGGACCGCCTGGAGATCGCACGCCGTGGACGGCAGGAGGCGATCCGGCGTGGCCGTCGAGACCACGATCAGGTCCAGCTCGCCCGGATGGACGTTCGCCCGGCACATGGCGATGCGCGCCGCCTCCGCGCCCATCTCGGCGCAGCTCAGCTCCGGCCCCGCGATACGCCGCTCCCGGATCCCCGTCCGCTCGACGATCCACTCGTCCGACGTGTCGACCATCCGCTCGAGATCCGCGTTGGTCAACACGCGCTCGGGAAGGAATCGTCCCGTGGCCGCGATCTCGACCAGCGGTTTCGGTGTCCTCATGCACCCTCCACGATTCGGCCAGCATTCGGCCCGCCGGCAACGCCACCCTGCGTCACCGGCCCGCAACCGGACGTCGGCCGCTCCGCCGACGTCCGGGCGCCCAGTTCCTGCCGGATGCGCCTCACCATTTGCGCTTCGACCGACTGCACCGCCACGCGAATCGCGTTCTTGATCGCCCGCGGCGGCGACCCACCATGACAGATGATGGAGACCCCGTTCACGCCGAGAAGCGGAGCACCGCCGTACTCCGTGTAATCCAGGACACGCCGGATCCGCTCGAGATCCCGATCGTCCGTCCCGGGGGCCGCCAGCGCCCCGACCATCAACTGGTAGATGTACGTGGCGACCGATTCGTAGAACTTCAGCAGCACGTTCCCCACGAAGCCGTCCGTGACCAGGACGTCGCACACGCCCGTGATCACGTCGCGGCCCTCGACGTTGCCGATGAAGTTCAGACCGCTCTCCTTCAGGAGGCGGTGCGTCTCCACCGCGACCTCGTTCCCCTTCTCAGGCTCTTCGCCGATGTTCAGGAGCCCAACCCTCGGGTGCGCCCGGCCCAGCACGTCCTCGGCGTAGACCGCGCCCAGGTGGGCGAATTGGAGGAGATGCAGTGGCTTGCAGTCGACGTTCGCGCCCGCGTCCACGAGCACCAGCGGATCCTTGGCCGTGGGCAGCGTCGTCGCGACCGTCGGGCGGTCCACCCCGGGCAGCGTACGCAGGATCAACAGCGAGGCGGCCATCACCGCCCCCGTCGAACCCGCGCTCACGAACGCATCGACCTCACCGTCTCGCTGCAGCCTCAGGCCTACAGCGATCGACGAATCCGATTTGCGCCGCGCTGCCGACGCCGGTGGCTCTCCCGGCTCGATCCGCTGCGACGCGTGCACCACATGGAGCCGGCCGCCAGGCAGGTCCCCGACTTTCGCGAGTTCGGCCTCGATCCGTGCAGCATCGCCCACGAGCACGAGCTCGAACTCGCCCGGTATCTCGCGCAGCGCTTGGACCGCACCCTCGACTTCGACCGCAGGGTGGCGGTCACTGCCCATGGCGTCCAGCGCGATGCGCAAGTGAGGTCCCCCTTAGATCTCTTCGACTTCGATGACCTGCTCGCCGCGGTAAGTCCCGCACGTAGGACAGACGCGATGCGGGAGCTTCGGATCACCGCACCGCGGGCACGACACCAGCGCCGGCACCGACGCCTTGTAGTGCGTCCGCCGCTTCCGCTTACGCTGCTTCGAGACCCGCTTCTTAGGAACCGCCATAGACTTTCCCCTTTCAGTCCAGCTTCAGGTTGCGAAGCGCCGCCCAGCGGGCATCCACGTCTTCAACCGTGCAGTTGCACGTCTCTTCGTTCAGGTTCACGCCACAGTGCGGGCAAAGTCCTCGACACGACTCGCTGCACGTGGCGAACAGCGGCGCGGCCAGGAGCACGTGCTCCCGAACCGGCTCGCTCAGGTCCAGCACACGGGCGCTGGCCGGAAGCGCATAAACGCCGTCCCGGTCCGCTTCGAACCTGTCGATGCCGGCCCGGAACACCAGCGAAACCTCCTCGTCGAGCTCGTGATCCACCGGTGCCAGGCAGCGCCGGCACTCGTACGAGAGGCCTCCCGAGATCGTGCCCCGTATGACGACGTCGTGCCCGGCGCGCTGCGCGATGAGCACAGCGCGAAGCGGCCGGCTAGGACGAAGCTCGGTCCCCTCCCACACCGCATCATCCTCGGGCACACTTTCGTCGATCCGGACCTTCCCGTGTCGCTCCAACTGGGCGAGGTCGAGTTCCAGCATAAGCTTGAAAGATGACCAACTGGAGCGACGATGTCAACCAACCGTTGCGTGCCTCCGTGCCCGCCGCGCCGGCCCGGCGCACGAGGCGGAAGCTACCCCGTGACGCCGGTTTCCAGGACGTCGGCCGCGGCGAAGAAGAAGGCGATCTCCCGCCGCGCCGTCTCCACCGCGTCCGATGCGTGGATCACGTTCCGCTCCTTCGACTCGGCATAGAGCGCCCGAATCGTCCCGGACGCCGCCTCCGCCGGGTCCGTGGCGCCAATGACCTCACGCAGCCTCGCCACCGCGTTCTCGCGCTCGAGCAGCACCGGCACGCAGGGACCGGACGTCATGAAACGCACCAGCGACGTGAAGAACGGGCGCTCCTTGTGCACCGCGTAGAATTCCGCGGCCTGCGCTTCCGAGAGGCGGAGCGTACGGATACCACGGATACGGAACCCGTCCTCCTCCAGATGTGCCAGGATCCGGCCCGTGAGACCCCGGGCGAACGCATCCGGCTTGATGATGGCAAGTGTCTGTTCCATGGGATCAACTCATGAAGAGTGCACGAATGATGTCTCTCCGGGTGATCACACCGACGAGCCTGCCTTCGCTGACCACCGGGAAGAGGTCGACATCCTTGTTGACCATCATGTTGGCGGCCTCGTCGAGGCTCAGGTCCTCGGAGACGCAGAGCACGGACCGGGTCATGAGATCCCGGACCCTGACCCTGGTCGGGCTCGTGGGTGTGGTGGAATCGGCCTCGCCGCCGCGCGGGAGCTGCGGGATGATGGCCCGCATGATGTCGCGCTCGGAGGCGATGCCGAGGACCTCGTGCTTCTCGCCGACGACGGGCACCGCGCGCATGCGCCCGCGGGTGAGGACGTCCACGACCTCCCGGACGGTGGCGTCCGGCCCCACGAACGGGGGGTCGTACCGCATGACGTCGCGCACCGCGAGTCGTGGGAGCAGTTCGAGGTCGCGAAGCGCTTCAATGGCGAGGATGTCATCCGGCGAGCGGGCGGCGAGGATGGCATCGATCACGCCGTCCTGCCGGAGGACCCGCGCCAGTGCGGCGATGGTGCGAAGATGGGCGGTCGCGGTATCGGCCGGCGCGAGCACCAGGATGACGATCCTGGGCCCGGCGTCCACCCCGGTGCCGCGGGTGTCGAGCGGCTGCGGGGCGACGCCGAGGGCGACGAGCATCCGGTCCACGGCGTCCGTCCGGACATGGGGCAGCGCGACGAGATCCTTGATGACCAGCGTGTCCCGCAGTCCGGTTTCGCGCACCACGCGCTCGGCCTCGTCCGCGTCGCGGAGGGCGCCGAGCGCGTGGAGGTGCCGGATCAGGGCGAGGACTGCTTCGTCCAGCGTCGCCGCCTCCAGGGGTACCTGGATGTGGGCGCGCGGGAGCATGGTGCCGGTCGTCTGCATGTCGAGCCGCCCTGCCCAGGACCGGTTCAGAGTACTGCGCGAATCAGGTCGACGACGTCGATCGGTCTACGCGCCACGCGAATGCCGTTCTCTTCCAGGGCCTGCATCTTCTCGGCCGCGGTCCCGGTCGATCCGCTGATGATCGCGCCGGCGTGGCCCATGCGCCGTCCCGGCGGCGCGGTCTGCCCGGCGATGAAGCCGACCACGGGCTTCGACATGTTCTCGCGGATGAAGCGCGCGGCATTCTGCTCGTCGGTGCCGCCGATCTCGCCGATCAGCACCACAGCGCGCGTTTCGGGATCCTGCTCGAACGCCGCGAGGCAGTCGATGAACGACGTCCCGATGATGGGATCGCCACCGATCCCGATGCACGTGCTCTGCCCGATCCCCGCCCGGGTGAGCTGATAGACCACCTCGTACGTGAGCGTGCCGGAGCGGGAAACCACGCCGACCGGTCCCGGAGTGGCGATCTGCCCGGGCATGATGCCGACCTTGGACTTCCCGGGCGAGAGCAGGCCGGGGCAGTTGGGCCCCACCAGCCGGGCGCCACGCTCGGCCACGAACGCGTAGACGCGGGTCATGTCGAGAACCGGGATCCCCTCGGTGATGGCAACGATGAGGGGGACGCCCGCGTCCGCCGCTTCCATTATGGCGTCGGCGGCGAAGGCCGGCGGCACGTAAATCACCGTGGCGTTCGCCCCGGTCTCGGCGACGGCCTCCTCCATGGTGTTGAAGATCGGCACGGTCTTGCCATCCGGCCCCTCGAAGCGCTGTCCGCCCTTCCCGGGCGTGACCCCGCCGACCACGTTCGTGCCGTATTCCATCATCTGGCGCGCGTGGAACGAGCCGTCGCGGCCCGTGATCCCCTGCACCAGCAGTCGCGTGTTTTCGTCGATGAAGATTGCCATGGGTCAGCTATCCGCTCCCGGTGGATTGCTCGCCAGCGCGACGGCCTTCTCGACCACTTCATCCATCGAGGTCGAAGCGCCGAAACCGGCCCGTTCCAGGATCTCGACCGCCAGGGCCTCGTTGGTGCCCGTGAGCCGGATCACCAGCGGGACCCGGATGTCGATCCGGCGCGTGGCTTCCACGATGCCGTTGGCCACGTCATCACAGCGCGTGATCCCGCCGAAGATGTTGAAGAGGATCACCCGGACGTTGGGATCGCTCGTGATGATGCTCAGCGCGTTGACGACCTTGTCGGGGTTGGAGGAGCCGCCGATGTCCAGGAAGTTGGCCGGCTCGCCACCGTAGTACTTGATCAGGTCCATGGTGGCCATGGCCAGCCCGGCACCGTTCACGACCGCGCCGATGTTGCCGTCCAGCTTGATGTAGGTCAGACCGGCCTCCCGGGCCCGGATCTCGGCAGGCGGCTCGGCGGACTCGTCCCGGAGCGCCGCGATCGACGGACGCCGGAACAACTCGTTGTCATCGATGTTCATCTTGGCGTCGATGGCCTTGACCTCCCCCGAGGGCGTCGTGATGAGCGGGTTGATCTCGGCCAGCGAGCACCCCGAGTCGATGAACGCGGCGTAGAGCTGTTGCAGGATCTTCGCGCACGCCCGCTGCTGGGCGGGGTCATCGTAGAGCGAGCACGCGAGCCAGTAGGCCTGGTGCGGGAGCAGCCCGTAGCGCGGGTCCACGGTCAGCCGGCGGATCGCCTCGGGTGACCGCGCGGCAACCTCCTCGATGTCCACGCCTCCCTCGCGGCTGACCATGAAGACGGGGCGCTTCGACGCCCGGTCCACGATCACGCCCACGTAGCTCTCGGAGGCGATCTCCTCGGCAGGGGTGACCAGGACTTTCTCGACGGTCAGCCCCTTGATCTCCATGCCCAGGATCCGCTCCGCTTGCGCCCGCGCCTCCTCCGGCGTCTTCGCCAGCTTCACGCCGCCCGCCTTGCCGCGGCCGCCCGCATGCACCTGGGCCTTCACCACGACCGTGCCGCCGTACTTGCGGTGGATCGCTTCGGCCTCTTCCGGAGTCGTGGCGATTTCGCCCGGAGGAACCGGCACGCCGTAGCTCCGGAGGATCTCCTTCGCCTGGTATTCGTGGATGTTCATCTTCTCCGCCGTTCTGGAATCCCGGGCAGATCTCACCGCGCGCGTGTCGTCACGCGGTTTCTCGATGGTCGTTCACGATCACCGTGCCCGCTTCCCCTCTGACCGCTTCGAGCCCACGGTCCAGCCGGGCGATGTGGGCTCGTTTCCCGCCGCCTCGCACGAAGGCGACGGCCGCCTCGACCTTCGGCTCCATGCTGCCGCGTCCCAATTCCCCGGCCGCGATCATCTTCTCGGCCTCCGCGGCGGTCATGTGCCGCACCAGCTCCTGGTCGGGCCGACCGAACGCCCGGTAGACGCCGTCCACGTTGGTCAGGATGGCGAGCACCGATGCGCCGATCTCGTGCGCCAGGATCTGCGCGGCGCGATCCTTGTCGATCACGCCGTCCACGCCCTCGAGGCCGAGCACCGGATCCCGCCGGACGGGTGTGCCGCCGCCGCCCGCGGCGATCACGATCGTCCCGCCGTCGACGAGCCGCTTCACCTGCTCGCCCTCGACGATCCCGATGGGAAGCGGCGAGGGCGCGAGGCGGCGCCACCCGCCATCCGCCTCCCCCACCGTCCAGCCGTACCGCTCGGCCAGGTCGCGGGCAACCGCCTCGTCCATGACCCGGCCGATCGGCTTGACCGGCTCGTGGGTCGCCGGATCGTCGGGGTCGACGAGCACCTGGGTGATGACCGTCACCACGTCTCGCCGTATGCCCGCGCGCTCCAGCGCATTGTGGAGCGACTGCTGGATCATGTAGCCGATCCAGCCGGCCGTGGCGGCCACGAGCACCCCGAGCGGCAACGGAGGCAACCGGTCCCGCGCGGATTCGTTGCGCAAGAGCTCATCCCCGATCTGCGGTCCGTTTCCGTGGACCACCGCGATCTTCCAGCCCTCTCCGGCCAGCGCGACGATGGGTGCGAGACTCTCGCGCGTCCGCGCGAACTGGTCGTGGATGTCCCCACGCTCCCCGGGCACGAGGAGCGCGTTCCCTCCCAGTGCGACGACGATCGTCCGATCGTCCGGTCGCTCGCGTTCCGGGTGCGGAATCATAACGGTGGTATGGACATGGTGCAAGCGCGCACCGGTGGTTTTCTGCGATTCCTACCAGGGCCGGGCCCTGCGTGACCCGCAAACGGACCCGCGCGGTTCATGGCACCGTTTGCGTGGAGGGCGGGAGCGCCGCCCGCCGGAGGAACCGCTGCAGCTCGTCCCACGCGGCGCCGAAGCCCGCCCAGTCCCCGGCCCGGAGCCGTTCCTCCGCCCGCTGCATGATCTCCAGGGCCTGGTGCGGCCAATCCGCCTGCGGCGCAAGCCGTTCGTCGCGCCCGGGATCCTCGGGCGTCCCGGTCATCGGTTCGGTCCGGCGCAGGTGCGCGACCGCTTCCGCGAGCGTCGGCGCCATGCTGACCGAACGGCCGTCGCTCGCCACGATCCGGGTGAGTTGCGGGATCGGGTTGCCAGGGTTCGAAATGTAGAGCGGCTCGATGTACAGGAACATGCCGTCGAGCGGCACGACGCGGAGGTGGCCGAAGCTGACGTCGCTCCCGGACTGACGCCAGAGCGACAGCTGCTGAGAGATGACCGGATCCTGCTCGATCAGGGTTTCCACCTGCCTGGGGCCCGGAATCTGCTGATCCCGGGGGAGCTCGAGGAGGATCAGGTCGCCGTAGTGCGGCGGATCGCTCCGCGCCACGAGCAAGCCCGTCATGTTCTGGCGCTCCCGGGCGATGAACGGGATCGTGAGGAGGAACTCCGTTCGTTCTTCTCCCGGGAGCCGCATCAGCGCGTGTTGGGGGCGGTACGGCCGGGCGTCCGCCCCGAGGCCGCCCGGCACCTGCCAGACGTCCTGGCCTGCGTAGAAGGCGTCCGGCCGTTCGAGATGGTATTCCTCCAGGATCGCAGCCTGGACGCGGCCCATGAGCGCCGGGTAGCGGAGGTGGCGCCTCAGCTCGGGCGGCATTTCGGCGATCGGCCGGAACAGGTCGGGGAACACGCGCCGGTAAGCTTCGACCAGTGGGTCCGGCCGATCCAGGGCATATATCACCACCTCTCCGGTCACCGCGTCAATGGTGGCCTTCACGCTGCTGCGCAGGTACCGAACCGTGCCCGCGCCCTGGAGCTGGATCGGCCGCGAGAGCGGATAGGTCGTGGATGAGGTGTAGCCGTCCACTATCCAGACGATGCGCCCGTCGTGGATCACCGGGTAGGGATCCGAATCCCAGAGGAGGAAGGGCGCGATCGTCCGGATCCGCTCGCTGACCGTCCGCCGGAAGAGGAGCCGACTGTCCTCGGTAAGCTCTCCCGAGAAGAGGAGGTTCTTGTCGCCGAATCGCCAGGCGAACGCGAGGAGGCGCGGGAACGGCCCGAGGCGGATCCCCTCCGGATAGTCCCTCCCGGCCGTGCCGACCAGAACGCTGTCCCGACCCGGGACGATGATCGCGTAGTCGGTCATGGTCTCGCCGAAGTAGATGCTCGGCTTGACCAGCGAGTCGAGCTCCGGAGGCGCGATCGCGGCCCGTTCGACGGGATCGATGTTGCCGAGCCAGAGGACCGGATCGCCGAAGCGGCCGGACTCGGCCGCAGGGGTGACCACCGCGCCCAACCCGCGATAGAAGTTCGGGTTGAGCCGCAGCGTCTGCCAGGTGCGCGATCCGGCGGGCATGCCACGCGGATTGAACTCCCGCACGGCGATGGCGACCTGCCGCTCGGCGCCCGGAGGGCCGTAGCGGTCATAGTCCACGTGGGGGAAGTGGTAGTACCCGTAGATCGCCTGGATCTGGTTGTAGGTGGTCTGGAGCGGGTCCGGGTCCCACAGCGGGAGCCGGGAGAGCGCGGGCTCGAGCTCCTGCCACGGCGGGACCTGCACGGCGTGGTACGACATGCGCCGGCGCTCGATCCGGTCGACGTCGTATGCTCTCCGTGTGAACTCGAGGTTCCAGCCGATGTACGGGGCCTCGCGGGCGAATTGGTTCGGCTCGACCTGGAATCGCTGGATCAGGGCCGGGTAGAGGTACCCGATCCCGAGCGCGCCGACGAGGAGCACGCCGAGCGCCACGGCCGGCGGCGTCCAGCTCCGGCGCCAGCCCCCGTACAGGATCGCCGCGCTCGCCATGACCGAGAGGACCGCCATGGCCCGATGCGCCGGGAGGCGGGCGTGCACGTCGGTGTAGCCGAGGGCGTCACGGAACCCGGAGCCCGCCAGGAGGAGGCCATAGCGGCCGAGCCAGTACCGGACGCCCACGATGAAGACCATTGCGGCGACGAGCACGACGAAATGCAACCGGGCTCTGTCCTCGATCTCCAGTCGGCCTTCCCGCAGCCGGAGGGAGCCGGAGAGCACGTAGCCGAGTGCGACGAGCATCCCGGCCCAGAGGACGGCCAGGAGTAGGAAATCGACCGCACGGACGAGAACCGGGAGCGAGAAGACGTAGAAGGCGAGGTCGTGTCCGAAGATGGGGTCGGTCACGCCCCACTCGGCCCGGCGCAGCCACAGTACGATGCTGATTGGGGACGTGCCGCCGAACTTCAGCTCCGAGAGCCAGAGGCCGGCCAGCGCCGACGCCAGGAGGATGCCGCCGATGATGTAGGCCCGGGGCACCTGCTCCGCGATCTCCAGGTTGCCGTACCGGCGGCGTAGCTGGACCGGCCCGATCTGCCGCGTCACGGCCCAGAGGTTCACGAACACGATCCCCGCGGCAAGGGCCCCCGCAACCGCGCGAACGCCGAGCCCGGCGGCGATACGGGTCCAGAAAACGGACCCGTACCCGAGCTCGGCGAACCAGAGGGCGTCCGTGTAGAATTCGGCGAGCGCGCGGCCGCCGATCAGTACGATGAGGAGGGCGATGCCGCTGAGGATCAGGATCCTGCCGGGCCTACGAAGCATCTCAGATGTCGACGCCCTGCTCCCGGAGCCATGCTTCGAACATCCCACGGACGCGCTCGAGACCCTCGGGGGTTCGGGCCTCGAAGCGCAGCACGAGAACCGGCTGCGTATTGGATGCACGTAGCAGGCCCCAACCATCGTCGAAGAGGACCCGCGCGCCGTCCACCGCGATGACCTGGTGCCGGCTGCTGAAGTGCTCGACGGCCCGTTCCACGATCCGGAACTTCTCCTGCTCGGGCACGTCCACGCGGATCTCCGGCGTCGACACGTAGGACGGGAACTCGGCCACCATCTCCGCGAGCGTGCGCTCCGAGCGGGAGACCAGGGCCACGAGCCGGCACGCGGCGTAGAGCGCGTCGTCGAAGCCGTAGTAGTCGTCCGCGCAGCAGATGTGGCCCGAGAGCTCACCGGCGATGGGCGCGCCGAGCTCCTTCATCTTCTCCTTGATCAGCGAGTGCCCGGTCTTCCACATGATCGGCTCCCCGCCGCGGGCCGCGTAGACCTCGGGCACGGCCTGGGAGCACTTCACGTCGAACACCAGCTTCTGCCCAGGCCCCTGTCGCTCCAGGATGTCCAGTCCCAGCAGCAGCAGGAGGATGTCGCCGCGGACGATCCCTCCCTGTTCATCGACGGCGCCGATCCGATCGGCATCGCCATCGAAGGCCACGCCGAGCGCCGCGCCCTCCGCACGAACCGTGTCGATGAGGTCCCGCAGGTTCTCATCGACCACCGGGTCCGGATGATGGTTCGGGAAGGTGCCGTCCGATTCGCAGTACAGCGGGATGACCTCGGCGCCGATCCCGCGGAGGAGATCCACGGCCACCAGACTGCCCGTGCCGTTCCCGCAGTCCACCACGACCTTGATCGGCCGCGGGAGCGTGAAGCGGGGGATCAGGTCATCCAGGTAGGGCTTCAGCGCGTCCCGCTGTTCGTACCCGCCCTCGCCGGTCTCGAAGTCTCCCGCCTCGATCCGGGCGCGCAGTCGCTGGATCGCCTCGCCGTACAGCGCACGGCCGCCGACCACCATCTTGAAGCCGTTGTACTCCGGCGGGTTGTGGGAGCCGGTGATCTGGATGCCGCCATCCGTCTCGAGCTTGATGGCCGCGTGGTAGAGCACGGGCGTGGGCACGGTCCCCACATCGATCACGTCTATGCCCGCGGCGCGCAGGCCACGGGCCACGCCCTCCGCCAGGCCGTTCGAGCTCGGGCGGTTGTCCCGCCCCAGGGCCACGGTCAGCCGGCTCGCGCCCTGACGGATCCGGCGCAGCTCGCTGCCGTACGCCCGGCCGATGAGCTCCGGGACCTCACCCGCCAGGTCCCGCTCCACGACTCCACGAATGTCGTATTCGCGGAAGATGTTCGCGTTCACTCGCATGATACCACCCCCCTGCCTCGGTCACTGGATCGTGGATCGCTCCGGGGAACGTAGGAGGCGACGTCGTCGAGCGTCAAGCGACGTCGCCCGATCCTCCCTCCTCGGGTGGCCGACCCCGCTGGTGGTCCCGGCACCTCCGGCGCCCGACCCGACCCCGGGCGAAAAACGATCGGCCGACGCAAGGCGCGCGTCGGCCGCAGCACGTAGACTCGGAAAGGGCCCGGTCTTGCCGGTGCGGGGCCGGCCCGGTGGCCGCGCCCCGCCCCGCCGCCCCAGCGATCACCCGCCCGGCGCGCAGCGCATCACCGCGCCGAGAACCCTCCGACCATGCCCTGGACGTTGATGAGCGTGGCCGCGCCCCGCTCGGCCAGTTCGAGCAGCTGGCCCGGGAAGATGCCGAGGAGCACGACCCCCGCGACCGCCGCCACGAGCGCCACCCGCATCGCCGGCGACACGGTGATCCCGGACGCCGAGTCCGCCGACGGCGCCTCACGGAACCACATGTACCACGCCACCCTCAGGTAGTACCAGTAGGAGACGAGGCTGGCCATGACGAGGATCACCGCGAGCGGCACGAGCCCCTTCTCCACCGCCGCGCGCAGGATGAAGACCTTCCCGATGAACCCGCCGGTGAACGGGAACCCGGCGAGGGAGAGGAGAAAGATCGTCATGCAGACGCCGAGGAGCGGCCGCTGCCACCCGAGCCCGCTGTACGAATCCAGGTCGACGAACTGCTCCCCTTGCCGCCCCACGAGCACGACCACGGCGAACGCGCCCAGCGTCATGAGCGTGTAGACGACCAGATAGAAGAGGAACGATGCCGCACCGAGCACGCTCGCCGCCGCGAGCGCCACCAGCAGGTAGCCGGCATGGGCAATGCTCGAGTACGCGAGCATCCGCTTCACGTTGCCCGCCACGAGCGCCACGAGGTTCGGCGCGATCATGGTGATCACCGCGAGCCAGTAGACGATCGCGCCCCACGTATCGTAGAGGCCGGGGAACGCGGTCATGAACACCCGGCCGAACGCCGCGAAGCCCGCCGCCTTCACCGCCGCGGCCATGAAGCCGGTGATCGGCGCCGGGGCCCCCACGTACGCGTCCGGTGTCCACATGTGGAACGGCACGGCGGCGACCTTGAACCCGAAGCCGACCACCAGGAGCACCATCCCCGCGAGCACCAGCATGTTCGCGCCGAGTCCGTCCACCCCCACGATCATCGATACGATCGCGAGGTTGATCGTGCCCGTGCCCCCGTAAATGAGCGCGATCCCGAACAGGAAGAAAGCGCTCGAGAACGCACCGAGAAGGAAGTATTTCAGCGCGGCCTCCGCGGCGCGGAGATCCCGCCGGTTCGCGCCCGTGAGCACGTACACCGCCACGGACATGAGCTCGAGCCCCAAGAAGATCACGATCAGGTCCCGCGCTCCCGCGAACACCATCATCCCCACGACGGAGAGGAGCACGAGACTGAACAGCTCCCCGTGCCGCATGTTCTCCTGCTCGAGGTACCGCATGGAGATCAGCACGAACAGCGCCGCCGCGAGAAGGAACAGGTAGTTCGTGAAGACGCGGAACTCGTCCACCGCGATCATTCCCGTGGCGGAGACTTCCTGGAGCGTCATCAACCAGCCGTTGGCAACCGCCGCCGCCCCCACCCCGACCAGGGTCAGCCACCCGATCGCAGGGCTCGACGGCACGCTGCGGTCGCCCCTCTGGAAGACGTCCACCAGGAGCACGAGCATCGCCCACGCGGAGAGTACGATCTCCGGCATGAGCGCCCACACGTAGTGGATCTGGCTGGAAAAGTCGATGACCATCGAGTCGTCCGGTCTATCCGCTCAGTCGCCCGAGCCCACAACCGTCTCCGGCTGCAAGCTGATCAGTTCAGACAGAGGATGCGCCGTGGCGATCCGTTTGCGCTCCACTACGTCCAGGAGCTGGACGAGCGAGACTTCCATCCGTTCGAGGAACGGCTTCGGGTACAGCCCCAACCAGAGGATCCCCGCCATGAGCGGGATGAGGACCGCGAACTCCCGCCGCGACAGGTCCGACAGCTCCCGGTTCTCCGGCTTGTCCAGGTCGTTGAACACGATGCGCTGGACCATGGGGAGCATGTAGTAGGCGGCGAAGATCACGCCGGTCGCGGCCAGTACCGCGATCCACGGGTGCGTCTGGAACGTGCCGATCAGGGCCAGGAACTCGCCGACGAACCCGCTCGTGCCGGGGAGCCCGATACTGGCCATGGCCGTGAACACGAAGAGCGTGGCGAACACCGGCATGACCGCCGCCAGGCCCCCAAAGTCCGCGATGTTCCGCGTGTGCCGCCGCTCGTACAGCATGCCGAGCAGGAGGAACATGGCGCCCGTGGACAGCCCGTGGGAGAGCATCACGATCATCGCGCCCTGGAAGCCCTGGAGCGTGAGCGCGAAGATCCCGAGGACCACGAAGCCCATGTGCGCCACCGACGTGTACGCGATCAGCTTCTTCGCGTCCGGCTGGACCGCGGCCACCCACGCGGCGTACGTGATCCCGAGCAGGCCGAGCACGAGCAGGATCAGCACCACGGTCGGGTGCGTGGCCGCCTGCGGGAAGAGCGGCAGAAGGAACCGCAGGAAGCCGTAGGCCCCCATCTTCAGCAGGATCGCCGCCAGCACCACCGACCCGGGCGTCGGCGCCTCCACGTGGGCGTCCGGGAGCCACGTGTGGAACGGCATCACCGGCACCTTGATCAGGAACGCCAGGGCGAACGCGCCGAACAGCCAGAACTGCTCACGGAACGTCAGCGGGACCTGGAGCAGATCCGCGTACGCGAAGGAGAGCCCGCCGGCCAGCGCCCTGTACTTGAAGACCAGGTACAGGATCGCGACGAGCATGAGCAGCGAGCCCAACGCCGTGTACAGGAAGAACTTGATCGCCGCGTAGATGCGCCGCTCGCCGCCCCAGATGCCGATGATGAAGTACATCGGCACCAGCATGATCTCCCAGAACATGAAGAACAGGAACAGGTCGAGCGCCACGAAAACGCCGACCACGCCCGTCAGCAGGAGCATCATCATCGCGTAGAACGCGCGCTCCCGCTTCTGCACGTAACGGAAGGAGCCGAGGATCGCGAGCGGCGTGACGAAGGTCGTCAGCAAGACGAGGAAGAGGCTGATGCCGTCGATCCCGACCCGGTAGTAGATGCCCCACTGGGGGATCCAGGGCACGGTGCTCGCGAACTGGAACGAATGGCTCGCCGCGTTGAACGCGAACCAGAGCGGCGCGGACACGATGAACTCGACCAGGGACACCCCGAACGCGGTGTGCTTCGCCCGGCTGTCGGGGCCGGCGAGCACGAGCGCCATGCCCACGAGCGGGAAGAACACCAGGAAATGGACCGCCCAGGTCGAGTAACCGATCACATCGAGAAAGGCATCCATGCGAGCCTCAGAGCACCACGAAGCCGAGGAGTAGGATCACGCCGATGATGACCGCAAAGGCGTACGTGTTCAGCTGCCCGGTCTGGAGCCGTGAGCCGATGGCGCCGAACCCGCGGGCGAGGTGCGCCGCGCCATTGACGAGGCCATCGATGATGAGCTGGTCCACGTAACGCCACAGGAACCGGGAAGTGGCGATCACCGGCCGCACGACGATGGCGTCGTAGATCTCGTCCACGTACCACTTGTTCTGGAGCACGCGGAGGAACCCGGTCGCGGGCGCCGCCTCGTGCGCCGGCCGGTAGCTCCTGCCGAGGAGCGTACGGGCCGTGAGGGCGATCACGACAGCGGCCAGCACGAAGGAGATGACCGCCCACGCCCCGGCCCCGCCGCCGACGGGCGCCGTATCGCTCAGCTCGCCCAGATTGCCCGCAATGATGGCGTCCGCCGTGTGAGTGAGCGGCTCGAGCCAGTGGTGGAGCCACTCCGAGGTCGGGATCCAGCCGAGGACCGGCAGATCGGCGATCTCGTGCGGCACGTTGACCCACCCGCCGACCACCGAGAGCACGGCCAGCACCGCGAGCGGGACCCACATGACCGGCGGCACCTCGTGCAGGTGCTTCGCCTCTTCCTTGCCGGAGCGGTTCTCGCCGTGGAACGTCAGGATCATGAGCCGCGTCATGTACACCGCCGTCAGGATCGCGGCGGCCAGCGCCATGAACCAGATCAGCTTCGCCCACCCGGCGTACGGCCCCACCGCGTGCACCGCGGCCTGCCAGATGATCTCATCCTTCGAGAAGAAGCCGGCGAACGGCCAGATGCCCGCGATGGCCAGGGTGGCCACCCACATGGTGATCCACGTGATCGGCATGAAGCGCCGCAGACCGCCCATGTTCCGCATGTCCTGCGGATCCCAGTCCTTGTGCGTGGCGTGGAAGGCCTCGTGCATGGCGTGGATCACCGCGCCCGCGCCGAGGAACAGGAGCGCCTTGAAGAAGGCGTGCGTCATGAGGTGGAACACCCCCGCGGCGTACGCACCCACGCCCACGCCGATGAACATGTACCCGAGCTGCGAGACCGTCGAGTACGCGAGGACCTTCTTGATGTCGTTCTGCGCCAGGCCGATGGTGGCCGCGAACAGCGCGGTCAGTGCACCCACGAACGCCACCACCGTGCTCGACAACGGAGCGAGCGCGAACAGCACGTTGGCCCGCGCCACCATGTACACGCCCGCCGTCACCATGGTCGCGGCGTGGATCAGGGCGCTGACCGGCGTCGGACCGGCCATGGCGTCCGGGAGCCACACGTACAGCGGGATCTGGGCGCTCTTCCCCGTAGCGCCGAGGAAGAGGAAGAGCGTGATCGCGGTGACGACCGGCGCGCCGTACGTGAACATCTCCGGCGCCGCGGCGAACACATCACGGAAATCCAGCGAGCCCAGGTTCGTGAAGATCAGGAACATGGCCACGAGGAAGCCGAAGTCCCCGATCCGGTTCACGATGAACGCCTTCTTCCCCGCGTCCGCCTTCTCCCGGTCCTTGAACCAGAACCCGATCAGCAGGTAGCTGCAGAGCCCGACGCCTTCCCAGCCCACGAACATCACCGGGAAGTTCGCGCCCAGCACCAGCACGAGCATGAAGAAGACGAACAGGTTCAGGTACGCGAAGTAACGCGGGTACCCGGGGTCCGCCTTCATGTAGCCGATGCTGAAGATGTGGATCAGCGACCCGACCCCGGTGATGATCAGCGTCATCAGGATCGAGAGCTGATCGAGCTGGAGCGCGGCATCGATCTGGAGGCTCCCGACCGGCATCCAGGACCAGTACGAGACGATGACCGGATCGAGATGCTCCGCCCCGCTCATACGGAAGAAGTTGACCAGGGCGATCACGAACGCCGCGGCCACGACGCCGGGCCCGACCAGCGTCGGGATCTGCTTCCGCTCCGGCGCGAGGAACGCCGTCAGACCGTTGACGACGAAGCCCGTCAACGGCAGGAGCAGGATCGCCCAGAGCAGCGTCGGCTCGAAGCTCACGCTATCCCCGCAACAGGTTGAAGTCCTTGACGTCGACCGATTCCAGGTGCCGGAAGATCGAGATAATGATCGCGAGCCCGACCGCGGCCTCGGCCGCGGCAACGGTCATGACGAAGAACACGAACACCTGGCCTTCGATCCCGACCGATCGGGAGAACGCCACGAACGCGAGATTCACCGCGTTCAGCATCAGCTCGATGCACATGAACAGGATGATCGCGTTCCGGCGGACCAGCACACCGACCGTGCCGATCGCGAAGAGGATCACCGCGAGAAAGAGAGACTGATCCGCCACGTCCTATACCCTCCGCTTCGCCAGAAGGACCGCGCCGACCATCGCGACCAGGAGCAGGACCGCCGTGAGCTCGAACGGCACCACGTAATCCCGGAACATGGGCAGCGCGATGGCGCCGACCGCATTGTGATTGCGCAGCGCGGCGTCGATCATCTCGGCGCCGCCCTGGTCGACGATCGCGCCCTCCGTGGTCAGGGCGCGGGACAGCATGTAGCCGATCACTCCCGCGCTCACCGAGCCCACCACGATCCATGCGAGCCCGCGGAGATCCGCACGATAGTCATGCCCCAGGTTGAGCAGCATGATTACGAAGAGGAACAGCACCATGATCGCGCCGGCGTAGACGATGATCTGGACCGCCGCGATGAAGTGCGCCTCGAGCAGTATGTAGATCGCCGCCAGGCTGAAGAACGTCAGCACCAGCGAGAGCAGGCTGGCCACGGGCTGGCGTCCCATGACCATCCCCACCCCGCCGCCGATCGCGAGCGCCGCGAAGATGTACCAGAGTAGTGTCGTCATTCGGACAACGGGTCTGCCGGGTCCCAGAGTTGTGTGACCGGGTGGTCCTGCGCCATGAGCCGGTCCAGGTCGTAAACGAACCGCTCCCTCGTGAATTCCGCGTTCTCGTAGTCCTGCCCGACGTGGATCGCCTCGACCGGGCAGACCTCCTGGCACATGCCGCAGAAGATGCAGCGGAACTCGTCGATCTCGTAGACGATCGGGTACCGGTTCCCCTGGTCGTCCTCCCCGGGCACGAGCCGGATGCAGTTCGACGGACAGATCGTCGGGCAGAGGCCGCAGGCCACGCACTTCGGGCGCCCATCCGCGTGCACCTCCATGCGATGCGTGCCCCGCCACCGCTTGGACAGCTCCCACTTCTCGTCCGGGTACTGCATCGTGACCTTTCGAGGGTCGATGAGGTGCCTGAACGTGAGAGCCATGCCCCTCAGCGAGGCACGCAGGTACGAGGGCGAGCCCTCGGGGCGCTTCATGACCTTGACGCCAATCGCCATTGCGCAGCCTATCGGTTCAACGGACGTGCAAGACCGCCACTTCCATCACTCTGCGGGTACGCGAGCGTACCCGGGTACGGCACGGGGTTCCCCTTCCACCACGAGCGCCCGCTCCGCCGGCCGGCGGACCCGGACCCGCTCCGGGCGAGGCGCCGCGCCGCTGATGACCCGGTCACGGTCGATGATGAAGAGGAACACCGCGGTGACCGCAACGCTCACGGCCGTGAGGACCAATCCGTAGCCGAGACCGTACGGGAGCCCGATCGAGTCCAGGACGAGGATCGTGACCGCGATGACGAGGACGTACGCCAGCGCCACCGGCAGCATGACCTTCCACCCGAGGTGCATCACCTGGTCATAGCGGAACCGCGGTACCGTCCACCGCACCCACATGTAGAGCACGATGAAGAACGCCGTCTTGACCGCGAACGAGAGCAGCGTGAGAAGCGTCTTCAGCACGTGCGGCTCGGCGCCCTGCACCACGCCGGGGGCGACGACCACCATGTTGTCGCCCTTCCAGAACGGGATGTCCCACCCGCCGAGGAACAGCGTGGCCATGAGGGCGGACGCGGTCAGCATGTTCGAGTACTCGGCAATGAAGAACATGCTGAACTTCATGGACGAGTACTCGGTGTGGTAGCCGGTGACCAGCTCGGACTCGGCCTCCGGCATGTCGAACGGCAGCCGGTTCGTCTCCGCGAACGCGGAGATCACGAAGAGGAAGAACGAGAGGCCGAGCGGGAGGGCGAACCAGAGTCCGATCCCCTCCTGCTGCGCCCAGACCACCTGGGGGAGCGTGACGTTGCCGACCACCATGAAGACCGGGATCAGGCTCAGCCCCAGGGAGACCTCGTAGCTGATGAGCTGCGCGCTCGCGCGCATGCCGCCGAGGAACGCGTACTTGTTGTTCGACGACCAGCCGGCCATGACGATCCCGTAGACGCCCAGGCTGGTCAGGGCGATGATGAACAGGATCCCGATCGGTATGTCGGCGACCACCATCTCCACCAGCCCCCACGGCGTGGGGAGCGGCGCCGCGAACGGCACCACGGAGAAGGTGATCAGCGCCGGAATGATGGAGATCATCGGCGCCAGGATGAAGTAGAATCGGGAGGCCTGGGCCGGGAGCGTCTCCTCCTTCAGGATGTTCTTCAACCCGTCGGCGATCGGCTGGAGGAGCCCGAACGGCCCGACGCGGTTCGGCCCGAGCCGGTCCTGGATCCACGCCGAGATGCGGCGCTCCAGGAGCGTCAGCATGGCGACGGTCACCATGACGACGGTGAAGACCGCGATGACCTTGATGGCGGAGCTGACCAGGAACGCCGTCGGGGAGAGCGCGCCAACCTCGTGCATCAGCGCACCTCCGTCGAAGTGGCCGCGATCAGGTCGACCGGTTCGTTGATGAGCGCGCCGCGCGTGCCGATCACAGCGTAGCTGAGCCCTGCCAGCTCGGCGAAGTGTTCACCGAGACGCAGGAACGCATCCCCGGCCGTGGCCGGTGCCGTGGTGTCTTCGAGACCCGCGAGCACCACGCCGAGCACCTGCCAGGCGGGCCGGGCGAGGCCGGGGGCGTGCCGCGCGGGCCAGAACCTCTGCACCCGGCCCTCGTAGTTCGTGAACGTGCCTTCCTGCTCGGCGAACGTCGTCACGGGCAGGACCAGGTGCGCGTTGCGCATGGCCGGGCTCGGATACTCGCCCATGTACACGAAGAACGCGGCGTCCTGGCCGAACGTCTCCGGCACATCCAACAGCTCGTCGCCGAGGACGATCAGCACGGCCCCGGCGGTGGAGAGCCCGTCGAGCCCGCCACGGCCGTCGTCGCCGCCGACGCGGCGATAGCCGAACAGCTCCGCCCCACGGACGTTGGCCGCCAGGTCCCGCCGCCGGGCGAGCTTCGGGAAGCCGGGGAGCACGACCTCATCCTCCGCGCGGGCGCTGCGGAAGACCCGCTCGCCCCCGCCCAGCAGGTCGCCCACCCGCCCGAGCAGCCCGAGGTCCTCGTTCGCGTGCACCGGGGACCCCACGATCACCACCGGCGCCGTGCCGCGCAGCGCCTTGAGCCGCTCGATCAGCACGAGCGCGGCATCGTGCCAGGAGGCATCCGCGAGCACGCCGTCGTCGTTTCGGACCAGCGGCGTCTCGAGGCGATCCTCCCGGTTGATCCACTCGTAGCGCAGGCGGCCGTAGTCGCACATCCAGTACGAGTTCACGTCCGGGTTCGCCCGCGGCTTGAGCCGCATGACCCGATCGTCCCGCGTGTCGATGGTGATGTTGCAGCCCTGCGAGCAGTTCGGGCAGATGGACGGGTACCGGTCCAGGTCCCAGACCCGCGCCTTGTGCAGGAAATCCTTCGAGACGAGCGCGCCCACCGGGCAGATGTCCACGATGTTGCCCGCCCACGGCGAGTTCTCGAGCCCGTCGCGGAAGAACGTGTCGATGACCGAACGGTTCCCGCGCTGCACCACGCAGAGGCGGTCATCCTGCGCGACCTCGCGCATGAACCGGACGCAACGGGTGCACATGATGCACCGGTTGCCGTAGTAGAGGATGTCGCCGCCGAAGTCGTCCCGGCCGAAGATCCGCTTCGGCTCGATCGTCCGTCCGTGCTTCCGCCCCTCGGCGGCCACGTAGTCCTGGAGCTTGCACTCGCCCGCCTGGTCGCAGATCGGGCAGTCGAGCGGGTGATTGACCAGGTAGAACTCGAGGACGCCCTCGCGCGCCTCCCGCGCCTTCGGACTCTCGGTCAGGATCGACTGGCCGTCCGCGACCTCCGTGACGCACGCGGGCGCGAGCTTCGGCGCACCCTCGATCTCGACCAGGCACATGCGGCACATGGCCGGAGCCGAGAGCCCCGGATGGTAGCAGTAGTGCGGGATGCCCACGCCGAGCTGCTCGGCCGCCTCGATGATGCGCGTGCCTTTCGGGACCTCGATCGTACGGCCGTTGATCGTACAGGTGACCGTGTTCTTCGGTTCGTTGGCTGCCAACCCGTGCCTCGCCTTCTGCGCTCCGCCGGCCTGACCCACCGGCCGGACCGGATTGTGATCGTTCAGGCTGCGACCGTTGCGGCGGATCCCTTGCCGCCGCGAATTAGCGCAAGGTACTCCTCCCGGAACTTCTTGATCGAGCTCGCGACCGGCGCGGCCGCCGAATCACTGAGCACGCAGATCGTGGTGCCGGTCATGTTCCGGCCCAGGTCGAGCAGCGTGTCGAGATCGGCCTCCGTCCCCTGCCCGCTCTCGATCCGCCGGAGGATCTTGACCAGCCACGCCGTGCCCTCACGGCAGGGCGTGCACTGGCCACAGGACTCGTGTGCGTAGAATTCCACGATGCGCCGGACCGTCTTCACGATGTTGGTCCGGTCGTCCATCACGATGACCGAGGCGGTGCCGAGCATGCTCCCGGCCCGGGCAACGCTCTCGTAGTCCATCGGGATGTCGATCTCGTCCGCCGACAGGATCGGCACCGAGCTCCCGCCCGGGATCACCGCCTTCAGCTTGCGCCCGTCGGGGATCCCGCCGCACACGTCGTAGATGAGCTCCTTCAGGTTGAAACCGAGCGGCAACTCGAAGTTGCCCCGCCGCACCAGGTGTCCGGACATGTTGAACAGCTTGGTGCCAGGGCTCTTCTCCGTGCCGAAGCTGCGGTACCAGTCACCGCCGTTCTTGATGATGTGCGGGACCGTCGAGACCGTCTCCACGTTGTTGATCGTGGTGGGCATGCCGAACGCGCCCACGGCCGCGGGGAACGGCGGCTTGATCCGCGGCTGCCCCCGCCGCCCCTCCAGCGAGTTCATGAGCGCGGTCTCTTCCCCGCAGATGTACGCGCCCGCCCCGAGGTGCAGCGTGACGTCGATGTTCACGCCCGCCCCCAGGATGTCCTTGCCGGCGAGACCCGCCTCGTACGCCTCCTCGATCGCCCGGGCCACGATCTGCGCGGGCTCGAAGAACTCGCCCCGCATGTAGATGTAGACGTGCTGCGCCCGGATCGCGTACGCGCCGATCAGCGCGCCCTCGATCACCTGGTGCGGCGTCCACCGCAGGAGCTCCCGATCCTTGAAGGCGCCCGGCTCCGACTCGTCCGCGTTGATCAAGAGATAGTGGGGCTTGCCCGAATCCTTCGGCATGAAGCTCCACTTCACCCCGGTCGGGAAGCCGGCGCCGCCACGGCCGCGCAGCCCGCTCTTCTTCACTTCCTCGATGACGGCGTCCGGGCCCATGTTGAGCGCCTTCTCGAGGGCGGCGTACCCGCCTCGCGCACGCCACACGGCGAGCCGGCGCGCCTCGGGGTCGCCGAAGTACTCGCTCAGGATGCGCGTTTCCCTTTCGTGACGGTAAGGATATGCCATACGCCGCTCAGTCGTCTCCAGTCGGTTCGCCGGCCGCGGCCGCCCCGAGTTCGTTCCGTAGACGCGTTAGGATCGCAGGTACGTCCTCCGGCGTCACGTTCTCGAAGTACCGCTCGTTGATCTGCACCACCGTCGGGAACCCGCAGGCGCCGAGGCACTCCGCCTCGATCACCGTGAAGTTGCCGTCCTCGGAGATCTCCCCGACGTCCGTGTTCGTGTGCTCGAGGAACGCGGAAAGCACCTCTTCCGCCCCGCACAGGTTGCAGCCCACGTTCGTGCAGACCTGGATCAGGTACCGCCCGACCGGCCGCTTGTTGTACATGGTGTAGAACGTGGCCACCCCACGGACGTACGCCGGCGAGAGACCGAGCACCCGCGCCACCTCCTCCATGGTCTCCGCCGAGATGTGACCACGGATCTCCTGCGCCAGCCCCAGCACCGGGAGCAGCGCGGCCTGCCGGTTCGGATACCGCGAGAGGATCTTCTCCAGCCGCTCGGCATATGGACCCTCGAACAACGGCGCGTCCGGGTCACGCTCCGCCCGCTGGTACGGGTACGAGCACGCCCCCGACGGATGTCCGCCCTCCAGCGGCCGGACTCCGACGTAGGCGGTGCCCCGGATATCCGCTTCGGTCAACCCCGGGAAATCTCCGGTCTCGCCGGCCCATCCCGGGTTGCGGCGCCCATTCTCGTTGCCGCTCACCGGTCGATCTCTCCCAGTACGATGTCCAAGCTCGCGTTGATGGCGATCACGTCGGCCAGCAGATGCCCCTCGACCAGCTGGGGCAACGCCGACAGGTTCACGAAGCTGGGGCCCCGCACGCGCCAGCGCACCGGCTTCGTGCCGCCATCGCTCACCACGTACATGCCGAGCTCGCCCTTCGAGCTCTCCACGCTGAACCAGCTCTCGCCCGGCGGCACCCGAACCCCCTCCATCACCAGCTTGAAGTGATGGATCATGGATTCCATGTCGCTCATGGCGTCGCTCTTGCGCGGCAGGATCACCCGCGGGTCATCCACGTTGATGGGCCCGTCGGGCAGCCGGTCCAGGGCCTGCCGGAGGATCCGGACGCTCTGCCGCATCTCCTCCATCCGCACGAGGTACCGGTCGTAGGCATCCCCGTGCTCGCCCACCGGCACGTCGAAGTCGTACGTCTCGTAGTCGTAGTACGGACGGTCCTTCCGCACGTCGTACGGGACGCCGCTGGCCCGCAGGTTCGGGCCGGAGAGACCGGCGTTGATCGCCTCCTCCGGGCCGATCGCACCAACGTCCTTCAGGCGCCCGATCCAGATCTGGTTGTTCGTGAGGAGCGTCTCGACCTCATCCAGCGTCCGCGGGAACGTGTCGAGGAACTCCCGCAGCTTGTCCGTCCACCCCTCCGGTAGGTCGGCGAGCATCCCGCCGACCCGCGTGGCGGACGTGGTGATGCGGGCCCCCGTATACCATTCGTGCAGGTTGTAGATCCGCTCCCGCTCCTGGAAGGTGTACAGGAAGACCGTGAACGCGCCGACGTCGATGGCCGTCGTCCCGAGCCAGAGCAGGTGGCTGAAGATCCGGTCCAGCTCCATGCAGATGACCCGGACCACCTTGCACCGCTCCGTCACCTCGAGGCCCATCAGCTTCTCGACGGCCATCACGTACGCGCAGTTGTAGATCAACGGCGCGAGGTAGTCCATCCGGTCCGTCAGCGGGACGATCTGGTTCCAGCCGCGATACTCGCCGAGCTTCTCGAAGCTGGAGTGCAGATAGCCGATGTGCGGGATGCACCGGACGACGGTCTCCCCGTCCAGTTCCAGGACCAGGCGCAACACGCCGTGGGTGGCCGGGTGCTGCGGCCCGATGTTGATGAGCATGGTTTCGCCCTCGAGCTCCGGCTCCACCCCGACCGGGAACACCGGCGCCATGGCCGGCCGGCCGTCCATGCCCATCTCCGGATTGCGCGAAACCAGATACTCGACCGTCCTCGTGCTCATAATCAGGCTCCGTCGGCCGATCCGTCGGCGTGCGCGGTGGCGCCGGATTCGGTTCCGGACGCGGTTGCTTCATTGCCGAGCCCGATCGCGATCTCCTCGGCCGTGTAGTGGTCCACCACGTCCATGGCCAGGGCGCGGCGGGTCTGCTCGGCACGACTGAACCGGCCGCGCAGGGGGAAGTCCTTGCGAAGCGGATGGCCCTCGGCGTAATTGTCCGGCATCAGGATCCGCCGCAGGTCCGGATGACCGCGGAACCGGATGCCGAACATGTCGTACGTTTCCCGCTCGAGCCAGTTGGCCGCCCGCCAGAGTCCGTAGACCGAGTCGATCTCCAGCGCGTTCAGCGGGAGCAGCGCCTTGACCCGGAGCCCCCGACGGTGCGGGATCGACCAGAGCTGGTAGACGACCTGGAGAGGACGGCCGCCGCCGAAGTCCACGGCGGTTACATCCTTGAGCATGTCGTACTCCTGGCCCGGCTCGTTCTTGAGCCAGCCCAGGATCTCGAGGATGCGCTCCGGCGGCACGTAGACGACGTGCTCGTCGCCCGCCATGACCTCGTGATGCAGGATCGCGTCTCCGAACTTCTCGCGCAACGCCGCGACCGACGGATGGAACGCGGAATCCGCCCCGGCCGACGGCTGCTCCGGTTCCGCGCCGTCGCTCGCGGTCGGGCCCGCCTCCAGCCCGTCCAGCGCTCCCTTCAGCTTCTCGTCCATGTCACGGTTGCCGGTCGGAGGGGCGCGCCAGCGCCCGGGTCGCCACGAATCCACTCACCCGGTTCTGCTTCGTCGAATTCCCGAACGGGCCCGCGATCTGCTCGATCACTTCCGCCGGGAGGTTCGGTTTGCCCGCGGCATCCGGGTCCTCCGCACGCAGGGCCGGGTTCGTGATGGACTCGCCCTTGATCTTTTCGTGCAGCATCAGGATCCCGTAGATCAGGCCCTCCGGCCGCGGCGGGCAACCCGGCACGTACACGTCCACCGGGATGATCGTGTCGATCCCCTGCACCATGGAGTACACGTCGAACACCCCGCCCGACGACGCGCACGCCCCCATCGCGATCGCCCACTTCGGCTGCGGCATCTGGTCCCAGATCCGCCGCAGCACCGGCGCCATCTTGTAGGTGACCCGCCCGGCGCAGATCAGCAGGTCCGCCTGGCGCGGCGAGAACGACATCCGCTCCATGCCGAACCGGGCAATGTCGTAGCGCGACGCGGCCGCGGCCATCATCTCGATGGCGCAGCACGCCGTGCCGAACGGCATGGGCCACAAGGAGTTGCGGCGTGCCCAGTTGACCACGAAGTCCAGCTTCGTCGTCAGCCAGGATGGCTCGCCCTTCGGGACGACCGGCAGCGCCTGGCGGCTACCCTTCCCTAGTCCCATTGGAGCGCCCCTTTCTTCCATTCGTAGATCAGGCCCACGGTCAGCACGGTCAGGAAGATCATCACCGCGATGAACCCTTCCCACCCGAGCACGCGCATCGCCACCGCCCACGGGATCAGCAGCACCGTCTCCAGGTCGAAGACGATGAACAGGATCGCCACCATGTAGAACTTGACGGAGAAACGCTCCCGCGTGTCGCCCAGCGGGACGATCCCCGACTCGTACGGCGCGGACTTCACGGGCGTGGGGCGATACGGATTGAGCAAATGCGACGCGACGACCATGCCGACCGCATTGATCAGCGAGATCACCGCGATCATGAGGATCGGCGCGTACGACTCGATCATCGGATCGATCCGGGGAAATTTGTGAAAAGGTTCACTTGTTGGCGTCGCGGAAACATAATCCAACCCGGTGCAAGGGTCAAGCTCGCGCCGCCTTGCCGACCGCGGACCACGATGCCTAATTTGCCCGCACTTCTGCAACAACTACCCTGCCGGGGAGGCGCCGTTCCAATGCCCATCAGGAGTGATCGTTGGATCCGCCGGATGGCGGAAGAGCATGGCATGATCGAGCCGTTCGTGCCCACCCAGGTCCGTGAGGGCGTCGTGAGCTACGGCCTGTCGTCGTTCGGCTACGACATCCGGGTCGCGGACGAGTTCAAGGTGTTCACGGACGTGCACAGCGTGATCGTCGACCCGAAGGCGTTCGACCAGCGGTCGTTCGTGGACATCCGCGGCGACTACTGCATTATCCCGCCGAACTCCTTCGCGCTCGCGCGGACGCTGGAATACTTCCGGATCCCGGCGGACACGCTCGTGGTGTGCGTCGGAAAGTCCACGTATGCGCGTTGCGGCATCATCGTGAACGTCACGCCGCTGGAGCCGGAGTGGTGCGGGTTCCTGACGCTGGAGATCTCGAACACGACGCCGCTCCCGGCGAAGATCTACGCGCGTGAAGGGATCGCGCAGCTCCTGTTCTTCCAGGGCGATGAGATCCCGGAGATCACGTACGCGCAGCGCAAGGGGAAGTATCAGGACCAGCGCGGGGTGACGCTCCCCAGACTGTAATCGCCGAGCCGCCCGCCCGGTTGGGGTTCGGGACCGGCCGCCGACGCCCGCCGGGAGCTGCGCGCGTGCCGGTCACGGGCGGGCGCGCCCACCTATGGGAGGTCTCAAGCGGCGCGCCGCCAGAGAGAGAACGCGGTCCAGACGAAGATCAGGAAAACGACCGCCCAGACGATCCAGAGAGCGATCGAGCCGGCCGGGCCGAGCTGCTCTCCGAGGTACGCCAGCGCTCCGAGCCCCCAGAGTACGGGCATGACGAGTGCGATGAAGGCCAGGATGGCGACGACCGCGAGGATGACGGCCCTGGACGTACCCGGGTGGTCGTGGGGACGTTCGGGTACCGGCTGGGATCCACCTTCGAATTCCGGTTCACGCTGAGCAGGCGTGAGGGCCATGAGGACTCCTGTCTGACGTCCTCATGGCCCTCATTGCAAGGCGTGCACCAGCCCCGGCTCAGGTGGACTGCCGGTAGAGGATGGCCTGCTTGACCTCCCCGATGGCCTTGGTGACCTGGATCTCCCGCGGGCACGCCACGGTGCAGTTGTAGATCGTGTGGCAGCGCCAGACGCCGGTGCGGGAGTTGAGCACCTCGAGCCGCCGGGCGGCGCCCCGGTCCCGCGAATCGAAGATGAAGCGGTGCGCGTTCACGATGGCGGCCGGCCCCACGTAGTTCTCGTTCGCCCAGAAGGACGGGCAGGACGTGGTGCAGGCCGCGCACAGGATGCACTTCGTGGTGTCGTCGTACCGCTCCCGCTCCTCGATGGACTGGAGCCGCTCCCTGCCGTGCGGTGGCGGCTCGTCGTTGATCAGGAACGGCGAGATCGAGCGATACTGCTCGAAGAACGGATCCATGTCGACCACCAGGTCACGGATCACCGGCAGGCCGAGGATCGGCTCGATGGTGACCTTGGGGCCCACATCGCGGACGAGGACCTTGCACGCCAGTGCGTTCGTCCCGTTGATCCGCATGGCGTCCGAGCCGCAGACGCCGTGCGCGCAGGACCGCCGGTACGTGAGGGTCCCATCGATGTTCCACTTGATCTGGTTCAGACCGTCGAGAACGCGGTCCGTCGGCTCCAGCTCGACCTCGTATTCCTTGTAGTACGGAGCCTTGTCGGTCTCGGGGTTGAACCGCTGGATTCGGAAGACGTAACGCATCAATACACCCGCTCTTGAGGTTGGAACCGGGTGATCACGACCGGCTTGTACTTGATCTCGATGGTCCCGTCGGGCTTGCCGTAGGCCAGCGTGTGCTTGAGCCAGTTGGCGTCATCCCGCTTCGGGTAGTCCTCACGGTAATGGGCCCCGCGGCTCTCGGTCCGGTTCAGGGCGCAGGTCGCGGTGACGAGCGCCAGGTCGAGGAGCGCGCCGAGCTCCCAGGTTTCCGTGAGCTCGGTGTTGAACGCCCGACTCCGGTCCTGGACGCGGATCCGGCGGTACCGCTCGCGGAGCTCCTGGAGCTTCTCCACGGCCTCGGCGAGCCCCTTGGCCTCCCGGAACACCCCGACGTTGTTCATCATCAGCGTCTGCATCTCACGCCGGATGGTCGCGGCGCTCTCGTCGCCGTTGGCCGAGCGGAGCCATTCGATCTGCTCGACGACCCTTTCGGCCGCATCCTGCGGCAGCGGGGGGAGATCGGCCTCGAGGGCGAAGCGAGCCATGTCGATTCCGGCCCGCCGGCCGAACACGACCAGGTCCAGGAGCGAGTTCGTGCCGAGGCGGTTCGCTCCATGCACGCTCACGCAAGCGCACTCGCCCGCCGCGTAGAGCCCGGGGATCGGGGTCCGCTTGTCATCGATCACGACCCGGCCGTCCACGTCCGTCGGGATGCCGCCCATGGCGTAGTGGGCGGTCGGCTGGACGGGGATCGGATGGTCCGCCGGGTCGATCCCGAGGTACGTGCGGCAGAAGTCCGCGATGTCCGGGAGCTTGGTCTCGATGGCTTCCCGGCCGATGCGCGTGGCGTCCAGGTGCACGTACCGCTTGCCGTCAATGCCCCGGCCGGCCTGGATCTCGTGGTAGATCGCGCGGCTGACCACGTCCCGGCTGGCGAGGTCCTTCATGGTGGGCGCGTAGCGCACCATGAACTCTTCGCCCTGGCCGTTGACGAGCACCCCGCCTTCGCCCCGGACACCCTCGGTGATGAGGATCCCGAGCTTGGCGATCCCGGTCGGGTGGAACTGGAAGAACTCCATGTCCTCCAGCGGGATCCCGCGGCGGTACACGATGGCCGGACCGTCCCCGGTGAACGCCAGCGCGTTGGAGGTGACCTCGAACATCCGGCCGAAGCCGCCGGTCGCGAAGAGCACGGCCTTGGCGCGGAAGATGTGGAGGTCGCCCGTGCGGATCTGGTAGGCGACGACGCCCGCAGCACGCCCCTCGGAGAGGATCACGTCCATCACCTGATACTCATCGAAGAACGTGACCCGGTTCTTGATGCACTGCTGGTAGAGCGTCTGGAGGATCATGTGGCCGGTCCGGTCGGCGGCGTAGCAGCTCCGCCGGACCGGGCCCTTGCCGAAGTTGTGCGAGTGGCCCCCGAACCGGCGCTGGGCGATCCGTCCGTCCTCGGTGCGGGAGAACGGGAGCCCCATGTGCTCGAGCTCGAGCACCACCTCCACGGCATCCCGGCACATCAGCTCGATGGCGTCCTGATCCCCGAGATAGTCGCTGCCTTTGACCGTGTCGAAGGCGTGCCACTCGGGGTGGTCCTCCTCGAGATTGCCGAGCGCCGCACCGATCCCGCCCTGCGCTGCGCCCGTGTGCGAGCGAGGCGGATACAGCTTGGATATCACCGCGGCCCTGACCTGGCCGCCCCGCGAGAGGTGGAGCGCGGCCATGAGCCCCGCGCCCCCGCCCCCCACCACGATTGCGTCGAACGTATGCGTATGGATCATGGCAGCACGGCCACCGGCTCCGGCGGAACGAATGTGAAGATGATGTACGCGCCCATCCCGATGAACGCGATGTACAGCACGAACAGCACGGCCTTGAACGCTACGGCGAGTCCGGGCCGTCGAACGTAGTCATCGCCGATCATGCGCAACCCGTTCATGCCGTGGGTGAGCGCGAACGCGAGCAGGAAGAAGTCGTACAGCTTCCAGAGCGGATTCTCCCACCGCGCAGCCACCACGGCGAAGTCGATGTTGTCCACGCCGATGACCACGTGCATCCAGAACAGGTGGAACACGGCGAGCGCGAGGAGGAGCACCCCGGAGATCCGCATGAAGAACCACGCGTAGAGCTCGAAGTTGCCCCCGGGCGGCCGCCCGCGACGATTCACGAACGCGGCGTTGAGCGTCTGGTTCATGTCACCTGAAGAGCGGCTGGAGGAACACGTACGCTCCCCACAGGAAGATCGGGATGAAGATCGCCATCTCGGCCCAGATGAGCTGGCGCTCGTAACGCCAGAGCCTGGGCCAGAAGTCCTGCACGATGATCCGGGCGCCGTTCAGGGCGTGGAAGAGCACGCCGAACAGGAGGAAGACCTCCAGGATGCGCGCCCACCACGCCTTGTACAGGAAGAGGAGCTTGTTGAAGACGTCTGGCCCGAACCCGATCAGGAAGATGTCGAAGATGTGCACCAGCAAGAAGAGGACGATCCCCACCCCGGTGGCCCGGTGCAGCAGCCAGGCAAACATACCTTCCCGGCCGCGGTAACGCAGCCCCTCCAGGATCGGGCGTCCTCGCCGGTACACCGTTCTTGAACTGGTCATGGATCCCTATTTGAGCAGCGCCATGGTTTCCTTGACGGCCTGCGCGGAGCGGTAGAGCTGCTCGCGCTCCTCGCCGGTCAGCTCGACCTCGATGATCCCCTCCAGACCACGCCGTCCGAGCTTGCAGGGCACGCCGAGGAAGAGGCCGTCGAGCCCGTACTCGCCCTCGAGCCAGGCCGAGCACGGCAGGATGCGCTTCTTGTCCCGCACGATCGCCTCGACCATCTGGACGGTGGCGGCGGCTGGCGCGTAGTAGGCGCTGCCGGTCTTGAGGAGCGAGACGATCTCGGCCCCGCCGTGGCGGGTCCGCTCCACGAGCGCGTCGATCCGCTCACGGGCCAGGAGCTGGGTCAGCGGAATGCCGCTCACCGTGGTGTACGAGGCGAGCGGGACCATGGTATCGCCGTGTCCGCCGAGCACGAGCGCCTGGATGTCCTCGACGCTCACGTCCAGCTCCATGGCGATGAACGAGCGATACCGCGCCGTGTCCAGCACACCGGCCATGCCGATCACCCGCTCCCGCGGGAAGCCGGTCGTCTCCTTGCACACGTACGCCATCACGTCGAGCGGGTTGGAGACCATGACGACGATGGCGTCCGGGGAGGTCTCACGGATCTTCTCCGACACCTGCCGGACGATCCCCGCGTTCGTGTTGAGCAGGTCCTCCCGGCTCATCCCCGGCTTGCGCGCGATCCCCGCGGTGATCACGACCACGTCCGAGCCCGCGGTCTCCTCGTACCCGTTCGTGCCGATCACCCGCGTGTCGAAACCCTCGATCGGCGCGGACTCCCACTGATCGAGGCCCTTCCCCTGCGGGATGCCTTCGGCGACGTCGACCATGACCACCTGCTTCGCGAGCTCGCGCCGCGCGATGCCCTGAGCCGCGGTCGCCCCGACGTTGCCGGCACCCACCACCGTGATTTTATCGACCATTGCCAGTAACCAGGAATTCGTGGGACGGCTGTACCATCGGCTGGGCAAACTATGGAGGGCGATGCGCGCTGTCAACGCACGATCGCCGCCTCTGCGGACGAGGGCCGGGGCGTCAGCCCCCGACCTGGGAGAGGGCCAGGAGCCCGCCGGAGCCCGCGGCGCTCCCGAGCACGAGAAAATGCCGTTCCGGCTTGATCCGCAGCGTCTGCTCGATCAGCGGCCGCAGCGGTTCACCGCGCCTCAACGGATCCCGAAGATTCGTCTCGATGGCGCCGAACAGGCACGGGCGGAGTCTGCCGTTCGCCGTGAGGCGCATGCGGTTGCAGCGGTCACAATAATTGTGGCTCATGGGCGTGATGACGCCCACGGTGCCCGCCGCGCCGGGGAACCGGAAGTAGGTGGCCGGCCCGTTCCCGGGCGGGCCCGGGACCGGCTCCAGCTCGCCGATCCGCCGCAGCCGCGCCAGCATCTCCATGGCCGGCACGAACTCCGACGCGGAGATCCCCAGATTCTCTCCCGTGGGCATGAGCTCGATGAACCGGACGTGCCACGGGCGCTCCATGGTGATCCGCGCGAAATCCGCGAGCTCGTCGTCGTTGCGGCCGCGCATGACCACCACGTTGATCTTGATGGGATGCAGTCCGGCCGCCTCCGCCGCGGCGATCCCCTCGAAGATCGACGCGTGGCAGCCGGGGCGGCGGGCAATGGCGTCGATCCGGTCCGGCCGGAGGGAGTCGAGGGAGAGGTTGACCCGGTTCACGCCCGCATCCCGGAGCGCTTCGGCCAGCGGGGCGAGGAGGACGCCGTTCGTGGAGAGCGCGATGTCCTCGATCCCGGGGACGGCCGCGAGGAGGCGCACCAGCCGCGGCAGGTCCTTGCGGACGAGCGGCTCGCCGCCCGTGATCCGGAGGCGCCTCAACCCCATGGCGGCCATCTCGCGGACGATCGCCTCGATCTCCTCGAAGTCCAGGATCTCGTCCCGGCGCAGCCACGGCAGGCCCTCCAGCGGCATGCAGTACACGCACCGCAGGTTGCACTTGTCCGTGACCGAGATCCGGAGGTACTCGATGCGCCGGCCGAAGCCGTCCCGCATGGCCGCGGCTTCGGTGGCGCCGTCCGCCGGGTCCGGGCGCGATCCCCCGCCCTCCGCGCGGGCGCCCGATTCCACCGTGCGCCGCAGGTCGGCCGCCCGGGCGAGGAGCTCACTCATGCGCCGCCTCCGGCGTCGGGGGCGTCGCGCCGTCCAACCACGCCGAGCTCCCATCCGTGTAGTGCTCTTCCTTCCACACGGGGAGCCGGCGCTTGACCTCCTCGATGATGTACCGGCACCCGTCGAAGGCTTCCGCCCGGTGCGGGCTGGACACGGCGATCGCCACGCTGACCTCCCCGACCGCCAGCTCGCCGACCCGGTGCGCGACCGCGATCCGGTCGCTCCCGATCCGGGCGGCCGCCTCCGCCGCGATGGCCGCCAGCACCCGCCCGGCCATGGCCTCGTACGCCTCGTAGCGCATCCCGCTCACCGGCCGGCCTTCGTTCTCGTTCCGGACCGTGCCAAGGAAGACGAGCACCGCGCCGTCCTCGGGTGCGCCGACCCGGCTCAGGACCGTCGAGGCGTCCAGGGGCTCCCGCGTGATCCAGGCCTCCATGGCATCACCCTCCGGCCACCGGCGGGATCAGCGCCACCTCATCGCCATCGGACAGCAGCGTCCCGAGAGGCGCATACTCCAGGTTGATGGCGACGATGGGCGCCTCCGGCAGCCGGGCGAAGCGACCTCCGCCGGCCCGGAGCCGGTCCACGAGCATGGCGGCCGTGCTCCCCGCCGGCAGCTCGACCTCCAGCCCGTCCGTGCCGACCAGGTCGCGATAGTGCGCGAAGAAAAGGACTTTGACCCGCATGGCGCCTCGATCTCGAAGCTAGCCCGATCGACCCGGCCGGGCAACCCGCGGACCCGGATCACGCCGGGCGGCTGGCCGAACGCCGGCACGGGGCATGGCCCGTCGTCGCCCGTGCCCCGAAGCTCCGGACGTGCCCCCTACCCCGCAATCCCACGGCCGAAAACGCGCAGCGCCCCCTCCGACTGCCGAAGGGGGCGCGTGCACGGAATCCGGAACGACCCGGGGAATCAGCGGTGGGCCCGCTTGCCGTTCGCCACCTGCAGCCGCAGGTCCTTCGACGGCTTGAAGATCGGCACCGCCCGCGAGGGCACCTCGACCCGATCCCCGGTGCGCGGGTTACGCGCCACCCGCGACTTCCGCTTCCGAACCTTGAACGTTCCGAAGCCGCGGATCTCGATGTTCTGATGCTCCGCCAACGCTCCCTTGATGGCGTTGAGCAGCCCATCGACCACCAACGCGCAATCCTTCTTGGTGATACCCGGGCCAATGGCGTTCGCCACCTGCTCGACGAGGTCGGCTTTGGTCATTTTGCCTCCGTACCGGATCCGAGTGTGGAATCAAGGCGAGAGCTACGCTTCCGCCATTCCTGCCAACGGACGGCAAACTTGGGCCGCAGCCCCGGAACCCTCATGCGAGGCCGGGTCCAGCGCGTCTGAGCTGCCGTCGAAACACGCTCCGGAACCGCGCAGAGCGTGACACCCCCATCGGACGGGCTCGATACCGGCAAAGTCAATACACAGCCGATCATGCGGCCCGCCAGCTAAAGCACTGCGTTACCTCTGCTCCAAGGTCGGATCGCCTGCGCCGCACCCGCCGAGCGGCAACAACGCCCGGCCACAGTGGTCTCCCCGCGCCGCGATGGGCCCGTTGGCCCGCGATCCACCGGCCGGCCAAGGGCGGCCACGCCCACCTTCCTGCTTCAGCACGATGAAAGACCGGATCACTCCAAGCGACCACCGGGCATGAAGGTATGCATCTTGACCGGAGGTGGGCGCCTAGCTTAATGCCCGTAACCCATTTGCGTCAAGACTCGCCCTATGCCCGGTCCATTGCCGCGATGAAAAGGTCGAACAGGTAGAGCGAGTCGCGGGGCCCGGGCGACGCCTCCGGATGGTACTGCACGCTGAACGCCGGGAACTCCCGGTGCCGCAGGCCCTCGATGGTGCCATCGTTGAGGCTGACGTGCGTGACCTGGAGCGCCGGAGCGCCTTCGACGTTGCCGTCGGCATCCTCTTTCACCACGAACCCGTGGTTCTGGGAGGTGATCTCGACGGCGCCGTCCTCCAGGCGCCGGACCGGGTGGTTCGGGCCGCGGTGCCCGTAGAGCATCTTATACGTGCGCCCGCCGAAGGCCCGGGCCAGGAGCTGGTGTCCGAGGCAGATTCCGAAGACGGGGATGCCGCGTTCGGCGATTTCGCGGATCGCGCGGAGCGCGTGGCCCACGGCAGCCGGGTCGCCGGGCCCGTTGCACACGAAGAGCCCGTCGAACTCGAGCTCCAGCATCTCCTCGAGGGTGGTGGACGCGGGGAGCTTGGTCACGCGGCAGCCGCGCTCGGCAAGGAGCTGAACGGAGCGGCTCTTGACGCCGAAGTCGTACGCCAGGACGTGGAACCGTTCCGGCCCGACGGCGGGGATCACCACCGGCTCGGCGGAGCTCACCTCCCCCGTGAGGTCGAGATTCTCCATGCGGGGGTGCGCCTCGATCCGCTCGCGGACGGCGTCGACGGGCTCGTCCGCGGGAGCGATGGCCGCGCGCATGGCGCCCGCCGAACGGATGTGCCGCGTGAGCGCGCGGGTGTCGACCTCCGTCAGTCCGACCAACCCGTGGCGCTCCATGTATTCCTCGAGCGAGCCCTTGGCGCGCCAGTTGCTGTACATGGGGGAGATCTCCCGCACGATCAGGCCCGCCGCCTGTGGCCGCTCCGATTCCTGATCGGCCGCGTTCACGCCGTAGTTGCCGATCAGGGGGAACGTCATGGTGACGATCTGGCCGGCGTACGAGGGGTCGGTGAGGATCTCCTGGTACCCCGCCATGGAGGTGTTGAAGACGATCTCGCCCAGCGCGATGCCTCGCGCGCCCAATTGTTGGCCGCGGAAGATGCGGCCGTCCTCCAGGAGGAGGTATCCAGCTTCGCGCACCCGACCTCCGAGACGAAAACGTGCAAGTGACAACCGGCGCAGCAATTTACGGTAACTGGCCGGGGTGTCAAGCGGCCCCGCTTGCGCGGCGGCCGTCGAAGCGCGACCTTGCGGGCGCCATGAAGCCGAGAGTCGACATCTACGCCGATGAATCCTGCCTGGGCGTCCAGTTCACGGACCGGGCGGCGCCGGGCGGGGCTGCGGGAATCGTTGAGCACTGGCGGGATAACCGCTGGATCCGCAAGGACTTCTGGGTCAGCGAGCCGGACACCACCAACAACCGGATGGCGCTGCGCAGCGCCATCGAGCCGCTGCGGATGCTGCGCCGGCCCTGCCGGGTGGTGTTCACCTCCGATTCCCAGTACCTGGTCCGGGGGATGACCGAATGGGTGCCCGGCTGGATCCGCCGGGGCTGGCGGCGGCGCGACGGGCCGGTGGAGAACGCGGACCTCTGGCAGGAGCTCGTGGAGGTGGCGCGGCCGCACGACATCGATTGGCGCTGGGTGCGGGGGCACGCCGGCCATCCGAAGAACGAGTACGCGAACTGGTTGGCGATCCGGGCGGCGAAGGAGCAGTCCTGTTCGGATGGCCTGGTGCCATCCGGATTCGAGGCCTGGCTCGAGCGCATGCGGGAGCGCGGGCAGTACCTGGACTACTTCGAGTTCGAGCCGCCGATGGAGGTGGACGCCTGAGCGGCCGTTCCGGCGGCCTTCCCGGAGGAGAGGCGGGATGCGCGGCAGGCCGGGCGGGACGGGGGGGCGGGCTCCCCGAGGCCTGCCCCGCCGGGCGCCGGATGCACGAAGCCCCCGGGCCGCGGCGTGTCGCAAACCCGGGGGCGTCGTCCGCTGGCGGGAGAGTATCCGTCTGGTTCGGCGCCACCACACACGGTGGCCGGATCGATCTCCCTTCCCCTTGCCTCGCGGTCAGAGGCGCAGGTGCCCCGGAGCTCTCGGGGCGTCGGTTGCGGCCAGCGACCCCGCAACCGTCTCACCGGAGGCCGAACTCTCCGGTGAGCCGCCGTCCGGCGGCGTCCCGCCGGTCCGGCCCGGCGCCCGGACTTGCAACCGCATGCCCGAACGCCTGAGTCCGAGGATGCACCCCCCGCGGACCGGCGTCAAGTCTTTCGGCTCGTATTCGGTTCCGGGCCGGATCAGGCGCGGCCGAAGACTTCCCGGAACCGGGCGGCGACCCGGGCGCGGACGCGCCCCATGTCGACGTCGTCCCCGAGGACCCGCGCCATGGAGGTCACGCCGTACTCCCGAATGCCGCACGGCACGATCGCCCCGAAATAGTCCAGATCGTTGTTGACGTTCAGGGCGAAGCCGTGGGACGTGATCCAGCCGCTGGACACGCGGACGCCGATGGCGGCGATCTTGACGTCCCCGACCCATACGCCGGTGAGGCCCGGCTTCCGGCCGGCCAGGATGTCGAAGTCCGCGAGGGTGCGGATGAGCACCTCTTCGAGATCGCGGATGTAGCGGTGCAGATCCTTGCGGTCCGGCTTCAGGTCGAGGATCGGATAGCCGACGAGCTGGCCAGGGCCGTGGTAGGTCACGTCGCCGCCCCGGCCGGACTCGTGGAGCTCGATGCCGAGGAGGCGCCGCTGCTCCTCGTCCACGAGGATGTTCGACTCGTCGGCGGATGCGCCCAGGGTGATGACGTGCGGGTGCTCCAGCAGCAGGAGCTGGTCCGGGATCTCCCCCGCCCTGCGCCGCCGGACGAGCTCCTCCTGCAGCCGCACGGCGTCGGCGTAGGGAACAACCCCGAGGTGTCGGACCTCCAGGGGGGGAAGAACGCCGCCCGCAGCGGCACCGTGGTCGCGGCGGGCGGCGGTATGCGACGTCATCGGATCCACCCTCTCGGGCTCAGGCCACGTCCTCCGGGAACGCCTCCAGCATCTGCTTGAGACGGGCGAGGAAGCGCGCGGCGTCCGCGCCGTCGATGAGACGGTGGTCGTAACCGAGGGAGAAGAACGAACGCAGCCGGATGGCGATGGTGTCCATGCCATCCACCTCGACCACGACCGGCCGCTTCTCGATCGCGCCGGTGCCCAGAATGGCCGCGGTCCCCTCCGGGATGATCGGCATGCCGACCAGCGTCCCGAGCACGCCGGGGTTCGTGATGGAGAACGTCGCGGCCTGGATCTCCTCCGGCTTGAGCTTCCGGGCGCGGGCGCGCTCCGCCAGGTCGTTGATCCTGCGGGCGATCCCCACGAGGTTCAGCTCATCGGCGTTCTTGACCACGGGCACGATCAGCCCGGGGTTGAGATCCACCGCGATCCCGATGTTGACTTCGCCGCGGTAGATGATGTTGTCGCCGGAGACCGTGGCGTTGACGCCCGGGAACTCCCGGAGCAGGCGCGCCACGGCCCACGCGACGAAGGCGGTGTAGCTGACCTTGGCGCCCTGCTCTTCCCAGCGGGCGCGGTTCTTCCGCCGGATGCGGTCCACCGCCGTGAAGTCGATCTCGATGAACGAGTGGACGTGAGGCGCCACGCGCTTGGCCAGCACCATGTGGCGGGCGGTCAAGCGGCGGATCCGGTCCATGGGCTTCACGACATCGCCTTCGCGGACCGGGTACTCCGGATGCCGGACGTCGCTGTAGAACTGCTGCCAGAGCTGGTCGATCCCCATGACGCCGGCCCCGGCGGGCGCGGCTGCCGGCGCAGCGGGTGCAGTCGACGGCGCGGCGGCCGGCCGCGGCGCCTCCTCGGCCGGCTTCGCGGGCGCGGCCGCCTGCCGGTCGAGGTATGCCATGATGTCGTTCTTGGTCACCCGGCCGGCATGCCCGGTGCCGGGCACCTGGGCGAGGTCCACGCCGTGCTCCGCCGCGATCCGACGGACCAACGGCGTCGAACGCCGGCGCAGACGCTCTTCGGCCGTCTCCTCGCCCTCGGCCGCCGCAGGCTCCTCCGCCTGCGCCGCCGGCGCCGCGGGCGCGGCAGGAGCTGCGGGCGCCGGTGCGGGTGCAGCCGCCGGCTCGGCAGGCGCCGACGGCGCCGGGGCAGCCGCCGCTGCCGCCGCCGCATCCGTCTCGATCACGGCCACCACGGTCCCGACCTCGACGGTCTTCCCTTCCTCGACCAGGATCTCGACGAGCGTCCCGGCCGCCGGCGCCGGGATCTCCGCATCCACCTTGTCCGTCGAGATCTCCAGGATCGGCTCATCCCGCCCGACGGTGTCCCCTACCTTCTTCAGCCACTTGGATACGGTGCCCTCGGCAATGGATTCGCCCATCTGGGGCATCGGCACCTCGATTCGCGCCATTTCCGACTCCGATGCAAGGAGTTAGAGCGAGGTCCACGCGCCGCCACGGGCCGCCGCGCGCTCCCGCCTCGCCGATGTCAGGGGTTCAGTACCGAGCCAGGTACCTGCACGCCGTCACAATGTCCGCCACCTGCGGCAGGAAGTAATCCTCCAGCGGCGGCGAGTACGGGATCGGCGTGTCGATCGCCGTCACGCGGAGGATCGGCGCATCCAGCCATTCGAACGCCTTCTCGTTGATCCGCATGGCGATCTCGCCCGCGATCCCGCCCGTGCGCGTGTCCTCGTGCACCACGAGCACGCGGCCCGTCTTCTTCACGCTCGCCACGATCGCGTCATCATCGAGCGGCAGGAGCGTGCGCAAGTCCAGGATCTCCACGTCGAGCCCGTCCTCTTCCGCGAGCTGCTCCGCGGCCTTCGCGCTCTCGTGGACCATGTAACCGTAGGTCACGATCGTCAGGTCCTTCCCCTGCCGATGGATCCGCGCCTTACCGAGCGGCACCACGTAATCCTCGTTCGGCAGGACCTCCCGCAGCCCGGGCGCCCGGTAGAGCTTCTTGTGCTCGAAGAAGAGCACCGGATCATCGTCCCGGATCGCGGCCTTGAGCAGCCCCTTCGCATCCGACGCCGTGGCCGGATACACGATCTTGAGGCCAGGCGTATGGAAGAACGCCATCTCGGGGTTCTGCGAATGGAACGGGCCGCCGCGCACGCCGCCGCCGACCGGGCCCCGCACCACCATGGGGACCGGCCCGCTACGGCGGTAGCGCGACGTCGCAATGTAGTTCGTCAGCGGCTCGTATGCACACGAGACGAAATCCATGAACTGCATCTCGACGACGGGCCTCATCCCCATGTGCGCCGCGCCCGCCGCTGCGCCGGTGAAGCCGGCCTCGCTGATGGGTGTGTCGATGACCCGCTCCTCGCCGAAGTAGTCGAGGAAGCCCTCGGTCACCTTGAAAGCTCCGCCGTAGACCCCGATGTCCTCGCCCATCAGGAAGACGTTCGGGTCCCGCTCCATCTCCTCCCACAGCGCCTCGCGGATCGCCTCGAGGAACGTGACCGGCTTGCCGAGCTCCGTGAGCCTCACATGCTCCGGCTTCTCCCGCTTCGCGCTGATCTGATCGGATACGGTCGCCATGGCTCACCAGAGATGAGGATCGGGATTCGGCAGCCGGGTCCAGAGCGGACGGATCGGCGGCCAGCCGTACACGTCGTCGAGCGCGGACTCGGGCTCCGGGAGCGGAGACGCCTCCGCTTCGGTGCGGGCCCACTCCACCTCCTCCGCCGCCCGGGCCCGGATCGCCGCCAGCTCGTCCGCCGTGGCCCAGCCCCGTGCGAGGAGCTGGCGCTCGAACCGGTCGATGGGATCCTGCGCCTCCCAGTAGGCGAGCTCCTCGGGAGGCACGTACGCCTGGTTGTCGTGCTCCGCATGGCCCTTCCGGCGGTAGGTGCGGACTTCCAGGAGCGAGGCGCCGCCGCCCGCGCGCGCCCGCTCCACCGCCCGCTTCGTCATGGCGTACACCGCCAGAACGTCATTGCCGTCGCACGACTCCCCCGGCACGCCATACGCCGGCGCCCGCGCCACGAACGACTCCGCCGCGGTCTGCTTGGAAACCGGCGTGGAGTACGCATACTGGTTGTTCTCGATGATCACCACCAGCGGCGCACGCTGGACCGCGGCGAAATTGAACGCTTCGTGGAACGCGCCGGTGGAGGCCGCCCCGTCGCCCGAGTAGCCCAGGGCCACCCGCGGCTCGCCCCGCAGCTTGAAGGAGAGCGCAACGCCGGCCAGGACCTCGATCATCACACCGAGGTGCGAGATCGGACCGAGGTACCCCTTCCCGAAGTCCGTGAAGTGGACGTTCAGCTCCCGCCCGCCCGTCGGCGAGTTCCCCTTCGCCATGTACTGACGGAACACGTCCACAACGGGCGCGCCCATCACGAACATGGAGCCCAGGTTCCGGATCGCCGGGGCCATGAAGTCGCCGGTCCCGTCCGTGCGGCGGTGCAGCGCGTACGCGCTCCCCACCGCAGTGGCTTCCTGGCCCAGGGACCGGTACAGGCCGCCAATGACCTTGCTCTGACGGTAGAGGTTGACCAGGGCTTCCTCGGCCTGGCGAGTCAATTGGAGGTAATAGTAGATCTCGTGCAGTTGCTCGCGGGAAAGGCCGGTCTCCCCATCACCGTTGAACGCGTCCCCGGTCACGTCGGCCATGGTCCTCGATCTCGTCGTAATCGCGGCGCGGAGCGAGTCTCCGGGCCAGCCGGGGAAATTATGGTCAGCGCCCGACGTTGCGTCAAGCGCAGGGCGGCGGGTGCGCTGAGCCGGAATTCCCGCGACCTGGCACCCGTCGTGCGTGTCCGCAGGGCACGGTCGCGACGCGCCCGGCGAACCCGGTTCGGGCCGCGTGTCGGACGTCCCAACGGCGTTCGCTCCACCTGCATGCTGCGGGAGATCACACATGGGCAAACGACCACAACGTCGGCGCCGGCGGCGGGAGCCCGGGCGGGCCGCCACGACGAGGCGGGAGCGCCCCGCCTACCCGCCCGGGTCACGCTCCCCAGAAACGCCTCGCCCGGTCGCCGAGGCGGGCCGCCCGGACCAGGACCTCGGCCCCTATGAAACCCGTTACGCCATCCAGCGTGGGTACGACGTGGAGCGCGTCGTGGTGATGCCCTGAAACGCCGCGGGGCGGACCCGGTGGGTCCGCCCCGCGCTGCCGTCTCACTGCTCCGGAGAACTCTCCGTCGGCGGTGCGGGCGGCGTCTCGCCAGCCGCCGGTTCCGCCCCCTCTTGCTGCACGCCCGGGAGGATCGGCTGCGGCGCCACCGGCACGGCCTGCTGGAACTCCTGACGCAGGAGCGAATCCGGCCGCGCCTGCCGCGATGACATGACCGACAGGATGAAAGCCAGGATCATGAACGCGGCGCCGGTGACCCACGTCGTCTTGACGAGGATCGTGGCCGCCTGTCTGCCGCCGATGAACGTCTCGGTACCGGCGCCACCCATGGCGGCCAGCCCACCGCCCTTCCCGGCCTGCAGCAGGATCGCGACCGAGAGCACCAGGCCATCCAGGATGAGGAGTGCCAAGAGCAAATAGAACACGGTGTCACGCTCCGAGAGGTCTGAACAGACAACCTTCTAACATCGCGACGAACGCACCGGTTGTCAAGGAAATGCGCGGCGCCCGTCACTCGATGATGGCGGCGAAGGAGTCCGGGTCGAGGCTCGCGCCGCCGACCAGGAGCCCATCCACGTCGGACGCCGCCAGGAGTTCCGCGGCATTTTCCGGCTTGACGGAACCGCCGTACAGGATCGGGACCGCGGCCGCCGCCCCGGCGCCGAGCTCGTCGGCGAGGAGCGAGCGGAGCACGGCGTGCGCGGCCGCCGCGTCCGCCGGCGTGGCGGTGACGCCGGTGCCGATCGCCCACACCGGTTCATAGGCGACGATGATGAGCGGCCGCTGCGCGGCGTCGAGCCCCGCGATGGCCGCGGCGAGCTGGCGGCGGATCACCTCGTCTACCCGTCCCTCCCGCCGTTCCTCCAGCGTTTCGCCCACGCAGACGACGGGGCGCAGCCCGGCCTCGAGCGCTGCGGCGGTCTTCCGCTTCACGTCCTCGTCGGTCTCGCCGAAGATGTGCCGGCGCTCCGAGTGGCCCACGAGGGTGTACCGCGCGCCGGCATCGAACGCCATGGCCGCGCTGATCTCCCCCGTGAACGCGCCCTTCGGTTCCCAGTGGATGTTCTGCACCCCGAGCTGCAGGTCGGGCCTGTCCTGGACCATGTCCAGCGCCGCGGCGAGGGAGATGGCCGGCGGGAAGAAGAGCACGGTCCGGTCCGGGCGCGGCGAGTAGCGGGCCTTGAACCGCTCGAAGAACTCCCGCGTGGCGCCCGGGCCCTTGTGCATCTTCCAGTTCCCGGCGATGACCGGGGTGCGGAGCGGGGTCGCATCCGGGGCCGGACTCACGGCTCGCCCTCCTTGTCCGAGAGCGCCGCGACGCCGGGGAGCGTCCGGCCCTCGAGGAACTCGAGGGACGCGCCGCCGCCGGTCGAGACATGACTCATCCGGTCGGCGACGCCGGCCGCTTCCACCGCCGCGGCGGTGTCCCCGCCCCCGACGATCGTCGTGGCACCCTTGTCGGTGGCGTCGGCCAGCGCCCGCGCCACGCCGATCGTGCCGTGGCTGAAGTCGTCGATCTCGAACATGCCCATGGGCCCGTTCCACACAACGGTCCGGGACCGCTCCACGAAGTCCCGGAAGGTGGCCACGGACTTGGGGCCGATGTCCAGGACCATCCCCTCGGGCGGGATGTCGTCCCGGTCCACGATCCAGGACCGGATGCCCGCCCGGGCCTCCCCGGCCACCACGCAGTCCACCGGGAGCACGAGCTTGTCCGCCGCGGTGCGCAGGAGCTCCCGCGCCATTTCCACGCGGTCGTCCTCCACGAGCGACTTGCCGGTCTCGAGCCCGAGAGCCTTGAAGAACGTGTTGGCCATGGCGCCGCCGATCAGGAGGTGGTCGACGCGCGGCAGGAGGTTCTGGATGACGTCGATCTTCCCGGAGATCTTGGCGCCGCCGAGGATCGCGGTGAACGGCCGCTCGGGCGATTCGAGCGCGCCCTCGAGATACCGGAGTTCCCGGGCCATGAGGAACCCGGCCACGGCGGGCCGGCCGTCCTCGCGCATGACCTCGGCCACGCCGCAGGTGGAGGCGTGCGCGCGGTGCGCTGCGCCGAACGCGTCGTTCACGTAGACGTCGCCGAGCGCGGCGAGGGCTTCGCTCAACGCCCGGTCGTTGGTCTCCTCGCCGGCGAGGAAGCGGACGTTCTCGAGGAGCAGGATCGACCGCGGCGCGAGCGCGTCCGTGGCCTCGTGCGCCCGCGAGCCGGTCACGTCGTTCACGAACTGGACCGGCGCGTCCACGAGCTCGGCCAGACGCCGGGCCACCGGGGCCAGCGAGTACTTCTCGTTCCACGTGCCCTTCGGCCGGCCGAGGTGCGAGACGAGCACGATCCGGGCATCCCGTTCCAGCAGGTACTCCAGCGTCGGGAGCGTGGCGCGGATGCGGGTGTCGTCCGTGATCTCGCCGCTCTCGTCGAGCGGAACGTTGTAGTCGACGCGCATCAGGACTCGCCGTCCGCTCAGCGCGCTGTCGGGCAGATCGGTCAAAGTCAGTTTTTTCATGGTTCAGGCGTCCCCGGGCGTCCAAGGAACAGGTTGCCGCCGGCCGGGCGGCCGGGCGCGGGCGTAACGTACGCCGCCGCGTGGAACGGATCAAGGTGATCGGCGGGGGGCCTCCACCGACCTGGACGGCCGTTCCCGGGGACCCGGTCAGGCGTCGGCGCCGTGGGCGAGGAACGGGACCAGGAGGCGGTTGACCGCGTCCGGCGCTTCCCAGTTCGGCGAATGCCCGGCGTTCGGGATCGCGCAAAAGACGGCGTGCGGGATGAGGGCTGCCGCCCGCTCCCCGTGGGCCGGTGGGAGGAACCGGTCCCGCGCGCCCCAGAGCACGAGCGTCGGGGAACGGATCGATGCGAGCTCGGCGTCCGAGAGGCGTTCGCGCTGCCCGCGGAGACCGGTGAAGTGGCCGAGCGCCTCGGCCATGGTCCCGGGGGGCGCCGCGGCCGAAGACCAGTACAGGTACTCGACGAGGGCCCGTTCGTGCTCGGGGCCGATCCGCGAGCGGTCGGCGGTGAGCAGGAGCCGGAACTGCCACCGGGTGCCGGAGAGGCTCGGTTCGAGGGCGAGCCGGCCGAGCGGCCGGCGGCCGGCGAGGCGCACCAGGACGGGGAGCGCCCTTCCGAGCCCCGCGGAGTCGAGCAGGACGAGTCGCCGGACGGCGCCGGGCCACTCCAGGGAGAGGCGCAGGGCGATGAGTCCGCCGAAGGAAGTGCCGACGACGTCGAAGCGACCGATCCCCAGGGCCTGGAGCCAGCGGCGCACGAGCCGTGCGGCGTGCGAGCCGAGCGGCAGGGTGATGGGCACGGCGTCGGAGAGGCCGAAGCCCGGGAGATCGGGCGCGAGCACCCGGAACGACGCGGTGAGCGCGGGAAAGACGCGGTACCAGTTCGCGGCGCCCCCGCCCGCTCCCTGGAGCAGCACCACCGGGTGACCCTGGCCGCCCTCCAGGTAGTGGATCGCGCCGCCGTCGAGTGGAACGAACCCGCTGGCCATCCTGGCCCCGCCCAGCTCGAGCAGGCGGTGCATGGCCCGGGCGAGCCGCTCCCGGGCATGTGCCGATGCCGAACGACCGCGGCGCGCAGTCACGCCGCGGTCGTTCGATCCATCCTTCGACCCGATCCCGACTTCCCGATCCATTACCGCGTGGCCGGTTCCTCCGCGATCTGGGCGGTGAACCGCATGTCGTACGGAGATCGTGCAGTCACCTCGAGCGGGGTATCGCAATAGCTGCAGACGATCTGCCCGCGCGGATCCTCCCGCGGCACCTCCGCGCCGTCGCGATGGCCGCAGACCGGGCAGCGATACGTCCCGAACAACCGGTCCGTGTTGCCTGGCATCCGACACCTCCAGCTCCGGGTACGCAATGAACCGTTCGCCATGTGCCAGTTGCGTGCCAGTCGAGTCGACCGGCTCGGGCTACTCGACGGGTGGCGCTTCAGCGAACGTCGAGGCTGGCGCCCGCTGTCGGAATCGGGCCCTCCAAAGGCATCTACGAGCCGCGGGGCGGGCCGGTGTCAATCTGGCGGCACCGGCCCGCACGACTCACGAGCGGGACGCGATGTATTGCGCCAGGTCCACACACCGTAGTGAGTACGCCCACTCGTTGTCGTACCACGCGAGCACCTTCACGAGCCGGTCACCCACTACGAACGTGGACAGGAGATCCACGATCGAGCTGGCAGGGTTCCCTATGTAATCAACGCTCACGAGCGGCTCATCGGACACGGCCAGGATCCCCTTCAGGGAGCCCTCGGCGGCCCGGCGGAAGCTCTCGTTCACCTCCTCCACCGTGGTGTTCCGCTCCACCTCCACCGTCAGATCCACGATCGAGACGTCCGGCGTGGGCACGCGCATGGCGATCCCGTCCAGCTTCCCCTTGATCTCCGGGATCACGAGCGACGTCGCCTTGGCCGCGCCCGTGGTCGTCGGGATGATCGACATGGCGGCCGCCCGCGCCCGGCGCAGGTCCTTGTGCGCCAGATCGAGGATCTGCTGGTCGTTCGTGTACGAGTGCACGGTGCTCATGATCCCGCGCACGATCCCGAAGTTCTCCAGCAGGACCTTGACCACCGGCGCGAGCGCGTTCGTGGTGCAGCTCGCGTTGCTGATCACGAAGTGTCGCGACGGGTCGAACTGCTCGTGGTTCACGCCCATCACGATGGTGATGTCTTCACCCTTCGCGGGTGCGGTGACGATCACCCGCTTCGCCCCCGCATCCAGGTGCTTGTCGGCGTCCTCCCGCTTCGTGAACCGGCCGGTCGCCTCGAACACGATGTCGACCTCCAGGTCCTTCCACGGCAGGTTCGCCGGGTCCTTCTCGCTGGTCACACGGATCTCGTCCCCGTCCACCTCGAGACCCTCGTCGGTCACTTCGACGGTTCCGGGGTAGCGGCCGTGGACCGAGTCGTAAGCGAGCAGGTGCGCGAGCGTCTCGTTGTCCGTGAGGTCGTTGACCGCAACGAAGTCGATGTCCGCGCCGTGCCGCTTCGCGGCCCGTAGAATGTTGCGGCCGATTCGGCCGAATCCGTTGATCGCTGCGCGAATGGCCATGATGTTCTCCAGATCAGGTTCCGATCAGCCGGCGCGCATCGAGCGCCCGGGCGAAGGTAATCACACTCACCGACCGTGCGCCCGCGAAGGCGAGCGTGCGCGCGCACTCGGCCACGGTGGCGCCGGTCGTCAGTACGTCGTCCACCAGGAGGAGGTGCTCGCCTTCGATGCGGCGTTCCGCCCCCGGGACGACGGTGAACGCGGATGCCACGTTAGCCGCCCGGGCAGCCGGTTGCAAGGTCGTCTGGGTCCGGGTGGCGGCCGCGCGGTGGAGTACGGGCTCCAATCGCCGCCCGGTCTGCCGCGCGAAAGCCCGGGCGAGCAGCTCCGCCTGGTTGTAGCCTCGCTGCCTGATCCGTGCGGGCGTGGTCGGCACGGGCACGACGATGGCGGTGTCGGCACGGACGTCCTCGGGCAGCTCGACCTGGCACATCCGGGCGGCGAGCGGTTCCGCGAGCGCGCGCCAGCCCCGGTACTTCAGCTGATGCACGAGGCGGTCCGCCGGCGGGTGGAGCACGCAGGCCGAGCGGGCGCACCGGAGCTCCGGGGGCCAGCCCCTGCACTCGTCGCACACTGGCTCCGGTGCGCGGCCGGTATGGAGCCGGGGCGCACCGCACCGGGCGCAGATGGGCGGGGGGACGGCGCGGAGCCGGCTACGGCAGCGGCCGCAGACGAGGCGTTCCGCCGAGGAGGGCGGGATCGCGGCGTCGCACCCGAGGCAGACCGGGGCGAAGACCAGGTCGAGCAGGCTCTCCAGGAACGCACGCATACGGATCGAGGCGCGGTAGGCACTGGAGGGCCGACCGGGTCCTGCGAGGCGCGGATCGGCCGTGTCCGACCGGAAGGTGCGCGAATGCCCGGGACGGGGCCATGGCGGAACGGGTCCCTCCGCCGCCCGACAGGGTAACGCTCAGCGCGCCGCGGCAGCCCTCTCCAGCGCGGCCGCCATCACCTCGATCGGCGCGGGCAGCCCCCACCACCGCTCGAACGCGGCGGCGCCCTGGTGGAGCAGCATGTAGCGGCCGTCCTCGGCCGGGAAACCGAGGGTCCGCGCGGACCGCACCCACTCGGTCTCGCCGGGGGCGTACACGAGGTCGAGCACGGCCGAGGCGCGGCGGAGCCGCTGCAGGTCGACGGGAGCGGGGTCGCCGGGATGGAGGCCGAGCGGCGTCGCGTTCACCACCAGATCGAACCCCTCGCGGTGAACCGCGCCGGCGTCCTGCGCCACCCGCACCCGGCGGCCGTTCGGATCGAGTCGTTCCCGGAGAGCTGCGGCGCGTTCGAGGGACCGGCCCCAGACCGTGACGGCATCGACGTGGGCGTCCAGGAGCGCGCACAGCGCCGCGCGGGCGGCGCCGCCGGCGCCCACGATGAGGACGCGCGAACCCGCAGGCGACCCGATCAGGCGGCGGACGGCCGCGTCGAACCCGGCCACGTCCGTGTTGTCCCCGCAGATCCTGCCCTTCTCCGACCAGAACGTGTTGCACGCCCCGGTCCGCGACACGGCAGACGTCTGCATGTCCAGGAGCGCCGCCGCCCGTTCCTTGTGTGGCACCGTGACGTTTCCCCCGCCACCGCCGAGCGCGATTCCGCGGAGCAGGCCTGGGAAAGCCGCCTCGTCGCAACGCAGGGCGAAATAGACGCCGTCCACGCCCGCGGCCCGGAACGCTTCGTTCTGGAACACGGGCGAGAACGAATGGGCGACGGGGTCGCCGAGCAGGACGATGGGCCGGGTTCGGGCGGTGATGCTCGTCACGGCGAGAGGATCGGCTCCAGCCGCCGCAGGACTCCGTCCACGGCGTTGCGGATCTGCTCGAACGCGCGCCGGTAGGCGTGGATGTCGGCGCCGAAGGGATCCTCCACCGGTTCGCCCTGCCCCTCCCCGTCGAGGAAGTCCGTGAGGAGCGCCGCTTTCGCGCCGCCGCCCTCGTCCGCGATCGCGTGAAGGTGCGACAGGCTCATCCCCAGCACGAGGTCCGCCCATTCGAGGAGCTCGCGGGTGAGCGGCCGGGACTCGTGGTGGGAGAGGTCGAGGCCGTGCTCCGCGGCAACCGCGACGGCGAGTCCGCTGGCCGCCGCGCCCGGCAGCGCAGCGGTACCGGCGGAGCTCACGGAGACGTGATGCCAGCCGCGCTCATCGAGGGCCCGGGCGGCGATCGCCGCGGCGAGCGGGCTGCGACAGGTGTTCCCCGTGCAGACGAAGAGGATGTTGTACGTCGTCGGCTCGCTCCTGTTGTCGCGGAGATCATCCATGGCCATCGGTCACTTTCACTACGCTTTCGATCTCCCGCCGCCCGATCGCGCCGGCGCGGACGATGCGCGGGACGTCTCCGGTGCAGTCGATGATCGTCGAAGGGAGCGACGGCGGCAGCTCGCCTCCGTCGAGCACCCACACGTACGGTGGATTGCCGAGCTCCCGGAGTACACCCCGGACCTCGTCCGCCGAGGCCGCAGGCTGCCGGCCGGGCCGGTTCGCACTGGTCGACGTGATCGGCTCGCCCAGGCACCCCAGAATGGACCGGACCGCCGGATGGGGCGACGCTCGCACGGCGACCGTGCCATCGGGGGCCACCACTGCTTCCGGATAGCGGCCGGGCTCGGCCCGGAGCGCCAGGGTCAACGGCCCGGGCCAGAACCGTGCGGCCAGCGCCCGGGCCGCATCGGTCCACACCAGGTCCGGGAGCTGATCCGGGTCCTCGATCAGGATGAGGAACGGCCTGGACCGCTCCTTCAGCGACGCGAGCCGCGCCAGCGCCTCCGGCCTCAGCGCGCACCCGAAGCCATAGACCGTCTCCGTCGGGTACGCGATCAACCCGTTCGCGTGCAAATGCTCGGCCACGCGGGGGGCGTTGCGGGCCCGGTCGTCGGCGCCGCGGAACGGCAGGACGTACGACGCGTCAGACATGGGGCTCCTGTCGCCCGTAGGACGGGGCTCCCCTGCGCGCGTTCGGGTCCGCCGTGGCATCCGGCCTCCGCCTGGCGAGCAGGAACTCGGCCAGCGCCAGGTCCTCGGGCCCGGTGATCTTGAGGTTCTCCGCCGAGCCCTCCACGACCCGTACGGCGCCGCCCACGGATTCGACCAGCGCGGCCTCGTCCGTCACCCCCGGCCCGCACGGATCCGGCCGCGCGAACCCACGGACGAGCATCTCCCGCGGAAACGCCTGCGGGGTCTGGGCACGCCAGAGGCGGCTCCGGTCCACGGTCCGCTCAATGAACCCGCCCGGACCTACCGACTTGACCGTATCCGCCATGGGGATGGCGACGACGGCGCCGACGCCCTCCGCGGCCACGCTCAGCACCCGGTCGACCAGCGTTCCCGTGACCAGGGGACGGGCCGCATCGTGGACCACGATCACGTCCGCGGCCTCGGGCACGGCGGCCACCCCGTTCCGCACCGAGTCGCACCGCTCCGCCCCTCCCGCGACCACCGTGATCCGCGGGTCGAGCCCGGTCAGCCATGCCGGCGGGGCCGAGGCATCCTCTGCCGGCAGCGCGACCACGACCCACTCGATGGCGGGGTGCGCGAGGAACGGCCGCAGCGCATGCACCAGGACCGGCTCGCCGCACAGCTCGAGGTATTGCTTCCGTACGCCGCCGAGCCGCCGCCCCGCCCCGCCCGCCGGCACCACCAGCGCAGCCCGGATCCTCATGGGAACAGGATCTTCAGGAGCTGCTGAACGTCATCCACGCCGGTCACCCGGACGCCCGCGGGCGCCCGCTGCGGCACCGCCCGCCGGGGCAGGTAGACCGTGCCGAACCCCATGCGGCCCGCCTCGACCAGCCGCCGCTCGATCTGCCCGACCGAGCGCAGCTCGCCGCCCAGCCCGACCTCCCCCACGAACACGGCGTCATCCGGGACGGGGCGGTCGTACACGCTGGAGACGAGCGCGGTCGCGAGCGCCAGATCGCCGGCCGTCTCGGCCAGCCGCACGCCGCCCACCACGTTGACGAATACGTCGAGCTGGCCGAACGGGATCCCGGCCCGCTTCTCGAGCACGGCCAGCAGGAGCGCCAGCCGCTGGCGGTCGTATCCCGTGCTCACCCGCTGCGCCGCGCCGTACGCCGTGCGCGTGCACAGCGCCTGGACCTCCACCAGGAGCGGACGCGTTCCCTCGATGGTCGCGACCACCGCGGCGCCGCTCACCCCGCCCCGCCGCTCACCCAGGAACAGGGCCGACGGGTTCGGCACCGGCACCAGTCCCGCGGCGGACATGCGGAACACCCCGATCTCGTCCACGCCGCCGAACCGGTTCTTCGTGGCCCGCAGCACCCGGTGGTCGAAGCCGCCGGCGCCCTCGAAGTAGAGGACGGTGTCGACGATGTGCTCCAGCGTCTTCGGCCCCGCCACCGTCCCGCCCTTCGTCACGTGACCCACCAGGAACACGGTCACGTTCGACTCCTTCGCAAAACGCTGGAGCCGCGCCGCGCACTCCCGGACCTGCGTGACGTTTCCCGGCGCGCCCTCCAGATCCGGGGTGTAGACCGTCTGGATCGAGTCGATGAAGAGCACGGCCGGTCGATGCTCGGCCGTCCGGGCGAGGATCGCGTCCAGGTCGGTTTCGGCCAGGAAGGTCACGTCGCCCGCGCCGGCGCCGAGCCGCTCCGCCCGCAGACGCACCTGCATGGCCGACTCCTCGCCGGACACGTACAGCGTGCGCTGCCCCGCCCCCTCCAGATTCGCCGCCACCTGGAGGAGCAACGTGCTCTTCCCGATCCCCGGCTCGCCGCCCACGAGCACGAGCGACCCGGGCACCACGCCCCCGCCGAGTACGTAGTCGAATTCGGCCAGCCCCGAGGACCAGCGGGAGGCCTCCCTCCCCTCCACCTCCGCCAGCCGGACCGGCGCCGCGGCCGACCCGCCCACGCCGACGGGTCCGCGCCCGGGACCGCTCCGCGCGTTCCCCCCGCGCCGGCTCCGGCGCGCCACCGGCTCCTCCGCCAGCGTGTTCCACGCCCCGCACGCAGGACACTGCCCCTGCCAGCGGAGCGTTTCGTTCCCGCATTCCGTACAGAAGTACGCGGTCTTCAGCTTCGCCATGCCCACGAGTACCCCGCTCGGCCGCGAGGGTTACTCCCGTCGACCCGGTCGGCCCCGGGCCGCGGGCGCGAGCACCGTCACGGCTCCGGCCGGTCCGTGCGCGACTCGAACCGCGTGGATTCGCCCCGGAAGTACAGCGGGACCATCCCCGTCGGCCCGTTGCGCTGCTTCGCGATGATCAGCTCCGCGAGACCCGCGACCCCCTGCTCGATCGCCTCCTCCCGCGTCGCCAGGTACCGCTCCGGACGGTACAGGAACAGCACCACGTCCGCGTCCTGCTCGATCGACCCCGACTCGCGCAGGTCCGAGAGCTGCGGCCGATGGTCCGCCCGCTGCTCCGGCGCACGGGACAGCTGGGACAGCGCCAGGATCGGAACGTCCAGCTCCTTCGCCAGCGCCTTCAGGCTCCGGCTGATCTCGCTGACCTCCTGCTGCCGGTTCTCCACCTTGCCCGCGGAGTGCATGAGCTGGATGTAGTCGACGACGATCAGGCCGAGCTCCCGGTGGTCCGCCTTGAGCCGTCGCGCCTTCGCCCGCATCTCGAGATTCGTGAGCGACCCGGACTCATCGATCCAGATCGGCGCCGTGTTCAGGTGCCCCGCGGCCTGGGCGAGACGCACGTAGTCATCGTCATCCAGCATCCCCCGGCGGAGCTTGCCCAGATCCACCAGCGCCTCGTGACAGAGCATGCGCTGGACGATCTGCTCCTTCGACATTTCCAGCGAGAACACCGCCGTGGGCACCTGGTGGGAGATCGCCGCGTGCAGCGCGATGCCGATCGCCAACGACGTCTTCCCCATGCTCGGCCTCGCCGCGAGCACGATGAGGTCGCCCCGCTGGAGTCCGCCGGTCATGCTGTCCAGGTCCGGGAAGCCCGTGGGGACCCCGGTCAGTCCGCCCTTCGCCGACTGGAGCTTCTCGATCTCCTCGAAGGTCGGGTAGAGGATCTGCTTGATCCAGACGAAGCCGCCCCGGTCATGGGACTGGGCGACCTGGAAGATCCGCTGCTCGGCTTCGTCCAGGATCTGGTCGACCGTCTTCTCCCCGACCTCGTAGGCGCTCCGGATGATCTGGGTGCTGGCGTCGATCAGCCGCCGGAGCAGAGCCCGCTCCCGGACGATGCGGGCGTGGTACTCGACGTTGGCCGCCGTCGGGACGGCGTCCAGGAGCTCGGCCAGGTAGGCCACGCCGCCCACGGCCTCGAGCTCGCCCGTCTTGTTCAGCTCCTCGCTCAGCGTGACCGGGTCCACCACCTGGCCGCGTTCGAAGAGCCGTGCCATAGCCCGGAAGATCCGGCGGTTCGCCTCGCGGTAGAACATGCCGTCATCGACGATCTCCACCGCCTTGGCGACGGCGTCTCCGTCGATGAGCATGGCGCCGAGCACGCTGATCTCCGCCTCCGGCGCGTACGGCGGGTGCCGGTCGGCAACCGGGCTGGCCATCACGGATGCTTCACTCGGTCTCATCGAGCACTTGCCTGAGCAACTGGAAGTCCTGCCAAGCCGTCCGCAGCTGGTGCGGCGAGCGGAGCAGGTACGCCGGATGATAGGTGGCGACGAGCGGGATTCCGTCGTACACGTGGATTCGCCCGCGGAGCTGCCCGATGGAGGCCTCGGAGCCGGTCAGCACCCGGACCGCGTGCTTGCCGACCGCGAGGAGCACGCGCGGCGCGATCGCGGCGATCTGGCCGCGGAGGAACGGCACGCAGTGGTCGACCTCGTCCGGGAGCGGATCCCGGTTCTGCGGCGGACGGCACTTCAGGACGTTGCAGATGAACACGTCCTCGCGCGGCAGGCCCACCGAGAGGAGGAGCCGGTCGAGGAGTTTCCCGGCCCTGCCCACGAACGGCCTGCCGGTCCTGTCTTCTTCCGCGCCGGGCGCCTCGCCCACGACGACCACCTCCGCCGCCGGGTTCCCTTCCCCGAACACCACGGTCGTCCGGGTCTGGTGCAGCCTGCACCGGGTGCACGCTTCGGCTTCCTGCCGGAGCACCCTCAGCGCGGCCGCCCGGTCTTCCCGGCCGCCCGCCGCCGGGGACGGGGGCGGCGGCGCGGCGGTGACGGCGGCCTCCACAGGCGGTGCGGCGGGTCGGGGGGCCGGGACCACCCGGCGCTTGCCCGAGAGAATGTCCACGGCCTCCTCGGCCGTGAGTCCATCGAGAAATACCTCCTGCTCACCGAGCTCGCGCTGCTGGCGGAGGTAGCGGGACAGCAGTTCGGGGAACGTCATCACGAACGGGGCTCGAGAAGCGCGGCGACCCGGTCGAGGATCGCCTCCGCCACCTCGTGCTTCGACATAAGCGGCAGCGCGGTCTCCCCGCCCGAGCGGTCCAGGATCACCACCTGGTTCGTGTCTACCTCGAACCCGGAACCCGGGCGAGTCGCCTCGTTCAGGACGATGAGGTCGAGGTCCTTGGATTCCAGCTTCCGACGCGCGTTCGCCGCGGCGTCCTCGGTCTCGAGCGCGAAGCCCACGACCACCATCCCGGGACGCCTCGCGGCCCGCGTGGCCCGGAGCACGTCCGGTGCCGGCTCGAGCGGGATCGCATCCGGCGCGTCGGCTTTCTTGATCTTCTCGGCGGCCACGCGCGCGGGGCGGAAATCCGCCACGGCCGCGGCCATGATCAGCGCGTCGGCGCCCGGCAGGGCCCTCGCCACGGCGGCCTCCATGTCCGCCGCCGTCTCGATCCGCTCGACGCGGACGCCCGGGGGCGGCGAGACCGACGTCGGCCCGGCGATCAGGTGCACTTCCGCGCCGCGGCGCCACGCGGCCCCGGCGAGCGCGAAACCCATCCGGCCCGAGGAACGGTTGGACAGGAAACGGACCGGGTCCAGGGGCTCCCGGGTAGGCCCCGCGGTCACCACGATGCGCCGCCCGGCGAACGGAGCTTCCCGCCCGAGCGCACGGCCCACGTACTCGACGATGGTCTCCGGCTCCTCCATCCGGCCGGGGCCCTGGCCCTCCCCGTACGCCAGCTCCCCTTCCGCCGGACCGACGATCTCGTAGCCCAGCACGTCCCGGAGATGCGCCACGTTCGCCCGCGTCTGCGGGTGCGCCCACATGGCGTCGTTCATGGCTGGACAGAGGAGCACCGGCGCCCGGGTGGCCAGCAGGATGGCCGTCAGGAGGTCATCCGAGCGCCCGGCTGCCGCGCGGGCGAGGAAGTCCGCGGTGGCCGGCGCAACGCACACCACATCCGCTTCCCGGGCCAGCCGGATGTGTCCGAGCGCGTTGCCCGGCGCCAGGATGTCGAGCTCCACGGGCCGCCCCGTGAGCGCCTCGAAACTGAGCGCGCCCACGAACTCCCGGGCGCCACGGGTCATCACGACGTGCACCGTGGCGCCCAGACGCGTGAGGTCCCGCGCGACCTGGACGCTCTTGTACGCAGCGATACCCCCGGTCACGCCGAGGACGACACGGCGCCCCTTCCAGGGACGCCGGGGTTCCAGCGCACCGGGCATTCGACCCTCAGATCGTGGTCTTGCGACGACGCTTGATCAGGCGGAACTCGATGTCGCCCCTGGCAAGCGCCTCGAGTGCACGGGTGGTCAGCTTCTCTTCCAGCCCCGCCGGCACCGCTTCCTTCGGGAGCGCGTTCAACTCGCGCGCATACTTCGCGGCGACCAGCACCCCGAGGTACTTGCTGCCGGCGTTCTTCGCGACTTCGGCTGGGGTGAAGACCTTCATCTAACTGCTCCTTTCCAGGATGGCGCCAAGTTCCCGGTCGAGATGCTGGATGTAGTCGGCGACCGAGGGCGTCCGCGACACGCGCCGCGCCTCGGCTCGCACTATGGCCTCCAGCGAAGCCAGTGCGTCTTCGAGCACGTCGTTGACGATGACGTAGTCGAACTCCTGCACCGCGGCGAGTTCGCCACGGGCGTTCGTCAGCCGCCGATGGCGGTCCTGGCTCTGCTCGCTGCCCCGGCCGGTCAGACGACGGTTCAACTCCTCCGCCGAAGGCGGCAGGATGAACACCAGGACCGCTTCAGGGAAGGCGGCCCGGATCTGGCGGGCGCCCTGGACGTCGATGTCCAGGACCACGTTGTGCCCGCGCTCCAGTCCGGCCGCGATCTCCCGGCGCAGCGTTCCGTAACGGTGCCCGTGGACGACGGCCCACTCGACGAGTTCCCGGTTCGCGATGAGCGCGTCGAACCCGGCGTCGTCCACGAAATAGTAGTCCCGTCCGTCGCGTTCGTGTTCCCGGCGCTTGCGGGTCGTGGCGGAGATCGAAAAAACGCAGTCTTCGTTCCGTTCGACCAGGGCGCGCGCGAGCGTTGTCTTGCCGGCGCCGCTAGGCGCCGCGATCACCAGCGGGAACGGCCGGCCGCGTAGGATCATTCCACGTTCTCGATCTGCTCGCGCAGTCGCTCGATCTCGTTCTTCATGTCCACGACCAGGTGCTCGATCTGCGCGTCGTTCGCCTTGGACCCGATCGTGTTCGCTTCCCGGTGCATCTCCTGGTTCAGGAAGCCCAGACGCTTCCCCGCAGGCTCCGCGGTGTCCGCGTTCAGGATCTCGCGGAAGAGCTGCACGTGGGAGCGGAGCCGGACCATCTCCTCGCTGATGTCCCAGCGTTCGGCCAGGATCGCGATCTCCCGGGCGATCCGCTCCTCATCCACCGGTATGCCCTCGAGCAGCTCGGTCACGACCCGGCGCATCCGGTCCCGCTCCGCCACCAGTCGGGCGGGCGCACGCTCCGCGATGGCGTTCAGGGCGGTCTCAATGGCCTGGAGGCGCTCCTCCATGTCGGCCTTGAGCTTGCGCCCCTCCTCCTCGCGCATGGCGAGCGCGTCCCGCGCCGCGGCCTCGGTCACGGCCCGGAGATCGTCCAGGTCGACCTCCGCGGCCTGCTCTTCGTCCCGCACGAAGAGGTCGCCGAACCGGCTGAGCAGCGCAACGTCCACCTCGCCCGGCAGCTCGAACCGCTCCTTCAGGGATCGGAGCGCATTCAGGTACTGGCGGGCCCTGGCTTCATCCAGCCGGAGGACCGTGTCGGTGCCGTCCTGGTCGGCGCGCTCGATGCGGATGCTGAACGAGATGTGGCCGCGCGGCAGGTACTCGCGAAGCCATTCCCGCACCTGCGGCTCGTATCGCTCCAGCGCTGCGGGCAAACGCAGATTCGCGCTGAAGTATCTATGATTTACCGTCTTGAGCTCCGCCCGGATCGACCCGCTGCGGGTCTCGATGACCGCAGCGCCGAACCCTGTCATGCTCCGGATCATGCCGCCTCCAATCCCTCTAACTTACCGAAGCACCGGGAAGCGGTCAACGCGGGCGGCGCGGCTCAGTTCCTGAACTCCCACTTCACCCCGTACAGGATGCGCTGGCCGGGGAGCTTGCGGCCGGGCAGGTCATACTGGTCGACCCGGTTCGTGAAGTTCTCCCACCGGAGGAACGCGCGCACGTCCAGGATGCGGAACTGGAAGTAGAGATCGAAGGTGGTCCGACCCGGGACGACCTCGGAGTCCAGGACCTCCTCGGGGGGCGCTTCCTCGTCCTCGGGTCGAACGGTCGTGAACGCCGGGACCCGCATGGCGCCGCGCCGGTGGGCCTCGATCCGGGCGATGAACTCCAGGTTGCCGCTCTCGAGCGGGAGGTGGTGGTAGCTCAGGCCGGCCCGCCAGGTGGACGTGGGCAGATACGCCCAGGCGAGCCCGTCCGTCCAGGTCATGTACCAGCCGTGGGCGGACAGCGGCTTCCAGAAGAGCGGCAGCCTGCCCGTGAACTCCCAGCCCGACACCTCGCCTCCGGGCAGCCGGAGCGCGGGGAAGTCGAAATCGGGTCCGAGGCCCGCCACGGAATCCGTCTCCATGTTCAGGTACGCGACGGCGCCGTGCGCGCCGCCCAGGGTCATCTCGCCGCCGACCCGGAAGGCGGATCGCTCGGTGATGAGGGGGACGCCGTTCTCGTCGTGGGAGAACGGGACGCCCCGGGAGCCCGAGGTCCACTCGGCCACGCCCCGGAACCAGCGAACCGGCGCGAGGGTCGAGCGGAGCGATACGCTCGTTGCCCGGCGCCCCTCGCGCCAGTCGGCGGTGGCCACGTCCCCGCCGATGGCGAGCCCGCCCGGGAGCGCCATCCCGGCCGTGACCTCGGCCTCGGTCGCGGGGAGCCATTCGTTGGTCCTGCGCCGGACGGTCCCGCCGATCCAGTGGCTGTCCCGGCGGTAGAGCGCCCGGAGTCCGGCCTGCGTGTCCGACTCCCGGGCGGTATCGGTTCCGAACGTGTCGTCCTGGGTGGAGGAGCCGTAGAAGGCCTCGGCCACGAAACCCTGGAAGGGCGCCGTGCGCGCGCGGACGATCACGTCGCTCCGTTGCCCCTCCCCCGCTCGCAACGCGCTGGTTTCGTCGGTCTGCTCCAGCTCCCGCTCGATGGAGCTGCGGCGGTACTCAACCTCGAGCCCGTGGGCGCCCCGGATCAGCGCCCACTTCACCCAGCCGCTGAAGGCGCTCGCGGGCGCGTCGAAACCGGTCCCCTGGGTCTCCAGGTGATCCACGCCCAGGCTCACGGGGCCGCCCAGCAGCCGGGGGGCGAGGAATGCGCCACGGAACTGGTTCGTTCGGTAGTCCCCGGTGCCGGCCTCGATGATGCTGTACGGCCGGGGGTCGTCCAGCGTCATGGTCTCGAGCTCGACGCGCAGCGCATCCAGGTCCCGGTGCACGGTGACGCGCTCGAGGTGGACCAGTTCGATCCGGGACAGGTCGTACGTCCCCGAGATCAGGGGATCCAGCTCGAAGCCGTCGAGGAAGATCCGGACCCGTTCCGGATTCGCGCCGAAGGGCGCGGCGATCTCCGGCACGCCGTACAGACCTGAGCGGATGGGGGCGACCCCGACCACGCGCTCGAGCAGGTCGCTGAGGGAGAACGCGCCGCTGTTGAGGATGTCCGCCCGCTCCCAGACCCAGGTCGCCTCGGCCCAGCCGGCGCTCCGGGTCGCGGGGAAGCGCACGAGGCCGAGGGGCGCCGCGGTCGGCCCCCCGCTGTCCACCCGCTGCACGACCAGGGTGTCCAGCGCGACCGAGTCCGGAACCACGACCGCGGAATCCGGCGGATCCGGGGGCGGCGGCCGGACCGGCGGCGGTTCCTGCGCCGGGAGCGCGGCGCTCGAGAAGAGGAACAGGACTACGGCCAGCAGCGAGGCCCTCGACTCGTGCCGAGGGCGGTCGTGAACGGCATTTTGCATCATGCTCCTGCGCGGGCCCTCACCCACTCGATGAACAGCCGGGTCGGTACGCCGGTCGCACCCTTGGCGAGGTACGGCGGGACCTCGTCCCGATACGCGGTGCCCGCAATGTCGAGATGGGCCCAGGGCACCCCTTCGGGGACGAATTCCTTGAGGAACCGGGCGGCCGTGATCGTGCCCGCCGGCCTCCCGCCGGTGTTCTTGATGTCCGCGATGTTGCTGTCGAGCTGGCGCCGGTATTCTTCCCAGAGGGGGAGCCGCCAGCAACGCTGCCCCGCCCGGTCGCCGGCCTCGAGGACGGCGGACGCGAGGGCGTCGTCGTCGCTCATGAGCCCGATGGCGGTGTGTCCGAGGGCGATCACGCACGCGCCCGTGAGCGTTGCCGCATCCACGATCGCCTGCGGCGAGAACCGGCCGGCGTAGGCGAGGGCGTCGGCGAGGATGAGCCGGCCCTCCGCATCCGTGTTGATGACCTCGACCGTCTTGCCGGCCAGGGTCCGGATCACGTCTCCCGGCTTCAGCGCGCGGCCGGAGGGCAGGTTTTCCGTTGCGGCGATCAGCCCCACCAGGTTCACCGGCAGCCCCAGCGTCGCCACGGCCGAAACCGCGCCGAGGACCGCCGCCGCGCCGGACATGTCGTACTTCATGTCCTCCATGTTCTGCGCGGGCTTGATGGAGATGCCGCCGGAATCGAACGTCACGCCCTTGCCGACCAGCACCAGGGGCCGGTCATCGGGGTTGCCGCCCCGGTACTCGAGGACGATGAAGCGCGGCTCCTCGTCGGTGCCCCGGGCCACGGCGAGCAGCGCGCCGAAGCCCTGCTCCTCCATGGCTGCGCGGTCGAGGATGGTGACGTTCAGCCCGTGCTCGGCCGCCAGGGACTCCGCCACGGAGGCGAGGTACGTGGGCGTGGCGACGTTGCCGGGCCGGGTCGCCAGGTCCCGTGCGAGGTTCTCGGCACGGGCCGCGACGCGGCCGAACTCGGCTCCCGCCTGCACGGCCCCGGGATCCAGTGCGTCGCCCGCGATCATCAGCGTGAGGGATCCGACCTCGGACCGGGCGGTCTCCTCGGGATCCGGACTCTTGAGCTCCCGGAACGCCCACGCCGCGAGGGTGCCGCCCTCCGCGAGGGACTGCCCCACGCGGGCCGCGTCCGGCGCGCCCTCGCCCGAGTCGCTCGAGGCGAGCGGGTCGACCAGGATGGCGAGCCCCCGGGTGCCGAGCCGCTGCGCCTGGCGAACCGCCGTCCCCGCAATGCACCGGATCCGCTCCGCGTCCAGCCGGTCCCGACGGCCGGCGCCCAACAGAACCACCCGCTCCGCCGCGAGCGCGCCCGGCGCGGGGTACAGCACCAGGGTTTCATCCGGCTTGCCGCGGAAATCGCCGCGGTCGAGCACGCGGGAAACCGCCCCGCCCATGGCCTGGTCCACCATGCGTGCGGGTTCGGAGGCAAGGCCCTCCCCCTCGAAGACCGGAAGGGCCAGCAAGGGTGTCGACGCGTCGGCGACGGCCGACTTCATCACGGATACGTTCAGTTCCGCCATACGATCGCCGTTCTACAACGCCTCTCAGCAAAAGGATCCGGAGCAGGCCTGCGGCCGCTCCGGACTCACGTGGTCAGCGCGCCGGACCGACCCGCGCGCGCGTCAGAGGTTCTCCACGATACGCGCCGCGAACTCGGACGTGGAGACACGGGTCGAGCCCGGCAACTGCCTCGCCAGGTCGTACGTCACCGTGCCGGACTGGATCGCCCGCTCCAGCCCGCGCACGACCCGGTCTGCCGCTTCGTTCCAGCCGAGATGCTCGAGCATCATCACGCCGGACAGGATCAGCGAGCCGGGGTTCACCATGTCCTTGCCGGCGTACTTGGGCGCGGTGCCGTGCGTGGCCTCGAACACCGCCACCGTGTCTCCCACGTTCGCGCCCGGCGCCATGCCCAGCCCGCCGACCAGCGCGGCGGCCGCGTCCGAGATGTAGTCGCCGTTCAGGTTCGGCGTGGCGATCACCGAGTACTCGTCCGGCCGGAGGATCAGCTGCTGGAACATGGCGTCCGCGATCCGATCCTTGATGATCACCCGGCCGCCCGGTCCCGCATCGCCCACCTCGGACTCCGGCACGGTCTGGTCCGCGAAGCGTTCCCGGGCCAGCTCGTAGCCCCAGTCGCGGAACGCGCCCTCGGTGTACTTCATGATGTTGCCCTTGTGGACGAGCGTAACCGAGGGTCGGCCCCGCTCGAGCGCGTACCGGATCGCGGCACCGATCAGACGCTTGGACCCGTACTCGCTCATGGGCTTGATGCCGATGGCACTCTCCTCCCGGATCTCCGACCCCATCTCGCGGACGAGGAAATCCCGGACCCTGGCCGCTTCGTCCGTGCCGGCGGCCCACTCGATCCCCGCGTACACGTCCTCCGTGTTCTCGCGGAAGATCACCACATCCACCTTCTCCGGCTCCTTCAGGGGCGACGGCACGCCGGGGATGTACCGAACCGGCCGGATGCACGCGTACAGGTCCAGGATCTGACGCAGCGCCACGTTCAGGGAGCGGATACCGCCGCCGACGGGCGTGGTGAGCGGACCCTTGATCCCCACCTTGAACGCCTCCAGCGCGCGGAGCGTCTCATCCGGCAGCCATTCGCCGGTTTCGCGAGCGGCTTTCTCCCCGGCCAGGACCTCCATCCACGCGATCCGGCGCCGTCCTTCGTACGCCCGCTCGACCGCCGCGTCCAGGACCATGCGGGTGGCCCGCCAGATGTCCGGGCCCGTGCCATCGCCTTCGATGTAGGGTACGATCGGCCGGTCGGGCACCTGGAGCGAGCCTTCCTGGAGCTGGATCGGTTCGCCGTCATCCGGAACGCGGGCGTAGCGGTATCCTTCGTTCATGGGCAGCTGTCGTGGTTGTCAGCGAGTGGATGTGGTCGGCCGTCCCGGTCGTGGACGGCGCTCCGTGCGGCGCCGGGCCGGCCCGCGAAGGGGCACGTGGGCCGCGGCGGATTCCGGGTCGGCCGGGCGGTCGCCCGGCGCGGTGCTCGGACAGATCCCGCGGCGGGCGTCAGCGATCCCCCGTGGTCCGGACCGCCCCGGGACGGGAACCCGGGCACGGCGCCCGGCCGGAGCCCTGCGCACCGCCGCGCCATGGCCGGCAGCGGGTCGAGTATAGCGGCGGTCCGGGGGCAATGCAAGTAAGAGCGGCCGGTCGCGGGAGGCCCGGCCGGGCGGTTCCGGGATGCAGGGCGGTCGGGGGCGGAAGCGGCCGTGGGAGCCTGCGGCCGGGTGTCTCCGCGTCCCCGTCGCCAGCCCGTCGCAGGCGCGAACCGGCCACGCGGAGCGGGGGGATACCCGGGCGCGGCAGTCGCCGGACTCCCCGGGCGCGCCGGGAAGGTTCGAAGGACTCGAGATCGGCATCCGGCAGGGTTACCGGAGGCGGCCGCACCCCGGGAGGCGGCTTGCGCCGGGCACGGTGCCGTGGGCGACGTCGCCCGGAACCCCCCGGCGCCCGTCACGCTCCGCGCGGTGGGCCAGTTGCGTGAACTCCCTGGTTGGGTGGAGCACCAGCCCCCCCGCCCCCTCCCCCCTCCTCCCGTGGCGCGGACGGCGCGGTGTACGCGCGGTGCACTGGCTCCATAAGCCGTACCCGGCCTACACCTTATGCCCTGGAACCTGCAGTCGCGCATGAAGTCCGCCCCGGTGCGACCGGCGATCCGGACCGCGGCGCTCTCGCTCCGGCTGGAGCGGTCCGGCGCGCAGGACCCACCGCGACCCCGCCCGCCCCGATCCCCGGGCGCACGCCTTGCGCGCGTGAACGCCGGGAAGTAGATTTTCACCTCACTTGGGTTGGCGGCCGGTGCATGGCGATCCGGCCGCCAACGTTCGTTTCCGGGCCCGGTGCCGGGCACGGACGCGGTCGGTTACGAGCACGCAAACTCGCGAAGGCGCTGCGCATCCGCGGCGCCTTCTTCGTTTTCTCCACCGGCTGCAGGATGGGATTCATGTCTGGTACTTACGGGGCCGTTCGTAACCGTAGCCTCGCCGCCACGAGGACAGGCGAAGCGGTAGAGATCCAGCGGATCCTCTTCGAAGCGCTCCGAGGGTTGTGCGCGGACCTCGGCGTCCACGAGGGAGACGTCGTGCGGTGCCGCGCGGGCACGCCATCTCACTTGCTGCTCGAGACGCCCGCGGGCCGGACCATCGCGCTCGAACGGGATTGGGCGCGCTTCATACAGGTGAGCTCGCCGGTGCAGGCGATGACGCCCGCGGCGGACCCGGCCGTGGCCGTCCGGGCTTGACGGGTGGGGCCGCCGCCCGTATGCGTTCCGGGTGTCGAGCCCGAACCGGAATGGCTGCCGTCATGCGGCCTTCCGCTGGAACGCCTGCGGTTCGCGAGGCCCCAGATGCCAAGGAATCTGACGCTGGTCTTCTTCGGACTCCTGCCCCTCGTCCTCCCGTCCTCCGTACGCGCACAACGCCAGGTAGAACCCTATCAGACGTTCGCGGCCTACGTGGGCTGGGGCGCCGTACGGCGGGCTGAGTCCCCGACGATCGAGGGCTCGGCCGCGGATGCCGACGCCGGCCTCTACCTGGGCTTCGACTTCGAGATCCGCAACAGCAATCGCGCGTACACCTACGGCCGGCTCGAAGCCGACGCCGCCCAGGTCCGGCAGCACCTGGCATTGACCGGCGGCGTGCGCATCCGGCCGGTGCTCGAGCCGCAACTTCGCCCGTATTTCGGCCTTGGCGTGGGGCTGTACTGGCTCGAGCCGAAGATGCGTGCGGCACGCGTGCTCGACCGGGAGTTCGCGCCCCGGTTCGAGGCGCTGGTCGGCGGCGAATGGGCCGCGAGACCGGGGATCCGGCTGTTCGGGGAATACCGGATCAGCGGCGCGCGGCTCCGGGCCGTCAACTACATGCCGGGTTGTGGGACCGGCCCCCAGTGCGTGGTCTCATCCAGCGACCGGGTCCTCCATCTCGGCCACGTGGTGTGGTCTGGGGTGCGGCTCAAGATGTTCTGACATCTCCGCCAAAGCAATCGCGCGTACGCCTTCGGCCACCTCGAAGCCGCCGCCCGGGTTCGCCGACGCCTGGCGTTGGTCGGCGGAATGCGCTTCCGGGTACAGGTTGCATGGGAACCCGCGGCGCCGCCGGTCCGGACCCGGACGCGGCTCCCTGCGGTCGTGACAGGCAGTGAACCGCCGACGGCAGGGCCACGCTGGCGCCGGGCACGCCCCCGATGCGCGGCGGCGACCGTCGGGGGGCGGCGTCCTCGGTGTTGCGCAAATGCCTCCCTGCACGTCGTCCGTGGCGGCGAACCCGCATCCGATCACGCCGGACCCGTGCCGACGCGTCGTCCCACGGCCATGCCGTGGCGCATGTCCGCGGCCGCGTCCTGGACGATCCGCTCGCGCTCGGCGCCCCGCCCACGGCGGCGAGGTGGAGAGGGACGCAGCACACCCGTTCCCGGGGGCGTCACGGTGCGCCCGTGCGATCGCCGACCTCCGGAGCCGTAACCGAACCGGACCCTCGCGTGGCCCGGCGCGTGGGACGGAATCCTCCGGCGACGGCGGCCGGGCGTCCTCCCACGCGCCCCGCACGTTCGCGGAAACGGCAGAGCGAAAAGCGAGGCGGCCGGGGTCCGGGTGACCGGATCCGGCCGCCTCCTCGTTCTCGGGTCCGGGTGGGGCTCAGCGAGCCATCAGCACCTCGGCAATGCGCGGCAGCGCCTCTTCCAACTGCTCCCGCGTCACCACGAGCGGCGGCGCGAACCGGATGACCTGTTCGTGCGTCTCCTTCGCGAGGATCCCGCGCTCCTGGAGCGCCTCGCAGAACGGACGGGCAGGCCCCGACTCCTCCCGGATGAGCACGCCGATCAGGAGCCCGCGACCCCGGACCTGCGCCACGTGCGGCGAATCGATGCGCGCCAGCTCGCCCATGAACCAGGTGCCGAGCTCGTTGGCCCGCTCCGGGAGCCGCTCCTCGACGATCACGGACAGCGCCGCCCGCGCCACGGCCGCGGCCAGCGGATTCCCGCCGAAGGTGGAGCCGTGCGTCCCAACGGTGAAGACATCCATGATCTCGGAGTCGGCGAGGATCGCGGACACCGGGTACACGCCGCCGCCGAGCGCCTTGCCCACGATCAGGATGTCCGGCCGCACACCCTCCCACTCGCTGGCGAACATCTTGCCCGTACGGCCGAGACCGGTCTGGATCTCGTCCGCCATGAGCAGGACCCGGCTCTCGCGGCAGATCCGCGCCGCTTGCCGGAGGAACCCGTCCGGCGGGACCACCACCCCCGCCTCGCCCTGGATCGGCTCGACGAGGAAGCCCACCGTGTTTTCCGTGATCGCGGCCGCGAGCGCCTCGGCGTCACCGTACGGGATCAACCGGAAGCCGGGCGCGAACGGACCGAACCCCGCGCGGTAGAGCTCCTCGGAGGAGAAGCCGACGATGGTCGTGGTCCGGCCGTGGAAGTTCCCCTCGCAGACGATGATCTCCGCCTTGTCCGGCGCCACGCCCTTGACTTCGTAGCCCCACTTCCGGGCTGCCTTGATCGCCGTCTCCACCGCCTCGGCCCCGGTGTTCATCGGGAGCGCCTTCTCGTAGCCGCTGAGCTGGCAGAGCTCACGGAGGAACGGGCCGAGCTGGTCGTTGTGGAACGCCCGGGACGTCAGCGTGAGCCGGTCCGCCTGCTCCTTCAGGGCGGCGACGATCCGCGGGTGCCGATGTCCCTGGTTCAGCGCGGAATAGGCCGAAAGCATGTCGAGGTAGCGCCGCCCCTCGATGTCCCAGACCCACGCGCCTTCACCACGCGTGAGCACGACGGGCAGCGGAAGGTAGTTCTGCGCACCCCAGCGGTCCGCCTCCTCGAGCAGGGCGCGGGTCCGGTCTCCAGCTTCCATAGCGATTCTCGTTTCCTCGTTCGAAGGGTTCTCTGCGTCCCGGTCGGGCGCAGTGCTGCCTTGATCCGATTCGCCCGGGCCGACTCAGATGCGGGCGGGACTCGTCCGGGTCCGTCGCTTCAGGGAGCCCATTCCCCCGCCCCGGGCTCGTCCGGCACGCCGCACTCGGGGCACTGTGTGGCCAGGAACCGCAACCACTCCACGATCTCCCGGATGTCCGGGAGATCGGTCGCGGTCGGGCCGTGCCAGACAGCGTACAACTGGCCCCAGCGATCCGCAATGAACAGGGCGTAGTCGTCCTCGATCCCGAGCCCGCGCCGCAGCTCTCCAGCCGGGTCCGGCACCACGGGAGAGGCAGGGCGGCCCGAGGGGAGAGCCTCCCCGGCCACTCCCGTCTCGGGACCGGTGATCACGACCGTACGGCCGTACCATTGCCTGAACTCCGGCTCCATGGCCCGCAGCGCCGCCAGGTATTCCCGGGCCTCGGCGGCCTCCGGCCGCGCCAGGTAGGCGACGACGACCGCGCCATGCGCCGGATCACGCAGCCTCACCGGGCCGCCGCCGGCGTCCGACAACTCCAGGCGCGGCAGGCGGTCCCCGGGTGCGAGCGACTTGCCCGGCGTCGACGATGCTCCCATGCCGGGGGTCAGCTCGTCAGCGACCGGCCGAGCTCCTCCTCCACGTCCCGCACCGCCCCGTGGAGACGGTCCCTCGAGCCCGGACGATCGTCCATGACGAGCACCATGTAAACACGATCGTGCTTCTCGCGCAACCGCTGCTCGGCTCGCTGGATCACCGGCATCACTTCGTTCCACTCCCCCTCGATCACCGTGTCCATCCCGGTGACCTCATAGCGGAGACCGGCCTTGTCGATCTCGTCGATCACCTCGGACACCGGCTGGACCAGCGAGCTTCCCTCGCCAATGGGGAACATGGACAGGCTGAAGAGCATGGCACGACCTCCGCGCTGGCTGGGTACTCCGGTGGGATGACCCGATGACTCGTCCGCTCCCGATTCGTGGCATTTCCCGTGCCGCCCCTCCCCCGCCCGTCCCCACCCGGGGCGCGGAGCGCTTCCGGCCGTCTGGCGTCGCCACCCTCACTCGCCCCGACCGACCCCACGTGCCGACCCCCGAGCAGACGCGCGGCCGCGACCACGACGGTCCGTTGCCGGGACGACCCGCTTCCACCCGGCGCGCGTGGCACTCCCGTGAGAGCGGCACGTCCCCGCCTTCCCCGCGGGCGGCTGCGGGTCTCCCGGCGGAGCGGCAGGATCCCGTCCCCCCGCCTTCCCCGACCCGGCGACCGGAAGGGAGCGCCTCCGCGCACACCCTGCCCCTCGGTCCCGGCACTCCGGCACGCGACGGGTACAGCGGCCCGGCCGACACGAAAAGACAACGCCCGGCCCCTCCGTTCGCGGAGAGGTCGGGCGCCTTTGTCGATCCCTGCGTCGACTTCGCTCTCAGGTCATCGACCCCGGCGGCTCTCGCCGCCGTCGTCATGCCCGGGGTGGGACTCGAACCCACAAGCCCTTGCGGGCAACGGATTTTGAGTCCGCCGCGTTTGCCGATTTCGCCACCCGGGCGGAGTATTACAATATAACGGAATACACACGGTCATTCCAGGGCCTTCGGGGGCCCCAGGATCTCCCGGAGAACCACCGCGCGCCGCAGATTCCCCAGCCGCGCAACCCCCGACGCCCTGCGGCGGCCGACGGAACGCGGCTCCGCCGCAGGCGCCGTGAGCTCGACCACCGGCTCGTAGATCGGCGAGCCCGGCTCCTGGACCAGCCACGATGGCTCCTCCACGCCGCGGAGTCCGGGCCCACCCGGAGCGGCGGCCCCGGCCGGTCCTTCCATCACCCCGGCCGGTGCGTACCGGTCGTCCTCCCAGAACGGTTCGTCGGTGTTGAACGACCAGGGGCCGGTCGGCTCGAGGGTGGCCGGCTCGAGCTCCGGCTCCGGCTCCGGCTCGGGCCGCGGTGCGGGCCGCTGCGCCGGAGGACGGGACCGGCGCTCGCCGGTCAGGATCTCCCAGAGATCGTCCGGGATCAGGTCCGCAGCCGTGAGCTCCTCCGGCTCCTCGTCTCGCAGCACGGGGCCGCCCACCCGGCCGGCGGCAACCGGCGAGCTCCCGCCCTCGACCGACGGCGAGCGGTCCTCCGACCCCGGGACGCCCGGTCCTTCCCCCTGGCGCCGGGGCGCGCGCGGTGACCGCCCCCCTTGCGGCTTCTTCCCGAGCGCCGCCTGCAGGAACGACCAGAGAATCGCCAGGGCGACCAGAGTGGAGATGAAATCTTCCACTCAGTTCTCCTCGCTGAGGACGTCATCCGCGCCACCGGCGATCGCACGGCGCATCTCCGTGTCGGCCGCGAGGTTGCGGTAGCGCATGTAATCCATGATGCCAAGGTTGCCCGAGCGGAACGCCTCCGCCATCGCCAGCGGGATCTGGGCCTCCGCCTCCACCACGCGGGCGCGCATCTCCTGCACCTTCGCCCGCATCTCCTGCTCCAGCGCCACCGCCATCGCCCGCCGCTCCTCGGCCTTCGCCTGCGCGATCCGCTTGTCCGCCTCGGCCTGGTCCATCTGGAGCTGCGCGCCGATGTTCTTCCCCACGTCCACGTCCGCGATGTCGATGGACAGGATCTCGTACGCGGTCCCGGCGTCCAGCCCCTTGGCCAGCACCGTCTTCGAGATCTGGTCCGGGTTCTCCAGCACCGCCTTGTGGGACTCGCTCGAGCCGATCGTCGACACGATCCCCTCGCCCACCCGCGCCAGGATCGTGTCCTCGCCCGCACCGCCCACCAGGCGGTTGATGTTCGCCCTCACCGTCACCCGCGCCACGGCGATCAACTGGATCCCGTCCTTCGCCATGGCCGCGACCCGCGGCGTCTCGATCACCTTCGGGTTCACCGAGACCTTCACCGCCTCCAACACGTCCCGGCCCGCGAGATCGATTGCCGCCGCCTGCTGGAACGGCAGGTTGATGTTCGCCTTGTCCGCGCTGATCAGCGCCTTCACCACCCGGTCCACGTGACCGCCGGCCAGGTAGTGGGCCTCGAGCTGCTTCGTGGTCAGCTGCAGGCCCGCCTTCGTAGCCGCGATCAGCGGCCGGATCACCGCCGCGGGATTCACCTTGCGGAGCCGCATCCCGACCAGGTCGCCCAGGCCGACGGGCACCCCGGCGAACACGGCCTCCATCCAGAGCCGGACCGGAATCGCCCAGGCGATGACGAGGATCAGGAGGATCGCGATGACGAGCAGCGCAGTGGTGCCCAGCGCCATTCCATCCATGCGTGTCTCACGGAAAAGGGTATGATTACGCCTGTTTTTTATTACTCCAATGGGCGGACTACGTGCCGATATCCTTCAGACTTCACGACCCGGACCGGCGTGCCGGCGCTGATCCACCCGCCCTCCGTGACCACGTCGAGCCGCTCATCGTTGATCAGCGCGGTGCCCGACGGATGCAGGTCCGTCAGCGCAACGCCGGTCGCACCCTCCAGGTCGCTCCGGACCGCGGCCGAGATGTATCCGCCGGACACGGCCGTCTCCTCGTCGAGGAGGATGCCGGATTTCGCGAGGCGCCGACTGTTCGGGAACGTCCGGAGCAGCGCCCAGAGGCTCACCAGCACCACGAGCACGGCGACGGAGAGGATCGTGGCTGCCTGGCCGAGCTCGGGTGCGGTTGCGAACTGGCCGATGAGACTCAGGTACAGACTCACGAGCACGGCGAGGATTCCTCCAATGCCGAAGATTCCGAACCCCGGGACCACGAAGATCTCGATGGCGAGCAGCACCAGCCCGATCAGCAGGAGGAGGATCTCCTCCCAGCCGGCTAGGCCCACGATGTAATGGCTGCCGAAGAAGAGGGCGAGCGAGAGGACGCCCGCGACGCCGGCGAGGCCGAACGCCGGCGTCTTCAGCTCGATGATGATCCCGAGGAAGCCGAGCGAGAGCAGGAGCGGCGTGACGAGGGGGTGGGTCAGGAACCTGACCACGGACTCGGCCCAGTTGACCTCGGCGTGCACGACGTCCGCGCCCTCGAGGCCGAGATGGGCGAGGAGTGCGGCCCAGTCATCGACGGCGCTGGCATAGCCGACGCGGACCGCCTCCTCGGTGGTCAGCGTCAGCAGCTTCCCGGCCTCGGCCAGGTCCGGGACCACCACATCCTCGTCGACCGTGGCTTCCGCGATGCGCGGATCGAGACCCCGGGCCTCTGCGAGGGCGCGCATCTCGCTGCGCATGGCGCTGACGATCTTTTCGGGCGCCTTCTCCCCTTCCCCGGTCACGGGCGTGGCCGCCCCGATCACGGAGCCGGGCCGCATGAAGATCCCGTCCGTGGCCAGGGCGATCATTGCACCCGCCGAGTACGCCCGGTGGTTCACGAACGCGTAGACCGGGATGGGCGCATCCGCGAGGGCGTTCACGATGCGCTGCGCCGCGTCCAGGCGGCCGCCGGGCGTCTCCATGTCGAGGATCGCCGCCCGGGCGCCCGCCGCCCCGGCCTCGCGCAGGCTCCGCTCGATGAAGGGGGCGAGCCCCAGCTCAATGACGCCATGGACGGGGATCCTGTAGACGACGACGTCGCCTCCTGGCTCCGCGGCGGACAGCTCCGCCCGCGGCGGTTCCGGCTCCTGGGGCTGCGCCTTCGCCGGACCGGCGGTCGAGGAGCCGACCGCACCCAGCAAGCCGGCGGCCAGGAACAGGATGGGCCAGAGCGGACGTGGACCGGTCATCAACGCCTCCGGATGGGACTACACCGGCATCCTACCCCGTCGGGGCCGTAAAGATACGGGGCCGAGCGGAACTCGTACCAGAGCCGGTCCGCAATCGGCGGGAGGTCCGGTCGGCGGGTCGAAAGTCGGATCAGCGCAGGTCCAGGAGCTGGTTCGCGTAGTACGCGCGCCGGATCGCCAGGGCGTGGTCCCCCTCGGCGAGCGCTTCCCGCGCGCCGCGGATGAGGCGGTCGGCCCGTTGCAGCGTTTCGTCCGCCGCCCGGCGCGGGCTGTCGGCCAGGATGCGTGCGAGATTCACCTCGGCGCTTCCGATCAGCCGCGCGGCGACCGACCGGGGCGTGGTCCGATCGAGGGCGTCCGCGGCCCGGAGGAGGGCGCTCACCGCCGCGGTGGAGTCGTGCGCGGACATGGCGTCCCGCGCGGCATGGAGCTCTCCGCGCCCCGCGTCCAGGGCGGCCCGGATCCCCACGAGGTCCACGCCGCCCGCCACGGCCTCGGCGGCGGCCAGCCAGCGTTCCAGTTCGTAGAGGGAGCGGGCCATGGCCGCGGAGTCCAGCCGCTCCGCCAGCACGGGCGCCGCGAGGCCGATGGCGGCCTCGCGCAGCCCCGCGGATTCCGCCGCGTCCGCCGCCCGTTCGCTCGCTACCCACATGGCGCGTGCTGCGAGCAGAACGCTGTCCGCCGGGCTGCCTTCCCGACCGGCATTGCCCGGGCCGAGGACATCGTTGACCAAGCGCGGGAGCGTGGGCAGGAGAGCGAGCACCTCGATCGCGGCCTCGTGGCCGGCCCCCAGGAGGAGCGCACTCGGCTCCGTCGCCGTCTCTGAGCAGGCGGCCAGCGTGGCGATCGCCAGGACTGGGGCGACGGGACGTATCGGCAGACGAGCCATGGCGCTGAGCGTGTTGGAGGAGGCCTCGGTCGATCTCCAACCTACGACGCCGGCGCCCGGAGGGCAAGTAGAATCGCCACTTGACCGGCTTCCTGGCGCCGTCTAGCTTCACGGACGGACGTTCGACCAATCAGGCGCAGGAACGGATGTCGGAGGAACCGCGAACCTACGACGAAAAACTGGCGCTCATCCTGCGCCGGTCCGCTGCGGTGTTCGCCGAAAAAGGCTACCACCAGGCGAGCATCCGGGACATCAGCAAGGCCACGGGCGTCAGCCTGTCGGGGCTCTACTATTACGTCTCGAGCAAGGAGGAGCTGCTCTTCCTGATCCAGGACCACTGTTTCGGGACGGTGCTGGAGAAGGCGGAGCAGGAATTGTCCGGGATCGAGGACCCGGTGGAGCGGCTGCGGGTCTTCGTGGAGACGCACCTCCGGTTCTTCGTGAACAACATGAAGGAGATGAAGGTGCTCTCCCACGAGGCCGAGTCGCTGACCGGGGAGTACCGGCGGATCGTGAGCGCGAAGAAGAAGCGCTACACGGAGCTGTGCATGGGGATCCTGGAGGCGCTGAAGGGGCCGGGGCCCGGTCCGAACGTGCGGGTGGCCACGTACGCCCTCTTCGGGATGATGAACTGGATCTACAACTGGTATCGTCCGGAGCGTGACGTACCGGTGGAAGTGCTGGCCGCGGAGATGACCGAACTATTCCTGCGCGGCTACCTTGGAGGCGGGTGGGCGAAAGATCGGGCCGCGGCGCCGAGCCCGGCCGGGGCGGAGGCGAGCCATTCGATCTGGCGGCGCTAACGACAACGGACTGGAGGAACGCATGGCGAAGGTGGTCGAAGCGGAGCAGGCGCAGGCTGAGCGGACGCTCGTGCATTACGAGGTGGTGGACGGCGTTGCGCTGATCACGCTGGACGATCCGCCCGCGAACACGTACACCTACGAGATGATGCGCCAGCTCGACGATGCCATCCTGCGGGCGAGGATGGCGGATGACGTCTACGTGCTGGTGGTGACCGGTGCGGGCGAGAAGTTCTTCTGCGCGGGCGCGAACATCAACATGCTGGCCTCGGTCACGCCGCAGTACAAGTACTACTTCTGTCTGCACGCCAACGAGACGCTGAACCGGCTGGAGCAGACGCCGAAGCTGGTGATCGCGGCGCTGAACGGGCACACGGTGGGCGGCGGCCTGGAGATCGCGATGGCGGCGGACCTGCGCATTGCCCGGCGCGGCGCGGGGAAGATCGGGCTGCCGGAGGTGAACCTGGGGGTGCTCCCGGGCACGGGCGGCACGCAGCGGCTCGCGCGGATGGTCGGCAAGAGCAAGGCGATCGAGCTGATGGTCACCGGCCGGACGTTCGAGTTCGAGGAGGCCCAGGCCCTGGGGATCGTGAACGAGGTCTATGATGCGGCGAGCCGCCAGGAGTTCCTGGACAAGGTGCTCGAGTACGCGCGGGGCTTCACGCCGCCGTCCCGGGCGTCGAAGGCGGTGGGTCACATCAAGCGCGCGGTGCAGACCGGTTGGGAGGTGCCGATCGCCGAGGGGCTGGCGATCGAGCGGGAGCTGCAGCAGCTCCTCTTCCAGAGCGACGATGCGCGGGAGGGGCTGACCGCGTACACGGAGAAGCGGAAGGCGGTCTTCAAGGGTCAGTGACCCGCTGGCGAGGACCGGTGTGCGTGAGCTCCGGCGCTGGGGCGCTCGGGGCCGCGGCCGGTCCTCGCGCACATCGGCCGGGGTCGGCGTCAGGCGCCCGGACGTCGTGGGGACTCGCGGACCAGGCGGGGCGGCGCCGTGCCGCCCGCGTGGTGAATCGGTGCACGGGGGAGAGCGATGGCCATAACGGAGATCATGCTCGATCGGCAGGCGCCGGGACGGCTGTTCGTGGGTGGCGAGTGGGTGGACCCGGTGGAAGGTCGGACTTTCGAGACGCGCTTCCCGGCGACGGGCGAGGTGCTCGCGGAGGTGGCCGAGGCGGGCCCTGCGGACGTGGACGCGGCCGTCACGGCGGCGAGGCAGGCCTTCGAGAGCGGGCCGTGGCCGCGGATGGACGCGGCGGACCGGGGCGCATTGCTCTGGAAGCTCGCGGACGCCATCGAGGCGCGGAGCGAGGCGCTCGTCCGGCTGGAGGTCCTGGACAACGGCAAGCCGTACCGTGAGGCGAAGATCGACATCCAGCAGACGGTGGACGCGTTCCGCTACTACGCGGGGTGGGCCACGAAGCTGGAAGGCGAGACGATCCCGGTGCGGGGCAACATCCTGAACTACACGCTGCGGGAGCCGGTGGGCGTGGTCGGCGCCATCATCCCGTGGAACTTCCCGCTGCTCATGGCGGCGTGGAAAGTGGCGCCGGCGCTGGCGTGCGGGAACACCATCGTGCTGAAGCCGGCGGAGCAGACGCCGCTGACGGCCCTGGAGCTCGCGTTCCTGGCCGCGGAAGTCGGCTTCCCGCCGGGCGTGCTGAACGTGGTGCCGGGGTTCGGTGAGACGGCGGGCGCGGCGCTGGTCCGGCACCCGGGCGTGGACAAGATCGCGTTCACCGGGTCGACGGCGGTCGGCAAGACGATCATGCGGGAGGCGGCCGCCTCGCTGAAGCGGGTGTCGCTGGAGCTGGGCGGCAAGTCCCCCAACGTCGTGTTCCCGGATGCGGACCTGGACGCGGCCGTGCGGGGCGCGCATGCCGGGATTTTCTACAACACGGGGCAGTGCTGCACGGCGGGCTCGCGGCTGCTCGTGCACCGCTCGATCCACGATGAGTTGCTGGATCGCCTGGTGTCCCGCGCCAGCGCCCTCCAGCCCGGCGACCCGCTCGATCCGAAGACGCGGTACGGTCCGCTGATCTCCGACGAGCAGATGGCTCGGGTCCTGGGTTACATCGCCCGTGCCCGGGAGGAGGGCGCGGAGCTGCGGCTCGGCGGGGCGCGGGCGCCGTACCAGGGCGAGGAGAAGGGTTACTGGGTCCAGCCGACGATCTTCGATGGCGTGAAGGCCGAGCACACCCTTGCCCGGGAAGAGGTCTTCGGGCCCGTGCTGGCGGTCATGACCTTCGACGACGAGGAGGAGGCGGCGCACCTCGCGAACGCCACCGAATACGGCCTCGCCGCGGGCGTCTGGACGAAGGATGTCGGTCGGGCGCACCGGTTCGCGCGCTTGCTCCGCTCGGGCACGGTGTGGATCAACACGTACCATCCGCTGGACGCCTCTTCCCCGTTCGGCGGCTACAAGCAGTCCGGGTTCGGCCGGGAGCTCGGCGGGGCTTCGCTCGACCTGTACACACAGGTGAAGAGCGTATGGGTCAATCTCGGCTGACGGGCGCCCGGACCCGAATCCGGGCCGGCGGTGCGACATGACGACTGAAGTCTGGATCATCGATGCCGTGCGGACGCCGATCGGCCGTCATGGCGGTGCGCTCGCCTCTGTCCGGCCGGACGACCTGGCCGCGCACGTGATCCGCGCCCTGCTCGACCGGACCGGTCTGGATCCGGCGGGCATCGATGACGTGATCTTCGGCTGCGCGAACCAGGCGGGCGAGGACAACCGGAACGTGGCGCGGATGGCGGCGCTGCTGGCCGGCCTGCCGGTCGAGGTGCCGGGACAGACGGTGAACCGGCTGTGCGGCTCCGGGCTCCAGGCCGTGCTCTCGGCGGCGCACGCGATCCGGGCGGGCGAGGCCGAGGTGGTCGTCGCGGGCGGCGTCGAATCCATGAGCCGGGCGCCGTATGTGATGCTGAAGCCGGAGCAGGCGTACCCGCGCGGCGCGCCCGAGGTGGCGGACACGGTGCTGGGCTGGCGCTTCGTCAACGGCCGGATGCCGGCGGCGTGGACGGTGTCGCTCGGCGAGACCGCGGAGATCGTAGCGGAGCGGTACGGGATCACGCGGGAGGATCAGGACAGGTTCGCGCTGCAGAGCCAGCGGCGGGCCGCGGCGGCCATTGCGGTGGGCCGGTTCGCGGCGGAGCTCGTACCGGTTCGGATCGAGCGGCCACGGAAGCCGCCGGTGGTGGTGGATCAGGATGAGCATCCGCGGCCGGACACGACGTATGACCGGCTGGCCGCGTTGCCGCCGGCGTTCCGGGAGCGCGGGACGGTTACGGCGGGCAACTCGTCCGGCCTGAACGATGGCGCGGCCGCGTTGCTCCTGGTCCGTTCGGACCGGGCGGAGGCGCTGGGGCTGAAGCCGCTCGCCCGCGTGGTCACGGGTGCGGTCGCGGGCGTATCGCCGGAGGTCATGGGAATGGGCCCGGTCCCGGCGACGCGAAGGGCGCTCGCGCGCGCGGGGCTCGGCGTCGGGGACCTGGCGCTCGCGGAGGTGAACGAGGCCTTCGCGAGCCAGGCGGTGGCGTGCGTGCGCGAGCTCGAGCTGGATCCGGAGCGGGTGAACGTGAACGGCGGCGCGATCGCGCTGGGGCACCCGCTCGGCTGTTCCGGCGCCCGGATCGTGACCACGCTGGTCCACGAGCTGGCGCGGCGCGGCGGCGGATTCGGACTTGCCACGATGTGCATCGGGGTTGGACAGGGTATCGCGGCCGTAGTGGAGGGGTTGGCTCAATGACGGAGGAAGGCGGAATCGTCGTAGAGCGGGATGGCCCGGTCGGTTGGATCCGGATCAACCGGCCGGAGCGGCTGAACGCTCTTGCCGGCACGATGCGGGAAGAGCTGGCCGACGCGCTCGAGACCTTCGAAGCGGATCCGGACATTCGCTGTGTGGTGATCACCGGGACCGGCCGTGCGTTCTGCACCGGCGGGGACGTGTCGGTGATGGCGCGGCTGCTCGATTCCGGCGAGGAGGCGGCGTTCGACGCGCTGGTGAGGGCGGGCGCCCGGGTCGTCGAGATCATCGATCGGATGAACAAGCCGGTGATCGCGTCGGTGAACGGCCCCGCGGCCGGGGCCGGCGCCTGCCTCGCCCTGGCGTGCGATCTCCGGATCGCGAGCGAAGCGGCGTCCATCGGATTCACGTTCGTGCGGGTGGGGCTCCACCCGGATTGGGGCGGAACGTACTTCCTCCCCCGCCTGGTCGGCCCGGCGCTCGCGGCGGAGCTGATCTACACCGGCGGCATGATCGGGGCGGAGCGGGCGGAGCGGCTCGGGCTCTTCAACCGCGTGGTGCCGGCGGCGGAGCTGGAGCCCGCCACCCGGGGGCTTGCCGGGCAGATCGCTGCGGCGCCGGCGGTGGTGGTGGCCCACGCGAAGCGGGCCCTGCGGGAAAGCCTCAATTCCCCGCTCTCGGCGATGCTCGAGCGCGAGCGGGCGGCGCAGATCGCGGCGTTCCGGTCGGCGGATTTCGAGGAAGGGGTCAAGGCCTTCCTGGAAAAGCGGGCGCCGAGGTTCGGGCGCTCGAACCGGGCCGGGCACGGGACGAACGGCGTATGAACCACCCGATCGAGCGTGTGGCCGTGGTCGGTGCCGGGACCATGGGCCACGGGATCGCCCAGGTCTCGGCCATGGCCGGCGCGCGTGTACTGCTCGTGGACCAGACGCTGGAGCTGGTCGAGCGCGGGATCGAGCGGATCGCGCGGAACCTGGACGAAGGGGTCGCCCGCGGGAAGGTCTCGGACGAGGAGCGGGCGGCGGCGCTGGCGAGGGTCGAAGCCGCGACGTCGCTTGCGGAAGCCGTGAGGGACGCCGACCTCGTGATCGAGGCGGTGCCGGAGCGGATGGATCTGAAGCTGGAGGTCCTGGGAGAGGCGGAGCGGCATGCCCCCTCCCACGCGTTGCTGGCCACGAACACCTCCAGCCTGAGCGTGACCGAGCTCCAATCCGGCGTTCGCGACCCGGAGCGCGTGCTCGGGATGCATTTCTTCAACCCCGTGCACATCAACCGGCTCGTGGAGGTCGTCCGCGGCAAGCGGACCTCGGAAGCCGCGGTGGAGGCGGGTGTGGCGTTTGCCGCGCGGCTCGGGAAGGAACCGATCGTGGTGAACGACTCGCCCGGGTTCGCGTCCTCCCGGCTCGGCGTGCTCCTCGGGCTGGAGGCCATGCGCATGGTCGAACAGGGCGTGGCGAGTCCGGAGGCGATCGACAAGGCCATGGAGATCGGCTACCGGCACCCCATGGGGCCGTTGCGCCTGACGGACCTGGTCGGTCTGGACGTCCGGCTGGACATCGCGCGCTACCTGTACCGGACGCTCGGCTCGGAAGCGTTCCGGCCGCCGGAGATCCTGGAGCGCATGGTGCGGGAGGGCAAGCTCGGGCGGAAGACGGGCGAGGGCTTCTACCGGTGGGAGGACTGAGCGGGGCCATGACGTACGAGACGCTGCTGGTGAACATCGACGCTCCCGTCGCCACGGTGGTGGTGAACCGGCCGGAAAAGCGGAACGCGCTGAACGCCACGGTCCACCGGGAGATGGTCGAGGCGCTCAATGCGCTGCGCGAGGATCCCGAGGTCCGTGTCGTGATCATCACGGGCACGGGCGACCGGGCGTTCATCGCGGGGGCGGACATCGGGGAGTTCCTGGAGCGCACCCCGCTCGAGCAGCGGGAGTTCATGCAGACGCCGCGCGCGTACGATGCGATCGCGTCGTACCCGAAGCCGACCATTGCCATGATCAACGGCTTCGCTCTCGGCGGGGGGTGCGAGGTGGCCCTCGCGTGCGACATTCGGGTAGCGGCGCAGACCGCGAAACTCGGCCAGCCGGAGATCCGGCTCGGGATCATACCGGGCGGCGGGGGCACGCAGCGGCTCCCGCGGCTCGTGGGGTTCGGCCGGGCCATGCGCCTCATCCTGACCGGGGAGCTGATCTCCGCGGAGGAAGCGGAGCGGATCGGGCTCGTGGACGCCGTGGTGCCGGACGAGGAGCTGGTGCCTTACACCCGCAAGCTCGCGGAGGCGATCGCCGCGCATTCGCCGGTCGCGCTGCGGGTGGCCAAAGACGCGGTCCGTGCGGCGCTCTCCATGCCCCTGGACGAGGGGCTGCGTTACGAGCGGGAGCTCTTCATCACGGCGTTCTCGAGCGAGGACAGGGTCGAGGGAGTGCGGGCGTTCCTGGAGAAGCGGGCACCGGAGTTCCGGGGGCGCTAGCGCACCGGCAACAAGTGGATTCGAGCCATGCGCAATCCATTCGGCGAGGAACCGGACCGTGGCCCGCGCCGGGTGAACCCGTTCGGCGAGGCGCCGCCCACGCAGACGCCGGGCGAGGCGGCCACGCGGATCGAGAACGCGGCCAGGCGGATCCGGGGGCTGCGGGCACAGCTCGGCTCGGAGGGGCTCACGCTGTCGGCCACGCGCGAGCTGATCGATGAGGTGGCGGCGGCGCTGGAGTCGGCCGCCCGGGCGCTCCGCGGGCTGGAGGAGAAGTGACCCGGACGGGTCTCCGCCGCGAAGGTTCGTCACCCCGTGGAGGGTGGCAATGGTGACGTCGCCTGGGAAAGGCGACACGGAGGGTGGACGTTGAGCAGTGCGAACGGAGGGGCGCCGCTGCGGGTGGCGTTCCAGGGTGAGCTGGGGGCGTTCAGCGAAGAGGCCGTGCGGCTGTACTTCGGCGAGTCGGTCGTGCCGATGCCGTGCCGCACCTTCGCGGATGTCGGGCGCGCCGTTGCCCGTGGCGATGCGGATTTCGGCCTGCTTCCCGTCGAGAACACGCTGGCCGGGAGCGTGGTCGCCACCTTCGATGTGCTCGGCTCGGAGGACCTGGAGGTGGTCGGCGAAGTCATCGTGCCGATCCACCACTGCGTGCTGGGCGTTCCAGGCGCGACGCTGAAGACCGTCCAGCGCGTGTACTCCCATCCCGTGGCCCTCGCCCAATGCGCCCGCTTCTTTGCCGAGCACCCCCAGATCGAGGCGGTGGCCAGCTACGACACGGCGGGTGCGGCGAAGGAGGTGGCGGATCGAGGGGAGCCGACGGAGGCGGCGCTGGCCGGCCGGGCCGCGGCCGAGCGCTACGGGCTCGTCATTCTGGCCGCGAACGTCGAGGACCGGCACGACAACCAGACGCGGTTCCTGGTGGTGAAGCGGACTGGCGCGGAGACCCCGCTCCCACGCCGCGGCGGCGACGATGGGGACGCCGAGCGGAAGACGGCGTTGCTCGTGGAGACCGAGAACACACCGGGGGCGCTGGTCCGGGTTCTGCTCCCCTTCGCGAACCGGGGGATCAACCTGGCGAAGCTGGAATCCCGGCCCGCGGACGAGCCGTGGACCTACCGATTCTTCATGGAGCTGGAAACCGACGCGGCGTCGCCCGATGCCCGGGACGCCCTGGAGGAAGTCCGACGCCGGGCCACGGCCCTGCGGTCGCTCGGCACCTATCCGCGATGGCGCCCCCGATGAGCGACTCCGAACGCCTGAGCGAATTGCGGGATGCCATCGAGGATCTGGACCGTGACCTGGTCCGCCTCCTCGCCCGCCGCCTGGCGCTGGCCGCGGAGATCGGCCAGATCAAGCGCAGGCTCGGGCTGCCGGTCATGGACCCGGCCCGGGAGGCGGAGGTGGTGAGGAGGGGGGCGGCGCTCGCCCGGGAGGAGGGTATCGACCCGGAGCTCGTCCGGGACGTGATGTGGCGCATTATCGCACAGGCGCGAGGGGTCCAGGAACCGCCCCGCCCCCCCCCCCCCCCCCCCCCCCCCCCCCCCCCCCCCCCCC
>Ga0207864_1000072_pt1 | contig 170642 bp, 142 predicted proteins | sample HigsolmetaAR202D_FD_184834 | JGI IMG/M metagenome (GOLD analysis project Ga0207864, IMG submission 184834) | Ionic liquid and high solid enriched microbial communities from the Joint BioEnergy Institute, USA - AR20-2-D (SPAdes) (version 2) ...
GGTCGTCCTGCCGCGGGTTCCGGAATCCGGGCGTGGCTGGCTCCCCGGCCTTGCCGCTCAGGGGCAGCGGCAGGTGCGGCCGTCGGGCACGCCGGTTCCGGCCGGGTGATCGGCTCGCCTGGAACATTCCAGACTCGCCGAGTCCGACGGAGGCAGAGCCAGTTGGCCGGGTCGCCGGTCGCGGCAGGGGCGGGAGCCAGTCTGGCGGTCATAAGGCGCCGTCGCCTCGTCCGCCCTATCCCTTCGGGGCCCGCGCCGGCCGGCGGTGGTCCGCCGCGTGGGGTGCCTCTACCCAGGGATCCGCGCCGCTGACGCAGCGCACGGGGAGCGGCGGTAAGCGGGGGCTAGGTTGCGTAAGCGGCGGCGGGAGAAGGGCGGAGATTTTTTTTCGAGAGGTTGTGATTGGGCGTGCGGGATCGTGCGTGCTGTGCGCACGGATGGTGAGATGCTGTGCGGCCGGGTCATTCGTGGGTGAGGTAGCCGGTGGCGAGGTTGCCGATGTAGTGGATGGCGATGGTGGTGGTGGCGCCGTGGCGGCCGAGGGGGAGGCCGGCGAGGAGGATGATGGGGTCGCCGGGCTTGGCCCAGCCGCGTTCGAGGACGTCGCGTTCGACGCGCCGGTTCCACGCGGCGAGGGAGCGGCCTTCGAGTTCGGGGGCGTACTCGGCGGTGACGCCACGGAGGATGCTCATGCGCCGGGTCTCTCGCTGATCGGAGGAATAGGCGAGGATGGGGATGCGGAAGCCGTTCTGGCTGAGGTAGCGTGCGGTGCCGCCGCGCTGGGACCAGCAGGCGACGATCGTCGCGCCGACGTCGCGGGCGGCGTGCCACGCGCCGTGGGCGAGGGCGGCGGTGCGGTAGCGGGAGGCGACGAGGCGTGCGGGGGGGCTGGGCTCGGCGGGGAGTTCGGCGAGGCGGCGTTCGGCCGCGGCGATGGTGCGGCGCATCGCCTCGACGGCGAGGACGGGGTACCTGCCGACGGCGGTCTCGCCGGAGAGCATGACGGCGTCCGCGCCGTCGAAGACGGCGTTGGCGACGTCGCTGACCTCGGCGCGGGTGGGGACGGGGCTGGAGATCATCGACTCGAGCATCTGGGTCGCGACGATGCTGGGCTTGCCCCACTCGTCGGCCTTGGCGATGAGGCGTTTCTGGACGGAGGGGACCTCGGCGAGGTCCATCTCGACGCCGAGGTCGCCGCGGGCGACCATGATGCCGTCGGCGGCGTCGAGGATGGCGTCGATCTCGGCGAGGGCCTGGGGCTTCTCGATCTTGGCGATGACGGGGATCATGGAGCCGGCGCCGCGCCCCTCGACCTCGGGGTGGACCGAGCACATGCCGGCGAGGCGGAGGCGGAGTTCCCTCACTTCTGCGGCGTGGCGGACGAAGGAGAGGGCGAGGAAGTCCAGCCCGTGCTCGACGGCCCAGGCGACCCACTCCCAGTCGCGCTCGGTGACGGCGGGGGCCTTGACGTCGCTGTCGGGGAGGTTGATCCCCTTGTGGCTGGAGGCGACGCCGCCGTGGAGGACCTGGCAGCGCAGTTCTCGCTCGCTGATACGCTCGACGGCGAGCATGCGGATCGCGCCGTCGTTGATGAGCACGCGGTGGCCCGGCTCGACCTCCGTGGCGAGGCCGGCGTACTGCGTGGGGAGCACGACGCGATCGGGCGCGAGCCGGACGCCGGGCTCGTCGGTCGCGCGGATCAGCACATCGTCGCCGGCGCGGAGCACCAGGCCGCCCTCCTCGAGCGGCGGCACGCGGCCCAGGCGGATCTTGGGGCCCTGGAGGTCGCCGAGGACGGCGATGCCGCGGCGGCCGGCGTCCTTCGCGGCCTGGCGGACGGCGTCGAGGCGGCGCTTGTGCTCCTCCGGCGTGCCGTGGGAGAAGTTGAGGCGGAAGATGCTCACGCCGGCTTCAATCAGGCGGCCGATCATCTCGGGGGAATCGCTGGCGGGGCCGAGCGTCGCGACGATCTTGGCGAGGGTGGGCGTGCTGGGGGCCGAGTCCGGCATGCGTGTTGATCCTGTCAGCGCGTTCCTGAGCCCGCGGCGGATCTGGTCCGGGCCAACTCGACGACGCGGGCGTACTGCTCCCGGAAGAAGGTGGTATAGGCGATCCGGGCGCGGGCGCCGCGCTGCGGGTGGCGCCAGCGGCCGGTGTCCTCGGCGATGGCGCGATAGTTCGCCTCGCTCAGGGGGATGCGCTCGCCGGAAGCGAGTTCGTGCTCCGGCATCGCGTAGAAGGCCCGCTCCATCTCGGCGAGGACGTCGGCGGGGAAGCCCGGGTCCGACCTCGCGGCAACGAGGGCCGCCCAGGCCTCGCGCTGCTCCTCGGCGGTGTCGATGCCGAAGGCGCCCATGAGCACGGCGATGGCGTCGCGCCAGCCGCGGGGACGGACGTCGGCGGCGAGTTCGAAGGGGTTGGCCTTGTCCACGAAGGAATCGGCGTACTTCTCGTACATGACCCGCCGGACGGGCATGCGGCGGAGTTCGTACCAGCGCGGGCCGAGGGGCTCGCCGCTCTCGCCCCGGGGATTCGATGCGCCGGCGGGCGTGGTCGTCGCGTGCATCTGCCAGAGGGCCTGCCCCTCCTCGGAGAGGCAGAACTCGACGAAGCGGCGGGCGAGGACGGGATCGGGGCCGCCGAGGAGGATGGAGACGGGGTCGGCGTCGATGTAGACCGCGCCCTCGGGGTCAACGTATCCGACGCGGCAGGTCTCCGGCGTCTCGCCGGGGCGCATGACGGCCTGGGCCTGGCCGCGGCCGTAGAAGTCGATGGCGAGGCCGGCGGCGGCGTCTCCCTGGCTGACGTCGATCGGGGGGCGGACGGAACTGGTGGCGTAGTAGCGGGAGTTGGCGCACAGGTCGCGGAGGATGCGCCATCCCTCGTCCCAGCCCTCCTTGTTCAGAATGGACTCGTAGGTGGTGGCGACGGAGCCGGACTGGCGCGGGTCGGCGAGGGCGAGGAGCCCGGCGTAGCGAGGGTCGGCGAGGTCGGAGAAGGCGCGGGGCTCGGGGAGGCCGAGTTCACGGAGAACGTCGCGGTTGTACACGATGCCGAAGCCGGAGAGGGCGGTGCCGAGCCAGTGCTGGTCGGGGTCGTAGAGGCGCTGGGCGCCGATGGCATTCTCGCCGTACCAGTCGTCGAGCCGGTCCTGGGAGAAGCCGGCGGGGGCGGACATGCTGACGCGCACCTCGCGAGCGCTATCCCCGTCGCCGAGGCGGAGGGTGACGCCTCGCTTGAGGCGGCCGTGGTCGTAGGAGCCGCCGCCGAAGACGAGGTCGAAGCCGATGACGCCGGGCTCGGCGGCGGGCGCGCCGGCGTCGTCGATGCGGATGAGGCCGTTGCGGATGGCGGCGGTGTACTGGGCCTCGAGCTGCTTGACGATCTCGCTGGTGCCGCCGCCGGCGCGCCAGTCGATGTGGACGGCCTCGCCGTGGCGGCGGCGGTGCCAGGCGTCGAAGGCCGCGGAGAACTCGGCGCGGATCTGCTCGACGTGGGGGGTGACGACGATGAGGGTGCGGACGCTCGCGCTGGAAGGCGCGCCGCGCTCGTGCTCGACCGACCGGCGGACGAGGAAGGGGACGCCGAGGATGACGGCGAGCGCGGCGAGGATGAGGAGGCGGGTCCACCACATGGGGCGCAGTCTACCCCGGCGGCGGAGCGGGGGGCGTACGCTCCGAGTGTCGCGGGGCGGGCGGAGCGGAAGGTTTCACCTGATCATGACGGACCAGCACGACACGCCCGGCGTTTCGAGTTCCACTGCTGCATCATCATCGCACTCGTCACCCCCGGCCGCCCGGCCGGTGGCGCTCATCACCGGGGCGGGCTCGGGGATCGGGCGAGAGGTGGCGGTGCGGCTGGCGGGGGAGGGGTACCGGCTGGCGCTCGTGGGCCGGCGCGAGGGGCCGCTGCGGGAGACGGCCGCGATGGCGGGGGCGGGCGACGACGGGGCGCTCGTGCTCGCGGCGGACGTGGCGGACGCGGAGCGGGTCCGCGCGGCGGTGGACGCGGCGGTGGAGCGCTTCGGGCGGCTGGATGTGCTGGTGAACAACGCGGGGTATGCGCCGCTGCTGCCGATCGAGCGAACGACGCCCGGGGTGATCGAGGCGGCCTACCGGGTCAACGCGCTGGCCCCGGCGCACGCGATCGCGCGGGCGTGGCCGGTCTTCCTGCGTCAGGGGTCGGGGTGCATCGTCAACATCTCGACGATGGGGACGGACGACCCGTTCGAGGGGTTCTTCGCCTACGCGGCGTCGAAGGCCGCGGTGAACCTGATGGCGAAGTCGTGCGCGAAGGAGGGGAAGCGGCACGGGATCAGGGCCTTCGCCGTTGCGCCCGCGGCGGTGGAGACGGCGATGCTGCGGGGGCTCTTCCCGCCGGAGGTCATCCCGCCGGAGGCGTGCCTGAGCCCGGGGGATGTGGCGGCGGTGGTGGTGGACTGCATCCTGGGACGGCGGGATGAGGACAACGGGCGGACGATCTTCCTGGCGAGTCCGTAGGGGACGACGCCAGGGGAAGACGAAGGGGAAGAAGAAGACTCACCACAGAGGCTCAGAGGCGCAGAGGAATCACAGAGAAGACGCGGGCATTGAAACGCGAAGGTCGCGAAGAGGAGCAAAGCGAAGAGAACGCGGGGGGGAGCGGGGGAAGACAGGGAATGGAATGGATGACCGGGCGCACGCACCCGCCCCCGGCCCCATCCATCCCAAGCCCTCTCTTCAACCCTTCTTCTGCTCTTCTCTCTGTGCCCCCTCTGTGTCTCCGCGCCCCTGTGGTGCGTCGTCCTTCTTTCCAAGCCTTGCGTCGCGGCGATCAGCCCTGCCAGGTGCTTTTGACGTGGAGTTCGCGGAGTTGCTCCTCGGAGACGGGGCTGGGGGCGCGGGTCATGAGGTCGGCGCCGATCTGGGTCTTGGGGAAGGCGATGACGTCGCGGATGTTCTCGGTGCCGCAGAGATGCATGATGAGGCGGTCGAGGCCGAAGGCGATGCCGGCGTGCGGGGGCGCGCCGAACTTCAGGGCCTCCAGGAGGAAACTGAACTTCTCCTGCGCCTGCTCGGGGGTCATGCCCAGGAGCTTGAAGACCTTGCTCTGCACCGCGGGGTCGTGGATGCGCACCGAGCCGCCGGCGATCTCCGAGCCGTTGAGGACGATGTCGTAGCCGGCGCTGACGATCGAGGCGATGGTCTCCTCGTCGTCCACGTCGGCGGCGATGAAGGCGGCCTGCTGGTCGGCGCGCGGCGCCGTGAAGGGGTGGTGCATGGCCACCCACTTGCCGGTCTCCTTGTTGCGCTCGAACATCGGGAAGTCCACGACCCAGAGGAACTTCCACTGCTCGCCCCAGGCGGGGACCAGCCCCATGTCGCGGGCGACCTTCTGGCGCAGTTCGCCCATGGCCTTGGTCGCGACGGCGTAGGTGTCGGCGATGAACAGGACGGTGTCCCCGGGCTGGAGGCCGAGGTGGGCGACGGTCTCGGCCCGGATGGGCTCGAGGAACTTGGCGATGCCGGTCTCGAAGCCGCCCTGGGCGTTGACCTTGACGACGGCGACGCCGCCGGCGCCGAAGCCCTTGACGAACTCGGTGTAGCCGTCGGTGATCTTGCGGGTGAGCCTCTCCGCGCCGCCGGGGACGCGGAGGGCCTTGATGACGCCGCGCTTGCTGGAGAACCGGGGCCGGTCGGCGCCCTTCTCGAGCGTGGACCGGAAGAAGCCCAGCTCGGTCCGGCCGCCGAGTTCGCTGAAGTCCTGGATCTTCAGGTCGTAGCGGAGGTCCGGGCGGTCGATGCCGTAGTTCTCGATCGCCTCGCGGTAGGTCATGCGCTGCATCGGGGGGACGTCCACGCCGAGCATCTCCTTCCAGAGGCGGCGGACGAACCCCTCCATGATCTCCATGACGTCCTCGCGCTGGACGAAGCTCATCTCCAGGTCGATCTGGCTGAACTCGGCCTGGCGGTCGGCGCGCGGGTCCTCGTCGCGGAAGCAGCGGCAGATCTGCATGTAGCGGTCGCACCCGGCGATCATGAGGATCTGCTTGAAGAGCTGCGGGCTCTGCGGCAGGGCGTACCACGAGCCGGGGACGTGGCGCGAGGGCACGATGAACTCGCGGGCGCCCTCGGGGGTGCTCTTGTAGAGGATCGGCGTCTCGACCTCGAGGAAGCCGTGCTCGTCGAAGTAGCGGCGGGTGACCTGCAGCGCCCGGTGGCGGGTGCGGAGGATCTCCTGCATCCGCGGGCGGCGGAGGTCGAGGTAGCGGTACTTCAGGCGGGTCTCCTCGGCCGGGAGCTGGGACATGTCGTCCGGGAGGAAGGGGGGGTTCTCGGTCTTGTTGAGGACCGTCAACTCCTGCACGACCACCTCGACCTTGCCGGTGGGGAGTTTGGGGTTCTCCCCGCCGGTGCGGACGCGGACGACGCCGCGGGCGCTGAGGACGTCCTCGTTGCGGAGCTTGTCGGCCTGGTCGATGATCGGCTGCGGGGTCACGCCCTGCTCGAAGACGAGCTGGGTGAGCCCCGTGCGGTCGCGGAGGTCGATGAAGATCAGGCCGGAGCCATGGTCGCGGTAGGCGTTGACCCAGCCGTTGAGGCTCACGGTCTGGCCGACGTGCGAGTCGCGGAGTTCGCCGCAGGTGTGCGTGCGCTTGAACATTGAGCGGACTTCCCGGCAAAGCCCCCCAACCACACCCACCAATCCCCAACCCCCGTCGTTCGGCCGGGAGTATAGACGGCCGCGGGGTGAGAGCCGCCCGGGAGCGGCGCGGGGACCGGCTCTATCGTGACGCCTGGAGCGAGCGGGGGGAGGGATGCACCGCCAAAGGGGCTTGGAATGCCGACCTGCACCGCATCGGATGGGCTGACGTTGCACTCCACCATCAGTGGCGATCCCGGCGCAGCGCCCGTCGTGCTGCTCCACGGCTTCCCTCTTTCCGGCGAGATGTGGGCGGGGGTCGCGCAGGGGCTGCCGCCGGGTTCGGGGCGCCTCATCGTGCCGGACCTGCGCGGCTTCGGCCGGACCGCGGCGGCCTCGCGGGGGCAGGGCGGCGGGAGCGGGGAGCCGCCTTCGATGACGAGGTACGCGCGCGACGTGGCGGAACTGCTCGATGCGCTGGGGGAACGGCGGCCGGCGGTGATCGGCGGCCTGTCGATGGGCGGGTACATCGCCTTCGAGTTCTACCGGCTGTTCCCGGAGCGCGTGCGGGGGCTGGTGCTGGCGAACACGCGTGCCGCGGCGGATACGCCGCAGGCGGCGCGAGCGAGGGAGATCCAGGCGGTCTCGGTTCTGCGGGAAGGATCGGCGAGGTCGGTGGCGGACGCGCTGGCGGAGAGACTCTTTGCCGCGGAGACGCCGGTGGAGGTTCGGGAGCGGTGGCACGGGATCATGGCGGGGTCGTCGCCGGAGGGAGTGGCGTACGCGCTGCGGGCGATGGCGACGCGGCCGGACTCGACGCCGACGCTGGCGACGATCGACGTGCCGACGCTCATCATTGTGGGGGATCAGGATCAGGTCACCCCACCGGACGTCGCCCGCGCCATGCATGCGGAGATCCGCGGCTCACGTCTGGAGATCATCGCCGGAGCGGGGCACCTGACGCCAGTGGAGCAGCCTGCGCGGTTCACAGCGGTCATGCGGGCGTTCCTTGAGGAACTGTCGGCAACGTCCGAAAAGGCGTGATGCAATAGAGCATGGGGGGCGTCGTTTCCTTCTGGGGCGCGACGCCCGCGCCCGACCAACCAAGGAGCGACGCATGATCCGTAGGTATCTGGCATCACTGGCCGTCCTCGCCGCCGCGGCGGCGCCGGTGCTGGCGCAGCCCGGGATGGACCGGGGGGAGAGGGATCGCCCCGGCCACCGCGAAACGATGCCGCGTGAGAGAGGGCCTGAGATGGACCGCGGCGAACGCGGCCCGCGCGGGCCGAAGATCCGGGAGCGCATCCGCGAGCGGCACGAGGCGATTCGGGAGCGGGGCGACCGGCTCGACCGCGATGAGGGCCCGCAGGTCCGACGCGAGCGTCGGCACTTCCGCGGCGAGGGGATGCATGACCGGCGCGGCGAGCCGGGGAGACGCTTCGATCGCGACATGCGTCCGGACGCACGCGAGCGGACGCACCACCCCCGCCCGCATCGGCGGGGCCCGATGGCCCGCGGCGGCGACGAGGCGAAGGCGTGCCCCCACTGCGGCGGCCCGCTCGACCGTCCGGAGGCTCGCATGCACCGCGACCGGGACGTCCGACCGATGGGCCCTGCTCCTCGTAGCGAGTTCCGCGGGCCGGATCGGCCGCACGGCCGTCGGCACGTCCCCGGCCAGGGGCGCGATGGAATGGACCGGCCACGTCTGAAGGAAGGCGACCGGTTTGAGGGACGCTTCCGCCGGCCGATGGAGCCGATGCGGCCGATGCGGCGCGGCCCGGTGGGCGACGACCGGCCCCTCTGAGCCGCGGTACTGGTTCAGTGATCTGGTTCGGTGACGACCTCCTCGCGCACGGCCGCCCTCTCGCGGCCGTGCGTTTTCTTGGGCCAGACGGCCGGCTCAACCGGGGGCGTGCGTGGCGGTAGCATCGCGGAGATGCTTGAACGCGAAGCGATCATCACGGCCCTCGCGAACGCGCTGCGCGGGCTTCACGGGGTGCAGGCCGCGGCGGTCGGCGGATCGGAAGCCACGGGGAGGACCGACGCCTTCTCCGACGTCGATCTGATGGTCTACGCCGACGATGATGCGGTCGAAGAAGTCTTCGCCGCGGCGGAGCGGGCCCTGGGGGCGCTCTCGCCGATCGAACTCGTGTTCCGCATGCCGCAGACGCCCTGGCCCGGGCTGGAGCAGGCGTTCTACCGGCTGCGCGACGCGGGGCCGCACCTGCTGGTGGACCTGTCGGTCATCCGGATGAGCACGCCGACGAGCGGGCGGTTCCTGGAGCGGGAACGTCACGGGACGCCGCGGGTGCTCTTCGACGACGGGGGCGTGCTCGCGCCGGCGCCGATCGACCGCGAGTCCCACAACGCGAAGATCGCGGCGAGGCTGGCGGAACTCCGCATCCGCTTCCCGCTCTTCCAGACGCTGGTGACGCGGGCGATCGAGCGGGGGCAGGGGGTGGACGCGATGCACTTCTACATGGGCTTCACGCTGCGGCCCCTGATCGACCTGCTGCGGATCGCCCACTGCCCGGATCGGTTCGATTTCGGCCCGAGGTACCTGCGCTACGACCTGCCCGCGGAGGCGGCCGCGGCGGTCGAAGAACTGAGCTTCGTGCCCGATCTGGCGGCGCTGCGCGATCGTCAGCGCCGCGCCGAAGCGATCTTTGAACAGACGCTGCGGGACCTCGACCGGCGGGCGGCGGCGAGCGGGGGCTAGCGGCCCTTGTCCCTGCGGCCCCGTCGCCGCTTGAGCCCCTCCTGCGTGCTCGCGCCGCGCCCCTCACGCCCCTTCTGCCCTCCGGTCTCGGCGCGTCGCCCCTCACGAGCGCCCTCGTAGATGAACTTGTTCATGTAGCTCATCTCGCCGTCGGCGGTGCGGTCGACGTAGAGGAAGGTCAGGTTCTTCTCGTCGAACTTCGCGAAGAACTCATCCCAGCTCACGGGCTCGAGTGCCGGGTCGGGCTCGTCGTCGGGAAATCGATCCGAAGCAGGCCCGCCCTGCCCTCGCTGGCGGTGTTGCGAACGGAAGCGGGCCTGCCGCCGCGCTCCTCGACCCAGCGTCTGATCACGTCATGATCCCTGGTCGTCTTCGACTCGAGGCTGGCCATTGCGGACACCCCTTTCCCGGCCCCGGCGCGGCCTGCCGCCGCGGGGACGCCGTCTCAGAGCATTCTCACCCCGAGGTCTGAACGCCGACGAAGTCAGGGGGAAATCGGGCCTCACCGCGCGGGCGACGGGCCTAGAGGCCCGGCCCGCCCCCCGGTTCGAGCTGCTCCAGCAGCCGCTCGGTGTAGCGCCAGACATTGAGTTCCAGGCGGATCCGCCGCAGGATGTCGGCCTGGTCCGCCTCCGCCGCCGCGGCGTGCTCGGCGAAGAGGCGGGAGACGGTGGCGATGTGCCCGGCGCGGCGTTCGTTGGCCCAGTCCTCCCATCGCTCCATCCGGGAAGGATCCCCGGAGGCCCGGTCCTCCTCGATCTCCTCGCGGATCGCCATGATCTCGGGCAGGAACGCCGGGGGCAGGGACCGGTCCTCGCTGCGGGCGGGGCCGCCGAGACGGACCAACAGGGCTTCCGCGCGCCGTTCGGGATCTTCCAGAATCGCCCTGGCGTCGTTGAGGGCCGCCGCCTCCGGGCCGCCGGACGGGTCGGCCGCGGCGTGGTCGGGGTGCAGGGCGGCGGATCGCCGGAGATAGGCCCGCTGGAGGGCGGCGGGGTCCAGGTCGAAGGCGGGGGGGAGGCCGAGGATGTCGAAGGGGTCGGTGGTCATGTCGCGAAGGGACTGTACCCGGCGACGGCCACCGGCGCGTCGAGCCGCCGGGGCGCCCGCGGTCGCGGTTGACTCCCCGCCCCGGCGGACGGACGATGTTCCAGAGGCCCCCGAGGCCGCACCAGACTCCCCCCTACCCCCCCACTCCCGCCCCTCCTTCCGGGGCAGGCGACCGGAGGTCCGCACAGCGTGGCAAAGCACATCGGGATCGTCGCCGTCAGCCCCGAGGGCTCCGCCCTGTGCTACCGGCAGATCTTTCATATAGCGACCAAACTGGTCGGCCCCACCGGTCATCCGCGGGTCACGCTGCACAACGAGCCGTTCGAGGCGTACGTCGAGGCGGTGATGCGCGACGACTGGCACACCGTCGGGGACCTGCTGCGGCGGTCCGCCGAGGTGCTGGCCAAGGCGGGGGCGGAGTTCTGCATCGTCCCGGACAACCTCATGCAGCACGGCATCCACCTGGCCGAGGTGGGCTCGCCGATCCCATGGCTGAAGATGACCGACCTGGTCGCGGAGGCGATCAGCGCCGACCGGCGGCGGGTCGTCGGTCTGATCGGGACCCGGATGGTCATGCTGGGCTCGACCTACCAGACGATCCTCGGCATGCGGGGGGTCCAGGTGCTGGTGCCGCGGGAGGAGGAGGCCTCCCTGGTGGACGGGATCATCTTCCGCGAACTGGTCCACGGGGTCGTCCGGGCGGAGTCGCAGCGGCGGGTGCTGGAGGTGATCAACCACCTCTCGGAGTGCGGCTGCGAGGGCGTGATCCTGGGGTGCACGGAGGCCCCGCTGCTGGTGAGCGCCGAGAACTCCCCGATCCCGGTGTACGACTCGGTGGCCCTGCTGGCGACCGGGGCCGTCCGGTACGCGATGGGACAGAGCGAGATGCCGGCGAAGTGATCCGGTCGCGCCTCCCCGCCGGTTGAGCAGTCCGCCCGCGAGCCGCGGTGCGGCCGTTCCGCCTGTTTGGTGGTCATGTGGGTCTGGGGAACGGGCGTCGTGCCGGGCCTCTCCCAGATGTTGACCCATTCTGCCCGGAACCGGCACTGTCCACACCAGCGAATGAGATGGAGTTGCAGAGCCCGATGGGCTTGGGTTACACTAACTCGGCGGCCCACAGCCGCTTGGGTCTTTTTTGGATCAACCGCCGGCAACCGCACGCGCATTGCCCACACATGCGTCGTGGAGGGCCAGTGCCGGTGCATGGAGAGCGCCATGATCAATCGGAACAGCCGTCCGTGGCTCGATCGCGCTATGCGTCGAGCGAGGTCCGTTTCTGCGCGTGCGCTCGAAGAGCGTGCAGGGCGGGGGCCGGCGTTCATTGGCCAGCCGGCGCGCCGACGGAACGTGCCGCAGGCCGACACGGGCGGGCTTGAGCGGCTCGAGGCCCGCGTCCTGCTGGCGGGCGACCACTTCAGCTTCAATCCGGCGCTGTTCCCGGCCCATCCCGCCTCGGACTTCATGTTCGACGCTGAGGGCCGGGCCGCCCTCAACGGGATCATCCAGGCTCCCGGGGAGACCGGCCCGGGCGGCACGGTCCCGGCCACCGGCGACGACGACATGTTCCGCTTCATCGCGCCCCCCGGCGCGAACTTCGTCAGCGTGCTGGCGGACACGGTGAACGTCGTCGGCGGGAGCATGCTCAACTCCCGCGTCCGCATCTACAGCAGCACCGGGGACCTGATCGCCACGGGGACGAACAACGGCGTCCTCTCGACCACCCGCCCCGGCGTCGCCAACGACGGCTGGGTCGGCTTCATCGCCACCCCCGGCGAGACCTACTACGTGCGCGTGGACGGCGAACTGGGAACGACCGGCGGGTACATCATCCGCGTCAACGCCCAGACCACCACGCTCAACGTCACGACCACTCACACCAACGAGAGCACGGTCGGCGAGGCGTTCGCCCCCGAAGACCCGATGCCCGATCCCATCGATCCGCGCGCCCAGCACATCCTCTTCCCGCAGGATGAGCGGATCTACCGCGTCACCGCCCCCGACACGGCGCCCTTCGACAGCCTCGCCACCGCGTCGGTCCGCGGCGACCGCGCGAATCCCCCGCCCGGCGGCGTCCTCGACACCCATCTGGAGGTGTACGACTCTCAGGGGAACCTGATCGCCAGCGACATCGAGACCGGCTTCCTCAACGACGCCTTCGTCACCTGGCGCTCCCGGCCGGGGGAGACGTACTACATCCGCGTCCGCGGCGACGATCTTCGCGATCCGAACAACTTCCCCTCCGTCGGCACCTTCCAGCTCCGTGTGGACCTGAGCGCCTTCGAGATCCCGATCGACCCGGTGACCCGTCGCGGCCAGCTGACGCAGAACCTGACCAGCGACGAGGACACGATGGCGACGCTCGCCAACGTCGGGGACACCGGGCTGTTCCGGTTCACCGCGCAGGGGACCGGCCCGGCGATCATCACCGTCCTCGACACGGGGCCCGTCCCGCACGACGTCGCCGTCCGCGTCTTCAACTACGACGGCACGTTCCGCGCGTACAACAACAACTTCAACGGCGACGACGCGCAGGTCGAGATCCCCGTCATCGGCGGCGAGACGTACTTCATCGTCGTGGACGGCTTCCCGGACCTCCTCAGCGGGCCGTTCGACATCTGGATCGAGGCCCAGCACACCACCAACAACACCGACGACCACATCAACCGGCCGGTCGAGGGCACGACCGACGAGCGGCGCCGGCAGTTCGCCCTGGCGACCCCGCTGCGGTTCCAGGATCCTCGCCTGTTCTTCGAGAGCGACTTCCTCGGGGAGACCAACCCCATCCTGGACCGCACGTACGTCCAGGACGCCATCGCCACCGGGCGCATCAACCGCGAGGGCGACAGCGACCTGTTCCAGTTCACCGCGCCGGTGGACATGCTGAGCGACTACGCCGGGAACAACGACGACGCGGGCTCGGCGCTGTGGGCGGGCGGGCAGTTCAACACGACCGACCCCGACAGCCTGTGGCCGCGGGTCACCGGTGCGCTGGGGCTCTGGGACGCGGACGACTGGTGGTTCACCGGCCGCCAGGGGGAGGGCCCCGACGGCGTGCAGTACGGGTTCACGCCCAACACCCTCGCGCAGGCGGAGATCTACACGCTCCTGGAGTACGACCCCGACGGCAACGGCCCCGCGTCGCCGCGGCTGTACGTCGGCGGCGACTTCACGCTGGTCCTCCCGAACCCGCTCGATCCGGCCTCGCCGATCGAGTTCCGCAACCTCGTGTACTGGTCCTTCAACCCCCTCGCGGGGGCGTACGTGTGGAGCGGCGCCGGCGACCCGGACGGCGCGGTGCGCGCGATGGCCCGCTACTCCACGGGCCAAGGCGGCGGCGGGACGCAGCCATCGCTGGTGATCGGCGGCGATTTCACGACAATCGGCGGCGTGCCGGCCGACCGCCTGGCGATCTCCGACGGCGTCGCCTTCCAGCAGCTCGGCACGGGCCTGGGCCTGCCGAACGGGAGCGTCCGGGCGCTGGCGGTCTGGGATCCGCCGGACCCCGGCACCGGGCGGACGGAGAACCTCGACGAGAACCCGCCGCTGTTCGAGGTTCCGGACCCTGAGGATCCGCCGAACACGCTCTTCATCGGCGGCACCGCGGGCGGCGTCGCCTTCCTGCGGCACTGGGACGGCGAGTCCATCCAGGACTTCAGCACGTTCGGCGCCCAGCCCGTCACCGACGGCCCCTTCCCGGCCCCGGCGATCGTCGGCTCGTCGATCAACGCCATCATCGTGTACCAGGGGGTTGACCCCGATGGCAACGGCCCGGAGCAGCAGCCCGAGCCGACGCTGATCATCGCGGGCGAGTTCACGTCCATCGGCGGCGTCGTCAGCCCGAACATCATCAAGTTCGGCCGCGTCGCGGATCCCGAGGCGGGCGACGCCGACGCCGACCCGGACGCGCCGAACTACCGCCCCCGCCTGCTGTGGGAGGCGATGGACGGCGGCACCGACGGCCCCGTCAACGCCCTGGCGGTGTGGGACCAGCCGGACGTTCTCGGGGCGCAGACGCCGCTGGAGCCGATCCTGGTCGTCGGCGGGGCGTTCACTACCGCCGGCGGCGGGTTCGCCCTCAACCTCGCCACGTGGAACGGTCAGGAGTGGGACCAGCTCGGCGGCGGCGTGGACGGGCCCGTCTTCTCGCTCACGGTCTCGGTCACCGCTGGCGGCGAGGTGGACGTTCAGGAGCCGGGGATCCCGGTTCTGGGCGTGGACGACCCGCAGCAGGTGCTCTACATCGGCGGCGCGTTCACCACCGCCGACCCGCTGGAGCTCGAAGGGCCGGCGACGCCGGCGCAGAACATCGTGCAGCGCGGCTGGGAGCCCGTCATCGGCGGCTTCGCCCCGTTCTGGCGCCCGCTGAAGTCCGGGACCAACGGCACGGTCTTCGCGCTGCAGATGTTCGACGACCAGAACCCCCAGGTGGACAACTCGGGGCTCACCTGGGACCGCAACGACCGGCCGGGCACCCGCATGAACATCGTGCTGAGCCCGACGACCGAGTCATTCCTCAACGCCGGCCTGCGCGTCTACGACTCCAACTTCAACCTCGTCTACCCGACGAACGCCGACGGCCTCTACAACGTGAACCTGCCGGAGCCGGGCAGCACGACCCCGCTGCCGGCGAACAACCGCATCGTGCCGCCGCCGTTCGTGGACCCGGCGGGCATGATCGACCCGTCGATGGGCGGGCCCAACGTCGAGGCCGCGATCCAGGGGATCAAGCTCTGGGGCGGCGAGACGTACTACATCGAGGTCATCGGCCTCAGCGGCACCGGCCGGTACACGCTGTCGGTCACCATCGACGCCATGCCGCCGGACCTCGACGGTGACGGCCAGCCGGACTCCCCGGTGGCGGTCACGTGGGCGGAGGTCCCGAACCTCGACGACGAGAACGACCAGGATGCCTTCGGGCGTGCCGCGGCGCTGAGCCCCTCCCTGATCACGGGCGACGCCTTCAACTACATGCCGCTGCCGAACCAGGCGTACAACAGGCGCACCAACAAGCCGCAGCCGGCCGGCTTCCAGGTGCAGAACTTCAACGAGCTTGCCGCGATCGAGACCATCACGGACACGGACCTCTACACCTTCGTCGCCGAGAGCTCCGGCTGGGCCGAGGTGCGGCTCAACACGCTGATGCTGCGGCGCGATCCGTCCCTCGAGCCCAGCGACGAGGACGGCGACCAGTTCACCGAGTTCATCGTGGACACCGCCACGGGCGAGGTCGTCTCGGAGACGGATATCTTCCGCGTCTACAACAGCAACCTCGACGGCCGGATCGTCATCTACAACAACGACTTCGAGCCCGTGGCCGTCAGCGACTCGCACCCCGGCATCGCCGGCGAGTTCACCGTCCAGCGCGTCGGCACCGCCTTCCGGCTCTTCACGGAGCGCGACCCGAAGGTCGGCTTCCGCGTCACCGCCGGCGAGCGGTACTTCATCAAGGTCGAGAGCGCGCAGAAGGCGGCGTACGAAGAGGACCCCGACCTGGTGGACTGGCGCCACGCGATCGGCTCCTACGAGCTGATCCTCGACACGATGCCCTTCCTCAACCACGATGACGACCACGGCCCGACCGGCGGCGGCGCCTTCTACCCGACGCCGATCCCCATCGGCGGGCACGACCCCGTCATCGACGGCGAGCCCCTCAACGGGCGCGGCTCGGTCTTCGGCGAGATCCGCCACACCACCGCGAACCCGGCCGACATGGACAGTTTCGTCGTGATCCCCGCGGCCAGCGGCGTCGTCACGGCGACGCTGACCGCGACCGACCCCTCCGAGGGGCTCGTCGCGACCCTCGCGGTCTTGACGGAGCTGGGCCAGCCCGCCGCTCCCCAGGGCCAGACCACCCCCGGCGGCTCCACGACGGTCACGTGGGTGGCCACGCAGGGCGAGACCTTCTACATCTTCGTCGAGGGCGTCGCGGGCACCGAGGGCTCCTACCGGCTCGACATCGTCGGCCAGCCGTACGTGGACGACCACGCGGACTACTACCGCTGGGCCGGCGCGACCCGGCTGGAGCTCGACCGCTTCTTCGGCATCGCCACCGCCCCGGGTGTCATCGAGAGCCCCGGCGACACCGACCTGTTCTACTTCGACGCGGAGGCGTACGAGGTCGCGACCGTCAAGGTGGACTCGAACTCGGCGACGCTCAATCCGCACGTGCTCGTCTACGAGATCGGCGAGGACGGGGCGGGCAACCCGACGTTCCTGCTGATCAACCTCAGCGTCGGCGGCGGGCTCCCCGGCCAGGACACCTCCGTCACCTTCTCGACCACCCCCGGCCGCCGGTACTACTTCGTCGTCGCGGGCGTCGATCCCAACGTCGACATGGGCGCCTACACGCTGGAGGTCAACCTCATCCCGACCGATGACCACCCGGACATCGGCAGCCAGCACGCGACCGAGATCGCTATCAGCTACGACCAGAACCTCGGCGTGGGCACCGGCTCCACCACCGGCCGCCTGGAGCGCGAGCAGGACACCGACCTGTTCGTCTTCACCGCCCCGATCCGCGGCGACGTGGAGGTGACCGTCGAGACCACCGAGGGGAACTTCCCCATCGTCGTCACCCTCTTCGACAGCGCCGGCAACGTCCTGGACACGGTCACCGGCCCGGCCGGCGCCGCCGCCATCAGCCTCCTGGACGTCCTGCGGACCGGCCAGAACTACTTCATCGGCGTCGCCCCCGACGCCGGGATCGACCCGGCCGACTTCCCCGTCGCCTACTCCGTGGCCGTGAGCACCAGCCCCACGGACGACCACGCGGACGCCGGCGACTTCGCGAACGCCACGCAGATCGTGCTCTCCACGGTGACGCACCTGGGGAGCATGCCCGGCGCGATCGTCCCCTTCACCGACACCGACCTCTTCTACTTCGACACCATCGCCGCCGGCCCGGTGGTGGTCGAGATCACCACGATCGGCAGCAACCTCGACCCGCAGGCGCGCATCTTCGACGCCGACGGTGTCCAGATCGCCTTCTCCGCCGGCACGACCGACGCGGTCGTCATCTCCCTGACCGCGACCGCGGCCGGCCAGCGGTACTACGTCCTGGTCGAGCCCGACGCCAACGCCGCCAGCCTCGCGCGCACGGGCGAGTACGTCGTCCGCGTCTCCAACATCCCCAGCGGCGGCGGCCCCGGCCAGCAGCCGGACGACCACGCCAACCAGGGCGATTTCGAGGACGCCACTCGCATCGCCCTCGAGACCCGCACCGGTGACGGCAGCGCCAGCGGCGTGATCAACTTCCTGGGCGACACGGACCTGTTCGTCTTCACGACCATCGCCGCGGGCGACGTCCGCATCAACCTCAGCACGCCGCAGGGCAGCCCGCTCGACGGGGCGATCCGCGTCTTCAACGCGGCCCGCGAGCAGATCCGCTTCGACGCCGCGGGCATCCCCGGCGTGACCGCCGCGACCTCCTTCGCCGCCGGCGCCAACGAGACCTACTACGTGCTGGTCGAGCAGGTCGGCCCCAACCTGGGCGGCTACACCCTGGCGATCGACTCGGCCCCGCCGGTCTTCTACCTCTACTACCCCGAGGGCTACAGCGCGTCGACGATCGATGAGTTCGTCCCGATCGTCAACCCGAACAACTTCGACGTCACCTACACCGTCTACCTCCGCTACGAGGTCGGCGAGCGCGACCAGATCGTCGCCCAGGGCGTCATCCCCGCCAACAGCCGCGGCGGCATCACCATCAGCAACCCCACCGGCGGGGCCCCGAACCCGCTGGGCATCCGTCTCGACGAGCCCTACGCCATCGAGATCCAGTCCAGCGGCCAGCTCGGCGCCACGATGAGCCACTACGACTTCGGCGTGACCACCGGCGAGAGCTTCACCGAGCAGCTCAGCACCCTGTGGACCTTCGCCGAGGCCCACAAGGACGCCGCCGTCTACCGCGACTTCCTCGTCTACTACAACCCCAACAACGTGGACACCAACGTCACCGTCACGCTCATCTACGACGACGGCTCCGTCACCACCTTCACCCGCACGCTCGGCGCCCTCCGCCGCGGCGGCGTGAACTTCAACGAGGACGGCGCGGTGACCCGCTCCGGCGTCTTCTCCGTCAAGGTCGAGTCCGACGCGCCGATCGTCGCGGCCCTGACCTCCTACGACATCCAGAACGGCCGCGGCTTCGCCCTCCTGGGCGATCCCAACGGCGGCTCCGTCACCGGCGTGGTCCCCTCCATCTCCACCGGCAGCGGCGTCGAGTCCGCCGTCGCCATCTACAACCCCGGCTCCTCGTCGGTCGCGGTGACGATCCGCGCCACCTACCAGCGGGCCGACCTGCCCGACCTCGTCCGCACCATCACCGTCGCGCCCGGCGGCCGCTTCAGCGCCTCGATGGCCCAGCTCGGCCTGATCGACAGCCAGGTCGCCGGCCTCCGCTACGAGGCCACCGCGCCGGTGACCTTCAGCACCCACCAGTACCGCGTCGGCGACGGCGACGCGACCGCCGCGGCGACCCGCGCGGCCACGACCGCCCTCATCGGCGACGCCTTCGTCAACCCGGCCGTCGCGGGCATCACCTACATCGAGGAGCTGGCCCTCTACAACCCGGCCTCCATCGACGTCAACATCACCATCACCTTCCTCTTCAGCGACGGCACCGTCGGCCAGTACGTGGATCCGTCCACCGGCCAGAACTTCATCAACCTCCGTCCCGACTCCTTCGGCTTCATCCGCATCGACCAGCAGCCGGCGATCCTCAGCCGCCCGGACCTCGCCTTCTTCTCCATCCGCCTCGAGGCCCCCACTCCCTTCGTCTCCGCCTTCAACCACTACGACCTCTTCCTCAACGGCGGCTGGGGCACCCTCCCGGCCCCGGTCGGCCTGACCGTCCCGCTGTCGCGGATCTGACGCCGGGTCGAGGGCAACACCACAACGCCCACAGGGGCGTGGCCGCCGGCCACGCCCCTTTTCGTTTTTGGAGTTGTTTCAGAGCCCCACCGCCCATCCCCCTCTCTTCTCTCCCTCTCCCCGCTGCCCCTCTCCCCCCGGGTGAGGGCTGGGGTGAGGGCTCCGTGGCCTCCCTCCCCACCCTCCACGGCTTCCCGACTCCCCACTCTCCCTCGCCCCCCTCTCCTATGGAGGGTTCCTCTTCACCTCCACATCCCCACTACAACCCCAGCCGCTCCCGCTTCCGCTCCCACTCCGCCTGCTCCCGCTTGTTGTCGCTGCGGAGCGCCCCGCTCCCCCCGGCCCGCAGATCCCGGATCGCCTCGACCTCGAGCCGCGTCAGGTGGATCCCTTCGAGTTCGTAGTCCCGCCACGCCTCCACGGTCACCGGCACGATCGGCTCCAGGAGCGCGAGCATCGCCCGCGCGTAGTCCCGGATCTCGCTCTGCGCGTGGGCGTCGATCCGCAGCGACAGGAAGCGGAGGATGTTGTGCAGGTCGCACTTCCAGTACCACTGCGTGTACGCGCTCACCGGCAGCCCGATCCGGGCCAGCTCCCGCGACACGCCCGCCTCGGTCAGCTTCATGTACCGCTCGTAGAGCGCCTCGGCGTCCTCCAGGTACTTCAGGAACTCCTCCGCCGTCCGCGCCTCCTCCGGCGGCGCCCCCTCCCCGACGGCGAAGCGCTCCTCGCCCCCCTGGCGGTTGCTGGCGCTCTGCTTCCTCACCTCCTCCAGCGTCGGCCGGTAGAAGCGGTCCGGCACGATCGAGTACCGCGCCGAGTATTCGTTGACGTTCGCCGTCCGGTGCCGGATCCACTGCCGGGCGACGAAGATCGGCATCGCGATGTGGAACTTCAGCTCCACCATCTCGAAGGGCGTCGTGTGCCGATGCCGCATCAGGTACCGGATCAGCCCCCGGTCCTCGTGGACCTTCTTCGTCCCCTGCCCGTACGACACCCGGGCCGCCTGGACGATCGCCGCGTCCGCCGTCTGCCCCTGCGGCACCAGCCGCGGCATGACGTCCACCAGGGCGATGAACCCGTGCTCGTGCACCTTGATCTCCCGCCGCAGCGCCCCCCCCATCACGTCCACCAGGGGCGTCTCGGCGGGGACGTCGCGGATCTCGAACTCGGCTGCGGCCTCGGGCGTGGGGGGGACCCGGAGAGGGGTGGGGGCGGGGTTGGTCACGTGGCTGGTTCCGTTCACGGTCGTGGTCGTCGCGGTCATGGCGCGGATTGTGGCGGCATCGCCCCGCCCCCGCAACGCCCCCCAGCCGCCCAGACGATGCCGCCCCGCCTCAGACCGTAGCCACGCCCCCCGCACGTGTAACCGACAGCTTGTCCACGCCGCGACGGCGGCTCCTGCTCGCTCAGCGGCGTCTGGTCCGCCTCGCGCCAGGCGGGTGCAAGCGAGCCCCCCACGCGGCCACGGCGCCCGGGCTCTATCCGGTGCCGGCTTGAACCATTGCTGAGTGCCGCACGCCCCCCCCGCCGTCATCGCCCGGATTCGCCCCTCCGGGGATGCCGCATCCAGAAGAACGAGCGCAGCGCAACTACGAATCGCCCCCTACCCTCGCCGCTTGGCCACCAGCACCGTCCTTGCCGTCCCCGTCAGTTTCCCCCGCCGGAATGACACCTCCACCTCCTGCCCCGGCTGGTACTCGCTCAGCACCCGCACGAGTTCGGCCAGGTCGCGGACCGGCTTGCCGTCGATCGCCGTCACCACGTCCCGCAGCCTCAGACGCTCCGGCGCCGGCTCGCCGCGCTTGCGCTTCGGGATCGGGGGGAAGGTCGTGATCTGCAGCCCGTCCCCCGCCTCGCCCGCTCCCCCCGCGGCGGGCTCGACCTCGAACGGCAGCGCCGCCCCGCCGACGGGGATCTCCTCGGCCGCCTCCGGCAGCGCGGCCAGCCACGCGCGGTAGCGCTGCTCGACCTGCGCCAGCGGCCGGCCGTAGACCCGGCTGATCGCCGCGGCCCCGGTCGGGTCCTCGTCGTAGCCGCTGACGTACGCGGCGTACCATGGCGCGAGTTTCCCCTCCTCCGCAAGGAACAGGAAGACCGACCGCGCCTCGGCGTAGTGCGCCAGCGGGCTGCTGGTGACGAAGCGCCTCTGCTCGCGGTCGAATAGCTCGCTCCACGGCAGCAGCACCCCGCCGCGCAGCCGCCGCTTGGCGATGTTGGTGCGGACGTTCGGCAGCGGGCGCATGCGCCCGTCCGGCAGCGTCTCAACGTCCTCGACAAGGCTGCACAGCCCCTCCATGACCCAGATCGGGTGCAGCTGCCCGCGCCGGCGCATGTCGCGCCAGTGCAGCACGTGCCAGAACTCGTGCCGCAGCGTCCCGCCAAGGTCCTGCGCGATCAGCAACTTCTTGTCGTCGCTGTACGACCCCCCCACCTGCCGCCACCCGGGGCCGAAGCGCGGCGCCGCCCACCGTGCGTAGTCCTCCTTCGTCGGCAGGAAGACCAGCACCCACGGATCGGCCCGCTGCGAGCCGTCCGCATCGGTCTCCGCGATCACGGCCCTGCTTCCAAGCTCCGAGACGACCTCCTCCTCCCACCATCGCGCCAGCCTGGCGAGTTCCTCCTTCGCCGTCCCGAAGCTCACCGGCTCGAACGCCGAGACGTACCCGAGGCGCAGCGATTCGTCCCGCTCGGTCGTGTACTTTGGCCCGTACCGCTTCTTGAAGTGCTCCAGCCGCAGGTCGATCGCGGCGTCCATGATCAGGTCCCACCCCGCCACCGTCGCCTTGTACCGCGGGTGCTCCCGGATGGGATCGAGGTGCCGGTCGTTCTGGAGGTAGCGGAGGTCGGTGAACCCCGCCGCGATCGCCTGCGTCAGCGCTTCCACCGACTCGTCCAGCTTCCTCTGCGCGGCCAGGACGATCGCGAGGTTGTAGTGGTGGACGAAGTTGTCCCCGTCGATCCGGATCAGCCGCTTGAGCGTTTCTTCGGCCGCGGCGTGATCCCCCGCCTTGAACTCCTCGATCCACTTCTCGTCGAGGCGGCGCCGCTCCGCGGCCAGGGTGGTCTCGGCCCCCTGCGGGCGGGTCTCTCTGTCTTCCGGCTCGTCGATCTCGACCTGTGCGACCGCCACAGGGCCCGCGAGGCCGATCGTCCCGACCGCCAGCCACAGCAGCATCCCCCTCCGCCGCCCCACTGTTCTGCCGCGCCCACCCCGGCGATCGTCCCCGCCGCCGCATCCGTTCATCATGGGGAGCCTCGCGAAGCTCAGGGCAGGATCCTCGCCCGCCTCCCCTCCACTTTGACCCGCCCGGCCATCAGCAGTTCCAGCGCGGCCGGGTACGCCTCCAGCTCGAGTTCGAACACCCTCGCGGCGAGCGTCTCCGGCGTGTCGTCCTCCTTCACTTCGCACGCCCGCTGCACGAGGATCGGCCCCTCGTCGTAGCGGTCGTCGCAGAGGTGGACCGTGCACCCGCTGACCTTGCACCCGGCCGCGAGCACCGCCTCGTGAACCCGCCGACCGTACATCCCCGGCCCGCCGAAACTCGGGAGCAGCGCGGGATGGATGTTGACGATCCGGTCCCGGTACGCCGGCGGGATCTCCAGCATCCTCAGGTACCCCGCCAAGGCCACCAGCCCCACGTCCGCCTCGGCGAGCACCCGACCAAGCGTCTCCGCCGGGATTACTCCTGGCATGACCCGAACATCCAGCCCCCGCTCACGGGCCAGTTCCGCCCCGCGGCACTCCCGGGAGGCGATCACCAGAGCGATCGTCCCGGGCAGCCTCCCGGCGAGCATCCGGTCGTGGAGGTTGACCATGGTCCGGCCGGTGCCGGAGAGCATGACCGCCAGCCGCGTCAGCGGCGGCCCCGGCTGGAGAGGGACCTGCCCGGGGAGGGGCACGGAGGCTGGGTTCTGGTTCGTGGGAGAGGTCGGGGGCATTGCCCCCGACATTACGCCTTCAGCGCCTTCGCCGCCGCGGCCTCGTCAGGCACGCACGAGATCAGACGGTCAACGCCCGTCAGCTTGATCAGCGACATCAGCTGCGAGTTGAGCCCGAAGACGACGAGTTTCCCGCCCCCCTCGCGGCAGCGGCCGTGCAGCCGCACGATCACGCCCACGCCCACCGACGGCAGAAACGTCACCTGCGAGCAGTCGAGGGCGATGCGCCAGCGGTTCATCGGCCCCGCCTCCAGCACCTCCGCCTCGACGATCATCGCCTCCCGCTCAGAGAGCTTCTCCGTCAGCACGCGCACCGCGGCCCCCCACTGCATCGCCTCGATCCGCACGTGCGTCGAACCCACTGTCGGCATGGTGGAGTTCCTCCTCCATTACGGCTCCGGCTTCACGGTCGCGGGCGAGGTGAACGGGATCGGCGTCCCATCTGCATCCACGCTCACCATCGTCAGCGTGGCCTCGGTCACGGGAACGATCGTTCCGGACTCGTACCGTTCCGCCTCGACCTCGACCAGCACCGTGACGCTCGTCCGTCCCATCCGGACGGTCCTGGCGTAGAAACTGACGACATCGCCCAAATGGACGGGCTGCTTGAACACAACCTTGTCCATGGCGACGGTCACCCACCGGTGGGCCCCATGCCGTCGGGCCTGCACGAACCCGGCCTGGTCGATCGAACTGAGGATCACCCCGCCGAAGATCGTGCCGTAGTGGTTCGTGTCCTTGGGGAGCGTGACGTGCCGCAGAGCGAGCCGGCGTTCGCCGAACTCGGGGGGGATCGGCGTGGACGTGGATTGGGTGGAGTCGGCCATACGCCGCTAGCCTAGCGGCCGGCGACCATGAGGGCCTGTCCACGGCCTGCCGCGGGGACCGGCCCCCCAAAGAGAAAACGGCCCTGTATCCGGTGAGATACAAGGCCGCGAAGGAGAAGAAGAGGCCGCTTTGCCACCACCGGCGACCGGGGTTGCCGCGGGGCGGTGAGATTCTCGGACGAGTGGCCGCGTCGGGGCGGATCGGGGGCGGGAATGCCCTACTCTTGTACTCCATGCGCGGCCCGGGTGTTCAATCCAACTCGTGCCGTCGGGCCAAGTTAGGGGCTGCCAATGGCGGAATCCAGGCCGGACATCGGTGAACTGGCGAAACTGGACATCTCCGGGCTGCTCTCCCGGTACGCCCGAGGGGTCGAGAACTTCGACCGGCGTATCTTCGAACTCGGCGACGACCAGTTGGACATGGCATTCCTCCCGGATGCCGGGATCGGCCGGTGGCCCATTCGGGTTCTGCTTGGACACGTGGCCGATGCCGAACTGATGCAGACCACCCGGATCAGGCGTGCTCTCGCCGAGGACGCCCCCCTCTTCAGCCTCTGGGACGAGAACGCGTTCATCGACGCCGGCCTCTACCGTGGGCCGATCGAGGGAGCGCCGCGGTCATCCCTGACGTCACCTCCCCCGATCGGGGGGTTCGTTGCGGTGATCCACACGCTGAGAAAGTGGATGGGCGAGACGCTCGCCGCCCTCGAGCCGGAGGCGTGGTCCCGGCGCGCGCTTCACCCGATCCGGGGGGAGAGGACGGTGCGGACCATCGTGGAGTTCACGATCTGGCACCTTGAGCACCACGCGTGGTTCCTCAACGCCAAAGTCGAACGCCTTCTTGGGCCGCGACCGGCCGAGACCCCGCGTCCCCCCCACTGACCGGCCGCCGGGACTCATCCGCTACAGTTGCCCCACGTATGGACCCCCTCTTCGACCAGCGGCGCTACCTGATCCCCTTCCGGTCCACGCTGCTGCCGCAGATCTTCACGGACACCCTGGTCATCGGCGCGGGGGTCGCGGGCCTGCGGGCGGCGATTGCCGCGGCGGAGCACGCCCCGGAAAAGGGGACGGGCGGCGATGTCATCGTCCTGTCGAAGGAAGAGCCGTCGCTCTCCAGCACGGCCTGGGCGCAGGGGGGGATCGCGGGGGTCCTGGATGCGGCGGACTCCGTCGAGGCCCACGTGCAGGACACGCTCACCGCGGGCGCGGGGCTCTGCGATGAGCCGGTCGTCCGGCATGTCGTCCGGCAGGCGCCGGACCGCATCAACGAACTGCTCAGTTGGGGGATGCGGCTGGACCTCGATGCCTCGGGCAAACCCGAGTTGGGACGCGAGGGGGGGCATTCGGCCCGGCGCATCGTCCACGCGGGCGGCGACGCGACCGGGGCGGAACTCTCCCGCTGTCTCCTGGAGAAGGCCAGGTCGCTCCCCGGGATCCGGATCTTCACCAAGTGCTTTGCGCTGGACCTGATCACCCCCTCGAATGAGCCGGGATCGCCGGTGATGGGGGCGATCACGCATCATCCCCGCTACGGCCTGCAGATGATCTGGGCCAAGACGACGATCCTCGCCTGCGGCGGGGCCGGGATGGTCTACCGCGAGACGAGCAACCCGCGCACGAGCACGGCCGACGGCGTCGCCATGGCCTACCGCGCCGGCGCCACGCTCGCCGACATGGCCTTCATGCAGTTTCACCCCACCACGCTCTACCTCGCCGGCACGCAGCGCTGGCTCATCACCGAGGCGATCCGCGGCCAGGGGGCGTACCTGCTGGACCGATCCGGATACCGGTTCATGCCCGACGTTCATCCGCTGGCGGAACTCGCCCCCCGCGACATTGTCTCGCGCGCCATCGTCCGCCGTCTCGCCACGCACGGCGGCACGCACGTCTTCCTTGACGTCCGCCACATCCCCAACTTCAAGGTTCAGTTCCCCGGCATCTCCGAGTTGCTCGCCCGTTTCGACCTTGACCCGACGGCCGACCTGATCCCGGTCAACCCCGCCGCTCACTACACCATCGGCGGCGTGCTGACGGACCTGGAGGGGCGAACGGACGTGCCGGGCCTGCTCGCGGTGGGCGAGTCGGCCTGCTGCGGCCTGCATGGGGCGAACCGGCTCGCAAGCAACTCGCTGCTGGAGGGCCTGGTCCTCGGCGAAGCGGCGGGCAGGACTGCACGGGAAGCCGCTCTTACGGCGGGGCCGAGCAGCACGACGGCGCCGGGGCCGGCGCCGATCGCGGTCGTCTCGGACATCCGTCCATCTGACCAGGGGGAACTGGACCTGACGGACGTCCTCTCGTCGCTCCGCTCGGCGATGTGGCGGAACGCCGGGATCGAGCGGACCGGCCCGCGCTTGCGGGACATGGCGGACATGCTCGATTTCTGGGCCCGGTACACGCTCGACAAGATCTTCGACGAGCCGCTGGGGTGGCAGACGCAGAACCTGCTGCTGGCCGCGAGCCTGATCGCCCGCTCCGCGGCGTGGCGGGAGGAATCGCGCGGGTGTCACTTCCGAACCGACTTCCCGGATCCTCGCGACGAGTTCCGCGTACACGACCTCTGGCGGCGCGGGGCCCCGGGGCAATCCGGCGACGGGACGCCCACGACCCGCCCCGTGCAGACCTGCGAACCGGAGGTGGCGAGCCGATGACGAGAGGCGTCGGGCGCGGACATCTCGGAGCGGCCAGGGTGGCGGCGCTGCTTGCCGCGGCCGGAGCGACGCTCCTCACGGCCGGGTGCGAGCGCGAGTCGAAGGTCCTTCGCTACCGCCCCTTCTTCACCGGGCTGGATGGGGCCACGACCGCAACACCGGCGGTCGGCGCGGAGATGATGCGGCTCCCTGGGCCGGGTGAGGGCGAGGATGAGGACCGGATCGTCTTCGTGAACCCCGACGGCTCCGTGCGGCTCGTGTCGCGGTCGGTGCGCGACCTGATGACGCACATCGAGCGGACGCTCGCGGAGGATCAGGACAAACTTTTTATCGAGCAACTGCTGAGCCGGCGGACGATCGAGCACCTAGCGTCCCAAGGGCAGACCCCCGAGGACCTCGTCGCCGACCTGAAACTCCTGCGGCGGGATATCGCCAAAACCTTCGCCCGGATGCCCTTCGGCGAACGGTCGCCAACGACGGTCTTTGAGAAGACCGGTCCGCGGATGTACGTTCTCCGCCTGACGGGCCAGGCGGCGCGGGGCGTCCGGTTCACCAAGCTCTGGGTGGCCTTCGAGGGGGGGAACTTCAAGTTCGTCTGGCTCTCCTGAAGGACGGAGCGGTCCGGCCGGCGCCCGGTGGCCTTCCGGCGACTTGCCGCCGCGAGGCTTGGGACCCCTTCCCCTCGGTCGGGCCCCTCCGCGGGGCCGATCACCCGGCCCCGGGGTTCCACCGCAGGTCGGCCCCCGAGCCGGATGGACAACGCGTCCGTCCGCTCATAAAGTCCACCCCGCTGGCGGGCAGCAGCCCCCCCCGAGGCACGCGGCTCGCCGGCAAGACAAGTTGTGGTCCTCCTGGGCGTGTACCGAAGTGGCCAAACGGGTCAGACTGTAAATCTGATGGCTTATGCCTTCGCTGGTTCGAATCCAGCCGCGCCCACTTCCCTCCTTTCCTCCTGAAGTTCCCGATCGAGCCTTCCGGACGAGCGTCGCCGGTTAGGCGCCCTCTCGCAGCGCCCCACCGGACAGTGCGCCGCGCACGGTGGCGTTGTAGCCTTCGCCGGAGCGAGCCGCGTCGCGTTCGCCGTTCCGAGCGGAGGCGGCGCCGATAAGGGTCTGCGTGCGAGAACGATCCGCGGAGGCGGGGCCCGCCTGATCGGACGCATCGCGGCCACGGGGGGATCCCTCGCCGAGCAGCAGCCAGTCCAGCGAGACGCGGTAGTGCCGCGCCACGGCGACCACAAAGGCGACCGACGGCTGCCCGCCGCGCATGTAGCGGCGCACGGTCTCGGAGTTGCATCCTGTCGCACGCGAGATCTCGGCGAAGGTGCGGGTTCCGAGAAGTTCGTTCAGCCGTTCCACGATCGGACCGAAAACGCCCGCAGCCCCCGAAGACCGCGAGGTCTCCGGGGGCAGGCAAGTCGGATTGATTTCGGGATTCGCGCTCATGTTCTATCTCCCGTCTTGATGGCCGAGCGGCATGGCGGGCTTCAAGGAAGGAGATGGTGTGGGAGCCGGGGTAGGAACGCTCAGGTCCGCACGGGCCTGCTCGATCGTGCCGAGCGTCTTGTTGATGAGCGACTGATCGACCACGCCGGGGTTGTCAAGCAGGTGGGCCTGGAGGCTGTCGAGCGTCGAGAGCATCGCGAATCGCTCGGCCTCCGTCAGGTTGCCGGGGATACCCCGCGACCTGTAGCACGAGTTGAAGTCCTCGAGCCATGCAGCCGGCTGATTGCCATACGGTGGGTTGCACCGCATGTAGTTCGCCCACAGTTCAAGCCAGAACAAGAGGACGTCGGTCCAGCCCTCAGCCGCGGCAGCGTCTGTCCTCGCCGAGGGCAGAGTCCTGGCTTCAGCCGGGCGAGCCGCCCCAAACACCACCATGACGGCGGTGAGGATCAGGGCCACAACCGGGCCCAAACATCGGAAAAGGCGTTCATTTTGAGGTGAGAATCTGTTATACTTGGTATCGGTTCGGTCACACATGCGGTGGCTCCAACCTGAGAGTGCTCCTGCGATGCCACGCGGTTGGGCCGCGAACACTTGGCATCGCCGCTAGAGCAGTCGCACGCGTGCCCGGACTGTGAGGTCAGCGGTGAGTTTTTTTCACGACGCACCACGGCCGTGGGAGTCGCCCCGATGCACGCCAACCTCAGTCCGCCAGAACCCCCACCGACCTCCGCGGGCGCCGACGCCTCCGCCGCCGGCGCCCTCCCCCCCTCGATCGACGAGCTTGTCCTGCGCATGCGCCAGGGGGACCGGCACGCGGTGGGCGAGTTCGTGACGTTCTACGGACCGTTCGTGAGGCGGCGCGTCCGGGGCAAGCTGGGCCCGGCGATGCGTCGGCTCTTCGACTCCCAGGAGATCCTCTCGACCCTCAGCCGGCGACTGGACCGGTACGTCCGTTCGGGGCGCGTGGAGGCGGCGACCGAGCCGCAACTGTGGGCGCTGGTCTTCAAGATGGTGGACGCCGCCCTCATCGACAAGGTCCGGATCATCCGGCGATTGCGTTATGTCGAGGGGGAGGACACCGACTTCGCTCGGACCTTCCTCAGCCGCCTCGATGAAGCGGGACGGAACCACGCCGAAGGGATCGAACTCACTGTTGACGCCGCGCTGGCCTCGCTCCCCAGCGCGACCGATCGCCAGATCCTCTCCCTCTGGCTCATGGGCCACTCGCACCGCGTGATCGCCGAGTACGTCGGCCTCTCGCATGATGCGACGCGGAAGCGCTGGCAGTCGATCCGCGAGCGGCTCCGCAGCCAGCTCGAGGAGGAACGCCGCTGATGGTCGCCGTCGCCGAGGAGCTCGCCGCCTCACTGGCGAGGATGTACGAGGAGAAGGGCGACGCCGACCTCGCCGAGTTCATCGACAACTGCCGCAGGATGATCGGGCCGGAGGAGCTCGCCGAACTGATCGACGCCGACGGCAGGCTCCGGCTCGACCGCGGCCTCCCCGTGACGCTCTCGCGGTACCTCGACGCGATCCCGGACCTGGCGTCGATGCCCGTCGCCCTCGACGCGGCGATCGAGTTCACCCTCCGCTCCATCGGCGGCGACAGGACGCCCCCGGTCGCGGCGGTCGCCTCGCTGATCGCCGAGTACCCGATGTTCGAGCGGGCGATCCGCGCCGCCTCGCTCCTGAGCGAGGCGCTGTGGTCCACCGAGCAGGTCCGCGCCGACGCCCGGCCCGGAAGGGGCCTGACGGTCCCCTCCGACTTCGGCCCAGCCCTCCCCTCAGGCCAGCGCCGCTACGAGCTGCGCGAGGCGCTGGGCTCCGGGGCGCAGGGGGGCGTCTACCTCGCGGTGGACCGGCACCTCTCGGACCGCTCCAAGCCGGCGTGGGTGGCGATCAAGGTGCTCCGCCAGCACGTGGGCGACGCGATCGGACGCGACCGGCTGATCGAGGAGGCGACCCGCGCCCGGCGCATCGACCACCCCAACATCGTGCGTGTCCTCGACCGCGGCGTCTCCGACGATGGCGACGACTACATCGTCTACGAGTACGTCGACGGCTCGACGCTCCGCGAGTGGCGGCAGGCCCGCGGCGAGGCGCTCGGGCAGCGCGTCGCCGCCGAACTGGTCGCCAAGATCGCCCGGGGGGTCCAGGCCGCTCACTCCGTCGGCGTCGTCCACTGCGACATCAAGCCGGACAACATCATGATCACGCGGGCCGGCGAGCCGAAGGTGACCGACTTCGGCCTCGCGGTGCGCATCGACATCGAGGCGGACGTCTTCATGAGCCGGCCGTCCGACGGCCCCATGGGCAACCTCGGGTTCATCGCACCTGAGCAATACCGGCTCGCCGAGGGCGCGATCGCTCCTCCCGCGGACGTCTACGCCTGCGGGGGCATCCTCTATTACCTGCTGACGGGGCTGCTGCCCAACGGCCAATCCGTGGAGGAGGTCGAGCGGAACCTCGATGCGACCGACGGTCGCTCCGAGCCTCCCAGCCTGCGCGAGGCGCGTCCCGACATCGACCCCGATCTGGAGGCGATCTGCCGGCGTGCGCTGGCGCCGCGCTGCGCCGATCGGTACGGCTCCGCCGAGGCGCTGGCGAACGACCTCGAGGCGTGGCTGCGGCGGGAGCCGATCCGGTGGACGCGTCCATCGGTGAGCCGTCGGGTCCTGCTCTTCTGCCGGCGCGAGCCCCTCGCGGTGGCGATGCTGCTCGCGCTGATGGCCATCGTCGGCGTCGGCAGCGGGCTGGGCGTGGCGCTGTCGCGGGAGGCCGAGCGCCGCGTCATGCAAGAGAAGATCGAAGCCGCGGCCGAGATTCAGCGGCAAACAGAGGAGTACTACGAGCGCCAGACCAGCATACTGGATTCGTTGGCGACCTCGGTACGCAAAGGGTCCAACCCCAGCGGCCTGGGCGCGGACTGGCTCGCGATCATGTTGATCTTCGAGACCGTCCTCGGCCCGGAACTGACCGAGCGATCCGAGCAGTGGGCCGCGCTGCGCCAGGAACGGATCGATCGGCTCCGCTCCGTCATCAACGAGGAAATCTCCGCCGGCAGGGGGAAGGGGCTCGAGGCGCTCCTGTGGGAGTCCATGCTCGGGTATCACCTGCTCCGCGACGAGCGGTTCGACGAGGCGATCGAAGTGCTGACGCGGAACCGCGCCGCGTTCGCCGCCAGGCTCGACCCGGACGACTTGTACCTCACCATGATCGATCAGATGCTCGCGTGCGGCCGGATCATGCGGTCCGCGGCGATGCCGAGGGAGCAGCGGAAGGACCCGGCCGTGCTGGCGGAGGTTCGACGGGCGACGGAGTTCCTCGAGCGCACGGAGTCCATCTTCCAGGGCCGACGCAGCGGTGATGCGCTCCACAGGCTCGTCGTCGAATGCCTGGTGAGCGCCTACGGCCAGGGCATGCTCGACATCCCCGACCGGGCTTCCGCCGCGAGGAAACGCTTCATCCAGATGATGAGCCAGAGCGAACAGTGAGCGGGCGTCCCCTTCTTTCCGGTCAACGGCCCGCCGAACCGCCGCGGATGCGCACCGCCACGGCGGCGATGGTCGCCCCAATGGCGTTGAAGACCAGGTCCAGCGCGTTGTTCTCGTAATCGCCGACGTTCGTCTCCGGCATCAGCCGTGTGGCGGCGAACTCGACGATCTCGTTGGCCGCGCCGAGGCCCATCCCCGCCAGCGCGCACAGCACGGCGACGCCGACGGTCGGGCGGGGGTCGCCGATCGCGGCGAGCCTCGCCCGGATCGCCTCCCAGCAGACCCACGTCGCCACGGCGAACCCGTAGGCGTGCACGAGCTGGTCGTACTTCAGCCGGCCGGGAACCAGCCACAGGTTGTAGAGCACGCCGGGCTCGCCGACCGGCACGAGCCCGCCGGCCATGTGCGCCCCGCCCCATACGCTCAGGCACCACAGCGCCCCGGCGGAGAGCCGCACGCGGGCATGCAGCGCGCCGACGGCCGCGATGAGCACGAGCATGACGGCGATGTAGAAGCGGAACTCGGCGTTGCCGGTCCTGACGGCGAAATAGGCCGCGGCGGAAAGGTAGAGCGCGGTGAAGAGCACCGCCGCCACCGCCCCCCGCCCCAGCAGGGGCCGGCGCCCCCCTCCCGCGCCCTGATCGCGTCCGCTCATGGCTGAAGCCTCCGTGCCGCCGCGAAGATCTGGCGTGCCATCAACCGCCGAGCCGGGACCTCGCCGCGATCCACGGCACGGGCCTCCCCGGCCTGCCACAGGACGACTGTCGGCCGATGAAGCGCCGGAGCTTGAACGGCGGGGCGGGGGCTCAGCCGAGCCAGCTCTCGTCGAACCTCATTCCCTCGGCGATCGTCGCGGCCTCGCCGGACTCGATCATCCCGGCGACCGGGTACGCGCAGTAGTCGAGCGAGAAACTCCCCGCCGGACGGTGGTTGCCGCTGTGGCCCAGCCCCCCGAAGGGGAGTTTGCTGGAGGCGCCCGCGGTGCCGTTGTTGATGTTGATGCAGCCGGCGCGGGCCTCGTGGAAGAACCGCTCGGCCGCGGCGTGGTCCTTCGTGAAGATCGACGCCGCGAGACCGTAGCGTGTGGCGTTGGCCTGGGCGATGGCGTCGTCGAGGGAGCCGGTGACGGAGATGCGCAGCAGCGGGCCGAAGACCTCCACATCGCAGCCGGGGTCGCGCGGGGGGGCCGGGGGGAATGGATGCGGGAGGGGCGTGCCGCCGGACGGCTTGGCCGCGGGGGCCTCGGGCTGGGCCTCGTCGAGCGTGAAGCGGTCCACGCGGACGACGCTGGGGGTGAGGTACCAGCCGGGCTGGTCGAGCGGCGTGCTCTGCACGAGCACCTCCGCCCCGGCGCGGGCGAGTTCGGCCTGCCAGCCGAGGACCGCCTGACGGGCCTCGTCGCGGATGATCGGGCCCATGAAGACCGGGTGGGACGCGCGCGGATCGCCGACGATCATCTGGCTTGCGATCCTGCAGATCGCGGGGATGAGCCGGTCGGCGACGGACTCGTGGACGACGGCGCGGCGGGTGCAGGTGCACCGCTGGCCGGTGGTGTTGAACGCGCAGCGGGCGATCTCGATCGCCGCCTGGCGCAGGTCGGCGTCGGGCATCACGACCGCGACGTTGTTTCCGCCCATCTCGAGCGCGATGATCCGACCCGGGCGGTCGAGGTTGGCCTCGAGGATGCGCCGCCCCACGGGCCAGGAGCCCGTAAAGAGGATGCCGTCGATGTCGGGGTGACCCACCAGCGACGAGGCGACGTCGGCGGCACCCTGGACGACGTTCACGATCCCCACCCCGCCGAAACCCTCGGCATCGAGGGCCTCCTGGAAGAGTTCGCCCAGGAGCTGCCCGACAGCGGGGGCCTTGTCACTGGGCTTGAGGACGATGGTGTTGCCCATCAGCAGGGCGGGAACGATGTGGCCGTTGGGGAGGTGGGCAGGGAAGTTGAACGGGCCGACGACGGCCATCACGCCGTGCGGCCGGAAGACGGTCTTGCCCAGACGCGTCGGGGAGATGTCGAACTGGTAGCCGGCGACGCGGCGCAGGCCGCCGATCTCGCTCTCGTCGAGGGTGATATCGACCTTGGAGGCGAGGATCGAGGCCTCGGCGCGAGCCTCCCACATGACCTTGCCGGTCTCGTCGCAGATCAGCCCGGCGATGTCATCGGCCCGGGCCTTCACGGCCTGCTGGTAGCGTCGGAGGACGGCGACGCGCCGCTCGAACGGGGTGCGTGCCCACACGGGGAAGGCCTCGCGCGCCGCCCGCACGGCGGCATCGACGTGGCCGAGGACCGGCGCGGCCTCGTAGACCGTCCGATCCGGATGGGCCGGGTTGTGCGACACGAGCCGCGAGCCGGGGATCGGGACCCACCGGCCGCCGATCAGGTCGGCGGGGGCACGCCGGAGGGCGGGGTGCGTCGCTGCGCTGGTCACCGCTCGGACTCCTCGCCGCCGGGGTCGCCGGCGGCCTGGCTCGCGGCGGCCCGCGCACGCCCGGCCCCGCGCTTCGAGACGCCCGAGCGCTTCGCCCCGGGCTTGCGGCGTTCGCTCAGGGGCGTGACGCCGACCTCCATGCCCGGCTCAACGGCCAGAGCCTTCATCGCGGCCCTGGGGAGCCGCACGCGGCCGGAGCGGTCCTCGGCGTAGTTGGTCTGCACCGCGTAGAACTCGCCGTCCTCGTGCAGGATGCCGACCATGCCGAAGGTCGTGCAATCGGTATTGGTGCAGGGCTCGCCGAGCTTGGCGCGGCGGGTGTCGCGCACGATGGTCAGATCGTCGGTGCGGGCCTCCAGGTTGGGGCCGGCGTCGAAGGGGTCGATCAGGTCGCGGTACTCGAAGCCGAGTTTCTCGAGCATGCGCCGGGCGGGGAGCGTCTCGGGCCCGACCTGCCCGACGACGCTGCGGGCCTCCGGCGGGAGGAGGGTCAGGTAGATCTCCTCCCGCGGCAGGAGGTTGATCATGAACTCCTTCGAGTGCTGGCAGAAGCGATCCGCCTCCTCGTAGGTGAGATTGATGAAGCGCCGGCCGAGGTACTCCCAGAAGACCGAGTGCCCGTCGGCGCTGACGGGCCCCATCATCTCCGCGACGATGCGGTCGGAGAAGAGGTGGCGGTGCAGGGCGATGAACTGGAAGCGGATCAGGCTGATGAAGCGGCCGAGTTTCTCCGGGTGGCCGCGGAGGTTGGGCTGGAGGATCAGGCCGCCGATCTCGGTGGGGCCGGTCTCGTCGAGGTGGAGCCTGGCGGTGATATGCGTCCCGCCCTGCTTGAGGGTCTCGCTGAAGAACTCCCGTCTGGTGAGCTGAAGGGAGAGGTTCGGGTGCCCCGGCCCGCCCATCCGGGAGATGATCTGGCTGGTGCCCAGAACGCCGCCGGTCTCAAGGTCCTCGAGGACGAACATGAACAGGTCGGACTGGTGGATGAGGGCGGCCAGGCCGTGGGGGCTGCCGGACGGCGGAGGGGCCGAGCCGTTCCGCTCCGCGGCATCGCCGCCGGCGGGGGCGGTCCCCGCGGCGAGTTCCGCCGCCCGCAGGAAGCACTGGCGCGAGCGGGCGATCTTCTCGCCGATGATGTCCTTGTCGGCGGGGAGGTTGATGAAGTGGACCATCTTGGCCAGCTTCAAGAGGGTCGGGGTGTCGTCGGCCTTCGCCCTTCGGATGAGGTACACGGGGGGCTCCGGGGAGTTTCCTTGGCTTGGGATCGGCGATTATAGGGTTCGGGAAAAGGGCTGAGTAACAAAGGTCGGCAGGGCCAAGTTCGGGAAGAAAGTTCAGTGAACAAAAGACAGCCCCGCGCTGCGGGGCAGCGCGGGGCTGGAAGAGGCGTGGGGATTGCCGAGAAGCGGGGTTAGTGGGCGAAGTGAGCGAAGGCGCGGTTGGCCTCGGCCATGCGGTGGGTCTGGTCGCGGGTGGCCATCGCCTTGCCCTCGCCGCGGGCCGCGGCGTAAAGCTCGTCGGCGAGACGGGCGCTCATGGGGCGGCCCTTCTCGCTGCGGGCGGCGGCGATGATCCACCGGAAGGCGAGGGACTGCTGGCGGCGGTTGTTCACCGGGATGGGAACCTGGTAGTTGGCGCCGCCGACGCGCTTGGAGCGGACCTCGACGTAGGGCTTGACGTTCTCGACCGCGCGGTGGAAGAGCTCCAGGGCGCTCTTGGGCGCCTCGGGGCTGGTCTCCTTCTTGAGGCGGGCGTCGATCATGTCCATCGCCTCGTAGACCACGCGCTGCGCGACGGACTTCTTGCCGTCGTACATGACACAGTTGATGAACTTGGCGAGAACCTTGTCGTTGAAGCGCGGATCGGGGCGCAGCTGCTCGTCGGACTTGGTGATGCGGCCTGCCATGCAGGAGTCTCCTGGCTCATCTGCCGCCGGGGGCGGCGGCTCTGTTCACCGGGGATTGGCCCCGGTTACTTGCCCTCAAGAAAAGGCCAGATGGCGCCGGGCCAAATGGCCAAAGTCTGACACGTTGGTTGCGGCGCCTCGGACGGCATCCGGCCCTCTGGCCATGTGCCCCTTGGCGTGCCGGCTTACTTGCCCCTCTTGGCGCCGTACTTCGACCGGCTCTGCTTGCGCTTCTCGACGCCGAGGGAGTCGAGCGCGCCGCGGACGATGTGGTAGCGGACGCCGGGAAGGTCGCGGACACGGCCGCCGCGAACCAGCACGATCGAGTGCTCCTGGAGGTTGTGCCCTTCGCCGGGGATGTAGGCCGTGACCTCCTTGCCGTTGCTCAGCCGCACACGGGCGATCTTCCGGAGAGCCGAGTTGGGCTTCTTCGGGGTGGTGGTGCGGACGACAAGGCAGACGCCGCGCTTCTGCGGGCAGGCGTCAAGGTCGCGGACCTTGGACTTCGTGGCCGGAGTGCGGCGGGGCTTGCGGATCAGCTGGTTGATCGTCGGCATGGATATACGGTTCCAGTTCGGCTCTGCGGAATAGGGGTAAAAGTCTAGCGGGCTGACCCGGCCAGACAAGCAACGGATGCGGGTGGACGGTTGGAAGGAGGTGGGTTGGCGGGGTATCACCGCCACCCGGAGCCGATCTGGGAGGGTTCTGAGCGGGTCGCGGCCGGCCACAGCGCCCGAGCACGGCATTGGCGACGCACGGGGGTCATTGCCGGATCAGCTTCTTGATCGCGTGCGAGCCGCTCCAGAGCAGTTCGTTGGACTCGATGTTGATCAACTGAAGGTTGACGTTGTACTCCTTGACGATGGCCCGGTTGTCCGCCGATCGCTGGACGGAGTCGTTGATCGAGCCCATGAGCATCAGGTCGGCGCCGAGTTCGGCCCGCATCTGCTTGCGGGTCTCGGGGGTGTTCCACTCCTGCCCCTGGAGCCGCTCGTCGCGGAGCGCCTGGCGCTGGTCGGCCCTGGCGACGAAGCGGATGCGCTGGGAGTTGAGCAGTTCGCGCTGCCACTCGGTGACGAAGACCTCGTCGATGTAGTCCTGGGTGCGGTTGTGGATGGGGCCGATGATCACGACCGGGCGCTGCCCGCCGTGCTCGCGCATCCAGTTGTCCACCCACTGGCGGTACAGGGCGTCGTCCACCAGCGCCCGGTAGACCTCGCGGGCGTCGTCGCCGGTCCAGCGGTAGTCCACGTCGATGACCACATTGGGATCGACACGGGTGATCTCGCGCTGGCGGGCGCCGCCGCAGCCGGAGAGGACGGCCGCGGCGGTGACGGCGGCGGCGAGGAGGGCGATGGGTCGGGTCGCGTGCGTGCTCATGTGGTGCTATCTCCAGAAGTACTCGACGATGGTCGTCAGGTCCGCGCCGCCGGCTGATTCGGACCGGGGGATCGTGATGTCGCTCCACTGCGTGGCATACAGCACACCGCCGGCGGCGGAGAGGTATTCCACGCGGAGGCGGTAGCCGCCGGGCGGGAGGTTGATCAGGCCGACGTGCGCCTGGCCGGGGAGGAAGACCCACGACCGCAGGTCGGCCCGCTCGGTCAGGGCGACGAAGGCGAGGCCGGCGAGGACGGAGCCGAGAACGGCGAGGTCGTCCTCGCTGCTGTGGCGGCCGTCGCGGGTGTTGCGGCGCACCGCCTGGGTTGCCGCGAAGGACGCTCCGGCCTTGAGCGACGAACGAAGCAGGGCGCGGGTGTAGATCAGCGGGAGTTGGCGGCGGTGGTTCTCCGTGGCGACCGCGGCCATGTCCTCGATGAGCGCCAGCGGGATCACCTGCGGGCCGGCGCCCGGTGCGGCGGGCTGGACGATCAGTCGCGAGGCCGCGACCTCGCTGCCGCCGCCGTACAGGACGGGGAGTTCGAAGTAGACGGGCCAGTCGTAGATCGGGATCGGGCCGATGCGCTCGGCCCGCTTCGTCGGCCCTCGCCCCGAGAGCGCGACGATGAGGACGTCCCCCGGCTGAGGGGCGCGCTCGCCGAGCCCCTGGAAGTCGGCGGGGTTCACGGGCCCGACCAGGCCGCGCTGCAGGCGCAGGGAATCCAGGAGCCGTCGGGCGGCGACCTGCTGGTTCGACGCCTCGCCGGCGTGCATGAAGGCGACGGCCGTGAGGAACGTCCCCAGCGGCGACTCGATGAACTCCCCGGCGCGGTTGGTCGAGATGAGCCCGCCGCCCGCGGCCGAAGAGGCCCCCGCGACCTGCTGAAGCCCCGCGCCCCCCTCCTGGTAGAGGGCCTCCTCGTACTGGAGGTAGCGTGCGCGGAGCATGTCGGCCTTGGAGGCCAGCCGCCGCGCCTCGACCGTCGCGCCGCCGGAGATGCGGCCCTCGCGGAGCTGTGCCAGCAGTTTCAGCACGTTGACGTACATGCTCTCGTACGGCTCGCCGAGGTAGGGCCGGGCGGTGTCGTTCAGGAGCCACTGCGCGGCCTGCTCGGAGGGGGAGAGTTCGAAGTGGGATTCCATCAGCGCCTCGGCCCGCTCAAGGTTCGCGATGGCCGCCTCGTTGTCGCCGGTGGCCAGGGCGATCGCGCCGCGGTCGAGGAAATACAGGAGCCGCTCGTTGCGGCCGTAGAGTTTCCTCGCCTCCTCTGAATCGAGCACGGCCGCGGCCTGTTCGAAGCGGCCGTGGGCGTAGAGGTCGCGGAGGGCTGCGCGGTGGTCGTTGAACGCCGAACAACCCGGCAGGAGGATCAGGCAGACCAGCAGCAACAGGCCCCCGGCCCCGGTCAGGGCGGGCGAGCGTTTCAATCGGAACTGGGCGTCGTGGGGTCGCATCGTTGGGCCGGATGAGCCCGGCTCGAGGGGGCAGGGGCGCCCCGGCTGGTCATCCCCCCTGGAAAGGGCCGGGGGAAGTACAGTATTCCCTAACTTGGGTTCCATCGCCCCGGCCCATGGGACGGGCCATGGCCGGTCCTACGGTGGGATATGGACCAGCCAATCACACCCCCCCCACCGCTGCCGCCGACCCCGCCCATGTCGCCGACCCCGGAACTCTCCCCCGAGGGCGGGATCACGATCGCCGCGTTCCAGCGGCTGATCCGCGACCGGTACTACGCGACCGACAGCGCACGGGGTACGCCGGGGACCTTCCTGTTGTTCATGGAAGAAGTCGGCGAACTGGCGACGGCGTTTCACGAGAACCGCGCCGGAAAGACCCCAACCCCCGAGCAGAGGGCCAACCTGGAGGAGGAGTTCGCCGACGTGCTGGCGTGGCTGGCGACGCTGGCGAACATCAACGGGGTGGACTTGGAGGCGGCGGTGCGGAAGTACACGACGCCGGGTGTGGTCGAGGGGGTCAAGGACTAGGTCGGGGGCGAGAGCGCCGCTCGCGGCCGACGCGCCCCCCACTGCCCGCGATAAGACCGTGTTGAACTTCGCCGTTCGACGCGGTGGGATCGGCGCGTCATCCTAGAGTGTCGCCCGTGCGGATCGATCGACCGGACCTCGCCAAAAGGATGCGCCAATGAACCCGTCACGCCGGCATTTCCTGTTCGTCGCCGGAGCATTCGCGGCAGGCTTCGGGGGGCTGCGGCGGCTGATGGCTGCGGAGGGCTCCCTCGGCTCGACATGGCTCGACGATGCGGAGCAAAGCAGAGCGGGGTACGGCCCGCTGCTTGACGGGGAGCACTTCGACCTGCCGCGGGGCTTCCGGGCGACGGTGATCTCCCGCACCGGCGAGAAGATGGACGACGGGTTCCTCCTCCCCGGCCTGCCGGACGGGATGGCCGCGTTCCCCGGGCCGGAGGGCCGAGCGCTGGTGGTGCGCAACCACGAGCTTCAGCCGGACCACGCCCGCATCGGCCCCTTCGGGCGCGACAACGCGCTGCTCGAGCGGCTCCCCGCCGACCGGATCTACGACCGCGGCCACGGCATCAGCCCGGCTCAGGGCGGGACGACAACGTTCGTCTTCAACACGCGGACGCAGAAGATCGAGCGGCAGTTCCTGAGCCTCGCGGGGACGCTGCGGAACTGCGCCGGCGGGCCGACGCCGTGGGGATCCTGGCTCTCGTGCGAGGAGGACGTCTCCAAGGCCGCGCAGCCGGGCTCCCCTCCCGGCGGGCTGGAGCGTCACCACGGGTACGTCTTCGAAGTGCCGGCGACGTACGAACCGGCCCTGGCGGCGCCCATCCCGATCACGGGCATGGGCCGGTTCTACCACGAGGCCGTCGCGGTGGACCCGCGGACGGGGGTCGTCTACCTCACCGAGGACCGCCCGGACGGGCTGCTCTACCGCTACATCCCGGACACGCCGGGCAGGCTGCATGAAGGAGGGAAGCTCCAGGCGCTGATGGTCGTGGGGGAGGCGAGCCTCGACACGCGGAACTGGGGCGGCGGCAGGACCATCCGCGTCGGCGAGCCGCTGACGGTGGGGTGGATCACCCTTGAGGACATCGACTCGCCGCAGGACGACCTGCGGCACCGGGGATTCGAGCAGGGCGCGGCTCGCTTCGCCCGGGCCGAGGGGATGTGGCATGGGAACGACTCCGTCTACTTCTGCTGCACCAACGGCGGGCGAGCCAAGCGAGGGCAGGTGTGGCGGCTGACGCCGGGCGGCGGCGGAGACGGCGACGCCGCGGACCGACTGGAGCTGTTCGCGGAGCCCAACGACTCGTCGATCATGAACATGTGCGACAACGTGACGGTCGCGCCGTGGGGGGACCTGATCATCTGCGAGGACGGGACGTCGGTGAACCGGATCCTGGGCGTCACGCCGCGTGGCGAGGTGTACACGCTGGCGCGGATGAAATCGGGCAACAGTGAACTCGCCGGTGCGACCTTCACTCCCGACGGCACCACGCTGCTGGTCAACATGCAGCAGGCGGGCCTGACGCTGGCGATCACTGGGCCGTGGAAGAGGGCATAGGACGGGGTCAGGGGCGGCTACTTCACGACGGTGACGCTCACCGGGCCGTCCTTGCGGAGCACCAGGACGCCCACATCGCCGTCGTGGTCGTGGAAGAGCAGGTCCACGGCGTAGTCGCCGACGCGCAGACCGCGGAGGCGCAGGCGCTGCACCGCCGCGGGCAGCAGCGGCCTGCGGACGAGCAGCCGCCCGTGGACGCCGTCGATCTCCATGCCCAGGCACGCGCCGAGCATCATGAACACCGCCCCCGAGGCCCAGGCCTGCGGGCTGCACGCGACCGGGTAGGGGACGGGCCCCTTCCCGGCCCGGCGCTGGAAGCCGCAGAACAGTTCCGGGAGGCGGTGCAGGTCGAGGTACAGCGAGGCGTCGAAGGCCGCGTCGAGGATCCGCCTCGCGGCCCGGCGCAGACCGTAGCGCGCCAGGCCCGCGGCGATGATCGCGTTGTCGTGCGGCCAGACCGAGCCGTTGTGGTACGACATCGGGTCGTACCTCGCCTCGTCGGCGCCCAGCGTGCGGACGCCCCAGCCGGTGAACATCGCCGGGCTCATCAGCACGTGGGCGATCCGCCGCGCGTGGTCCGGAAGGGCGATCCCTGAGAAGAGGCAGTGGCCCGTGTTGGACGAGCGGACGGCGCACGGGCGGCGGTGACCGTCGAGCGCCAATGCGTACACGCCCAGGTGCGGGAGCCAGAAGGCGTCCACGAACCGGGCGCGCAGCCTCCGCGCGGCCTCCTCCTGTCGCTCGGCCATCTCGGGCATGTCCATGGCGCGGGCCAGCGCGGCCGCGGCCCGCCGGGCCTGGTACACGTACCCCTGCACCTCGCACAGCGCGATCGGCCCGGGCGCGAGCGAGCCGTCGGCGTGCGAGATCGAGTCGTGCGAGTCCTTCCACCCCTGGTTGACCAGGCCCGACCCTGCCTTGGCCTTGTAGTCCACGAAGCCGTCGCGGTCCGGGTCGCCGTGCCGGTCGATCCACTCCAGGGCGCGGGTGATGTTTCCCCAGAGCGAGGAGATCAGCGAGAGGTCCCCGGTGACGCGGTAGTACTCGCCGGCGAGGACGACGAACAGGGGCGTGGCGTCCACCGTGCCGTAGTAGCGGCTGAAGGGGACCTCGCCCGTGCGGGCCATCTCGCCCACGCGGCGTTCGTGGAGGATCTTGCCGGGCTCGGCGTCCCGGGCGGGGTCCTTCCGGTCCGCCTGCATGGCCGCGAGGTACCCCAGCACGCCCCGGGCCACGCTGGGATCGAACCAGAGCATCTCCAGCGCGGTGATGATCCCGTCACGCCCGAAGGGCGCGCTGTACCACGGCACGCCGGCGTAGGGGTACGGCCCGTGCGGGGTGTGGCTGAGCAGCATCCGCACGTCCGCCAGTGATCGGCCCGTCCAGTCGGCCAGGTGCTCGTTCGAACTCTCGATCACGCACTGGTCGTGGTGGAAGGAGCGGACGGCCGCCTTGAGCGTCGTGCTGGCCGCGGCGAACCCCTCCGGGGGGACCGGCGTGCCGACCTCGCAGGCGACCGAGAGGTGGATCGCCTGCCGCTGGCGGGGCTCCAGGGGGAGCACGAAGTGGGCCTCGCGCCGCGTCAGCTCCTCGGGCGTCGGGGTGAAACGGAGCACGGTGCGGCGGATGACCCCGTCGAGCCCCTCGTACGCCAGGGCGACCGCGGCGTGCGTCACCTCGGGCTCCAGCTCCCGCCCCCGTTCGACGCGCCGCGTGCCGCGGACCTCGAAGACGTCCGCGAAGTCGGCGGCGAAGCCGATCGTCAGGTGGGCGACCACGTCGCGGACGCCGTAGTTGGCGACGGTGAGCCGCTCGTGCATGACGTTCCGCCAGAGGAAACGGTGGCGCGAGACGTGCAGCGTGCCGCGGGCCATCGCGATGTTCCCCTGCTCGTCCGCGATGTCCGGGTTGGTGTAGTCGGCGAAGAGGCGGGAGTTGTCGCGCGTCACGGCCGAGTCCAGCAGCAGGGGCCTCCGCCCCTCGATGCGCAGGGCGAGGCGGGAGAGGAAGCGGGTGTCGTCGCGGTAGAGCCCCTGCGCGCTGTGGACGACGGATTCGATGTCGGCGATGGTCCCGAAGACGGCGAAGGCGTCCCCCTCCTTGAGGACGAGCGTTCTCCGATCGGTCAGGGCCGAATCGACGTGGATGTAGAACCGGTCCTCGATGGTGACGATGTCGGGCATCTGGCCGCTACCTCGCGGGGCGGGGCCTCACGCCACGCCGCGGAAGCGCCGGTGCGGCGGACGCCCCTGGTCCACCGCGACCTGGTGGTAGACGCGCAGGTAGTCCCTGGCCATGCGGGCGGAGGTGAACCTGGCGTCGAACTCCTCGCGGCATGCGGCGCGCGAGATCCGGTGCAGGTGCGACACGGCGCGGACCGCCTCGTCGCAGGTGTCCACGATGAAGCCCGTCTTGCCGTGGACCATCACCTCCGGGACCGATCCGCGCCGCATGGCGATCACCGGCGTCCCGCACGCCATCGCCTCGATCATGACGATCCCGAAGGGCTCCGGCCAGTCGATCGGGAAGAGCAGGCCGACGGCGTCGCCGAAGAAGGCGTTCTTCTCGGCGTCGGTGATCTCGCCGATGAACTCCACCCCCGGCTCGCGCAGCAGCGGGCGGACGACCTCGTCGAAGTAGCGGGCGTCGGCCGGATCGACCTTCGCGGCCATCCGGATCGGCATCCCCGCGCGGCGCGCGATCTGGATCGCCAGGTCCGGCCGCTTCTCGGCCGACATGCGGCCGGCGAAGGCGAGATACCCGCCCCGGCCGGTCCCCGGCGAGTACATCCCCCGGGGCAGGCCGTGGTAAACGGTGGCCTTCCAGTTGGCGTCGGGCACGGGGATGCGCTGGGCGTCGGAGATCGACACCAGCGGCATCTCGGCGTACTCGCGCAGCAGCGGGGCGATGTCCGGCAGGTCGAGCCGGCCGTGCATCGTCGCCACCGTCGGCACGGGGCTCCGCCGGCAGAGCGGCAGGTGGAGGTAGTCGGTGTGCAGATGGATGATGTCGAACTCGTCCGCCCGGCTGAAGACCTGCTCGAGCAGCAGAAGGTGCGGGATGATCGGGTCGGTCCACTCCCGGCCCAGGCGCAGCGCCCGTCGGCATGGGGCGACCAACCTCGCCGAGGTCACGGAGTCTCCGCTGGCGAAGAGCGTCACCTCGTGACCCGCCCTGACCAACTCCTCCGTCAGATAGGCGACGATCCGCTCCGTGCCCCCGTACAGCCGCGGCGGCACACTCTCATGGAGCGGTGCGACTTGGGCGATTTTCACGTGCGTTCCCTCGCTCGGATCGGCTCCTGACAGCCACGCCGCCTGGCGCGACAAGCGGTAGGCCGGGCGACCCTCCCGGCCGCCGCACGAGCGTAGGTGACATGGCTGGCATCACCGTTGAAACTGCCTCATGGTGACAGCCGTCCGGCCGGGCGGCCCGTCCGCCTGGGACGGCGGCTGACTGGCCCGGCGCCCGCCGGGTTCCCGTCAGGACCGGCCGGAGGGATGTACATTATTCACGATTCACACGTTCATGGGTAGCGGCGAACCGGGACGTCAGGGACCGACCTCGGCCACCAGCAGCCGCTCTCCGCCCCTCTCCTCCCCCACTCGTTCGAGCGTGACCGTGAACGCGGCGGCGGCCTCGACCTTCGCCGCGGGCCGGATCGGCACGACCGTCTCTCCCGGCCCCGACACGTCGAACGCCCCGCCGTCCATCGGGCTCTCCCGCGACAGGTCGATGATCCATACCCGGTAGCGTGCCTCGCGAGGATCGTTCACCGGCAGCGACGCGACACGGATGTACCCCTCCTGCTTCCCCCCGTGCCAGACGACGTCCCCCGGCTGCGCCGAACCGTCGGCGTGACTGGTCCACGCCGCCCGAACGACGCCTTCACCGTGCTCGGTGAGCAGGCGTTCCCGGAGCAGTTCGGCCTGCGGGGCAGGCGGCGTCGGGCCGGGCTCGCCGGTACGGCCCATCAACCATCCCCCCGCGGCGACCGCCAGCAGCGTCGCCGCCGCGGCCCAGCCGGTGTAGCCCATCCACGCCGATCGCTCCCGGGGCGGCGGCGTGGCGCCCTGGCGTCCCGGCGTCCCCAGGTATGGCCGCTGCGGCTGCGGCTCGGGCGAGGCGGGCCGCAGCCCTGCCTCTCGCCCGGGCGTGTGCGGCTGCTGGGCCTCGCGCAGGCGCTGCATGGCCGCGGCGACGATCTTCTCGCGCAGAGCCGCCGGCATCGGCTCGACGGCGATCGAGAGCGGGTTGGTCTGGTCTCCCCCCGACTCGCCCGCGGCCATCGCGAGGTACCCCGCCGCGGCCGCGAGGTCCATCGACTCGCGGCGGAACTCCGGCGCTGCCGCGAGCAGTTGGTCCAGTTCCCTCGCTTCCGGCTCGGAAAGCCCCTGGACGGCGCGGTCGGCGAGCAGTTCGAGGATGCGGTCGCGGATATGACTGTCGCCGTCGCTCATGTGGGCACCCCTACGGGGCCGTCGGGCCTGGCGGCGCCGAGGATCTCGCGCAGCCGCATGAGGCCGCGCCGCACGTGCGTCTTCACGGTCCCCAGCGGGAGACCCGTCGCCTCGGCGATGCGTTCGTGGCTCAGCCCCTGGTAGATGGAGAGACGCAGGACTCGCTGCTGGTCCTCGCGCAGTTCACGAAGGGCGGCCGCGGCTCTGGCCGCCTCCTCCCCCACTTCGACGAGGTCCTTCCCCTGTGCGGCCCCCTCTGCGGCGACCGCCGCGCCGTCGGCCGTGATGCGAGAGCCGGCGACCTCCTGGCGGCGGCTCGCCCTCCGGCGACGGTCGATGAGCCGCCGACGCGCGATCATGGCGACGAACGTCGGCTCGGAGGCCACCGACTCGTCGAACCGCCCGGCGCTCTTCCAGACGTCGATGAAGATCTCCTGGACGGCGTCCTCCGCCTCGGCCTGGTCATAGGAGAAGCGCCGTGCCAACGACCAGACCAGCCCCCCGTAACGGTCCAGGGCGTCCTGCACGGCCCCCGGATCGCCCGCTGCCACGCGCTGGAGGATGGACTCGGCCACGGAGGTGAGATGCTCCTTGCAGGTGCGGAATCGTATGGCGGCGAGGCCGGACCGACCAACAACCGAATCCAATGGAAGAGACGTCATGCCGGCTTCCAATCCGCCACAACCTGTGCGAGGCGATCGGTCTGCACTCTGCACAGGGAGTCGATACACTGGCCTTCGAGCCAGGCGCGGCCCGGATTCGCAGAGCACCGAAGGCCCTGTGAGATGAGCGTCGATCAACCTGCTCCACCCGCCATAGCCCCGGACGGCGCCACCCCGGCATCGCCGCGCCGCAAGCGACTGGCGCCGCGGCTGGTCCGGATCGGCGTGGCCTCGTACCTCACCTGGTGCGGCGTGCTCTTCTTCGCCCAGGAGAGGATGCTCTTCCCCCGGTGGGCGGCGGGCCCGGCGGCCGAGTCGGCGCCCGCCGGGGCGGAGCGGCTCTGGATCACGGCCGCGGGCGGGCACCAGGTCGAGGCCCTCTTCTTCCCCGCGCCCGCCGCGGCCGCCGGCGGACGCACGCCTGCGGTGATCTTCACCCACGGCAACGGCGAACTGGCGCACCACTGCACCGACATCGCGCGGATGTACAACGCGATGGGCTTGAGCGTGCTCATCCCTGAGTACCGCGGCTACGGCAACGCCGGCGGCTCGCCGTCCGAAGAGGCCATCGTCGCCGACCTCGTCGCCTTCTACGACCTGCTCGCCGCCCGGCCGGAGATCGACCCCGCGGCGATCGTTCTCCACGGCCGCTCGCTTGGCGGCGGCGCGGCCGCGCAACTCGCGGCGAGACGGCGGCCGGCGGCGCTGGTGCTCCAATCGACGTTCACGAGCATCGCGTCGTTCTCATGGGGCTACGGCGTGCCGCCGACGCTCGTGCGGCACCCGTTCCGGACCGACCGTGTCCTGCCGACGCTTCATGACGTGCCGATCCTCATCATGCACGGCCGCGCCGACTCCATCGTCCCCGTCGAGCACGGGCGCCGGCTTCACGCCCTCGCGCCGCACGCGGAGTACTACGAGACCGACGACGGGCACAACTCCTTCCGAGACGCCGCGGCGTACCGCGCCGCCGTGAGGGGATTCCTCGAACGCTCAGGCCTGCTTCCGGCGGAGCGGCCCGGCGGGCCACCCGGCGGGGAATGAGAAAGGGGCCGGCGCTGGCGCCGGCCCCTGGGTGGGTTCTGCTGCGGTCGCCGCCGCGGCGGGGATCACTTCGCGCTGATGATGAGCGGGATGAGCTGGTCGTTGGGGAGGTTCAGCGCCCCCATGAGCGCGGCGGCCGCCGTCGCCTCCTCGCCCTCGCCCGTGCGGGCGAGCTCGACCGCGCGGTTGACCTGGCGCGGCTCGAGGAGGTTGCCGAAGCGCTTGGCGGAGGCGGCGACGTGCGCCAGCATCGCGACCCGGTCCGCGCCCTGGTCCTGCAGGGCGGCGTCCATCAGGGCGACCTGCGCCCGCTTGGAGTTGATGTAGCTCAGCACCTCGCCGATCCGCAGGCGGAGTTCGCCGGTGTGGTTGGAGATCGCCGTGATGAGCGGGAGCGCCGCGTCCGCCGCGTTGAGGACCGTGTTGCCGCTGACGGCCAGGTCGCGCAGGACGGTGAGCGCCGCGTCCTTGTACGCCGCGGCCTCCTCCTCGGTGATCGGCCCGCCGACGGCCGTTTCCAGAAGCTGGTTGACCGACTCGACGAGCTGGTCGGCGCTGATGCCCACACGGGCGACGCGGACCGTCGCGTCCCGCTCGAAGCGGGCGGAGAGCTCGGCCCAGCCGTCGAGGCTCGCGAGGGAGAGCACCGGCGTGGCGGCGAGCCGGCTGGTGCCGCGGGCCGCCTCGATCAACTGGCCGGTCCTGTTGGCGCTGCTGAGGTCGGTGACGATCAGGTCGATGCCGGGGGCCTCGGCGATCGCCGCCTCGACGTCCGCGAGCGTGCGGCCCGGGGGCAGGACGGTGTAGCCGGCGCCGCGGAGCGTGTCGGCCAGGGCCGTCTGCCGCTCGGTGTCGTCCGCGAGGACGACGGCGAAGCGGGCCGAGGCGTCGCGGACCGCGCTGGCGAGGATCGGCACGACCCGGTCCGAACCGTCGAAGGGCAGACGCGGCGAGGCAGCGCCGATGGCGACCGCGGCCTCGTACTGCACGCGTCGGTTCGGGTAGCGCAGGGCCTCGAGCAGGGCGTTGCCCTCGCCGCTGTTGAACATCGCAGCGGGGCCGGCGGTCCGCTCGATGGCGGCGATGGCGCGGCGGACGAGCGGCGTGTCACGCGTCGCCAGGCCGCGGGCCAGCACGCGCTCGCAGGGGCCGGCGCCGGCCGCGACGGCGTAGTACGTCGCGTCCCGGCGCGTGGACGGGTAGGCCGGGTTCTCGTACCCCTCGGGCGTGTCGATCTCGCGGGAGAAGTTCGCCGCGAGCCACAGCGGCAGGGCGGGGGAGTCCGTCGGCTCGAGCATCAGCGCCCGCTCGGCGCAGCGCATCGCCATCGCCTCGTGGAAGACGGGCGTGGCGATCGCCTGCGCGACCAGGCCGATGCCGGGGTCGTACGACCACAGGAGCTGGTACGGCTCGCCCGGGAAGCTCGTCAGGCTCGGGGGCTCGCTGTAGTAGTTCTCGCCCAGCGCCAGGTACAGCCCGGAGACCGAGACGTCCTGCGCGAAGTGGCCCGTGAGCTTGGCGATCGCCAGTTCGATGTTCTTCCGCAGCGGCTCCGACGGGGAACTCGCCCACAGGTCGTAGAGGTACGGAACGGAGGTCTGGTAGTCGATGTCGCCCAGCAGGCTGACGACCAGTTCCTGCGCGGAGGGATCGAGCGAGGGGAGGGCGGTGCACAGCGGGACCACCGCGTGGCGGCCGAGGTCCACCAGGACGCGCCGCACCTCCATCGCCAGCTGGGGATCGTTGCGCTGGATCAGCGCCTCGAGCAGCTGCGGCGCGGCGTACTCCCCCGCGGCCCGGAGGCGCTGCACGGCGAAGTTCTTCTGCCGACCGCTGCCGGTGAGCAGGCCGATGTTGCGGGAGATCTCGCCGGGGTCGCGGGCCTGGTCGAGCTTGCCCTGCTCGTAGTGCGAGAGGATCCGGGCCGCGATGTCCTCCAGCGCGGGCTGGCGCTGAGCGCGGAGGATGGTCTCTTCGAACCGCTGGGCCTCGGGGGAGTCCTCGACCAGAGCGGCGAACTCCGCCGGGGACAGGCCGCGGTCGAGCAACTGCTGCCCGGTCGCCGCGGCGAGCTCGTGCTGGTTGATCCGGACGTAGTGGGAGAAGTCCCGCAGGAGCTGCGTGTCCGTCAGCGGCTGCTGGGACTGCGCGAGCGAGGAAGACGCGGCGGCGCCGGCGACGATCGCGAGAACGGCGGCGGCGTGGCGGAGGCGGTGACGGGGACGGGTGGGCAGCACGTGCAACTCCTGGATCTTGGCCGATGGATCAGGGCCGGGGCTCGGGTGCCGGGCGGCCGCGTCCGCCGCGCCGGGCTGGTGCAGGTCAATTCAAAACAGGCGAACCCCTACGGGGTGCGCCGGCTCACCCCCCATACGTCCGCTGGAACCAAACGGATTCCAAGAGACTCCTGCATGGGGGCGACAGGGTGAGCAATGTACGGGGAAGCGCCGAAAAGTGTCAATTCAGGGCCCCTTGTGAGGATCCGGGTGGGATGCGTTGGGGTTATCCCCCGGCTGCCTCCTGGGGCCGTCAGGGAGGGCCGGCGGCGGCGTCCGGGGGGGGCTCGATCGGGGAGGACAGGGGCGGCGGTGGGGCTTGCGCGGAACAGGGGGGATGGTGCATCAAGCGGGGTTGTGATCTGGCCGATGCAGGGAGGCGGCCGCGGAACGCCGTACGGCCGAAACCGCACGATCGCCGGGGTCTTCGTAGACAGCGAGGATTGAGATGATGCCCTTCGACAAGGACGTGCTGACAACCGGGGAGGTTGCCAAGATCTGCAACGTCGCACCCCGGACGGTCTCCAAATGGTTCGACTCCGGGGCGCTCAAGGGGTACCGGATCCCCGGATCGAAGGACCGCCGCATCCCGGTGGCCCAACTGGTCCGGTTCATGAAGGAACACGGCATCCCCTTCGACGGGGTGACCGGGGGCAAGACCCGGGTGCTGATCGTGGACGGGGACCGCGAGGTCGTCGAGACGCTCGAGAAGGTGCTGGTCCAGCAGACCAACTACGAGGTCCGCACGGCCCGCACCGGCTTCGAGGCGGGCATGGAGTGCGAGCGGTTCAAGCCGCACGTCATGCTCCTGGACCTGCACCTGGGGGAAGGGGACGCCAAGGAGGTCACCAAGCTCGTCCGCAACGACGACGACCTGCAGATGACCCGCATCATCGCGATGAGCGGCAAGCTCACCGACGGGCAGCTGCAGGGTCTGCGGGCCAGCGGCTTCGACGGCTACCTCCGCAAGCCCTTCCAGGTGCGGCAGGTCGTCGAGGCGATCGAGAGCGCGACGTCGGTCGTCCACTGAGTGAGACCGGACCCAACCGGCAATCTGTGACGAGCCCGCTGCACGGACGCAGCGGGCTTGTTCTATTGCAGGCCGGCGACGCCTGTGCGACGAGGCGGGAAGGTGCGGAAGGGAAAAGACAGGAACGCGGAGGTCGCAGAGAGCGCAGAGGAACGCGGAGAGGACGAGGAGAGGGGGTTCAGGAGGGAGCGGAACGGGCCGCATGTGGGTAGACAGGGGCGAGCGGATCAGGCGGGCGCGGGGACCTCGCTTCGCCGCGGCCCCTGCGGACTCTGCGTTCGGCTTCGCCGAGCGTGCGGCCTGTGACCGTACCCGGCGGCCGGGCTCAACGCCCCGCGATGACCGCCTCGGTCCCCTGGAGCGGGCGGTCCTCCAAGGCCAGCGGGAGCGTCGGCCGCGTCGTGACCTGCTCCCCCTCCGGCGGATAGAACCGCGACCCCGGCAGGGGCACCCGGCGGTTCCGCGTCGCCCGCGGCAGCAGCGGCATGATCGCCAGCATGAGCACCACCAGCGCGACGTTCATCGCCAGCAGCGGCAGCAGCCAGTCCAGCCTCAGGTAGACCATCACCGCGGTGGCGACCATCAGCGTCAGGGACATCGGGATCACCGCCTGCCAGGCGACCTGCATCACCTGGTCGAACCGCATCCGCGGCAGCGTCCAGCGGATCACCATCATGAAGCAGACCAGCAGCATCGCCTTGGTGAAGAACACCAGGGTCTTGAGCAGCACCGCCCCCAGGCCGACGGCGTCCGGCGACAGCCACGGGATCAGAGGGAGGTGGTACCCGCCCAGGAACAGCAGGGCGAAGAACGCGCTGCTGGTGATCATGTGCGAGTACTCCGCCAGGAAGAACAGCGCGAACCGCATCGACGAGTACTCGGTGTGGTACCCGCCGACGAGCTCCTGCTCCGCCTCGGCGTTGTCGAACGGGGCCCGGTTCGCCTCCGCCAGGATCGCCAGGAAGAAGATCACCGCCGCCACGGGCTGCGAGAGCAGCAGCCATCCCCCCTCCACCTGGTGCCGGATGATGTCCTGCGGGATCAGCGACCCGACCACCAGCAGCACCGACAGCAGGCTGAGCCCGAGCGGGATCTCGTAGGAGATCATCTGGGCGCTGGAGCGCAGGCCGCCGAGGAAGGAGTACTTGTTGTTCGACGCCCACCCGCCCAGCACGACCCCGTAGATCCCCAGCGACGCCACCGCCAGCAGGTAGATGATCCCGACGTTCACCGGGGCCCCCGCCACGACGACCGGCCCCCCCTGGAGCGTCCAGCCGACGATCGGCAGCGTGATGTCGGGGGCGTTCCAGACGCCCCCCCACGGGATGATGGCGAAGCCCAGCAGCGCCGGGATGACCACCGCCGCGGGGGCGAGCGTGAACAGGACCTTGTCCGCGCCCCGCGGGGCGTAGTCCTCCTTGAGCAGGAACTTGATCCCGTCCGCCAGCGGCTGGCCCAGCCCGAGCATCCCCTTCAGGAACGCGAGCTGCGGGAGGCCGAAGTCGAAGCCCACCCGGTTCGGGCCGATCCGGTCCTGGATGTACGCGGAGATCTTCCGCTCCAGGTAGATGCAGTAGGCGACGGTGACGAGGATCACGTGGACCATCACCACGATCACCAGGGCGCTGACGAGGAACTGGACGGTCAGAAAAGCTGGGGGTTGCATGCGGCCCGTACTGTAGTGAGCACGGGCCGGAGCGGCCAGCGCGGCCGCGCCGGGCGCCTACTGCACGGACGCCGGGGCGGCCAGGCCCGGGCCGTCCACCGACACCTCCACGTTCGGCGCGGCGGCGGCCCCGGCGGCCAGAGCGTCCGATTCCCACTCCACCGAGACGGGCTGGTGGAACTTGTACATCACCGGGCGCTGGAGATCCGCCACGACGCCGAAGGGGGCCACGCCGCTGACGTGATCCAGCGTGATCCCGCCGACCCCGAGGCGGTCCGGGAGCTTGGTCAGAGTCACGGACACCCCGTAGGACCCGACGCGGAGGTTGTTGCGGAAGCGGAACCGGGTGGCCGTCAGCGACCCCGCCGGCAGTTCCGGGAAGCGCACCCCCTCGTCAGCCGTCCCCGTGCCGAAGAGGTCCACACCGACGCTGTCGCGGACGTGGAAGTGCACGTCGAGATTGCTCGTGGGCCGCATGGCCCGGACGATGACCTCCAGAACGATCTCCTCGCCGAAGTTGAAGGTCTCGGTAATCCGGCCGCGGGAGTCCAGAAGCCGGACGGCGTGGATCTGCGCCTGGCCCGTGCCGTAGCGGATGCTCCCGGCGAGGGCGTTCTCGAACGGAATAGGGGCGATGACGCCCGCCTCCTGCCGCTGGGCCTCCTCGTTGACGGCGTCGCGGATGGAGTTGTGGTAGCGGTCCACCGCCTCCTCGGCGGAGCCGAAGAACTGCTGCCGCCCCCCCGCCAGGAAGAGCCCCTTCTGGCACAGGCTCTTGATGCTGTCCGGGACGTGGGAGACGAACAGGAGCGTCACCCCTCGGTCCAGGAGCTGCCGCATCCGGGCGATGCACTTCTGCTGGAAGCCCATGTCCCCCACCGCCAGGACCTCGTCCACGATCAGGATCTCCGGATCCACGCTGACGGCCACGGAGAAGGCCAGCCGCGCGTGCATCCCGCTGGAGTAGTGCTTGATCGGCTGGTCGATGAAGTCGCCGATGTCGGCGAAGGCGGCGATCTCGTGGAACCGCCGCTCCATCTCCCGCCGGCTGATCCCCAGGATCGCCCCCTGGAGGAAGACGTTCTCCCGCCCCGTGAACTCCGGGTTGAAGCCGCTGCCCAGCTCCAGCAGCGCGGCCACCCGCCCGCGGACTCGGATCTCCCCCTCGGTGGGCGTCAGCGTCCCGGCGATCATCTGGAGGAGCGTGCTCTTGCCCGAGCCGTTGCGACCGACGATCCCCACGGCCTCCCCCGGCTGGACCTCGAAGGAGACGTCGTGCAGGGCCCAGAAGGGCCGGTAGAAGCGCTTGAACCTCCCCAGCAGGGCCTGCTTGAGGCGGTCCCGGGGCTTCTCGTAGATCTGGTAGCACTTGCCCACGCCCACCGCGGCGATCGCCGGCTCGCGCCCGCCCGCGCCGCTGCTGCTGGGATGAAGGGGATTAGACGACATCGGCGAACGCCCTCTTGGCCCGCATGAACCACGCGTAGGACGCCTGCATCGCCGCCCACCCGCCCAGGGTCAGCAGCCCGAGGGTTGCGAAGCTCGGCGCCTCCCCCCACAGCAGCGTCTGGCGCGACATCTCGACGATCGGCGTGAACGGGTTGGCCATCAGGATCGGCCGGTACTGCTCGGGCACGTTCGACACCGGGTAGAAGACCGGCGTGGCGAAGAAGAGCATCTGCACCAGCACGGCGACGACCTGCTTGATGTCGCGGATGAACACCCCCAGCGCCGCCAGCAGCCACCCCGCCGCGAGCGAGAAGAGGCACGCCGGCACCAGCACCAGCGGGAACAGCAGCACCGTCGCCGGCACGCTCCCGGTCGCCACCAGCGACGCCCCCAGCAGCACCACCACCCCGACCCCCGTGTAGACCAGCTGCGCCAGCAGCGAGGAGACCGGCAGGATCTCGAGCGGGAAGACCACCTTGCGGACCAGGTTCGGCCGGTCCAGGACCAGGCTGGGGGCGCGCGTCGCGCACTCCTGGAAGAGCGAGAAGACGACGTACCCGCAGAAGAACGTCAGCGCGAACTCCCCGTGGGCCCCCACCGCGTCGATCTGCCCCCACCGCATCTTGAAGACGACGCTGAAGAGGAACGTGTAGATCAGCAGCTGCATCAGGGGGTTGACCAGCGTCCACGCCGCCCCCAGGAACGTCCCCTTGTGGCGCGACTCGACCTCCCGCCGCGTGAACTGGCGGATCAGGTCGCGGCAACGCAGCATGTGCCCGATCGGCGTGCCCGGCAGCAGCAGCGTCAGCAGGGGCGTCGGACGCGAAGATCTGATGACAAGGTCGGTCATGCGGACTGCGGCGTCGGACCCGTGTGGGCGGCGGGGCCGGCACGTGGAGGCCCGCCCGGCTGCCCGACCGGTTGGTCGCGGCGTGCCGGTCGGACAAGAGCCCAACTCTATTCCGGTGCGCTCGGCTCAGCCAGCACGAGCCGCCTCCGCGGCGCTCACCTTCAGGGGTGCAGCCGGCCCGGAACCGTCCGGGCAAGAGCGCCATGGTCGCGCGCAGGCGCGGCTCGGGCGCGGGTTCAACTTCAGGCCAAACTGTACGAAAACCGTCCGCACGTCGCCGCGGGCGTCTTGCGGCACCGCCTGGCCCCGGTCCTCACCGCGGGCCGACCCCCGCGATCTCCAGCAGCGAGTCGATGATCTCGCGGTGGTTCGCGCAGCGCGGGCACTTGTGCTGCCCGCCCAGTTTCCCTCGCGCATCCAGCCAGCGGTGGAACGCCCCCACCGGAAGCGGCGTGATGGTCGGGGGCCCCATCCCCACGTCGTCCGTCCGCTTCGTGGTGTAGTCCACGTTCTGCTGCTTCACCGCGGCGTCGAACGCGTCGCGGAAGGCCGCGAGGGCCGCCTCGCCCGGGGCGTCGCCGGCGAACTCGACGGCGAGCTGCAACCCCGGCCGGACGCCGGGCCTGGGGTACACCGGCGCGGCGGTGAACTCGCCGACGACCAGCCCCGTCTGCCGCGCCGCCGCGGCGACGGCGTTCTCGATGTGCTCGACGATGATGTTCTCGCCGAAGGCGTTGATGAAGTGCCGGTGGCGGCCGACGATCCGCAGCCTGGCCGGGCCTTCGCCCCCCCTGCCGCCGTCGAGCGGCGCGGGGATCGTGTCGAACTCCACCACGTCCCCGATGATGTAGCGCCACAGCCCCGCGCAGGTGGACATCACCACCACGTACCGCTGCCCGCGCTCCACCTGCTCGCAGGTGAACGCCGGGGCGGCGGGGTTGTCGATTTCCTCCAGCGGCACGAACTCGTAGAAGTTCCCGATGTCCGTCAGCAGCCGCAGGCCCGGGTCCCCCTTGACGTCCTGGATCGCGATGAACCCCTCGCTCGCCGGGTAGAGTTCCACCCGCGTCGGGATGTCCTCGCCTTCCGGGCTGCCGGAGTACATCTGGCGCACTCGGGCCTCGAACGGGGCGTACTTCACGCCCCCGTGCACGAAGACCTCCAGGTTGGGCCAGACGTCGCGGATCGTCTCCGCCCGCCGGCCCCGCTCCCGGGCCAGTTCCAGCACCCGCTCCATGAGCACCAGCGCCCAACTCGGCATCCCGTTGATCATCCGGATGTCCTGGTCGATGCACTGCCGGGCCATCGCGTCGATCTTGCTGGGCCAGTGGCTCATCAGCGCGACCTCCCGCCCCGGGGCGTAGACCCGCGTGATCGGCCAGCGGATCAGCGGCGTCACCAGCCCGGAGAGGTCGCCGGTGCGGATGCCGTGCTCGTTGACGGACAGGTCGGTCGATCCGCCGAGGAAGAGCGCCCGCCCGCCGAGCAGCCGCGGCAGCGAGACGCCGAAGCGGATCGCGGTCGCGAAGATGTCCAGCGCGGCCCGGTAGTTCGACCGCATCATCTCCTGCGACACCGGGATGTACTTGTCCCCCGCCGTGGTCCCGGAGGTCTGCGCGAAGTCGCGCACCAGCCCCGGCCAGAGCACGTTGGGCTCCCCGCCCTCGCGCATGCGGGCGATGGCCGTCCGGAAGGCGTAGTAGTCCCCCATCGGCGCGGCCGACTGGTACGCCGGGACCAGCTCCCGATCCGGGAGCGTCGCCAGCCTGGCGAAGTCGTGGGCGCGGCCGTACTCCGTCCCGGCCGCGGTCCGCAGCAGGCTGCGCAGTTGCGCCCGCTGGATCCACGCCGTCCGCTGCGTCCACGCCCGCGTGTCCCCCAGCAGGCGCACGCGCCGCAGCAGCCGCGCGTGCAGGCCGACACCGATCAGCGAGGTCCACCGCTTCCGCGGCCGCGAGGCCGCCGGGCCGGACCGTGGATGCACGGATGAAGCGACGTCGGTGGTCATACGGATCAGGTCTGGTCGGGGATGGATGGGAGAGAGAAGGCCAGCCGGACCCGCCGGGGGCTCACCCTGTCCGGGCGGACTGCTTGATCTCCTCGGCGAACGCCCGCAGCGCATCCGCGAAGCCGTCGGGGGACTCGATCATCGGCGCGTGGCCGCAGCGATCGAACCAGATCAGGCGGGAGTCCTTGATGAGCCTGTGGAACCCCTCGGCCGCCTCGGGGGGCGTGACGATGTCGTTGCGCCCCCAGAGCAGGAGCGTGGGGACCTGGATCTCGCCGATCCGGTCGCCGAGGTGGTCGCGCCTGGCCGAACGCGAGAGTTTGACCATCGCGCGCGCCCCGCCGCGGTCCGACAACTCCCTGTACGCGCGGTCGATGTCCGCCTCGCGCATCTTCGACTGGTCGTAGAACAGCTCCCCGATCTTGCGCACCAGCCACTCCCGGCTGGGGCGGATCTGGATGTCGCTGACCATCGACTTCTCGATCAGGCCGCTCGAGCCGGCGAGCACCAGCCCGCGGCAGAGCTCCGGGCTCTCCAGCGCGATCCGCAGCGCGACATGCCCCCCGAAGGAGTTGCCCACCAGGATCACCGACTCGTTGCTGAAGTGCTCGCGCAGGAACTGCGTCGTCAGGCGCGTCACCCCCTGGATCGAGCAGTCATCCCCGCGCATCTGCAGCAGGGGGAGCTGGAAGAGGATGCACCGGAGGTCGTTCTTGACGCGGTTGACGACGCCCTCCCAATGCTCATTGAGGCCGACCAGCCCGTGCAGGAAGACCACGGGCATCCCCTCGCCGACCTCGATCACGGTCGCGCTGATGTCGGGGGATTCACTAGGCGACCAGACCGCCGAGCGGGCGGATGCTGTTGCATTCATGAGGCTGGACTGACTTGTCCTCAGAACCGTCAAAGGACCCTCCGTCTCGGGGAGATAGTACCTGCTTTACTACCCGCTGGCGCGGCCAGCGTCGAATCCCCACAGATTCCCCGGTCACCACCCCCCTAAATAGGCTGTCCCCCTCCTCGGCCTACCCACCCCGCACAAATCATTATCACCCAGGACCGCTGACCACCTGCCCGTCGCGCAGATGCACGACCCGGTCAGCACGAGCAGCGACCTCCGGGTCGTGGGTCACAAGGACCATGGTCCGCCCCGTCGCCTGCCGGTGGGCGGCGAGCGCGTCGAGGATCGCGTCGCCCGTCTTTCGATCCAGGTTGCCTGTCGGTTCGTCGGCCAACAGGACCGCGGGGCGATTGATCAGCGCCCGGGCGATGGCGACCCGCTGTCGCTCCCCTCCGGAAAGCTCCGCCGGCCGGTGCCGCAGCCGGTGCCCCAGCCCGAAGGCTTCCAGGAGCGACGCCGCCTCCGCCTGCGCCGACCGCCCATGCCGCAGGTACCCCCATCGCCCGTGCCGGATCATCGCTCCCACAAGCACGTTCTCCACAACCGACAGCTCCGGGAGCAGATGGTAGAACTGGAAGACGAACCCGACGGACGTATTGCGGTAGCGGTCCAGGTCCGCGGCGGACATCGAGTTCAGCGGCCGCCCCTCGAACAGGATCGTGTTCTCCCCCTCGCCGCCGGCGGGCCGGCGATCGGGCCGGTCCAGCCCCCCCAGCAGGTGCAGCAGCGTGCTCTTGCCCGAGCCCGAGGCCCCGAGGATCGCCACCCATTCCCCCGGCTCGACCGCCAGCGTCGCGCCACGCAGCACCGGCACGTCCACCCGCCCGAGGCGGTACGTCTTGTAGACCGACCTGGCCGCGAGGATCGGCGAAGCGGCGCCCGGCGCCGTGGCGGATGGCGTGTTGAACGTGAGGGTGGTCATTCGAATCGCAGGGCCTGCACCGGGTCCATGTTCGCGGCCTTCACCGCCGGGATCAGCGCGCCGAGGATGCTGAACGTCAGCCCTCCCACGAGCACGATCGCCGCCTTCCACGGCTCCACCTCGTGCGGGATCTCCGTGAAGTAATACACCTTCGGGTCCCAGATGTAGAGGCCCATGGTGCGCCCGATCCACTCGTGGATCGGGTTGATGTTCCAGACGATCAGGTGGGCCATGATCCCGCCGAGCACCGAGCCGATCAGGCCGATCGCCAGCCCGTAGCGGAGCCACAGCCACGCCACCCCCAGCTTCCCGGCCCCCAGCGCCCGCAGCACGCCGATGTCCTTGGTCTTCTCGCTCACCATCGCCCAGAAGATCGCCAGGATCAGGAACGAGGCGACCATGGAGATGAACATGATGATGAACATCACCAGGCCCGTCTCCTTCTTGATCGCCGCGACCATCGTCCCCTGGCGCTGCTCCCAGGTCTGGATGATGATGGAGTCCGGCGGCGCCCGCCCGGCATCCGGCGGCGGGGCGGGAACCTCCCCAGGGTGGGCGGCCGCGAACTCGGCGTAGATCCGTCGCGCCACCGCCGCGAGCCGGTCCGGCGTGACCCCGTCGGCGGCGCGGACCAGCACCGTGGTCACCCGCGGCGGATCGACGCGCTGCACCTCGGGCGTTTCGAACCGCTCCTCACCCGTCTCCGGGTCGATGCTCACGTCGTACTCCCCCTGGCCCACCTCGAGCCGCGGCGCGGCGTCCATCCGCAGCATGCGCTGCAGTTCATCGAGGTTCACATACGCCACGCTGCTGTCGATCTCGTACACCCCCGAGCGGAACTCGTTCGCCACCGGAAGGATCCGCGAGACGACGTCCACCGGCCGCCCCGACCGCCCCTGGGGATAGAGCGTCACGAGCAGGCTCGAGTCGATCATCCGGTCGTTGCGCCAGAGCACCTCCCCCGTCTCGGTCCGCACGCCGAAAGGACGCGGGATGTACACGCCCCCCTCGGTCCGCTCGTTGAAGCCCGTCACCTCGATGCCGATGACCATCGCCGGACGCTCCACGCCCGTCCGCTCATCGACCTCGCGGAGATGCAGGCCGTTGTCAAGGTGCCTGGCCCAGACGTCGTGGTTCCGAAGCCGGATGTCCTGCCACACGCCCCGCCCGAGTTGGGCGATCTCTTCTCTGGAGAAGGTCCGCGTCCGCGCCCGCCCCTTCTCCGACTCGATGCGGAAACGGATCGATCCCTCCGACTCCTTCACGATCCGGCCGGAGTACGCCTCCCCCGAGGCGAGAATGACGTGGTCCTTGTACCGGGTGTCTCTCGGGAGCGGCTCGTCGATCGGCCGCCACCAGAGCGAGTCGGTGTACCCGGTCACCCTCCCATAGCTCGGCCCGTGGATCCCCTTGATCTGGAGGCCCTCGATCCGCCCATCCGGGAGGCTGAGCGTGCCGAAGCTCTCGATGACCGGCGTCGCCGCGGCCACCGCCGGGTCCGCCTCCAGCCGCTCGATCAGGTCGTCGTAGTACGCGAACCCGCTGGTCGGCCAGCTGATGGCCACGTCCCCCATCAGCGTCCGCCCCGAGTTGAGCAGCATGGTCAGGAACCCCCCCATGATCGACCAGACGATCAGCACCATGGCGGTGCAGAGCATCACCGCCACGATCGCCAGCAGCGGCATGACCTTGGTCGTGAGGTAGCGTCTGGTCAGGAGGGCTTGGTACACGCTCTGGCTTTCCAGGAACAGCGCCCGGGCCGTTCCGCACTCCCGGCCGCGACACGGCCACCGGATCCCGGTCGGTCTCTCGCTCGGTGCGCCCCGCTCACGGAGCGGGGAGAGGCCCCGATCCTAGGATCACCGGTCATGCTCCAGATCGGCGCCGTCCGCCTCCGCACCAACCTTTTGCTCGCCCCCATCGCCGGGTACTGCGACCTCGCCTTCCGGCTGATCTGCCGCTCGGTGGTGTGGGAGCCGCGGGACGGCGGAGACGGCCTGGGGCTCGGTCTGGCCTGCACCGACCTGCTCAGCCCCCAGGGGCTCCTGCGGGGGACGGCCACCAGTCTCGACCTGGCCAGGACCACCGACCAGGACCGCCCCATCGGCATGCAGCTCTACGGCTCGGACCCGGCCATCATGGCCGACGGCGCCCGCTGGGCCCGCGACCACGGCGCAACCGTGATCGACATCAACATGGGCTGCCCGGTGGACAAAGTCACCAAGAAGGACGGCGGCTCCAAGCTCCTCTGCGATCCGGACAGAGCCGTCCGGATCGTTGAGTCGATTGTGGCGGCCGTCGGCGGCAGCGGCGTCCCGGTGACCGCCAAGATGCGACTCGGCTGGTTCAACAACGAGCCCGTCGCCGAGTGGCTCGCCCCCAGGCTCGTCGAGGCCGGCGTCGCGGCCATCACGGTCCACGGCCGCACCACCGAGCAGAAGTTCTCCGGCGAGGTCAACCACGAAGGGATCGCCCGCGTCGTCGCGGCCGTCGATCGCAAGGTGCCGGTGATCGGCAACGGGGACGTCCGCGAGCCCCAGGACGTCCTCGAGATGATGCGCCGCACCGGCTGCGACGGGGTCATGATCGGCCGCGGCGCCCTTTCGACCCCGTGGATCTTCCGCGATGCGTGGGCGCTGCAGCGGTCGGGCCGCGTCCCCGAACCCCCTTCGGAAGCGGAACGTATCGCCTTGGTGCGCCGATACTTCGAGTTGATGCTGGAGTTCCGGGGAGAGCACTACGCGATGGACCAGATCCGGCGGCGGATCAGCTGGTTCGCGAAGCGTCTGGGGCCGTGCAAGCCCCTGCGCGAGGCGATCCGGCTCGCGGCCCATCCGGCGGATGTGCATGCTGCGCTGGACGCCTTTCTTGCCGGAGGCCTCAGGTTCTCCGGTTCGGGGGACGAATTCCGTCAGGAGAAGGCAATACCGGCCGCGGCCGATGCGTAGGTCTTGCATCTTCCACCGGCGTCGCCGGTGGGCGGCCATGTTTTCAGGGATATGTTCGAATCAAAAGGAGTTGAGGGATCGCGGGGGCGCTGCCGAACGATGGTGCGGCTCCACCCGGACGATGCCACAACGGTTGGATACCGTTGGGGCCCCTCGCGATGCCTTCCGCGTCGGGGCGGGTACTCGAGAAAGATGGTCCGCGGCCTCTTGGGGCCGGTAACGACTCAGGTATATTCTCGACGGAATCAGGCTTAGGAGTGTTCACACCATGACGACCTCTGGGACCCCGCGTCGGGCACGCAGCGTTTCGATGATCCTCGCAGCCGCCGCAGCCTTCTCGCTCTCGTCCGCCGCCTTGGCCCAGGACGTCAAGGAGCCGCAGACCAAGACGCTCGACATCAAGCCGACCGCCGAGGCGCCCAAGCAGCCCGCCGGCGCGCTGGCCGCGGCCACCGCTCCCCCTCCCCTCCAGTTCGACTCCATGACCCATGACTGGGGCCGCCAGACGGACGTCGCCCCCCTCAAGCACACGTTCAAGTTCACGAACATCAGCGATCAGACGGTGACGATCCGCTCCGTCACCGCGACCTGCGGCTGCACCGTCCCGCAGCTCACGAAGAAGATCTACGCCCCCGGGGAGACCGGCGAGATCGAGGTCAGTTTCAACCCCAAGAACCGCCGCGGCCCGCAATCCAAGCAGGTGACCATCACCTTCGACGGCGATACCTACGCCCCCATGCGGCTGGACCTCTCCTCGCACATCCTCCCGATGCTGTGGGTCGAGCCCAACCGCGTCCTCTTCCAGGACAACTACAAGGGGACCGGCGGCACCCAGCAGGTCATCGTCACCGCCCGCAACCCCGACTTCGAGATCACGTCGATGGAGGGGATGGAGCAGTACTTCTCCGCGAAGGTCATCGGCTCCGAGGTGGCCGAGGAGGACGGCGACCAGGTCCGCAAGATCACCCTGGAGGTGACGCTGGACAAGGAAGCGCCGATCGGCAGCCACAACACCCAGCTCATCTTCAAGTCCAACGAGCCCTCCTGGCCCGAGTTCAAGATCTTCGCTACCGCGATCGTCGTCGGCGAGCTCAAGGCCGATCCGCCGTCGGCTCTCATCCGCACCCAGCAGCCCAACACCCCCTTCGAGAGCCTGGCCATCATCGAGACTCGTAACTCCAAGGAGTTCGAGATCGACAGCGTGGACTGGACGATCGACGGCGGGCAGGACCTCTCCCTGGTCGTGGACTGGGAGGACTACTCCAGCACCCGCGGCCGCCCGACCTACCTGCTGCGCGTCTCCGGCGTCACCCCGCCGAACACCGGCCAGGTCCGCGCCACCATCAAGGTCAAGGCCAAGATCGCCGGCATGGAGGACGAGGAGATCCCGGTGGTCATCTGGGGGACCATCCGCGGCGCCCAGCCCGCTGGCGGCATGCCGGCCCCGATGATCATGCCCGACGGCCAGACCAGCGTCACCCCGGTCAAGCCGACGACCCAGGCCCCGGTGTCCACCACGCCGCAGAAGCAGCCCGAGGGCAAGTAACGTGCGGCGTCACCAACGCGGAGCCAGCAGCCTGGGCGTCGTCCTGGCGCAGGCAGCGGTGCTGGCCGTCATCGGCTGCGGCATCGGCCTGGTGGATGCGTTCCTCAGGCCTATCAACCTGAAGATCGTGTCGCAGGACGGCCAGCCGCAGACGGCGGCGTCGGCGGGCGTTGAAGTGACGACGAAGCCGAAGGCGGAGGAGCCCGGGGCCACCCCGGCCCCCTCGCCCGGGCCGGAGTCGTCAGCGTCGGCGGAGGGCGTCCTCGCCGCGGCCGAGCAGCCCGCTCCCGCGGCGGCAGCGCCGTCGCCGACCTTCCGTCCGACCACCGAGGAGGAACTCGTCGGCAAGCCCGGGCACATCACCCTCGCCCGCGCTCTGGACATGCACCAGTTCATGGGCGCGGTCTTCCTCGACGCGCGCAGCGCCGAGGAGTTCGCGGCAGGGCATATCCAGGGCGCGCACCGCGCCGGACTGGACATGTTCCGCACGGGAGACGCCCCGCAGATCCTCTTCGACCTGCCCAAGGACTTCCCCATCGTCGTCTACTGCAGCGGCGGGGCGAACTGCGAGGCCTCGGAGGACGTCGCCCTGCACCTCAACGGCCTCGGGTTCTTCAACGTCTCCGTCCTCCACGACGGCATCGTCGGGTGGGAGGCGATGGGGTACCCGATGGAGAGGGGAGGCGGGCAATGAGCCGATCCGGACGCGACGACCGCGACCTGCACCCGCTGGCCGACTGGTCGCTCAACGCCATCGCCTGGGCGATCTGGGCCGTGCCGCTGCGCGTCGGGCTCGGGGCGATCTTCCTCGCCGCGGCGTGGTTTAAACTGCGCCCCCCGGTCAACGCCCTGGCCCTCAGCGGGCCGCAGGACTTCTCCAACTCGATCAAAGCCTTCAAGCTCGGCCTGCCGGACTTCGCCGTCCGCCTGGCCACGTCGGCGGTGCCCTGGACCGAGGCGCTCTGCGGGGCGCTGCTGGTCATCGGGCTCTGGACCCGCGCCGCCGCGGCGCTGATCGCGGCGATGACCACCCTCTTCACCGCCCTGGTCATCTCCCTCATCGCCCGGGACATGCTGCACGTCAAGTGCGGCTGCTTCGGCGACCATGGGCTGATCTGCACCGGCGGCGTCGGGTGGTGCAAGGTCTTCGAGAACGGGCTGCTGATCGTCACCGCCCTGGCGCTGATGTTCACCAAGACCCACGCCATCTCGGTGGACGGCCTCCGGGCCGGTCGCCTGGACGACTGACCCCTCTGCCGCCCCAGACCCGTCCGGCCGCGGCGGGCGGCTGTGGCCGGCGGGGCACCCCGTGCGTATCGTTCCCGCCCCCGGGCACGTGTCGTTCCGGGGCCGACATTTCTGACCACCGTCGCCCGGCGTCCCCCCTCGCGGCCGCCGGGCCCCTGACCAGGACGGAGCATCGACTGATGAGCAGGTTCGCCCGTTTCGGCAACACCCCGAAGATCAAGTTCGCCAAGAAGTCCGCCTCCGGCAAGACCTACGTCGATTACAAGGACGTCGAGACCCTCCGCCGGCTGATGTCCCCCAACGGCAAGATCTACGGGCGCAAGCGGCTGCAGACCTCCGCCGCCGAGCAGCGGATGATCGCCCAGGCGATCAAGCGGGCCCGCTTCATGGGCCTGCTCCCCTACACCTCCGCGACGCTCTGAGCCGCGGCCCGATCCCATATACTGCGACTTTTCCATGCCACGACCGCCCGGCGACGGGCGGTTGTTCATTTGGCGCTCCCGCCCTCCGGGCCGTTACACTGGTGGCATGCCGCTGCGACCCAGGGACTCCGATTCAGCGCTCATGCGCGACTACGCCCCCCTCGCCGCGGCGATGCGAGCCCTGCCCCCGGAAATGGACCGGGACGGGCGGATGCAGGCGCTCGCGGACGTCTTCTGGGAGGCCTTCGGGCTCGTGCCGGAGCGGGAAGCCTCGGTGCCACAGGGGCCGATCTCCTGGATCGGGTTCTACACCCCCGCTCCCGGCGGGCAGGAACTGGTCCTCGGCCCGCGCCGGGACAAGCCCGCGTGCTCGCCCATCGGCCTGCACGGAGCGTGCGGCCGGGCGTACCTGAGCCGCAAGGCGCTGGTCGTCGAGGACGTCTCCCGTCTGGGCGAGGGGTACATCGCCTGCGACCCGCGCGACCGGTCGGAGCTGGTCGTCCCCTGCTTCGACCGCGACGGCTCGTGCTGGGGCGTGCTGGACATCGACAGCCACGAGTCCAAGGCGTTTACGAAGCGCGACGCTTTCGCCGTGATGCTCGTCCTCCGGGCCGCGGGGTTGAGCGCCAGCGACACGGACGCGGCGGTGGTGTAGATGGGCCGCCCGACTCGCGAGAGGCGCCGGCGGCGGGATCGGTTCAGAACGGCGCCGGCCGCACCACCCGGAGCCGCCGCCCCGAATCGGGATCCGTAAACGTGAGCATTCCCGCGTGGAGCATCAGACGCGGGGCGGCTTCGGCGGTCCGGGGCTGGGGGCCGTAGAGAACGTCGCCGAGGATCGGGTGCCCCATGTGGGCGCAGTGGACGCGGAGTTGGTGCGTCCGCCCCGTCAGGGGGATCAGTTCGAGACGAGTCCGATCGGTCTCGTAGGCCAGAACCTTGTAACAGGTGACGGCGGGGCGGCGATGGGAGCGGTCCACCACCTGGTAGGGACGGTTGTCGGGGTCCATCCGGATCGGGACGTCGATCGTGCCGCTCTCGAGGGGGACGATCCCGTCCACCAGGGCGGTGTAGCTCTTCTCGACCTCGCGTCGTTCGAACTGCATGGACAGGTCGCGCTGCGCCTCGGGGTCGAGGGCGACGATCAGCAGGCCGCTGGTGTCCATGTCGAGGCGGTGGACGACCATCGGGCCGGTGGCGGATGGGAACATCGCCCGGACGCGGGCGACGGCGCAGTCCTGGTTCGCCTCCCCCTTGCCGGGGACGCTGAGCAGGCCGGCGGGCTTGTCCACGACCACCACCCGCTCTCCCCGGTGCACGATCTGCAGGTCTGCGTTGGTCATCGCGGGAGCGTGTGTGCGCTGTCGTCCTCAGGGGTCAATTGCGGCGGCGGGCGCTGCCGCGGGACGCTCCGCCCGCTAGGCTTTCACGCTCCGGATCCGCGCACCGGCCCCCGGGTGGGTCCGGCGCGGCGAACCATAGCAGTCGGAAAGGACCAGCAGTGCCCAAGCAGACCCACGGCGTCCCCGTTGCCGCGCTCCTCGCCGCCCTTGCCCTCGCCTCCTGTTCCCCCGACGCCGGCGTCGCCACGGCGACGGCCGCCCCTGAACCGAAGCAGGAACCGGCGCCGAAGGCCGAGGCGGAGCCGTCCGCCGCGGGGAAGCAGGCCGAGCCGATCGACTGGCGCACCGCGGAGGCACCGCTGCTGAGGAACCACGTCCAGATCACGGCGCGGACGCAGTTCGTCCGCGCCGGCGAGGCGTACTTCAGCCCGGATTCCCGCTGGATCATCTTCCAGGCCGTGCCGGCGCCGCAGCCGGGGAAGGAGCCGGAGCCGTACTACTCGATGTACGCCGCGGAACTCGTCCGCGACGCACGGGGGAAGATCACCGGGATGAAGCCGCCGGTGCGGCTGAGCGAGCCGGGGACGGCGAACACCTGCGGGTTCTTCCACCCCCAGACCTGGACGACCGACCTGCGGTACGACTTCATCTTCGGCTCCACGAGGGTGCCGCCGGCGCAGCAGCAGAAGTCCGGGTTCCAGGTGCAGGGGCGGAACTACCAGTGGATGTTCCCGGAGGAGACGGACGTGATGCGGGGGACGCTGGCGTCGGTCGCGACCAAGACGATCGACGCGAAGAAGGGGGCGCAGGGCGTCGTGCGGACGTGGGAGCCGTACCAGGTGCGTCCGCTGTTCGAGCGGCCCCGCTACGACGCGGAGTGCGCCTACTCGCCCGACGGCCGGTTCGTCGTCTACAGCCACGTGCGGGAGGAGGACGGCGAGCGGGGACGGCCGGACGCGGACATCTGGATCTACGACGTCGCGCACCAGAAGCACTACCCGATCATCGAGCAGGATGGGTACGACGGCGGGCCGTTCTTCTCGCCCGACGGCCGGTACATCTGCTACCGCTCCGACCGGCGCGGCGACGACCGGCTGCAACTGTTCGTCGCGGAACTGAACTACGTGGACGGCGTGCCGGTGGGGATCAAGCGGGAGCACCAGATCACGGACGATTCGAACGTGAACTGGGCGCCCTTCTGGCATCCCTCCGGGAAGTACCTCGTCTACGGGACCAGCGAGGTGGGGCACCACAACTACGAGATCTTCGCGATCGAGGTCGATCTCGACAAGCCGCCGGCGGAGCTGCGCAAGCGCCGCATCACCTTCGCGGACGGGGCGGACATCCTGCCGGTCTTCAACCGAGAGGGGACGCTGATGATGTGGACGGCGCAGCGGGGCGTGAAGATGCAGGGGGAGGAGAAGCCCAGCAGCCAGATCTGGATCGCCGAGGTGGTCCCCGGCGGGCTGGATGACCCGGAGCGGCTCTTCGCCGGCGCCGGCGACCCGGCGTCCGAGAGCCAGGCGACCGAGCAGCAATGACCTCCCCCGCGCCCAAGCCCTGGGAGCACGCCAAGAGCGGCGGGTCGGAGGCCGACCCGCTGGCGGCGCGATTCGTCGAGTCGCTGTCGTACGACACTCGGCTGTACGACGCGGACATCCGCGGCTCGCTGGCGCATGCGCGGATGCTGGAGGCGTCGGGGCTGATCACGCCGGAGGACCTCGCGGCGATCGAGCGCGGCCTGGCGGAGATCCGGCGCGAGATCGAGTCGGCCCCGGCCGGGCCGACGGCGGTGGGCGTGCCGGGGGCGTGGCCGGGGTGGCGCGTCGAGCTCGAGGACGTGCACATGTGCATCGAGGCCGCGCTGGTCGAGAAGGTCGGCGACGCGGGGCGGCGGCTGCACACGGCAAGGTCCCGCAACGACCAGGTCGCGCTGGACCTTCGCCTCTGGCTCCGTGACGCGATGCAGGCGGCGGCCGCCGCGGCGGACAAGGTGCTCGAGTCGCTGGAGTCCCTCGCGGAGCGGCAGGGCGACCTCGTGCTGCCGTCGTACACGCACCTGCAGCGGGCCCAGCCGATCGCCCTGGGGGGCGAGCTGATGGCGTGGCACGCGATGCTGTCTCGCGACCGCGCGGAGTTCCTGCGCCTGGCGTGCGCCAGCGCCGCCGAGAGCCCGCTGGGCTCGGGCGCGGTGGCGGGGACGTCGCTGCCGATCCGGCGCGAGCAGACGGCCGAGGCGCTGGGCTTCGGCGGGCCGTCGGCGAGCGCGATCGACGCCACGGCCTCGCGGGACGAGGCGCTCGACGCGCTGTACGCGATGTCGCGCTGCGCGATGCACCTGTCGAGGCTCGCGGAGCAGTGGATCCTCTACTGTTCGACGGAGTTCGGCTTCCTGACGCTGGCGGAGGCGTACACCACCGGGTCGTCGATGATGCCGCAGAAGCGCAACCCGGACATGCTGGAACTGATCCGGGGGCGGTGCGGGAGCGTGTACGGGCGTCTGGTCTCGCTGCTGACCATCTGCAAGGGCCTGCCGCTGGCGTACAACCGCGACCTGCAGGAGGACAAGCGGCACCTGTTCGCGGCGTACGACACGCTGATGGACTCGCTGGCGATGACCTCGCGGATCGTCGCGACCGCCACGTTCCACGAGGTCGGCGGCCTGGACCGCGGGCACCTGGACGCGACGAGCCTGGCGGAGTACCTGGTGAACAAAGGGGCGCCCTTCCGGACGGCGCACCAGATCGTCGGTTCGCTCGTGCGGCGATGCGACGCCTCCGGCCGGCACTCGCTGTCGCAGCTGACGCTGGAGGAGATCAACGCGGCGATCGCGGAGGCGGGGGTGAAGGGGAGCCGGGCGTCGCGCGACGTGCAGGAGTGGCTGGGGGCGGCGAACGTCGTGCGCCGGTACCGATCCGAAGGGAACGCGGGGCGGAGCGGGTACCGCGAGGCGCTCGCCCGCGCGATCCAGGCGAGGCGTGCGCGTGCGAGCGAGCCGGAAGCGGAGACGACGCGCAAGTCCGGGCCGGAGGCGGGGCCGCCGCCGTCGCTCTTCGGCGAGCCGCTTGTCACGGGGAAGGACCGGCACGCGCAGGCCGCGGCGGAGGCCGAGCGGTACGCGTCGGCGTACGCCGCCGTGGGCCGCACGCTGGACGACCTGCCGTACACCGAGGAGTTCGAGACGCTGTACCGGAATCTCGGAGCCGAGGAGGCGGGGCTGACCCGGCGCGATGTCTTCCACCGGCTGCACAACCTGCGCAAGGCGGGGAAACTGCCGCGGGCGGGCCGTGCGGCGACCGCGCCGCCGCGGATCACGCCGGAGGAGGAGGCCGCGCTGCGGGCGATGGTCGAGAGCGCCGTTGGAACGCTGGGGCAACGCGACCAGCTCCCCTACACGCCGAAGTTCGACGAACTGGTCGAGGCGTTCAACGCCAGGGTGGGAAGGCAGACGGACCGGCACACGGTCTGGAGGCTTGTCGCCAAGCTGGCGAAGTAGCGGCTCCGAGCGGGGGGTCCGCGGCCGCAGCGCCGCCCCCCCGATCCTCCCCCACTGCCCGCGCCGACTATCGTTCCGAGCGTGAACCCCCCGCCGAACAGGAGGCCAGACCATGACCGCGCCCGCGACACCGCCGCCCGTGAATGGACAACCGATCCCGTCGTCGGTGCGGGCGCCGCTTCGGGCGCTGCTGAGGGGGCTGGTGGACTACGCCGGGCTGTTCCCGCCGGCGAAACTGGCGATGCGGCCGGCGGTGGAGAACTACGCGAAGTACCTCGACTCGGGGCACCACTGGATGCTCGGGCGGTTCATCTGCCCCGTGTCGCGGCTGGAGGAGTTCCGCAGCGAGGCCAAGGGGCTGATGCCGGGGCTGGACGACGTGGTCGAGGTGGCCGTCGCCGATGAAACGGACGAACTGATCACCGGGCCGCGACGGGGCGGGACGACGCCGGCGGATGAGCCGTTCCCCGGCTGGCGGCTGTCGGCGATCATCGACGGCGACCTCGACGAGAACCTGGACGCGATCTTCGCGTTCAACCACGAGCACTCGCGTGCGGAGAACGGCCTGGCGATGATCGACGCCATCGAGCTCAAGGCCGCGAGCGCCACGGCGATCGACGAGGCGCTGGACCTGGTGCCGGACGAGCTGTTCCCGTTCTTCGAGCTGCCGGTGGCGGAGGGCGCGGACATCCGCGGGTTCTTGACCGCGCTGGCGGGATCGGAGGCGGGGGCGAAGATCCGAACAGGGGGCGTGACGCCGGAGGCGTTCCCGAGCCCCCGCGCGGTCGCGGAGTTCATCGCGGGGTGCCACGCGGCGGACGTCCCGTTCAAGGCGACGGCCGGGCTGCACCACCCGATCCGGGCCGAGCACAATCTGACGTACGAGCCCGAGAGCCCGCGCGGGGTGATGCACGGGTTCTTGAACGTCTTCCTCGCGGCGGCGTTCGTGCGTACGCGCAAGCTCGACGTGGACGGCGCGACGACGCTGCTCGAGGAGCGCGACGCCGCGAGCATCGAGGTCACCGACGAGGGGATCCGGTGGCGGACGCACGAGTTGGCGCCGTACGAGATCGAACAGACGCGGCGGGAGTTCGCGCTGTCGTACGGGTCGTGCTCGTTCGAGGAACCGGTCCAGGACTTGCGGGGATTGGGGTTGTTGGGGAGCTAGGCGTCAGGCATTAGGCACTCGGCACTCGGTACCCCGCGTTCGACGCTCGTGCTAGAGGGCGGCCGCCTGCCAGGCCTCCTGTGCGATGGCGGCGGCGGCGGCCTGGTCGGGGACGCCGCGGAGGTCGAGTACGGCCCACCCGGAGTAGCCGGCGACGGTGAGGGATGCTGCGTAGGCGAGAAGGTCGAGGCGACCGCCGGGAGCGCCGGGAGCGATGCGGCCGGCGGTGGGACCGGCTGCGGCGACGTCGGTGACACGGGCCGCGGCGAGACGGGAGCCGAGCCGTGCGGCGAGTGCGGCGGGATCCTCGCCGGCGCTCAGGACCGCGGCGGGGTCAATCCCCACCCCAATCCAGGGAGAGGCATCGGCGGTGGGATCGGCGATGGGCCAGGCGTGATCGGCGATGCGGACGCCGTGGCGGGCCGCGTGCGTCGAGATCGCCGCGACGATGTCCGCCGGGGGGGACGCGGGAAGAGTGAGACAGAGGGCAGCGCCGCGGCGGTCGGCGGGGGACTTCTTTCCATCCACGGCGAGGAGCGAGAGTTCAGAAGCGAGTTCGACCGCGGCGAAGACGGCGGCGACGGCGCGATCGACATGGGCCGACGAAACGAAGTGCTCGGGGGGGATCCAGAGATCGAGGCCGGCGCAGGCGAGGTCGCTCCTGCGAAGGAGGGCGGCGAGGTCACGCCGGCCGGACCGGTCGAGGTCGCGCGGACGGATGCCGGGGGCGGCCGCGTTGAGTTGAACGGCGGCGAAGCCGGACGCGCGGGCCCAGTCGATCAGGGCGCGGGTCTCGTGAGGGGCGGTGGGGTTGAGGCCGAGGCGCTCGCTGTCCAAGCCGGCCATTGCAATGCCGAGTCGGGGCGTCTCCATGGGAGAGGTTGTATCCCGGCGCGGCGCGCGGCACCACTGCCCGAGGGGGCGTGTACGATCCGGCATGACACCCTGGCACCGGTTCACGCAGATGGCGCACCTGGTCTCGCTGGGGCTGTGGCTGGGGACGGTGGTGATGTCCTCGGCGGCGGCCGCGGTGATCTTCCCGACGCTCAAGCGGCTCGACGCGCACCTGCCGGCGTACGAGGCGTACGACGGGCCGCACTGGCTGCTCGCGGCGGGGATGGTCGCGGAGCGGGTCTTCCTGATCGGGGACCTGGTGCAGTTCCCGTGCGCGATCGTGGCGGTGGTGACGCTGGCGGTGCTGATCGGGGTCTTCCGGGCGGGGGGGCCGCGGGTGTCGCTTGCGCTGCGGGTGCTGGGGCTGACGGTGGCGGTGGCGGCGCTGGCGGCCCAACTGCTGATCGTGTCGCAGGCGATGAACCGGTCGATCACGGCGTACCGGGCGGCGGCGCTGGCGGGGGATACCGAGGCGGCGCTCCGGCACCAGGCCGCGTTCAACGACCTGCACCCGATCGCGAGCAACCTGATGGCGACGGTCATGGTGAGCGTGCTGGTCGCGCTGGCGGCGGGGGCCTGGGGGGCTGGAGGAACCGGAGACGCCGGAACCGCGACGGGCAGCAACACGCCGGCATCGCCGCCGGACGGCCCGCGTCTTGAAGAGCCCATGCTGCTGAGAGGGCAGCGCTGATGGGACGCAAGCGCACGCTCTCCAAGGCGCCAAAGGCGGGGGTGAAGAAGAAGGCCGCGGCGAAGCCACGGACGCGTACGTCGTCGGCCGGGGAGCACGGCGGCCTCCCGTTCGCCCTGCCGCAGGTGACCGCGGCGGAGAAGCGCCGCGCGAGCCGGCTGCTTAAGGCGCTGGAGGAGCACTACCCGACGGCGCACTGCGAACTGAACTACAAGAACCCGCATGAACTCCTGATCGCGACGATCCTGTCGGCGCAGACGACGGACGCGGGCGTGAACAAGGCGACGCCGGCGCTGTTCGCGCGGTTCCCGACGCCGGCGGACTACGCGGCGGCGACGCCGGAGGAGATCGAGCCGTACATCCGGTCGCTCGGGTTCTACCGGATGAAGGCGAAGGCCGTGCACGCGGCGATGAAGGATGTGGTGGAGCGGTACGGGAACGAGGTGCCGCGGACGATGGAGGAGCTGCTGACGCTGCGCGGCGTGGCGAGGAAGACGGCGAACGTCGTGCTGGGGAACGCGTTCGGGTTGAACGAGGGGATCCCGGTGGACACGCACGTGCAGCGGCTCAGCCAGCGGTTCGCGCTGGTGGAGGAAGGGACGCCGGTCGCGAAGATTGAGCAGAAACTGATGGCCCTGTTCCCGCGGGAGAAGTGGTGCGCGGTGAGCCACATGCTGATCTGGCACGGGCGTCGGGCGTGCAAGGCGAGGTGCCCCGGAGGGGGCATCGGGGGATGTGCGGACCATCCGATCTGCCGCGAGTTCGGCGTGGCGTGCGAGTGCCGAGCCTCAGCTCGGCGGGGGTGATGAGCATGAACGAGCGGGCGGCATCGCCGGCCGGGTGCCCCTTCGGCGCGACCCTGTCCCCCCCACCGATCGCCGGGCGGTAGGCGTTCGCGAGAGCGCCCCCTGGGAATGAACAAGGGCAGCCGAGGAGGGCCGCCCGGTCGTTGCGTCGATCTGAAACGTGCCCGAGAGGACTCGAACCTCTAACCTCTGCCTTCGGAGGGCAGCGCTCTATCCAATTGAGCTACGGGCACACGCCGGCGTCCCTGTGACGCCATGAACTCCTCTGGCCCGATGCTACGATCGCTCCCGCCGCTTGGCAATGACCGGCCCGAAGAAGCCGGCAGGTCGCGGCCGGGGCGGGGGGAACAGCCGGTCGCCGGTTGCCCGTGCCGCGGCCCTGTCGTGCCCATCCAGCGATGCCCGGTCCCGCTCCATGAGCACCCTCGCCACCGCCGCCCCTCGCCCCCATCTGCATCCCAACGCACCGGAGGGGGCTTCGCCCCTGTGGGCGGTGCTGGCGTTCACCTTCCTCAACAGCGTGTCGGGGGGGGCCGTGATCACCGGGTTCGCGTTCCTCGGGAAGGCCGCCTACGGCTTCACCACGACGCAGAACTACTGGGCGGGGCTGCTGCAGGGGGTGGTGTACATCGTCGGGGCGCTGACGGTCGGGCCGGTGCTGCGTCGGCTGGTCGCCCGGTGGGAGTGGCTCTCCGGGCGAGCCGTGCTCGTCGGCCTGATGCTGGCCCTTGGCGGGGCGTGCTTCCTGCCGCTGGCGGTGCGGCGTTGGCTCGCCGAAGGGGAAGGGGGGGCGTGGGCGTTCTGGGTGCTCATCGGCGTGTACAGCGTGCTGACGGGCGTGCTGTGGCCGATGGTGGAGAGTTTCCTGTCGGGGGGACGGGCGGGAAGGACGCTCGGCTCGACGGTAGGGAAGTTCAACATCGTCTGGTCGGGGGCGCAGGTCGTCACGTTCCTGACCATGGCGCCGCTGGTGGCGCCGCGGCCGCTGGAAGTCGTCGCGGCGGCGGGAGCGGTGCACCTGCTGTCGCTCGGCCTTCTGCCGCTGTTCCGTCGCGACCCGGGGCACCATGCGGACTACATCCCGGAGCCTCACCCGCCGGTGTACCGCGACCTGCTGTCGGTCGTGCGGCTCGAACTGCCGGCCAGTTACCTCGTCTACAGCGCGCTGCAGCCGTACCTCCCCACTGCCCTGGCGTCCATGGGGATCGAGGGGACATGGCACACGCCGATCGCGGCGACGTGGCTCTTCACGCGCATGCTGACGTTCGCGACGCTTCAACTCTGGCACGGGTGGCACGGGCGATGGGCGACGCCGATCGTGGGCGGGGTGCTGCTGCTGGCGGGGTTCGCGGCGTCGATCCTGGCCCAGCCGCTCCTCTGCCCGGACTCGGCGGAGGGGTCGGCAGGGGCGGCGCTGGCGACGATGATCGCGGGGCTGGCGCTCTTTGGCGTGGGGATGGGGACGATCTACTCCGCCGCGCTCTACTACGCGATGGAGGTGGGGTCGGCGCAGGTCGATGCGGGGGGCGTGCACGAAGCGCTCATCGGCGTCGGGTACGGGGGAGGGCCGGCGTGCGGCCTGGCCGCGGCGGGACTGGTCGGGGCCGGGGTGATCGGGCCGGAGCGGTTCGAGGTCGGGGTGTTGACGCTGGTGGCGGCCGTGGCGGGGCCCGTGGTCCTGTACGCGGTGGTGAAGTCACAGGCGAGGCGGAGCGGGTCGAAGAAGGGCGGCCGCAACCCCGAACCCCGATGAAGGTTCCAATAAACGGCTTCCATGGGGCGTTGGAGCCATCGGGTATGCTTGAGACGGGGGCGCCCCTGAGCCAGAACCCGTGCCGGCTGATGCCGGCGAGGGCTTGTGCCGATGCGGGGATGGCCCTCGGCTCCGGCCGCCGGTCGGTTGGCGAACGTCAGGGGCGATTGGGACGTACCTGAGGGATGGCCCCGTGGGACGGGCCGAGCAAGGAAACAGAATGACACGTCAGCCACCCGCGCGCCGACTGTTCGCATCTCTGGTCACGGCGGCCACGCTCGCCGTCCTCCCGATCTCCGGAGCCTCGGCGACGCCGGCGCAGCCGGCCGCCGACGCGCCGGCGACCGCGACGCCCGTCGCGACGGTGGGCGACCTCTCGCGCCAGGTCTGGAGCGACGCCCGGAGCGGGCGGGTGGAGGAGGCGATCCGGTCCCTCCGGGCCCTGCCGGACAACAGCACGGACCCGTCGCTGATTCGCCTGCGGTCGCTCCCGGAGTTGCTCGAGCAGAACCGGGCGAAGCAGGCCGAGGAGCGTGCCGCGAAGATCGCGGAGGCGGAAGAGGCGCTGGCGGCGGAACTGGCCAAGCCGGAGACGGCCGCAACGCTGAGCGCAGCGCTGAAGCACGCGGTGGAACTGCACGTGCTGGCGCTGCCGGAGGACAAGGACGCGATCCTGGCCCGGCCGCAGATCCGGGACCTGATCGCCAAGGCGGAGGCCGCGGCGCACAAGGCGGAGGCGGAGCGCGACTGGCTGGCGGCCAACGAGCTGTTCTACCGCCTGAGCGTGCTGCTGGACGAGAAGGGGGCGTACGCGGAGGATCTCAAGCGTCTGGGGCACCGCCTGAACATGATCCGGCTGTTCGTGCCGGAGCGGTTCTACGAACTGCGGAACCAGGCGAGGATCAACGAGGGGAAGGATCCGCTGCCGCCGTACAACGGGCTGGGGGAGGACTACCAGCGGAAACTGGCGGGGGTGACGGTCCAGATGGTGCTGACGGCGATCGACCGTGCGGCGACCCATCATGTGGACCGCGACACCAAGGGGCACCGGGAACTCCTGATCGGGGGGCTGGACTCCGTCCGCACGATGGTGACGACCACGGACCTTGAGCCCGTGTTCCCGAAGATCGCGGACGCAGCGGCCCGGCAGAAGATGCTCGACTTCATCGACGCTCGGAAGGCGGAGCTGGCGGCCCGGACAGGGAACATGACCCGGTTCGACGTGATCAAGGTCCTCGAGGACCTGCTGAAGGCGAACCGGCAGAGCGTCGCGCTGCCCGAGGCCGCCCTGCTGCGCGAGTTCGGGGACGGGGCGATGGCGCAGCTGGACGAGTTCTCGGCGATCGTCTGGCCGGACGAGGTGGCCCGGTTCGAGCGGATGACGCAGGGGAAACTCAAGGGGGTCGGCATCCAGATCCAGCTCGACGAAGCGACGCAACTGATCAAGGTGGTCACGCCCCTGGAGGGAACGCCGGCGCAGCGCGCGGGGGTCCGCGGCGGGGACCTGATCAAGAAGATCAACGGGCAGTCCGCTGCCGGGCTGACGCTGCAGCAGGCGGTGGACCTGATCACCGGCGAGCCGAACACCAAGGTGACGATCACCATGGAGCGGGTGGTCGGCAAGGACGAAGATGGGAAGGACATCACCCAGGACATCGACTTCACGCTGTCGCGCGAGGTGATCCCGCTGCACTCCGTGAAGGGGTGGCGGCGCCTGGGCGTGAAGGAGGATGAGTGGGACTGGTTCATCGACCCGGAGAGCAAGATCGGGTACATCCGGCTCTCGCAGTTCCAGGACGACACGACGGAGGAACTGCACCGGGCGATCCGCGAGATGAAGGCGCAGGGGCTGCAGGGGCTGATCCTGGACCTGCGGTTCAACCCCGGCGGGCTCCTGACCCAGGCGGTGAGCGTGGCCAACACGTTCATTCCGAGCGGGACGATCGTCTCCACGACGGGGGATGACCGGGCGGAGGTCGCCCGGCCGCGGGGAGCGGTGCTCCGGGACGTGCCCCTGGCGGTGCTGATCAACGAGGGGGCGGCGTCGGCGTCGGAGATCGTCGCCGGAGCGATCAAGCACTACGCGGACAAGGGGGACATCCAGGCGATCGTGATCGGGGAGCGTTCCTACGGGAAGGGCTCGGTGCAGAACGTCTACGGGCTGACGAGCAACTCGCTGCTGAAGCTCACGACGCAGCACTACCGGCTCCCGGACGGAACGATCATCCATCGCAAGCAGGGGAAGGACACCTGGGGCGTGGATCCGCACGTCCGGCTGAACATGCTCCCTGACCAGATCAGCGAGGCGCTCCTGCTGCGGCAGAACGCGGACGTGATCGAGATCGACGAGAACAACCAGCGGGTCGCGGGCGCGGAGCCGCCCCCCGACCCCAACAGGCTCATCACCGAAGGGATCGACCTGCAGCTCCAGTACGCCCTGGTGCTGCTGCAGACCCAGGTGATCCCGCCGTCGGTGGAGCATGTGCGGATCGACGCCGCGGCCCTCGCCGAGCCGCAGCCGACCCCCTGACCGCACGGCCGGCGACGCCGGCGAGCAGAGACGCCCCAACCCCCCACGCGGCCGCGCCGGAGCGCGGCCGCGTTCGCTTTGAGCCGCCCCGGTGCAAACGCCCGAACTCGTCCCGCCCTAGAGTTGGAGCCGGGGCCCCCGGCCCCGCGGCCGCGACGGCACGAGGCCCGCGTCCGACGACTCCTGACCGCTGGAACCTTCCATGATGGCCAATCCCGCGACCACCACTCCCCTGCCCAAACCCCCGAGCACCCCGGCCACCCCGAGCGGGCGGCAAGGCGTCTCCGCATCGCTGCCGAACGAGACGCTCATCGGCTGGCTCCGGATGATGTACCTGATTCGGGAGTTCGAGATCCGCTGCGCCCAGGCGTACCAGCAGGCGAAGATCGGCGGGTTCTGCCACCTCTACATCGGGCAGGAGGCGTGCGCGGTCGGGACGATCGCGGCGACCGTCAAGGACGACCCGATCATCACGGCGTACCGCGACCACGGGCACGCGCTGGCGCGGGGGATGTCCGCCCGGGCGTGCATGGCGGAGATGTTCGGAAAGATCACCGGGTGCGCCAAGGGCAAGGGGGGGTCGATGCACATGTTCGACAAGCCCAACCAGCTCTACGGCGGGCACGGGATCGTCGGGGCGCAGACGCCGGTCGGCGCGGGGCTGGCGTTCGCGACCAAGTACCGGCGCGAGGTGATGAAGGAGACGGACCAGAAACTGGTCTGCCTGTGCTACCTTGGGGACGGGGCGCTGAACCAGGGGGCGTTCCACGAGGCGATGAACCTGGCGGGGCTGTACTCGCTGCCGGTGATCTACATCGTGGAGAACAACCGCTACTCGATGGGCACGGCGATCGAGCGCGGCACGACGATGGCGCACAACCTGCTGGCCAAGAGCGCCGCGTACGGGATCGAGGGCCTGAAGATCGACGACGAAGCGGGGATGGACGTGCTGAAGCTGTACGACCAGTTCAAACCGTTCGTCGATCACTGCCGCGAGACGCAGCGGCCCGGGTTTGTGGACCTGCACACGTACCGGTACCAGGGGCACTCGATGTCGGACCCGCAGAAGTACCGGACGAAGGAGGAAGTGGACAAAGCCAAGGAGCGGGACTCGATCGACCTGCTCGCCAAGCACCTGATGGACCCGCCGGAGCGGGGCGGCAGGGGTGCGCTGACGGAGGCGGAGTTCCTGGCGATGCAGAAGGAGGTCAAGGAGGAGGTGCGGGACGCGATCGAGTTCGCGGAGAAGTCTCCGGCGCCGGAGGTGGAGGCGGAGCTGTACAGCGACGTGTACCTGAACATCCAGCCGAATCTGAGCCCGACGCGGGACTATGTGACGGGGGCGAAGAACCCGCTGCTGTGAACCCATCGCGCAGAGCCCTTGGTGCCGCGAGCCGCACGGTCTACCTCAAAGCGGCTCGACGCGGGCGGAGGTGCATGACGGCCGGTTTCGGTGCGTCACGTGAACGGCGACGCCTTCGAACTTGCGCCGATTTCCTGTACAGTCCCGTTCGGTGAACTCCGGCCGGCCTCTGCTGCCTGAGGCTATACGTGGCGTCGATGGGCGGGCCCGACCGAATCCACAGCGCCGTCAATCAGACCCCGGGTGCAATCAACGCCAACACGCGCTCCCGCCCCTCGATCGCCGCCTCCATGGCAAGCCCGAAGAGGTGCCGGCCGCCGAAGAGGAACACAAGCAGGAACACCACCACCGCTGCCCCCGGAGCGTTGGGACCCTCGACGGCGCGGCGGTACGCCGGCAGAACGTTCGCCGCGATGCGTGAGCCGTCCAGCGGCGGCGCCGGGATGAGGTTGAACAGCAGCAGCCCGAAGTTCAGCATCGCTCCGAGGACGAAGAACATCTGGAGGTTACGGAAGAGCGTGTCGCCGGGAGTCAGCACGCCCCATCCAGCCGGACTTGCCGCGGCGATCCAGCATGACCAGCCCATCTGCCCAGACTCCATGGCTGACCGACGGCGCCTCCGCCACGGCCGGTGGACGTCCAACGCCGCCATTCTTGACTGGCCCCTGCCGGACCGGCCCGCGGGCGCGAGTCTACCATTCCCGGCCCAATCCGTAACCGTCCCCGAGTCCTCGCCCCACAGGGCCTGACCGCCCGAAGAGCACGACGCCGATGTCAACAATCGACGCCCTCCAGCCCGACACGACCCGGATCCAGACCGACCGCGAGATCTCCTTCCGCGAAGCCCTCCGCGAAGCGATGTGTGAGGAGATGCGCCGCGACAAGCGGATCTTCCTCATGGGCGAGGAGGTGGCGCAGTACCAGGGGGCGTACAAGGTCTCGCAGGGGATGCTCGACGAGTTCGGGCCCGAGCGGGTGATCGACGCCCCGATCTCCGAGAACGGCTTCGCGGGCCTGGCGGTCGGGGCGGCGATGTACGGGCTGCGTCCGATCATCGAGTTCATGTCGTGGTCGTTCTCGCTGGTGGCCGCGGACCAGATCCTCAACAACGTCCCCAAGATGCTGTACATGTCCGGCGGGCAGTTCGGGTGCCCGGTGGTCTTCCGCGGCAACAACGGGGCGGGCGGGCAGCTGGGCTCGACGCACAGTTGGACGGTCGAGGCGCTCTACTCCAACGTGCCGGGGCTCAAGATCGCCATCCCCTCCAACCCGTACGACGCCAAGGGGCTGCTCAAGACCGCCATCCGCGACGACGATCCCGTCTTCTTCCTGGAGTCCGAGCGGATGCTCTCGGACAAGGGCCCGGTGCCCGCGGAGGAGTACACCATCGAGTTCGGCAGGGCGGCCCTGCGGACGGGCGACTGGTCGGGGGAGCGCAACAGCGACTGCACGATCGTCTCCTTCGGCCGCCCGGTGAACTTCGCGCTCGAGGCCGCGGCGGAACTGGCCAAGGAGGACATCCGCGTGGACCTGCTGGACATGCGGACGATCCGCCCGCTCGATATCGACTCGATCGTCGAGAGCCTCAAGCGGACGGGGCGGATCGTGGTGGTGGACCAGTCGTGGCCGTTCGCGAGCGTGGCGAGCGAGGTCATCGCGCAGGTGTGCGAGCGGGCGTTCGACTACCTCGACCACCAGCCGCTGCGCGTCAACACGGACGACGTGCCGACGCCGTACGCGAAGAACCTTGAGGCGGAGTACCTGCCGCACAAGGGGAAGATCATCCGGGCGGTCAAGAAGACGCTCAACCTGGTCTGATCAGCCGGATCGGCCGCCGCCTCGCCGCTCGCCTGCTCCGGACCATCGGCCGCGTGGCGCTCGCGCCACTCGACCTCATGCCCAGGGCTGACGGAACCCCGCCGTACCGCACCATCGACGAATGGCTGGTGGGCCGGATCGACCGGATCGTCGCGGAGTCGCTCCAGCGCCCCGGCTTCCGCCTGCTGGCGCTGGCCCTCGTCGCCGAAGCCGGCGGCTTCGTCGGCGTCATCCTCGCCGCCCCGTCCCTTCCAGGACTCGGCGGCGCAGCGCTCTAACCGCCCGATGGGGCTCTCCCCGCGGCCGATCGCCCTATCCTTAGGCCGGTTTGCCCGGGGCCGTTCGGGTCCCATGCTCCGGATTGCAAGGATCTGCCGATGCCGATCGAAGTGAAGATGCCGCGCCTTTCCGACACCATGGAAGTCGGCACCATCGTCAAGTGGAACGTGAGGCCCGGCCAGAAGGTCGCCTCGGGAGACGTCGTCGCCGACATCGAGACCGACAAGGCGACGATGGAGCTGCAGACCTTCGACGAGGGGACCGTGGCGAACCTGACCGTGCAGGAGGGAAAGTCGGTCCCGGTCGGAACGACGATCATGGTGCTCGCCGAGCCGGGGGAGGACCTGGAGGCCGCCAAGGCCGGGGCCGGCAGCGCGGCGGCGTCGGCGGCGCCCGCCGATGCGCCGATCCGTCAGGCGGAGGAGAAGGCGGGGGCGAGCTTCTCGGAGCGTGAGGACGTCGGCACAGCGGACATGAACGGTCGCCACCCCGCCCCCGTCCCGGCGCCGGCGGTCCCCGGCCGCGCGGCCGAGGCGGGGGAGCGGATCTTCGCCTCGCCCCTGGCCCGGAAGATCGCGGCCGACAGCGGCCTCGACCTCTCGAGCATCCGCGGGAGCGGGCCGGGCGGACGGATCGTCCGCAAGGACGTCGAGGAGGCGCTCGCCCGCGGCGGCCGGGGGGCGGCGCCCGCGGCCCCTGCGGCGCCCTCGCGGCCGGCGCCCGCCCCGATGGTCCCCCCGCCGGGGGCGCGGCTGCAGTCGCGGACGGTGCCGCTGTCCAACATGCGGGCGACGATCGCGCGGCGGCTCGTCCAGTCGAAGACGACGGTGCCGCACTACCAGGTGACCGTCACCGCCCGGATGGACGCGCTGCTCACCCTGCGGCAGCAGCTCAACGAGCAGCTCGCCTCGCAGGGGGTGAAACTCTCGGTCAACGACTTCATCGTGCGGGCGTGCGCCCTGGCGATGCACCAGCACCCGTTCGTGAACTCCCGCTGGAACGACCGCGGCCCGGACGGGAGCCCGACCATCGAGGTCCTGGGGGACGTCAACATCGGCGTCGCCATCGCGATCCCGGTGGACAACGAGAAACTCACCGGCGGCGGGCTCGTCGTCGCGACGCTCCGCAACGCCGACCAGATGGGCCTGCGGCAGATCTCCGCGCAGACGCGCGCCCTGTCGGAGAAGGCCCGGAGCAAGGGGCTGTCGCTCGAGGAGATGTCGGACTCGACGTTCACCATCTCCAACCTGGGCATGTACGGCGTGGAGCACTTCACCGCGATCATCAACCCGCCGAACGTGGCGATCCTCGCCGTCGGGGCGGCGGTCGAGAAGCCGATCGTGGAGCGTGACGCGGCGACCGGTGAGAAGCGGGTCGTCATCGGGACCGAGATGTCGATGACGATGTCGAGCGACCACCGCGTCGTGGACGGCGCGATGGCCGCGGCGTACCTGGCCACGGTCAAGGAACTGCTTGAGAAGCCCGCGACGCTGCTGGTGTGACCGACCTCGGGAAGCCCCGGCGTTGAGGGCAGCGCTGCGCCCGCCGAGCGCGAGGGAGCGAGATCCGCTGCTCAGCCCCCCGCAACTCCGCGGCCCCCGCCGGGGTATGAGGCGGTATGAGCACGCCCCAGATGCTCCGGGGGATCGTGGCCGTTCTGGCCGTCCTGCTCGCCGCCGCCGTCGCGCCCGCCGAGCCGCCCCCCGAAGGAGCCAAGCCGCCCAGGCAGGGCGTCGCGGCGGTGCTCGTCAAGGACTTCCTGCGGCTGGAGAACGTTGGGCAGGACGTTCCGGACGTCGAGTTCCTCCGGTACTTTCCCAAGGCCGACCACGAGCAGTTCCCCGTGGCCCGGTGGCTCAGAGCGGAAACGGATGATGGAGAACCCATCAGCGTCGCGGTGGCGGCCGTGCACGAGGACCCGGCGGGGAACCTCGTGCACACGCTGCGGCTGGAGCGGGCGCCGGCGCGGACGGGCGTGACGGTGACGATCACGTCGCTGGTGCTGCGGCGGGAGCCGCCGCTGCCGCGCGGGGAGTTCCCGATCCCGGAGGATCCCTCGGAGTACCCCGGAGAAGTCCGCCCGTACCTTGCCTCGACGGCGATGGTGGTGCACGACGACCCGGTCATCCGCGAGATGGCCGCGGCGATGCGGGAGCGGGCCGGCGGGGACGTCATCCGCTTCGCCCGCGAGGTCTCGCGGCACATGAACACGAAGCCCTACGAATCGAGCGAGGCGGCGGACTGGGGCGGGCGGCCGACGTCCCTGGTCGTGCTCGAGCACGGCGGTTCGTGCTGCTCGAGCGCCGTCGGCGCGGCGGCTCTGCTGAGGTCGGCGGGGATCCCGGCGCAGGTCACGTACACGCCGGTGGGGTACGTGCACGGGGTCGTGCAGTTCTACGTGCTCGGGCACGGGTGGGTGCGGATGGACGCGACGTGCGGGTCGAGCCGAGTCCCGCTGGTGCAGGACATGGATGGCCGCGAGCTCGTGCGGCTGTTCGACACCCCGATCGGGATGGAGCGGCTGGCGATGGCGTTCGCGTGGCCGTACTTCCACAACACCTACGACGCCAGTTACGCCTTCTGGTCGCGAGGCCGAAAGGTGCCGACCATCCACTTCGGGGGCGGGCGGGGCGAGCACGACCCGACGGGCATGGGCTGGGTGCAGGAGCCCTTCCCGCACCTGGTGCCGGGCTCATGGAGCAAGGTGATGGGGATGCGGTGGTGGCGGGTCGGCGATGAGACGTGGGACCGGCTCGCCACGGCATCGCGCGAAGCGATCAAGACCGATGCGACCGGGCCGCTGCGAGGGGTGCTGGAGGAACTGAAGAGGGCGGGGCTTGCGCTCGGGTTCGAAGAGATCGTCACGAAAGCGCAGCACTACGGACCGCTGGAGCCGGCCGAGGATCGCGGATTGTAAGAAGCCGCGGCACGGAGGAGCGCGGAGCGCAACGAGACGAGACACGGGCGGGAAGCCCGCCCCGCGTTACGCCACGGCGGACTCCCGCACGTACGGCTCGATCATGCCCCAATCGGACTCCGGGTCGCCGCTGCAGCGGATGAACGGAAGGCCGGCCGCGGCGAGAACCTCGTCGATCATGCGGTCCACCCCGCCGCCGATCTTGTGAACGGCCAGAGAGGGGCGATCAACCTCGATGGCGATGATGGGCCTCCACTCGCCGCTGCGGGTGTCGCAGACGACGAAGTCCACCGCCCGCATCCGGACGCGCTTGCGCCAGGTGCGCCAGTCCTCGGGGTCGCGCCCGTCCGGGGGCGTGGGGACCAGGAGGGACTCGAGCCGGACCTTCGGACACAGCACCACGCCCCGGGGGAGCTTGCGGCCGATGGCCTTGGCGTACGCGGTCTCGCGGCGGCCGAGCAGAGATTCGCGGAGCCTGAACGGCGGCGTGGTGACGATCATCTCGCCGTCGGGCGTCATGACCATGCGCCCCTCGACGGCGGGTGGGACGTCGAGGGAGGGCTCTTCGTCCGTCAAGACGGCGCCGCGGAGCGTCTCGGTCGCGAGGGACTCGTCGAAGATCGGGGTGCCCGCCTCGGACGTCCCGGTGGACTCGGCGCTGAACGCGACCATCTCATCGGGAACAGGCTCCGGGGAGCGCGGCGGGGGCGGAGGCGCCAGGGGGATCCGCTGGGTCGAATCCGGGATGGCGTAGCGGCGGAGACGCTCGGCCCGCTGCTTCGCGGACCTCCGGTTGATGACCACCGTCAGAGCAACACCTGCGGCGACCAGCAGCGCCACCAGGAACAGGTTCAGCATGGAGCCGACCTCCGAGCGACCAAACCATCAGCACGACCGGCCGAGCCACCGGCCAACCGATTCACCGACCTGATATCGGTCATTGAACCATCCGAAACCAAGCGGCCCCGAGTTCCCCTGACCACGATGTTGTGGTCAGGGGAACCGAGGATGCGCCGGTTGATCGTACGGGGCCGATTAGGTGGACCGCCAGTCAATCGCGCTCATCCGATCGGCGGCCTCGCGGAGGCGGTCGGCCTCGACGGTGAGGGCGACGCGGAAGTAGTCGCGTCCGGCGGGGCTGAAGCCCGCGCCGGGGACGACGACGACGTCGGCCTCGGAGAGGAGCCGGCTGGCGAACGTGAGCGAGTCGATCGGCCGGCCATCAGCGCCGATCGGCGTGCGGGCCCAGATGAAGAAGCCGGCGTCGGGGACGTCCACCTCGCACCCGGCGGCGCGGAGGCCGGGGATGCAGGCGTCGCGCCGCTCGCGGTACAGGCGGCGCATGGACTCGACGTCGGGGCCGTTCCACTGCGAGAGGGCGGCGGCGCCGGCGACCTGGATGGCGTTGAAGGTGCCGGAGTCCACGTTGCTCTTGATCGCGTTGAGCGCGCCCACGACCTCGGCGTGGCCCACGGCGAAGCCGATGCGCCAGCCGGTCATGTTGAAGGTCTTCGAGAGCGAATGGAACTCGATGGCGAGCGTGTCCTCGATGCTGGCGTTGCGCGCCTGCCAGATGCTCGGGGGCTTCTGCTCGCCGAAATAGAGTTCGGAGTAGGCCAGGTCGGAAGCGGCGATGATACCGCGGGCGGCGCACCACTCCACGACACGTTCATAGAAGGCGATGTCGGCGGGGGCGGCCGTGGGGTTGCTCGGGTAGTTGACCCACAGGATGCGTGCCCCCACCGTCTCTCGCTCGGCCTTGTCGGTCAGGACGGGCTTCCAGCCCGTCTCCCTGCTCACGGGCATCTTCCGCACCTCGCACCCGGCGAGGACCGAGCCGATCTCGTAGACCGGGTAGGCGGGGTCCGGGACGAGGACGACGTCGCCGGGGTTGGTCACGGCCCAGGGCAGGTGGGCGATGCCGTCCTTGCTCCCCAGCAGCGCGATGATGTGGCGCATCGGGTCCACGGTGACGCCGAAGCGCTCGTACATGAACCGGGCCGCGGCCTCTCGGAAGACCTTCAGGCCGCCGCCGACGGCCGGGTACTGTTGGTTGACCAGTTCCCGCATGGCCCCGTTCATCGCCTCGACGATGTAGCCCGGGGTCGGTCTGTCGGGGTCGCCGACGCCGAGGTTGATCACGTCGGCGCCCGCGGCGATGCGCTCGCGCTTCTTGCGGTCGATCTCGTCGAAGAGGAACGGCGGGAGGGAATGCAAACGCTGGCTGCGGATCGTCCTTGACATGGTCGGGGATGGTATCGGGGTCGCGGGCGTCAGGGGGGCGATCGGAGCCGGGCGCGGCGCCCGTACCGGGCGTGCGACGTCCGCGGGGCGCCGCGCTCGGTGCGCCCGGTTGCGATGCCCCTGGATCACCGCGGTCACGAGCCGCCGTCGAGGTCGGCCATCGCTCCTGGCCGGCCACGATGACGTGGTCCGCACGGCGTTCAGCCCCGACTGCCGCAGCGCGAGCGGACGGAAGCATCGCGGAAGCCGCTGAGCCGTGCGGTCTTCATGCCGATGTGCGCGGCGCAGGAACAGCCGCGCATGGGCGGTGCCCCTCCTCGCTGCGCACGCGCCGTGCAGCCCGGCAGGGCGCATCGATTTCCCCACACCCGATCCATCCCTTGGCGCACGCGTCCTGCCGCGTTATGCTCGCCGCCGTCGAGGCGTTCGCCTCACGATCACCAGCACATCTCGTGGGGTTGTAAGAGGAGACGCGCAATGAGCCCATGTCGTCCCATTGTCCTTCTCGCCCTGGTCGGCGCCTCATCGGTCGCCGCGACCGCACCAGCCGCGAGCCCGCCGCTCTCGCCCGTGTCGGACTCGGTCAACCCCGATGCCGCGACGCTGCCGGTCGAGCACGTGTTCACCCGCCCCCGCCCGGTTGACCCCGCGGTCCTCGCGCAGCTGGCCGGCCGGCCCCTCGGCCTGCGCGGCGACTGCCCGACGCTGGTGGACCTCAACGGCCCGATCGACGGCGACATGCCTCGCGAAGTCGCGTTCCTGCCGGACGGGTCCGCGGCGGTGATCGTCAACCGCGACAGCAACAACGTGACGTACCTCGACCCGGTGAACCTGGAGATCACCGGCGAGACGAAGGTGGGCGAGTTCCCGGTCTAGTGACCGTCACGCCCAACGGGCAGTACATCCTCACGGCGAACGTCCTGAGCAACTCGGTGAGCGTGATCGACGCCGCGACGCGGACGGAGATCGCCGAGATCCCGATCACCGGCTCGCAGCCGTACCGGATCGCGGTCACCAGCGACAGCACCAAGGCCGTGGTCGGCGTGATCAACAACGCCACCGACGCGACGTTCAGCGTCATCGACCTGGCGACGCTCACGGAGGTCAGCACCTTCCCGGGCGGGGTGCAGGGCGTCTACGGCGGCTTCGCCAACAGCGTCTTCCCGATCTTCGGGAACATCTTCGGCGAGTTCGCCCTCGCGGGTGACGACCGGACGATCGTGCTGCCCGCCGGCGGCGTCCCGACGAACAACGAGAGCACGATCTTCTTCTTCGACATCGTCACCGGCGAGCAGACCGGCGCGATCGTCGGCCCCCAGGGGGCCAGGGCGGTGGACATCTCCGCCGACGGGACGCTCGCGGCGGTGCCCTACATGTTCGCCTCGCAGCGCATCGACGTGATCGACATCGCGACCAAGGCCGTCGTCAACTCGATCCCCACCCTCACGCAGGTGGACGCCTGGATCCGCTTCAGCCCCGACGCGAGCAAACTCATCACCGGCTATCTGAACGACACCTTCATCATCGACCGGGCCACCGGCGCCGAGGTCTTCCGCACGATGACCGGGGCCATCGGCGACATCGAGATCACCCACGACGGCAACTACGTGGTGATCCCCAACTTCACGACGCGGCTCATCGACCTGAACAACCTGTCCGTGGTGGCGGCGATGTCGTACGCCGCGACGGCCGAGATGGCCGTCAGCCCGGTGGCGCACCTGGCGGTCGGCCTCAACAACCGCTTCGGCGAGCAGGCCCACGTCTACCGCACCAACGGCGCCTCGGGCGCGTTCCTGGCCGCGATGCCCACGGGGACGTACCCCGAGGGCGACGCTCCGTTCGAGGTCGCCGTCTCCGCCGACGGCCGCACCGCCGTGATCGGCATGACCCTCAGCGGCAGCGTGGCGATCGTGGACGTGCCCACCCGCACCATGCGCAGCCTCGTGCACACGGGGGCGCGCGTCATGGACGTCGAGATCACCCCCGACGGCTCGCACGCGGTCATCTGCGACGGCGACTCCGACCAGGTCTCCATCATCGACCTCTCCACCGATCAGGTCGTCAAGACGCTCCCGATCGCCGGGCGCCCGGCCCAGGTCGCCATCAGCCCGGACGGCTCCACCGCCTACGTCCTCAACATCGCCGGGACCGACCAGGTGCACTTCATCAACCTCGACGGCGCGAACAGCAGCATCATCGGCTCGGTCCTGGCGGGCCAGACCGGCTCGTGGAACGGCATCGCCCACAGTGAGAACAGCGCCATCGAGCTCAGCCCGGACGGCTCGCTCCTCGCCGTGTGCGACTCGTTCAACAACCTGCTGCTGCTGATGGACACCGCCACCCGCACGCAGGTCGCGGCCGTCCCGGTGGGCAACTTCCCCATCCGCGTCGCCTTCAGCCCGGACGGCACGCGGGCCTACGTCACCAACGTCTTCAGCCACGACCTGTCGGTCGTGAACGTGGACGGGGCCTCCTCGTCGCTCATCACCACCGTCCCGATCGGCAACAACGCCTTCACCGTCAGCGTGGACGGCGACGGGGCGTACGTCTACATCACCAACAGCCACTTCCAGACCGGCTCGGAGCTGTACGTCTTCGAGACGGCGACGAACTCGGTGGTCGCGGTGCTGCCGCTCGACGGCCGCATCGCCCGGGACGCCCACTACGACGCCGCGAGCGACACGCTGCTGATCGCCGCCCACGCGACCACCGCGCCCGGCGACACCGGGATGCTCTACCGCTTCCGCGCCGACGGCCCTGCCACGTCGCTGATCGACGTCACGCCCCTGAGCGACAACCCGTACGACCTGGAGTACAGCCCGGCCTACGGCGTGGCGATCATGAGCCAGCCCTGGATCGACGGCGCCGACTTCATCTGCTTCGACGTCGGCGGCTGCCCGGCGGACTGGGACTCCAGCGGCACGGTCAACTCCAACGACATCTCCGCCTTCCTGTCCGCGTGGCTTGAGAGCGTCCAGCAGGGCAACCTCGTCGCCGACTTCGACGGCAGCGGCCAGGTCAACTCCAACGACATCAGCGCCTTCCTGAACGCCTGGCTCCAGGCCGTCCAGCAGGGCTGCTGAGCCCGACCCGCTCGCCAGCACACCTCCGCGGAGCGCCGGACGTGGTTCGGCGCTCCGCTTTTCTCTTTGCCGCAGGATCGATGAAGGAAGGCCGGCCTGCCGGACGCCCCCCGCACAGCGCGCCCCCCCGGAGAAACCGGAACGTGCCGCGACGGCCGCCGGACGGTCAGGTCCGGTCCGCCGACCGACGGCGGATGACCGCCTCCGCCGCGCTCACGCCGCGCTCCAGCGTTTCCCCTCCCGCACCACCCGCCGGTACAGCGTGTCCCGCTCGACCGGCTCGAACCCGGCCTCGCGGATCGCCTTCTGGAGCGTCCAGACGTTGACCTCCTGGTGCGTCCCGGCCCCGCCGACCTTGGTGATGTCGTACCACACCACCGTCCCGTCGATGTCGTCGGCCCCGCTCTGGAGCATCAGCTGCGCCATCGGCAGCGTCTGCATGATCCAGAAGGCCTTGACGTGCGGGAAGTTGTCGAGCATCAAGCGCGCCACCGCGAGCGTGCGCAGGTTCTCCAGCCCCGCGGGGCCGGGGAGGTGCTCGAGTTCGGAGCCGTCGGGGAAGAAGGGCAGCGGGATGATGGTCTGGAAGTACCCGCCGCGGGCGTTCATCGCGGGCGTCGGCAGGGGCGTGCCGGGACGGGTGAGCGAGACCGCCCCGTCGGTGTCGGGGGTGTACCCCAGCCGGGCGAGCGCCTCGTCCTGCGCCCGGCGCAGCAGGTCCATGTGCACCAGCCGCTCGGCACGCTGCTCGATGTGGCCGTAGAGGATCGTGGCGTTGGTGTTCATCCCCAGCTCGTGGGCGACGCGGTGGACCTCGAGCCAGACGTCGGAGCGGATCTTCCCCTTGAACGCCTCATCGTGCACGCGGTCGTCGAAGACCTCCGCGCCGCCGCCGGGGAGCGAGCCCAGCCCCGCCTCCTTCAGGCGCTCCAGCACCCACCGGATCCCGCTCCGCCGATCGTCCTGCCGGTAGACCTTGGCGATCTTCGCCAGGTGCACGATCTCCACCGCGGTGAAGGCCTTGACGTGCAGGTCCGAGCCCAGCTCCCGCGCCGTCTGCCGGATCGTGGAGACCAGGTCGGTGTAGTAACTGAAGGGGAGGTACGGGTGCAGCCCGCCGACGGAGTGGATCTCCGTCGCCCCGCTCTCGACGGCCTTGCGGGCCTCCTCGCGGACGTACTCCATGTCGCGCGTGTACGCGCCGTCGTCGTCCTTCTTGCGGTAGAACTCGCAGAACTTGCACGACAGAGCGCAGATGTTCGAGTAGTTCAGGTGGCGGTTGATGTTGTAGTACCCGACCGAGCCGTTGAGCCGCCGGCGCACGAGGTCCGCCAGCTCGCACACCGTCCAGATGTCCGGCGTGGTGTAGAGCAGGTCGCCGTCCTCGAGGCTCAGCCGCTCGCCGTTCTCGACCTTGGCGCGGATCGACTCGAGGCGCGGGTCATAGCCGGGGACCGCCGCCGCGGCGTGGGAAAGGCTCTCGGGACGCGTGATCGTGGTGACCATGGGCCGAACTTTCAAAAAAGTCTGAAAATGCTAGCCCGAGCGCCGCTCCGGGCAAGAGCCGATCGCCCGCACGCACGCTTACCGCCGCCGCACGACCCAGATCGCCGGCCGCAGCGGGCCGACGAGTTCCTCGTTGGCGTGCCGTTGGCGGGCGAGGTACTCGCGCAGCGCCGTGGCCAGCCGCGGGTGGCACCGCCTCAGCGCCGCCGCCCGCCGCGAGATCCCGCGGTACAACCGGTCGTTGAGCCTCCGGATCTCACTGGGGGTCGGGATATGCACCGCGGCGATCTCGTCTCCCGCCGCGGTCAGGATCTCGCGCGACTCCGCACGCGTCGGGATATGCGGGTACTCGCCCGCGCGCGGGTCGCGGTCGTCGCGGTAGACGTCGTCGATCACATACACGCCGCCCCGTCGCGTCAGCGGGCGGAGCACCGCCGCGGCGTGCACCAGCGGGTCGAGACCGATCATCAGCGCCGCGTCGAACCGGCCGCGGGGCAGCGTGGATGGATCGCGCAGGTTGAAGTGGCGGAACTCCGCCACCCCTTCCCCCCGTCGCACCCGTCCCATCCCCCCCACTCCTCCTCCTACCCCCCGACGGCGCGCCAGTTCCCTCGCCGACTCCAGAAACGGCTCGTACGCGTCCAACCCGAGCACGCGGCAGCCGAGGTTCGCCGCGATCGCTACTGACACCGCCCCCTTCCCGCACGCCAGATCGAGCACCCTCGCCCCCTCCCCGATCCCCGCCTCCCGCAGCAGCCGCACCACCGTCCGCGGCATCGATCCCAGCGCGGTCAGGTCAGCAAACAGTTCGCCGAGGTACGGCGCAAGCACCGGCGGCGCATCGACGGACGCGGCGACCTGCCACAGCAGTGACCTGGGGGGCTTGGGCATGGGCGTGAGGAACGATAACACACGCCCACGCGCCGGTTCACCTTGGCGCGCCCCGCCGCTCCGCAGGATCGGCCCCTCGCACGGGGACCGGCGCCGGGCTCGGCTCCTCCGCCCCGTCCTGATCTGCGGTCCCCCTCGCGGCCCGCGCCGCCAGCACCTCGACGAAGATCCGCGGCACCAGCACCCAGCACAGCGCCGCCGCGGTGACGAACGCCACCGGCGGCATCATGCCGTCCTCACGCCCCAGCAGCGACAGCACCACCGGCATCAGCAGCGTCCCGACGATGAGTCCGGTAACCGTGGCGGACGTGGCCGGGATCGGCAGAAGGGGGCGGGGTCGGCGCATGCTCCCTCCAGCATGCCTCGGCTACTTGATCGGGGCAAGCCGGATGTTCCGGAAATGGATCTCCGCCCCCTCGGACTGCAGGCAGATCTTCCCGGCGACCTCCTCGACGTCCGTCGCCCGGTTGACCAGCTCGCCGTTGACCCACAGCGTCACCTCCCCACCGTCCACGATGATCTCGTAGTCGTTCCACTCCCCGATCGGGTTCTCGGCCATCAGGAGCTTCTTCGTGTTGCGTCCGCTGGTGCGGGCCGGGTCGGTGGTCATCCGGAAGTTGTCGATGTTCCAGAAATCCCCGGCGTTGCCGCTCTGCAGCTGCGCCTCGACGGACTTCGGCCAGACCTTGTCCTCCCCGATCATCCGCAGCAGCACCCCGCTGTTGCCGGCCTGCTTCGTGACGGGGTTGAACCGCCACTGGAGCCGCAGCACGTAGTTCGTGTAGTCCTCGTTGGTCCGGAGGTACCCCGCCGGGGTGCCGGAGCAGACGAGCACGCCGTCCACGACCTTCCACGTCGCGGCGGGGTCGCGCTGGTTGCTGCTCGCCTCGGGGGAGATCGCCGTCCAGCCGCTGAGGTCCTCGCCGTTGAAGAGCGTCACCTCGCCGGGCATCGGGGCGTCAAGGTCGCGGATCTTGATGTTGCGGTACCAGACCGTGTCGCCATGGTCCTGCAGCGCGATGTGGCCGCGGGGCTGCACGCCGAACCCCTCGTATCCCTTGAACTTGCTCCCCGCGACGCGCTCCGCCCACGCGGCGTCGTCGATGCGGCACTCGACGACCTTCTTCCCGTTGATCCAGTGCCGGGCCACGCCGTCCTTGACCATGATCCTGGCGTGGTTCCACTCCCCGGCCGGGCGGAGGACCTTCCCCTCCGCCGGCGAGCACAGGTCGTACATCGCGCCCGCCGAGTGCGGGTCCGTCGGGCTCAGCCCATGGCCCATGTCGTCGAGGACCTGGAACTCGGGACCGGTCATCCAGGGGTAGGAGTGCCTCTCCGCGACGCGGTACATGATCCCGCTGTTGGCCTTCGGGGAGGCCTTCCACTCGAGCTGGAGTTCGAAGTCCCCGTACTGCTCCGTGGTGATGATGTCCCCCCCACCGCCGCCGCCGATGACCTTCAGCGCCCCATCCTCGACCACCCACCCTTTTTCGGGGAAGCCGTCCTGCCTGTACCCCCGCCAGCCGCTCGTGCTTCGGCCATCGAACAGGCTGACCCATCCGGCCGCGGCCTCGGCGGGGGTCACGCCCTGCTCTCCCTCACCCATCCATCCACCGTGCGCAGCGGACGCGGCGGAGAGAGCGATGCTGACGGCGACAGCGGAGGTCAGGAACGCTTTGGCGACCATAAAGAGCGGCTCCGTACGGGGTGCTGAGTAACGCTGGGCGACCGGGCCATTACACGGAGCGGATGCCGAGCGGTCAAGCCGACCGCCCGGGCGGAGCTAACTGCCACTTCGGCAGGCCACGGGCGGCCGCCCGGTGGATCCGGCATGACATGAAAGCGGGACCCGGGACAGGCGCGGGCTTCGGACGCAAGGATCAGGAAGAGGTCATGGCACCGATCTTGCCCCGAAGGGGGAGAACCGGATCAGTCGCCCTCAGGGCCGAACAGACCACAAGCGGCTCCGCCGCACGCAAGGAGAGGACTATCCCATGGCATCCAGGATCATCGGCATCGACCTCGGCACCACCAACTCTTGCGTCGCCATCACGGAGGGCGGGACGCCGAAGGTCCTGATCAACGCCTCCGGCAGCCGCATCACCCCGTCGGTCGTCGGCTTCACCGAGAAGGGGGAGCGTCTGGTCGGCAGCCCGGCCAAGCACCAGCAGGTGACCAACCCCAAGAACACCGTCTTCTCCATCAAGCGGTTCATGGGCCGCCGGCACAAGGAAGTCGAGTCGGAGGAGAAGCTGGTCCCCTACGAGATCGTGGGCGCCCCGGACGACTTCGTGAAGGTCCGCATCCGCGGCGAGGAGTTCACCCCGCAGCAGATCTCCGCCTTCATCCTCCAGGACCTCAAGAAGACCGCGGAGGACTACCTGGGCGAGAAGGTTGACCGGGCGGTCATCACCGTGCCGGCCTACTTCAACGACGCCCAGCGCCAGGCGACCAAGGACGCCGGCGAGATCGCGGGCCTGAAGGTCGAGCGGATCATCAACGAGCCGACCGCCGCGGCCCTGGCCTACGGCCTGGAGAAGAAGAAGAACGAGAAGGTCGCCGTCTTCGACCTCGGCGGCGGCACGTTCGACATCTCCATCCTCGACGTCGGCGACGGCGTCTTCGAGGTCCGCGCCACCAACGGCGACACGCACCTGGGCGGCGACGACTGGGACCAGAGGCTGATCGACTACATCGCCGAGGAGTTCCGCAAGAAGGAGGGGATCGACATCCGTAAGGACCCGATGGCCCTCCAGCGCCTCAAGGAGGCCGCGGAGAAGGCCAAGATCGAGCTCTCCACGATGCAGGAGGCGACGGTCAACCTGCCCTTCATCACCGCCGATCAGAACGGCCCGAAGCACCTGCAGGTCAGCGTCACGCGGGCCAAGTTCGAGAGCCTGTGCGAGGACCTCTTCCAGCGGCTGCGCGAGCCCTGCCTGCAGGCCCTGCGCGACGCCAAGCTCGAGCCCAAGGACATCGACGAGGTCGTCCTCGTCGGCGGCTCGACCCGCATGCCCAAGGTCCAGCAGGTGGCCAGGGAGATCTTCGGCAAGGAGCCCAACAAGAGCGTCAACCCCGACGAGGTCGTCGCGATCGGCGCGGCCATCCAGGGCGGCGTGCTCAAGGGCGAGGTCAAGGACGTCCTGCTGCTGGACGTCACGCCGCTGTCGCTGGGCGTCGAGACCCTCGGCGGCGTGATGACGAAGATCATCGAGCGCAACACCACCATCCCCACCAGCAAGAAGGAGACTTTCTCCACCGCCAGCGACAACCAGCCCAGCGTGATGATCCACGTCCTCCAGGGCGAGCGTGAGTTCGCCAAGGACAACCGCACGCTCGGCCAGTTCGAGCTCACCGGCATCCCCCCGGCGCCCCGCGGCGTGCCGCAGATCGACGTCGAGTTCGCCATCGACGCCAACGGCATCCTCACCGTCACCGCGACCGATCGGGCCACGCAGAAGAAGGCCGACATCAAGATCACCAACTCGGGCGGCCTGAGCAAGGAAGAGATCGAGCGGATGAAGCGCGACGCCGAGATGCACGCCGAGGAGGACAAGAAGCGCCGCGCCCTGGTGGACCTCAAGAACCGCGCCGACGCCTTCCTCCTCCAGACCCGCAAGAGCCTCGAGGAGCACGGGGACAAGGTCTCCGCCGAGACCCGCGGCCAGATCGAGTCCGCCATGAGCAACCTCGAGGACAAGCTCAAGGGCGACGACGCCGCGGCGCTCGAGGCCGCGATGCGCCAGCTCGAGCAGGCCAGCATGGAGCTGGGCAAGGCCATCTACGAGGCCGAGGCCGCCAAGACCGCCGGCGCCGCCGCGGGCGGCGAGCCGGGGCGCGGCGCGGGCGACGCCGGCAAGAAGCCCGGCGGCGACGAGACCATCGACGCCGAGTTCGAGGTCAAGGAATAAACCCGCCCAGCAGGCGTTCACCCTGGTGACGGACTCCTCTGCACGGCCCGCCCGCCGAGAGATCGGCGGGCGGGCCGCTTCCATACGCTGCACGATTGCGAAAAGCCGCTCATCGCCGCCGAGAGCGCCCACACCGGAGCAGCCCTCCGCCCCGGATCGTCTGGTCCCCTGTGAACCGCCAAGTCATCGCTGTCGCATCTGCCGCCGCAGGGCGAGCGACGCGGCCCTCCAGCGGGGTGAGATCTCCCGGTTGCGGCTACGACCTGACGAGCACCGGTGACCGGCTGTGCCCTGCGTGCGGCGACGGAACTCAGAGGCGTCCGCGGGAATAGACACATCTCCCGCCGCGTTTGACTCACCGCCGAAGCCCACCTAGTTTCACCCATCACGCCGGCCGTCCAGAGCCGGCCCTTTGGAGTCCGAGTTGGCCCAGCACATGCACAAACCCGTCGCCCCGGCCTTCTGCCATCGCTGGCAGAAACGCTGTCGCGCGATGCGAGTGCACCCGGTGCATCTCATGCACGTCCAGCAACCCCGCTGCTGAGCCCCCGCTCCCCCCCACTGCCGCCGGCCACGCCCAGCGGCGCCCACACGACAACCCAGCGTCCTGAGCCATCCCCGCCAGGGATGTGAGTTTCTTCACCCGCAGTCGGTATGTTCCGTCCGCGGCCCAAGAACTCGGCCCCGCTCCCGTACCCCGCCCACCGCCTCTCCATGGAGTTCCGCCCGATGAAGGCCTTTCTGATCACGGATGATGCCCCCCGCCTCGAACCCCTCCTCCGCGAACTGGCGCGCGCCGGCGCCCCCGCGGAAGTCTGGACGCTCGATGACGCCCGCTTCGAACTCGGCGAGCCCCCGCCCGACGGGGTCTTCGTCAACCGCGTCGCCCCCGCGGCCGCGGGCTCCCCGCGCCTCCGCGCCCTGCTCGCCTGGCTGGAGAGTTACGGCCGCCGCGTCCTCAACGGCGCCGGGGCCGCCGCCCTTGAGTCGTCCCGCGTCCTGCAGTACGCCGCCCTCCGCGCCGCCGGGATCCCCGTCCCGCGGACGGTCTCCGTCTGCGGCGACGACCCCGCCGGCCTGCGCCGCGCCGCGGAAGACCTGGGCTGGCCGATGGCCGTCATCCCCAACCGCCCCGGCATCCGCGGCGGGCGAGTCTTCCGCAACCCTGGGGAGTTCTCCGCCGCGGCCGACGCGGGCGAACTCCCCCTCGACCGCGACGGCGTCGTCCTCCTCCAGAGCGTCATCGGCTCCGCCTGCGGGCCGGGGCTGGTGACGCGCGTCGAGTTCGTCGGCGGCGTCGTCCAGGCCGCGGTCCGCTTCGCCGTCTTCGGCCCCGCCAGGGCCGAAGCGCCCGCGATCGACGCCCCCGAGCGGCTCGACGGCTTCGATCACCCGCTCCTGGATCGCGCCCTCGTCTTCCTCTACAACCACCGCGTGGACATCGGCGCCCTCGAACTCACCGACGACGGCCGCGGCGGGCTGGTTGCGGTCAGCGTCAGCGGCGCGGTCGAGCCGGGCCGCGACGTCTCCCCCGCGACGCTCGCGGCGAAGGCGTCCCTCATCGCCTACGAACTGGGCCGCATCAGCGCCGATGCACAGGGCCGAGGCGCAACGGTCATCAGCCGGCGCGAGCGCTTCCGCACGGCGGTATGACCCCCGCGCGGGTCGCGCCGTCGGGCTACTCGAGCAGCTTGAGCTGCGAGATCACCAGCTCGTCGCTTACCGGGTGCTCCGGGTCGAGCCGGTAGTCGCCGCTGTAGCACGCCGTGCAGTAGTGCTCCGCCGGCCGCTCGACGCACGACAGCAGCCCCTCGAGCGAGAGGTAGTGCAGCGAGTCCACCCCGAGGAAGTCGCGGATCTCCTCCACCGTCCGGCCGTGGGCGATGAGCTGCTCGCGCGAGGCGAAGTCCACGCCGAAGTAGCACGGGTGTCGGATCGGCGGGCAGCTGATCCGCAGGTGGATCTCCTTCGCCCCCGCCTGGCGGATCTGGTCGATCTTGGTCTTGGTCGTCGTGCCGCGGACGATCGAGTCGTCCACCACGATCAGCCGCTTGCCCTCGACGATCTCCTTGATGACGTTGAGCTTCAGCCGCACCGCCGCGGCCCGCTCCGCCTGCGTCGGCTTGATGAAGGTCCGCCCGACGTACCGGTTGGGCACGATCCCCTCGCGGTACGGAATCCCGCTCGCCCGCGCGTACCCCACGGCGGCGGAGCGTCCCGAGTCGGGCATCGGCACGACGTAGTCCGCCTCGACCGGTGCCTCGGCCGCGAGCCTCGCCCCCATCGCCTCCCGCGTCACCTGCACGTTCTGCCCGAAGACCAGGCTCGCGGGGTTGGCGAAGTACACGTGCTCGAAGACGCAGTGCGCCCGCCGCTCCGCCGGCTCCGAGAAGCGCCGGCTGCTCACCCCCTCGTCCGAGAGCGTCACGATCTCGCCGGGCTCGACCTCGCGCTCCACGCGCGCCCCGATCACGTCCAGCGCCACCGTCTCGCTCGCCACCACCGGCCGCCCGTCGGGCATGAACCCCAGCACCAGCGGGCGCCACCCCCACGGGTCCCGCGCCGCCTCGATCCGGTCCGGGTACAGCATCACGAGGCTGAAGGCCCCCTGCAGGTGCCGCAGCGTCGCGGCCATCGGGTCAACGGCCCGCTGCTGCTGCGGCGAGGCCAGCAGGTGGATGATCACCTCCGTGTCGCTGGTGGTGTGGAAGAGGTGCCCCGCCTCCTCGAAGCGGCTCCGCAGCAGCTCCCCGTTGATCAGGTTCCCGTTGTGCGCCACCGCGATCTGCCCGCCGATGTAACTCTCGATCAGCGGCTGGGCGTTGCACGACAGCGATCCCCCCGCCGTGGAGTACCGGTTGTGCGCGATCGCCCCGCGCCCCCCGACGTGCTCCAGTTCCTCCAGGTCCTCCGGCTGGAAGACCTCCGCCACCAGCCCCATCCCCGTGATCCCCGTCAGACGCTCCCCGTCGCTGACGGCGATCCCCGCCGACTCCTGCCCGCGGTGCTGCTGGGCGTACAGCCCCAGGTAGGAGAGCATCACCGAGTTCGGCCCCCCCCAGACGCCGAATACGCCGCACTTCTCCTTCGGCGGCGAATCAACGAGCAGGCCCTCGGCAAAGGAACCACCAAGCGGGAGACCCCGCCCCGTCCCGCGCCCCGTCGGGGCGGGCTGAACCACCGGTAGGCTGATCTGGCGCGGCATCAAGAGATCTTAGCGCGCCGCCCCCGCCCCGATGACGACCATCGCCTCGGTCACGTACACCTCGACCTCCCGCTTGCCGCGCCACCGGGGGGCCTCTGCAAGCCTGCGCAGCCGTGCCAACGACGCCTCCGCCGCGTCAACGTCCCCAGCCCGCCCCTGCGCCACGACCAGGAACGCGATGCACGAGGGCCGTCCCACCCCACCCCCCGCCCCCCACTGGCCGCTCTGGACAAACGGCTCATCGGCCCGCGACAGCACGCCCACCGCCTCATCCCACCGCCCAACTCGATCGAGCGCCATCCCGAGCGTCTGGAGAACCTCCGCGTCCCCAGGCTGCGCCGAGGCCGCGAAGGCGGCATCCATCAGCGCCGCCGCGTGATAGAAGTGCGCCCGGTTTGCAAAGCACGCGTCCCGCCCCGCCCCGACCAGCCGCGCATACGCCTCATGCACCAGCGCCGTCGCCGTCAGCGCGTGCCCGGGTCGCTCACCGGCCATCGCCCGCTGCGCCGCCGCCCGGAGCTTGTCGTACACGAGCGGCAGCAGTTCGCGCCGCCGCCTGATCCCCCGCCGCGGCCCGATCCAGGATTCTCGCAACTGGGGTGGACGCCGCCATACGGGACGAGCATACCAGCCGCACTCCGACCACCCGAGCCGCCCAGTCCCGTTGACCCCGCCCTCATCCCTACCTTTAATCCCCCCCTGGTTCCGCCGCGGAGCGGCCGCGGCAAGGAGACCGGATCCCAGCGCTGGACCGCAGCCGCGGCCACCCAGCCGATCGCCCGCCCCTCACGGCCGGGCACGCCGGCGTCGCCCATCCTCAAAGGAAGGTGGCACGCCCGGCGACGGAAAGGAGCCTCACATGGGTCGTTACCTTGGTCCGAAGGTCAAGCTCTCCCGCCGCGTCGGCGTCCCGATCGCCGACAACCCCAAGCACACCTCCAAGCGCCAGCTGAACCCCGCGGGCATGCACGGCTACCGCGGCCGGCGTCTCCGCGAGTACGGCATCCGCCTCAACGAGAAGCAGAAGGTCCGCTACCACTACTCCGTCCTGGAGCGGCAGTTCCGCCGGTACATGGAGGAGGCGGCCCGCCTCCCCGGCAACACCGGCGAGATGCTCCAGCAGCTCCTGGAGCGGCGGCTTGACAACGTCGTCCGCCGCGCCGGCCTGGCCCGGACCATCTGGGCCGCTCGCCAGCTCGTCGTCCACGGCCACGTGCTGGTCAACGGCCGCAAGACCGACCGCCCGAGCTTCTCCGTCAGCGTCGGGGACGTGATCACGCTCAAGCCCCGCATCCACAAGCTCGTCCGCGAGAACATGGAGTCGCTGCCCGGCCACGAGGTCCCCGGCTGGCTGGACTTCAACCCCAGCGAGCTCACCATCCGCGTCGTCGCCCTGCCGACCTCGGACCAGATCCCCTTCGACGTCAACGCGAACCTGATCGTCGAGTTCTACCGGTAATCTGCGGAGCGAGCACGGCGGGCCGGGCGAGGTCGTCGCCGATGATCCAACGCCCGGCCCGCCATGCCGCGAAGCGCGCCCCGTCCGCCCGCCGGCATCCCGGCGTCCGGCCGGCGAGGGCCGCGGGCGTGCGAACCGTCGCGGCCACTCCCCGAAGGACCCCCGCATGCTCAAGTTCCTCCGCAAGTACAACAAGTACATCCTGGTGATCGGCGGCGCGCTGCTCATGGTCGCCTTCCTCGTGCCGCAGGCCCTGACCCAGCTCGGGCAGGACCGTTCCGGACGCGAGTACATGCGGATCGACGGGCAGAAGATCACCGAGGGCGAGGCCTTCAAGGCCGACCGCCGGCGGTACGTCCTCGCCCACACCATCCCCGCCATCCTCCCCACGCTCGGCATCGAAGACCGCACCGACCACTGGCTCCTGCTCGTCCACGAGGCCGACCGCCACGGCCTCATCGGCGGTCCCCAGGACGGGCGCGACTTCATCCCGGACTTGGCCGACTACCTCGCCTACGTCATGCTGCAGCAGCAGTACGGCCCGAGCGTCCAGATGCTCCTGCAGTCGCAGTTCGGCGAGCAGATGCTCTCCTCCGCGCGGCAGACCGCGATGGCTCACCTCGAAGCCGCCCGCGCCCGCTCCGAGATCGGCACCGAGGAGTTCGACCTCGCCCTCGCTGAACTGCACGGCATCTCCCGCCTCCGGCGCCTCTACGACGGCGGCCCCAGCCGCATCTCCGACCGCCGCGCCATCCTCGAGGGCCTGCGGATGCACAACGCCGCAACGGTGGACTACGTCCTCGTCCCGGCCGAGGCCGCCATCGACCAGGTCCCCGTCCCCAGCGACGAGACCCTCGCGGCCCACCTGGAGCGCTTCAAGGACGTCCGCCCGTCGGAGGGCGAGTACGGCATCGGCTACCTCCTCCCGCCGCGGGTGAAACTCGAGTGGCTTGTCCTCGACCGGGCCGCCATCTCGCAGGCCGTCCGCGTGGACCGCATCGAGGTCGCGGAGCGGTTCATGACCAGGAACCCCGGCCTGCAGGCCAGCGGCCCCGAGTACGAGGCCGTCCGCGCCGAGATCGAGGAAGAGCTGCGCAAGGAGGCCACCGACCGCATCATGGCCGAGGCCGACCAGGCGATCCGCGCCGAGTTCGCCCGCGCCATCCGGCGGCTCCCCACGCAGGGCGTCTACCGCGTCCTCCCGGAGAACTGGGACGAGGTCCGCCCGAGCCTCGAGAGCGTCCGCGACGCCGTCGTCGAGCGAGTCCGCTCCCAGACGGGACGCACGATCGCCGCGCCGACCGTCACGGTCATGAACGCAACGTGGCACACCGCCCAGGACCTCAGCCGACTGCCGGGCATCGGCTTCAGTTCGATCCGGCGAGCCGGCCGGAACATCGGGTTCCCCACCGCCGCGATGTCCGTCAAGGAACTCGGCGACCCGCTGGACCTGGGGTTCCAGGTCGGCGTCCCCGGTGCGATGACCACCGACCCCGCGGGCAACCAGTACTACTTCACCATCCTCGACGCCCGCCCCGAGTCCCCGCCCGCGTCGGTGGACGAGATCCGCGACCAACTGGTGCAGGATTACCGCCGCCTGGAGGCCTTCAAGATCCTCCAGCGCGAGGCGGACATCTACCGCCAGCGGGTGCTGAACGAGGGGCTCGATTCGCTTGCCGCGGCGGTGGAGCCCGCCGAGGGCGCGCCGCCCCCCCAGGTCCGCCGCGGCGTGAGCGTCACCCGCACCAACAACGTCTTCGGCGACCCCGCTCTCAACGAGGAGTCGGTCAAGGAGGCGATCGTCTCCGCCGCCGAGAAACTCGACCCGACGGTGGATGCCTCGACCATCGACGCCGATCAGCGAACCCTCGCCGTGCCTGCCCCGAAGGCCCTCGGGCTCGTCGTCGCTCAGATTCAGGCCTTCCGCCCGATGACGATCGAGTCGTATCGGCTGATGGACCGCAGCCTCGTCCAGCAGATGGAGGCCGAGTCCGCCATGACCTCGGACGACGACCCCTTCTCCGTGGAGAAACTCGCCAAGCGTCTCAACGCCAAACTCCCCCCGCAGCGAGGCGACTCCCCGTCCTGAACGTGGCCCGGCCTTCCGGGCCGTGTCTCTCTCCTTCACGCCTCAACCTGTCAGCGAACCACGGCCGGGCGCCTCGCCCGGCCGTGTTCTTTTCCTCGCTCGGGGAACGAAGCAGCGGCTTCCTCTCCATCACTCCCATCACGCTCTGAGCCACCTACACCTGGGCCTTGAGCCACCCGCCCTGCACAAACCTTCCTGTGAACAGCGCGGCCCGGATCACCAGTTCCAGGCACAGCCCGATCCAGAGGCCGACCAATCCCCCCTCCGACCAGAACGGGTTCTCGATCACCCCGCCGGCGCCCTCTCCCCACCACAGCCACGCCGGCACGGGGATGTCCACGCCGCTGAGCGCGTAGGCGAGCGGCAGCCGGATCCCCCATGTCGAGATCCACGTCAGGTACATCACCACCTTCACATCCCCCGCCCCGCGCATCGCCGACCGCAGCACGATCGACATCGCGAACGGGATCTGCACGAACCCCGCAACCCGCAGCACCTTCGGGACGACCTCCAGGTGCGTCGCCTGCGACGACAGAACGCCGACGATCTGGCGCGGGATCAGCAGGTATCCCAGCCCGATCGTCATCATCACCGCCGCGGCGATCGCCGTGCACAGGAACGTCGCCCGCCTGGCCATCGCCGGGCTCCCCGCCCCCAGGTACTGCCCCGCCAGCGTCGCCGCGGCCGCCCCCATCGCGAACCCGGCGAGGAAACTGAACGCCTCGATCCGGATCGCGACGATGTGCGCCCCGAGCAGCCCCCCGCTCCCTTCACGCAGCGTCAGCCACCCGACCATCAGCACGATCGCGAAGTTCCCCACCCACATCCCCAGCATCTCGAAGAAGTTCGGCAGCCCGACCCGCACCAGCCGCCGCATCGTGTGCCAGTGCGGACGCAGCCGCCGTCGCCGTAGGACGATCCCGCTCCGGCCGCGCAGCAGCATCCGCAGGATGATCCCCGCCCCGACCGCGCTGCTGGTAACCGTGCCCAGCGCGATCCCCACCACCCCCAGATCGAACGGGAATGGGTTGACGAGCACGACCCGCGTCACGGGCACGCCGTTCTCCAGTCGCGTCGAGGTGAGGTCCACCCCCGCCAGCGCCCAGCTCACGGCGATATTCACGAGGTTGACGACGACCATCGACAGCAGCGGCCGCAGCGAGTCCCCCGCCGCCCGCAGGCATTCGATCCCCAGAAACAGCACCGCCGTGAGAGGAACGCCGGCGGCGTTGACCAGCATGTACCGCCGGAACGCCTCCGCCGCCTCCGGCCCCATGCTCATCGCCCGGGCCGCCGGGGCCGCGCCGACCACGATCAGCGCCGCCACGGCCAGGCCCGAAACGACCGCCAGCAGCACAGCCTGCCCGAGCGCGGCGTTGGCCACCGCCTGCCGCCCGCCCCCGATCGACCGGCTGATCACCGCCGTCGCCCCTACCCCGATCGCCGTGATCACCAGCCCGACGAACCAGATGATGTACGACGCCCCGCCGATGGCGTCCGTCGCGGCCTCCGACACCCCCGCGGCAAGGACCGTGTCCGTCAGCCCCACCAGGGAGTTGAGGAACGACTGCACCAGGATGGGCCACGACAGCACCCAGATCGCCGCGCCCATCCCCAGGCCGGCGAGCTTCCCGGCCTTGAACCGGCCGTCGGGCGTCAGGCCGCCCGTCGCCGCGGCCCGGCGCACCCCGGCCTCCTTCGCCCGCGGCGCGGCACGGCCATCCGAAAGCGCGTCAACGGGCGCGCCGGTCCGGCCCGGCTCGTCAGGAACGGCTGGAGGCGCCACGGGAGGCGGAGAAGGCCGACGCTGGCTGTTGTCAGGAGCGGACGGTGGCACGGTGCGGCGGATCAGTGCGTGAGCAAGGGGGGGATGCGAATGAGGAAGGTAGCGCCCCGCCGACGCCGCCGCGACCACGGATAGGCCGCGATCAACTCAGAAGCTTGTCGAGCAGCTCCGGAATGCCCTGCCCGCGGGTGGCGACCGTCTCGACGATCGGCCGCCGCCCGGCGACGTCGCGCAGGTCCCGCACCAGTTCATTCTGGCCGGGGTGGTCCGCCTTGTTGCAGACGAAGATATCCGCGATCTCCAGGATCCCGGCCTTGTCCATCTGCACGGCGTCGCCCATCCCGGGGGTCAGCACGACGATGGTGCGGTCCACGTGCGAACGGATCTTGGTCTCGTTCTGCCCGGCGCCGACGGTCTCGACGAAGAGGGTGTCGTAGGCCGCGGCCCCCTCGTGGGCGCCGCCGATGAGGCCGATGATGTCGTCCACGGCGCGGTAGTCCTCGCCGCCGATCGCCAGGCTCCGGTAGTAGACCGACTCGTCGAGGGAGTTGAAGTCCACGCGGAGCCGGTCGCCCAGGAGCGCCCCCGAGGTGATGGGCGAGAGGGGGTCGAACGCCAGCACGGCGCAGCGTCCCAGCGAGGGATTCTCCTTCGCACGCCGGGTGAACTCGCCGGCGAGCTGGGCGACCAGCGTGCTCTTGCCCGCCCCCGGAGAGCCGGTGACGCCGATGACGCGCTTCGGCCGCCGCCGGACGGCCCCGGGCCGGACCTCCCGCCCCGCGTGCACCATCGAGATGTCCCGGGCCAGCTGCGCCGTCGGGGTCGCCCCCTCGATCACCGGCGTGTAGGGCCGCACCGTGCCGCGGACGGACTCGACGATCTCCAGCAGGCCGACGCCGGTGGTGAAGCAGCGCGAGATGCCCCCCGCCAGGAGAGTCGGGATGTCCTCCTGCGGGATGATGCCTCCCATCTGGATCGGGATGTCGGGGCGGCCCAGCTCCCGCATGGCCTCGACGAGCTTGGGACCGAGGACCAGGTGGGAGTTCGACATCATGCTCGCGGCGATGACGTCGCAGTCCTCGTCCCGGGCGGAGATGGCCAGGGAGCGGGGAGTCTGCCAGAGGCCGGAGTAGATGACGTGGACCCCGGAATCGCGCAAGGCCCGGGCGATGACCTTGACGCCGCGATCATGGCCGTCGAGCCCCATCTTGCCGAGCAGGACGCGGGGACGATGATCCAGACCGGTGCAGCGGTCAAGCTTCTCGAACTCGGTGGTCGGGGCGTTGAGGGCGGTGGCCATAGGGCTCAATATTAGCGCGCTGAGGGAGCCCCGAGCGCGAGCGCGGGAGAGCGGCGCACGTGCGCCGAGCCCTCTCAGTCCCCAGCCGCGGGCTTCCCGCTCCACCAGCGGCACTCGACCTCCGCACCCGCCGGACGATGCCGCAACTCAGCCGCGGGATCCTCCGTCGGCCAGATCCCGGTGACGCGACCGCCCACGCGCTCGATGACGATTGCCGCCCGATCATCGAGAATCCGGTCTACAGACCGCCGCACGGCCTCATCCTGCGGCGGTCCCGAGAGGCTGGCTTCGATGTCGCCGTGCGTGTGCCGATCGGAACCCCGGAACCCAATCGAAACGTCTCCGCCGCGGTGACGCACCACGCGCAGGCAAAGGACGCCATCGGGACTTCGATGTTCCTCGATGATCGCGTCGCTATCTTGGGCCATGCTCGTGCCTCACGAGGACGCGGCGTGCATCGGCCTGCATGCGACCTTCGACCCCGAGCTCGCGCGCAAGGCTCCCTCGGCAAGCTTCTGATGTACCTGCGCCTCAAAAAAAGAAGAACCCCGGGCTCGCGCCCGGGGCTCCCTTGATCCACAATCGTCGCACAGGCCGGCGAATCGAGATCAGCGCTTCGAGAACTGGAAGCGCCGGCGGGCGCCCGCCTGCCCGTACTTCTTCCGCTCCACGTCGCGCGAGTCGCGGGTCAGCATCCCGTTGTCGCGGAGGATCGTCTCCAGCGTCGGGTCGTACGCCCGCAGCGCCCGCGCCACGCCGAGCATCACCGCCCCGGCCTGCCCCATGTACCCGCCGCCGGAGCAGCGGATCACCACGTCGAGCTTCCCGAGCGTGCCCGTCGCCTTCAGCGGCGCGTAGGCGTCGTTGCGGTCACGCTCCTCGGTGAAGTACTCCTCGATCGTCTTGGTCTTCTTCCCCGTGAGCTTCACGACCACCTTCCCCTCGCCGTTCTGCACGGGGCGGATCCGCACGCGGGCGACGGCGGTCTTGCGCCGGCCCGTGCCGGACCACCAGCCGTGCTTCGGCTCGGCCTGCTGACGCAGCGGGCGGACGCCCGGCTCCGCCGCGGCCGGCGTCTCGGGGAGCGTGATCTGCGGGACGCCGACGGCCGCGCCGGCGAAGTTCGGGTTCGTGATCTGCGGGGCGTTGGTCTCTGCCATCGTTCAGGCTCGCTCTGTGGCGTGTGGATCGTGCGTCTCTGCTCTGCGGGATCGGGGGGGATATCAGAGGACAAAGTTTACCGCTGCGGCACGGCGACGGTCATCGCCACCGGCTGCTGCGCCTGGTGCGGGTGCTCGGCGCCGGGGTAGACCTTCAGCTTGCTGAGCATCACCCGGCCGAGCCGGTTCTTCGGGAGCATGCGCCGCACCGCGTCGCGGACCAGCCGCTCCGGCTGCTGCTCGCGCACCTGCCCGTACGTCCGGGCCTTCAGGCCGCCCGGGTAGCCGGTGTAGCGCAGCTTCAGCCGCTGATCCGCCTTCTTGCCCGTCAGGGCGACCTTCGCGGCGTTGGTCACCACGACATAGTCGCCGCAGGCCACGTGCGGCGTGTAGTCCGGGCGGTGCTTGCCCATCAGGACCGTCGCCACCTCGACCGCCAGACGGCCCAGCGGCACGTCCGTCGCATCGACGATCTTCCAGCCGCTGGCGATCTCACCCGGCTTGGCGAAATAGGTCTGCCGTCGCATCGTGAACCTCCGTCGTCGGGCTCCCGGGACGTCCGCACATCGCGTGCATCCGGCCGGGTTCCGGCCGTGCTCAAACCATGAGCCCGCGGCCGGGATGGGGGTGCCTTGGTCCGCCGCCTACCGGGCGGGGCGGGCCGCCCGCACGGTCGCGGGCGGCGCATGTTGTCGTCTTGCAGCCAGGAACCTCGGGCGCACCTGGGGAAGCGAACGATACGCCCCGCGGCTCCCGAATCAAGCCCGTCTCTCCTTCCGCCGATTCTGAATCCCCCCACCCAAACAAGGCCCGCAGAAACCACCGCCCCTCCCACCCCGGACACCGCTGACCGGCCCCGCAGGGCCAATGATCGGAACATGACCGACCCCTCGATGCTGGCCGGCTACAAGCTGCCCGACCCCAACGCCCCATCGCCCCGCTCGCCGGTCTGGCTCTGGATCGTCACCCTCCTGCTCCTCGGGGTGGTCGTCGTCAACCAGCAGCTGCGTCAGGAGCCCCCGCCCACGCGTCAGGAGCGTCTGGACGCCGCGGCGGGCCTCTCCGTCGAGCCCCCGCGGACGAGCACGCTCATCCTCTTTGGCAAACTCGCCATCTTCGTCCACGAGCGGGCCCCCGGCCAGGCCGGGCAGTTCATGGACCTGCTGAAGCAGCAGGCCGGGCTCGATCGCCCAACGCCGCTCCTCCCACCCAAACCAACACCTCCCCCGACTCCGGCCAGCCCGCCGTCCGACGGTTCCGCACCGGACGATGCCTTGGGTGAAGACCAGAATCCGCCCGCCGCACCATCCCCTGCCCCCCCCCCCCCCCCCCCCGACGCCGCGGGCGAGACGCCCGCCAACTCCCCAATCCCGCCCCCCGCAGAAAACCGCTTCCGCGTCGCCATCATCGAAGGCGAGGTGATCGGCCCCGAGGCCGCGATCGAGCGGCTCAACGACCTGATCCCCGACCTTGCCCCCGAGTCTCCCCTCCACGACGACATCGACGCCGCTCTGACGGTTTACCGCTCCGGCCCGGACGCCCTGGACCCAACCGCCGCGGCGGATCTTGAAGCACGGCATGCCTGGTTCGGCCGGCTGCTCCTCTCCTACGGCAAGCCGAACACCGACCCCTTCCGCTCCCGGATGCTCGCTTCGGCGCTGACGGGCTTCGCGGTGCTGGGCGGGCTGATGCTCGCCGTCGTCTTCTTCGTGCTCGCGGGCCTCGTGCTGCTGATCATCGGCGCCGTCATGGCGGCCAACGGGCGGATGCGGCCGGCGATGGCCAGCACCCGTCCGGGGGGCCGGCTCTGGCTCGAGACGTTCGCGGTCTTCATCGCAGGCTTCCTGGTCCTCCAGGTCGCCACGATCGTCGCGCAGTCGCAGGCGCCCCGGGGAGCGACCTGGCCGATCTGGCTCAACCTCGGCGGCCAGTGGTCGCTGGTCCTGCTGGTCTTCTGGCCGCTGCTTCGCGGCATGAGCTTCGAACGCTTCCGCGGGGAGGTCGGCTGGCACCGCGGTCACGGCTTCTTCCGCGAGGCCGGGGTCGGCCTGCTGACCTACATCGCGGCGCTGCCGGTCTACTTCGGCCTGGCCGTGCTGCTGCTCCTGGTCATGCAGCTCCTCGGCGGCGACGAGCCGCCCCCCACGCCCGACGACCGCGTCTCGCAACTGCTCGACAAGGGCGGGCCCGGCGTAGCGGTGCTGCTGGCGTCGCTGGTGGTGCTGTGGGCGCCGCTGGTGGAGGAGACGATCTTCCGCGGCGCGCTCTTCCGCGCCGTCCGCTCCCGCTCCGGGGCGCTGGGCGCAGCGCTGATCACCGCCGTCATCTTCGCCGTCATGCACGCCTACGCGCCGATCCAGCTGATCCTGGTCGGCTCGCTGGGGCTGGTCTTCGCGCTGATGCGGGAGTGGCGCGGCTCGCTCATCCCGTCGATGGCCGCGCACTGCCTGCACAACACCTTCGTGCTGACCGTCATGATCGTCGTGTTGCGCCTCGCCTCGGGGTGAGGACGAGGCGCAACACGACTCATCCGGGGCCTCACGCCCCGACGAACGTCGCCAGTTTCCGCGGGTCGGTGTTGGTGATGATCTCGCTCACTCCCTGCTGGTTGAACCCCTTGTAGCCGTCGTTGCGCTCCAGGTTCTCCAGGTGCGAGCCGATCGCGCCCTCCATCTTGAAGCCCACCGCCTGCGTCGGCGTGATCAGGCCCGCCTCGAGCAGCCGGTTGATGCGCTTCTCCGACACGTCCCACCGCTCCCCCTCCGTGAACGCCTGCGTCAGGAACGGGAACGACGTGAACGGCTTCATCGTCTTGATGGACGCGGCCTGGAGCTGGTCGCGCAGCGCCGAGAAGTCGAACTGGCACTCGAGGTGGTGCATCCCGGCCTGCAGGATCGACTCGCCGTGCAGCCCGCACCACAGGCCGATCGTCCCCAGCTCGCTCCGCGGGGCCATGGGCTCGTGCGCGAAGTCGCCCATGATCTCGTCGGGGGAGAGGTCCACGTCCGCGAAGATCGTGATCCCCGCGTTGGGCTGCTCGAGCACCTGCGCCCCCCACCCCGCCTCGGCCCCGGCGTAGAACCGCTCGCGGCACTTGAAGCCGAGCTTCTCGAACAGCGCGATCAGGCGCGTGAAGTGCTCGCGGCTGGAGCGGTAGGTGTGATGGTCGTGGTTGCCCCATCCCAGCCCCAGGCTGTCCTGCCTGGCCTTCTGGATCTTCGCCGCGGTGTTCCGCCGCTGCCAGTAGTCGCGCTCGGCCATGAAGAAGAGCGAGCAGGCATGGTCCGGGCCCAGGTCCCGGACCGCCGCATCGACCAGCGCGTTGACCCGTGCGAAGCCCTGCTCGTCCGTCGGCCAGTCCCGCTCGCGACGCCGGAAACTCTCCAGGTGCTTCATCGCCCGCACCGACCGCACCGGGTCGGGCTCCGGCACCGCGAACCCGCGGTACCCCTGACGCTCCACCACCCACATCTCCGCGTTGTCGCCGCGGAAGACCGGCGCCCGACGCATCATCCCGAACGGCTCGCCCTCGATGCGGAAGTCGTTGGAGATCATGTGCGCCGCCACGAAGTCCGCGACGAAGTCCACCTTGATCCCGACGCGCATCATCGGCCCCTCGGCCAGGATGACCGCGGGGAAGACCCCCTTGTCGTTGGTGTAGCGATCCGACGCCCCCGGGTCCGGCTGGTGCGTGAAGCCGACGTCCAGGAGGCTGGCGCGCAGCTCCGCCGTCCGCGGCGCCTCGATGAAGTCCACCCAGTCGATGAACCGCGTCCCGGTCTCGTGGAGCATCCGCTGGGCAAACTCCGCGGCCCGAGGCACGCGCGACAGGAACTCATCGACCAACCTCTTGACCAGCGCCTGCGCCGCCGGCTGGGGCTCCCAGTGGAACTGCTGAATCGGATCGGACTTCTTCTGCTCGGACATGTCGCGGGTCTCCCCGCCGCGGGGCCTTTCCCGCGGCGACACCTTCCAGGTGAAGGCCAAATGTAGGCCGGGGCTCCCCCGAGAACGCCCACGCCTGATCACCCCCTCCGCGATCCACCCTCAACCCTTCCGCCGCCGCGTCGCCCCCGTCCCCTTCCCGCCCCCACGCCGGCCGAACGGTGAAGTCCGAAAGCACCGCCAGGCCGCTGACGCGGCAGTCCAGGTCCCCCATCCACCGCGCCACGGCCGTGTTGCAGTTGTACGGCAGCCAGTACACCCCCTCGACCGGCACGAAGTCCAGCCCGAAGTCGGCGTTGTGCACGGCCCGATCGGCCCCGGCCGCGAAGAGATCATCCAGCCCGCGCCGGAGCCGCTCGACCTCCCCCCGGCGGACCCGCACCTCATACGCCGTGGGCACGCCCAGTTGCCGCTCCAGGTCAGCGGCGCTGGCCGGCTCCCTGGGCAGATGCCGGAGGCCAAGGGTCGCCCGGCTCGGGGTCAGCAGCACCAGCGGCCCTCGCCACGGCTCCTGCTTCCCGAGGGCGAACCAATCCCACTGCCCGTAGGCGTACTCCGTTGCGCTCCCGTCCCCGCGGGGCAGGATGAGCGTGCTGTGCCGCCCGTAGTCGGCGATATACACGGACGCCGCAGGCTCGTGGGCCGGCAGTTCCGGCCCCCTCACCCAGACGCCGCACCCCGCGCCCGTCGCACCGATGGCCAGCGCCGCCGTCACCCCCACGATCGACCGCCAGCAACTGGGCGTCATCGGCGTCGCCCCGCGCCCCACTTCACCCCGAGAGCCCACCGACGCGAGTGGAGACGGCGGACGTCACCGCGACCGGCTGCTCCGGCTCGTGCTCCGCTCGCTCGACGCGGCCCCGGCGCGGCCGCGGCTCCCCGATGTGCGTGTCGTGCGGGAACGACCGCCGGTCGCCCTGCTCCCCGGGGCCTTGCGGGTCGATGCCCCAGCCGTCGAGCGGGTTCCTGCTGCCCCGCCGCGGCGCGTAGCCCCCGTCCCGGCACGGGTGGATGCACCGCCGCGCACGCCGGATGCGGTCCGGCTCCCTCTGGCGCTCCTCGCGGCAGAACCGCCCCTGGCCCCCCCGCCGGCTGAGCCACGAGCGCCGGCACTGCCCGCGCGGGACGAGGTCCGCCGGGTCGTCCCGGCTTTGGTGCGTGCGGCCGCGCCCCCGCGGCTGCTCGCGGAGCGTGCGGCACGCTTCCCGCCCGACTTGGCGCGGCCCTTCGTCTCCCGCCCCATGATCCCCAAGCCCTCGCCGCCGATCTCCATCTCCTCGCCGATCATGCCCGGCTCTCCGTAGTCCATGTCACCGATCCCCGCGCGCCGCTGTCCCCTCCCGGCAGAACGTGCTTTGTCGCCTCGTGGCATCGCTGCTTCCTTTTTCCTCGCGGACCGCGGCGCCGGCGCCGTTGCATCGCGGCGCCCGTCGGCCGCGGAGGCCCGGCACGCCCCGTCCCGCCAGAACAGAACGCCGCGGCCCGTTGGCCCTGGGGATCAGACTAGACCGAGCGCTTCTAACACAGACAAAGTTCCTGAAAAAGATCGTTCATGCATCTTCAATGCGCTTGGTGCGCTCCGCTCTCTGCCGAAGACTGTGCTGCGGCCTGACCACGAGCCTGATTTCTGTGCGACGGTTTCGGAGCGGACGCGAGGGGCTCCCGCATGGCGCCCCGCTCGCCCCGTGCACACAACCGCTGTCTTCAGAAGCGTTTATAACCAGGCCAATGCCCAACTCATCGGGCGCATCAATGCTCAGTGAACGCCGGCGATGCCGGCCGCTGCATCGCGCCCGCTCATGCGCCGCCTTCGGTGCGCCGGGCCGCGGCGAGATGAGAACGCAAGGGAGCCCCCATGATCGCCACCTCCGCACGCCGCCTCGCCGAGCGAACAACCGACGCCGTCCGCGAGCAGATCCGGCGAAACACCGACATGAGCATCGCCTACTTCGCCTCGCACCCCGAAGAGATCGACCAGCGCCTCGACGAGCTCGACCAGGAGTGGGACATCGAGCGGATGCTCCAGCTCAACGCCTCCGCGCTCTCCATGTTCGGCCTGGTCATGGGGATCGTCGGCCGCAGCCGCTGGCTCCTGCTCCCCCTGGCCGTGCAGGGGTTCTTCCTCCAGCACGCGATCCAGGGGTGGTGCCCCCCGGTCGAACTCTTCCGCCGATTGGGATTCCGCACCCAGGCCGAGATCGAGTCCGAGCGCTACGCCCTCAAGGCGATCCGCGGCGACTTCGAGGACGTCGGCGAGGACGACTCCGCCAACGCCGAGTCCCGCGCGGACCGCGTGCTTAGCGCCATCCGCGGCGAGCCCCACCGGGCCCAGGCCGCGGAGAGCAGCGAGATCGGCGGCAAGCGGCGCAAGCGCCGCTCCAGCCGCATCCAGGAGGCCGCGCCCAAAGAGGCTTCGCCGGATGAACTCGGGATGACCGAGGAGAACATCCCTAAACAGGACATCGGCCCCACCTCGTAACACGGTCACACGGGACGCACGCCCGCCCCCGACGGAGTCACCGCATGCGCAAGGCAGGCAAGAGCCGCGGCGTCGAGATGAACCGCAACCGCGCGGAACGCGAAGGGGGCGCGCTCTCAAGCCGGCGCAACGCCCCCAGCGACTCGCCGGGCGTCTCCTCGAGCCGCTCCCGCACGCCCAAGTCCGGTGCGGACCGATCCGGCTCGGCCGCCTCCGGTCGCGGCGGCGCGGGCTCCCCCAGCGGCACCAGTTCGAGCCATGTCGGCCGGGTCCCCCGCGGCTCGCCCAGCGCCGCCCCGAACCTGGACGACACGGGCGCCGCACGCCGACGACGGAAGCGGTAGCCGCTCGATACGACACAGGCTGCGCCGGACGACGGGGAATGAAAGACCCCCGCATCTGTGGAGATGCGGGGGTCGTGCGTTGACTGAGAATGGACTTGGAACGACGGGCGGGCTTACCAGCCGCCGCGGCTGCGGCCGCCGCCGCCACCGCCGTACCCGCCGCGGCCACCGCCGCCGAAGCCGCCACGGCCGCCACCGAAACCACCGCGGCCGCCGCCGGCCTCGCGAGGCCGGGCCTCGTTGACAACGATGCTGCGGCCGTCCACGGACGTGCCGTTCATCGCCTCGATCGCCGCCCGGCCCTCGTCGTCATTGGACATCTCGACGAAGCCGAAGCCGCGCGAGCGGCCTGTCTCCCGGTCCATGACCACACTGGCCGAGGCCACGGTTCCGTGGACCTCGAAGAGCGAACGCAGATCGTCGTCGCCCGTGCTGAAGGGGAGATTGCCGACATACAGCTTGATCATAACTCGAACCTTGCCCGAGAAATCGTTGCGTGAACTCGAACCGCTGCTGAAACTCGGGCCTGTCAAGCGTCGGTCGGAGCGAAGTCCCCGGCAACCCGCCGGAAGCCCTCCGCTGGCAAAGAGAGTATAGCAAGCGGCGGTCCCTCCGCACATGGTCAAAACATTAATCCTCGCCGCCGTGGTGCATGATCGTGCCGCCGGTATCGGGGGGAAGGGGGGGCGACGCTCCCCGGTCCAGCGGACCTTCTTCTCCCATCTCCCTCCCTCCCGCCGCCCCGCCTGCTCCACCTGCCACGTTCCCGCCCCCAACGCCCCCCGCGTGGGGCCCGCCTGCCGCCCCATCCCGCCCCTCCCTCCCGCCGCCCCCATCGGCACGCAGCAGCGCGGGGATGGCCGCCACCGCCTCCGCCATCGTGAAGACGACCGCCTCCGCTCCCAGAGCCAGGAGCCGGTCGCGAGACCGGAGGGTGCCCTCCCCGATCCCCCACAGCCCGATGACCGTGCGCACGCCCGGCGCCTTGAGCCCCACCTGCCGCAGACGCAGCCTCGCCTGCGTCGCCGCGAACGGCGGCACCGACGAGATGCACGCCAACTCCGGCCGCACCTCCGACGCGACCGCCGCCAGGTCCGTCCCCATGTCCTCCAGCGACAGCGTCTCGGAGCCGATCCCCGCGCCGGCGAGCAAGTACCCGAGCATGTGGGCGGCGAGCACGTCCGCCTCGTCCCTCGCGGGCACGCAGAGCACCCGCACCCGCCGCGCCTCCGCCTCGCTCGCCGGGGCCAGCGACGGCGTCCGCGGCTCCACCACGACCACCTCCGCCGCCCCCGGCGCCGTCTGCGGCCCCCCCTCGCCAGGCGCCTCCCTCGCACCGGTCGATCCCTCCCGCGCCGGGGGCGACCCGAGCGACCGCTGCGCCAGTTCGTCGATCAGGTCGCGCATGTTGACGTAGATGAAGTGCCGCCGCCGCTCGTCGAGCGTCCGCCGCTCGGCGTCCTCGTCGGTGGCCCGGAGCGTCGGGATGAGCAGGTCGTCGAAGACCTCCGCCAGCGAGTGCGTCTCGAGGTACTCCGCCGCGATCTCCGAAGCCTCGTCGTAGTCCATCGCCAGCAGACGCTGGTAGAGCCTCATCTGGGGGGCCATCACCGGCTCGGCGCCCAGCAGCACGCTCAGGAACGCCAGTTGCGGCACGTACCTCCCCGCCACCGCCAGGCACACCGTCAGCGGCGTGGAGAGCAGCAGCCCCGGCACCCCCCACAGCCACGCCCAGAAGACCGCCGCGACCAGCAGCGCCAGCGACGAGATCCCCGTCGTGGAGCCGTAGAGCCACGGCTCGAAGAAGTTCCCGCTGATCGCCTCCAGCGTGATGTACAGCGCCGCCGTCAGCAGCGGCATCGTCCAACTGTCGGAGACCGCCAGCGACAGCAGGATCGGCATCCCCGCAGACAGCACCGGCCCCGCGTAGGGGATGAAGCGCAGCCCCACCGAGAGCAGCCCCCACAGCACCGCGTTGGGAACGCCGATCAGCAGCAGCCCGATCGACGCCAGGATCCCGAACCCGATGTTCAGCAGGAGCATCGACCGCAGGTAGCGGCTGATCCGCGAGCCGACCTCCGCGAGCGCCTGCGTGGTCAGCGTCAGTTGCCCCTGGCTGATCAGCCGGATCATCCGGTCGCGCAGGTCCTCGCGCTGGATGAGCATGAAGATCATGAAGACGATCACGATCCCCAGCGTCGCCAGGGGCCCCGCCAGCGGGCCGACGACCCCGGTGACCAGTTGCAGCGGCTTGGGGGGCGGCTCGACGATGATCACCGGCGTGGGGACCTCCCCCCGCGGCGTCGGCTGCGGCTCGACGGCCGCCCCCTGCAGGCCCAGTTCCCGCACCGTCTCCATCGCGCGCTCGACCATCCCCCCCGCCGGCGCCTGCAGCGAGCGCAGTTTCGCCTCGATGTTCGCCCGGTACGTCGGCAGCGCGTTCGCAAGATCGATGAACTGCACCACCGCGATCCATCCGATGACCACCAGCGGCAGGGCGGCGATCACGACCACCACCGCCACCGCCGGGATCCGCGACAACCCCATCCGCTCCAGCCGGCTGACCAGCGGGGCCAGCAGGAAGCTCAGCAGGATCGCCAGGGCCAGGGGGATCAGCAGGTCCCTCGCCAGCGACAGGGCAACGACCACCGCCGCGAGCGCCGCCAGCGTCACCAGACGGGATGTGCCGGCGGTCGCTTCCCGAGTCTCCATACGCCCGCGCCCCTCTCCGCCGCCCGGACGGCGCCCCCGCCCCCCTATCAGCCTACCGGCCCCGATGAATGCCCGGTGAACCGGCGCGGGGCGGGCGCCCGGAGCATCTCCCCAACTCTGTGCCGCCCTCCGCACGCTCAACGCCCTCTCACCCTCCCTTCACGCCGGAGCCTCCCGGCGACCTCGCCACGATCATCCCGCCCCCCCTGACACCCCCGCCGCGCGCAGACGCCTCCCCGGCAAGCCCGGTGGAGGCGCAGATCCCAGGCACCACAGACGCAGCCCCCTCGCCGCCATCGACGCTCCCTCACCGCCGCACGACGGAACTCGACCGCGGCCAGCCCGCCGCGCCCGGCGACCTACCCTCCCGCGTGCAACTGACGATCACCGCTCACGCCCTCCCCGGCCCCGCCGCTCTGCTCGACCCCGCGCTCCTGCCCGGCTCGGTCGCTGTCGTCATCGACCTCCTCCGCGCTTCCACCACCGTGACGCGGGCTCTCAGCGCCGGCGCCGCGGCCGTCGTCCCCTGTCTGGAGCCCGCCGACGCCCTCCGGCTCCGCGATGCGGGCACGCACGGGCCCTGCATCCTCGGCGGCGAGCGCCGCGGCGTCCGCATCGACGGCTTCGACCTCGGCAACTCCCCCTCGGAGTACACCCCCGACGCCGTCCGCGGACGCACGCTCCTGTTCTCCACCACCAACGGCACCCGGGCCGTCCTCCTCGCCCGGCAAGGCGGCGCGGCCCGGATCCTCATCGGCTGCCTCGCCAATCGCGCCGCCCTCTGCCGCATCCTCGCCGCCGACGGCCGCCCCGTCCGGCTCATCTGCGCCGGCACCGGCGGAGCGGTCGGCGTGGACGACTGCCTCTGCGCTGGAGCGATCATCGACGGCCTCCTCGCCCACCTCGGCCCCGGCGGCGTGGACCTCGCCGACGACCAGGCCCAGCTCTTCCACCACGCCTTCGCCGCCGTCCGCGACCCCGCTGCGCTTCTCGCAGCCCTCCGGGCCAGCCGCGGCGGCCGCAACCTCATCGCCATCGGCCTGGAGGCCGACATCGCCGACGCCGCCCGCGCCGACACCACCACCATCGTCCCCGAACTCGACCCCGCCACGGGCGCGTTCCGCCCCGCCGCCTTCCCCTCCCCCACGGCACCTGCGACAGGGACGGCCCGTTGAACGCGCCGCTGGTCATCCTCAGTCTCTACGCGGCGATGAGCGCGATCACACTCGCCGCGTTCACGCTCGACAAACGGGCCGCCCGCCTCGGCCGCCGCCGCATCCCCGAACGCACGCTCCACACGCTGGAACTCCTCGGCGGCTGGCCCGGGGCGCTGCTGGGGATGCGGCTCGTCCGGCACAAGCGGCGCAAGGGCTCCTACATAGCCGCCCTCGTGCTCATCATCGCCCTGCACGCGGCGGCGTGGGCCCTGTGGCTCTCCCGCGCCGCATGACGCAGGACGAATGAGCCCCGTCTGAACAAACGCCCACGGCCATTCCAACCGCCCTTCATCGCCGGGTGGCATCGATTGGTCGGTCGAAGCGCGGCACGCGCGCCGCCGCGTCGCGGCGGCGGCCGATCACCCCCCTGAAGGAGCCCCCACCGTGAAGAGCAGAACCCTTGTGCTTTCCCTCGCCGCAGGCCTTCTCGTCCCCTCCGCCGCCCTCCTGAGCGGCTGCGCCAACAAAGGCGAGAGCAGGCCCGTCGCCCGTGGGGAGGGCGCTACGGCCCCCACCGAGACCGGCCCGATGGGGCCGGGGATGCAGCAGGGGTGGGTCCCCGGCGGCATCGCGACCGTCGCCCTCCGCTCCGGCGAGCAGTTCATCCGCGAGGCCGGCATGAGCAACATGGCCGAGATCCAGATGTCCGAGGTCGCCCTCGAGCAGGCCTCCGATGAAGACGTCCGGCAGTTCGCCCAGCACATGATCAACGATCACACCAGGCTGCTGGAGAACCTCTCCCGCGTCGCCCGCACCCAGAACGTCGGCATGCCCATGAGCGTCTCCATGGCCGACCGGCAGACGATCGAGCGGCTGTCGCAGTTCCAGGGCGACCGCTTCGACCGCGAGTACATCCAGGAGCAGATCGTCGCGCACGAGCGTGCGATCGCGCTGCACGAGCAGCAGGCTCGCGACGGGAGCAACCCCGACCTCCAGGCCGAGGCCCAGGCCGCCCTCCCGGTCCTCCGCGACCACCTCCGCATGGCCCAGCAGATCCAGTCCCGGATCCAGGGCGCGCCCACGGGCGCCTCCGGCCAGGGGATGACCCCCGCCCAGAGCATCCCCGTCCGCCAGGAGTTCCCGCAGCAGCAGCCCTCGCAGCAGGGGCCGCGCGACTTCGTCAGCCCCGAACCCTCCACCCCGCCCGGTCAGCCCCGTTAGCGCAAGGAGCCCTCGGGGGAGGGTGCCGCGGGAGGTCCGGAGGAGAAACAAGACCCCCGCGCCGTCGGGCGCGGGGGTCTTGTGCTCTGGTCCGGAAGTTGTGATCTGGTCTTCTGAATCTCGGATCTGAGTCTCGGATCTGAATCTCGGAGTTGTGGGACCTCCTCTGGCCCGGTCTCACCACCCTTCGCGGCCGAAGCCGGGGCGCGGCGCACGCGGGCGGGCCTCGTTCACCGTCAGCCCCCGTCCGTGAAGCGAGTGGCCGTTCATCGCCTCGATCGCCCCCAGCGCCTCCTGATCGTCGCTCATCTCGACGAAGCCGAAGCCGCGGGACCGACCCGTCTCCCGGTCCATGACGACGCTCGCCGCGGAGACCCGGCCGTACTGCTCGAACAGCCTGCGGAGCTCCTCGTCGTTCGTGCTGTACGGTAGGTTGCCGACGTAAATCTTCTTCATGGCTCGTCCGACACCGTTGCCCGAGGGAAACCGGAGCGACCGTGCAGGAACTCGGGCGGGTTCGAGCGCCGGCCGGCGCGGGCCGAGTCGGGGAACATCCCCGCGAGCGGCCCGCAACGGCCGATGCTACCGCGCTGGCTCGGGCCGCGCATGAAGAGATCTTTGATCCGGCTGAGATGCGCCGCCCCCGGCCGCTCGATGGCGTGTGCACGACCAAACCCGCAATCGGACCGCGCTCGACATGTCGCACATGCTTGTGTCAGCCCTCAGAGCCCGCCCCGGTGCAGGTCGTCCAGGCGCCCCAGCCGGTTGGAGACCGCTCGCTCCAACTTCTTCGCCGCGCCCGCGATCGCCTCGTACAGGTCCTCGGCCTGGTGCTCCACCGCCATCGGCGGCTGCCCCGACAGGCGGACCTCCATCATGCACCGCTTGTCGATCCCCGCCTTCGCGGCCGTTGACGTCGTCCACGTGGACCTCCACGCGCGTCACCCGGTCGCGGAACCGATCCAGCGCCCCCTCCGCCTCCGCCCGCGCCCGCTCGTCGATCGCGTCCGTCACCACGAAACTGCCGGAGTTGACGAGAACCTGCATGCGAGCCTCCCCGGGCCGACCACCCCCGCTTCCCCGGCCCCGGCCGCCGCCCGGCCCCTCAGCCCCGCGGCCGGTTCGCCCCCTCCCCGCCGCCCGCGTCGGCGCCGTCGAGCACCGAGCGCCGGATCACGATCGCCCCCTCATCCTCTTCTTGGCCCCCCGCCCCGCGCAACCCCCGGCGCGACACCACCCCCAGCACCACCGGCATCGCCCCGAAGAACGACACCAGCCCCAGCGCCAGCAGGAACATCGCGTACTCGCCGCCCCGGAGCACGAACGCCCCGGCGACCGCCGTCACGAGCAGCGCCGCGCCGATGATGCACAGGGCCAGCCTCATGCCGAAGCCTAGCCGCGAACCAGGGCCATCTCACCGCAGCGCGATGCGCCGTGCCACCCGACGCCCCGCCGCAGAGCGAACCTCCCGCCCGCCCCCTCACCAACCCCGCCGCCGCCTTGTAGACTCCCCGCCGATGCCCCCCCACGACCTCTCCCCCCTCTGCGTCTACTGCGGCGCCGCCCCCGGCCACCCTCCCATCTACCGCCGCGCCGCGGCCGACCTCGGGCGCGAGATGGCCGCCCGCGGCATCGACCTGGTCTACGGCGGCGGAAAGGCCGGCCTGATGGGCGAGGTCGCCGCGGCCGTCCTCGCCGGCGGCCGCGCCGTCACCGGCATCATCACCCGCGAACTGATGGCCCGAGAACTCGGCCACGAGGGCCTCACCAGCCTCCGCATCGTGGACACGATGCACGAGCGCAAAAGGGCCATGGCCGACATCGCCCGCGCCTTCGTCGCCCTCCCCGGCGGCGTCGGCACCCTCGACGAACTCTTCGAGATCATCGCCTGGGCCCAACTCGGCATCCACGACCGCCCCATCGGCATCCTCAACACCGCCGGCTTCTACGACGACATCCTCCGCTGGCTCGACCGCGCCGACGCCGACGGCTTCATGCGGCTTCATCACCGCGAGGCGATCGTCGTCGACGCCGACCCCGCCCGCCTCCTCGACCGCCTCGCGGCACACCCCGGCTACGCCCGGCGCGGCTACCTCCACGAGTCCCCCCCGGCCTGAGCCCCGCCCCGCCGTACCCGATCCCCAACTCCCCATCCCCCCCTTCACGCCCCCGCCCCGACCGCCTATCCTCCCCCCGGTCATTCGAGTTGGGGAGTAGCCTCCCGCCGAAGCGAGGGCATCGGTCGTCAAGACGGCGTCGCGGCATCCCGCCGCACGCCCGGCCGCTGCGTGCATCGCACCTTCGATGCACTTGGCAAGACCAACTGTCGCGGCCGGGCCGTGCGCCCGTCCCGCCTGTTGCTCTTGCCCCCGGAATCCCCATGCTCAACACCACCATCTCCCCCGACGCCCTCTCCGGGCTCACCACCCTCGCCCTGGACGCCAGCTACCGCCCCGTCGCCTACGCCGGCTTCCTGGCGATCATCGCCGTCATCCTCGCGCTGGACCTGGGCGTCTTCCATCGCAAGGCCCGCGCCGTCTCCACCCGCGAGGCGATCCACTGGACGATCGTCTGGGTCAGCGTCGCCCTGCTCTTCAACGTCCTGGTCTTCTTCCTCTACGAGAACCACTGGCTCGGCCTGGGGCTGGAGGTCCCCGTCCTCGGCCAGCCCGGCGTGACGCAGACCGTCACCGGACGTGAGGCCGCGAAGCTCTTCTTCACCGGCTACCTCGTCGAGGAGTCCCTCTCCCTCGACAACGTCTTCGTCATCGCCGTCATCCTCGCCTCGCTGAAGATCCCCGCGATCTACCAGCACCGCGTCCTCTTCTGGGGCATCATGGGCGCCGTCGTCATGCGCGGCCTCATGATCTTCGTCGGCGTCTCCCTCGTCGAACGCTTCGCCTGGATCACCTACCTCTTCGGCGGCCTGCTCATCTTCACCGCCGTCAAGATGGCCGCCGTCAGCGAGTCCAACCAGGACCCCACCGCCGGCCTCGCCTACCGCCTCATCAAGCGCATCATCCCCGTCAGCGACAAGTACGACGGCCAGAAGTTCCTCACCCGCCTCCCCGACCCCGACGCCCCCGCAGGCTCCAACCGCCCCCGCCTCGTCGCCACCCCCCTGCTGGTCGCCCTCATCCTCGTCGAGTTCACCGACCTCATCTTCGCGGTGGACTCCATCCCCGCCATCTTCGCCATCACCGCGGACCCCTTCATCGTCTTCACCTCCAACATCTTCGCGATCCTCGGCCTCCGCTCCCTCTACTTCTGCCTCGCCGCCCTCATCCGCCACTTCCGCTACGTCAAGCCCGCCCTCGTCGTCGTCCTGCTCTTCGTCGGCGTCAAGATGTGCCTCGTCCACACGCCGTGGAAGATCCCCAACGACGTCTCCATCTACGTCATCCTCGGCATGCTCAGCGTCGGCGTCGTCGCCTCCCTCCTCAACCCCCCCTCCAGGGAGGAACTCGAATCGGAGATCCTCCTGGACGGCAACTCCGGCGGCGACGCCCCCGCCGACACGCCCCCGTCCGAGGTCAACGTCCCGCCCGATGACGGCCAGTCAGGGCACTGATCCCCCGCCTCCCCTTCCCTCCATCTCCGGTCCCCTCACCGCGCAGCACCACGACACCACGCCGCCCGGCCCCGCGCCGGGCGGTTCTGCTCTGTCGCCTGCCCTGCCCCTCTCCTCCCGCCCCGTCAGACCCGGTCCCGGAGCCCCTTCACCCCCTTCGCCTCCGAGCAGTGGTCGCAGCAGTAGAACTTCCCATCCGCCTCCAGGCCGTGCCCGACGATCCTGACCCCGCAGTTCGCGCACTCCGGCGCCAGCGTCGCGATCGCGCACTCGAAACTGTCGAACGTGTGCGACCGCCCCTGCATCACCACGTCAAAGCTCTTGTCGTAGTCGTTCCCGCACCGCTCGCAACGCCCCATCGTCGGCCCTCCTGCCCCTACCTTCCCCCCCCCACTCCCCCCACCCCGACCGTAGCACCCCCTCTCCCCCCCACCCTGAGCGCCCCCTCACCCCCACCCCCCGCCGCGCGGCGTGCCGCGTGCTGTGCAATGTGTGCTGCTTCCCCCCTCCCCTCTCTCCGGTATGATCCCCCCATCATGAAGATCCACGAATACCAAGCCCGCGACCTCCTCCGCTCCTACTCCATCCCCGTCCCCGCCGGCCGCGCCATCGAGTCCATCGACGACGCCGCCGCGGCCTTCAAGGACGCCACCGCCTCCGGCGCCGCCCACGCCGTCATCAAGGCCCAGGTCCACGCCGGCGGCCGCGGCAAGGCGGGCTTCGTCAAACTGGTCTCCTCCCCCGAAGAGGCGACCGCCGCCGCCCGCTTCATGCTCACCAATCGCATGAAGTCCCCCCAGACCCCCCCAGAGGGGCTCGAGGTCAAGAAACTCCTCGTCGCCACCGCGGCCGAGATCGCCGACCGCCCCGGCGGCGGCAAGGAGGAGTACTACCTCGCCATCACCACCGACCGCAAGACCCGCCGCAACGTCCTGATCGCCTCGCGCGAGGGCGGCGTCGAGATCGAGCAGGTCGCCCACGAGAACCCCGACGCCATCATCAAGGAGCCCCTGCACCCCCTCCTGGGCCTCCAGCCCTACCAGGCCCGCCGCATCGCCTTCGACCTGGGCTTCAAGGGCAAGCAGGTCAACCAGGCCGCGGCCATCATGCTCAACCTCGCCCGGCTCTTCCAGGAGAAGGACTGCTCCCTCGCCGAGATCAACCCCCTCATCATCACCCCCCCCTCCCCCCAGCACCCCGACGGCCAGGTCCTGGCGATCGACGCCAAGTTCAACTTCGACGACAACGCCCTCTTCCGCCACAAGGACCTCGTCGAGATGGCCGACCCGACGGAGGAGAACCCCGCCGAACTCCGCGCCCACCGCTTCGGCCTCAGTTACATCGCCCTGGACGGCAACATCGGCTGCCTGGTCAACGGCGCCGGCCTGGCGATGGCGACGATGGACATCATCAAACTCCACGGCGGCGAGCCGGCCAACTTCCTCGACGTCGGCGGCGGCGCCTCCGAGGAGGCCGTCACCGAGGCCTTCTCCATCATCCTCAGCGACCCGAACGTCAAGGGCGTCCTCGTCAACATCTTTGGCGGCATCATGCGCTGCGACGTCATCGCCCAGGGGATCATCAACGCCGCCCGCAACTTCAAGAACGCCGACGGCTCCGTCGGCTTCAAGGTCCCCCTCGTCGTGCGCCTCGAAGGCACCAACGTCGAGGCCGGCCGCCAACTCCTCAACGACGCCCGCAAGGACATCCCGACCATGCAGGCGGCGACGGACCTCACGGACGCGGCGAAGAAGGTGTGCGCGGCGGTGGCGTAGGCAATGATAAGATGCCTAGTCTATTAGTACTTCAAGATTGGAAACCCTGGTGGGATTGCGAGGGCAATGCACTTCAGCTACAAACGCATCCAACAGGCGCATCCTGATTGGGACGAGTGGCAGATATGCAAGGAGTGCGTGAGGCATCGCTACAAGACCTTCGGACACAACAGACTAGAACATGTCTTGGCTTGGCTCGATTGCAATCCCGAAATCGACTTGGCGGATTTGTGCCTGCATCTACTTCTAACTGAAACCAACACCAATCCACTTCACCCCTTAGTAAGCACTGCCGAGTATGTCATTCTTGACACACTCCGAAGGCGAGGATGGTCGCCACCGCAGTACTCGAACCGATCTGCACCGACTGCCTCTGCTTAGAACTTGGGCGGGTAGGCGGGTGGCGTAAATCAAACCCTCCTCAACCCTCCCGGCTCTGTCACGGCGGGCGGCGTGGATCAACACCCCCCCTCTCCCGGTGCCGTGGTAGAGCCGCCCTCTACCTCTCCCGGCTCTGCCACGCTCTCTCCCTCCTCTGCCTCACGCCCCTCCAAATATGACCACCCTCCGCCCACCGGAAACTCCGCGGCTTCGGCTGACGACCGCGCGCTGAATCAACGCCCCTAGCCACTCCACTTCGTTACCGGACGTCTAGACGCCGCCTCCCCTCCACCTCCCACCAGCCACCAACCCACCCCACCACCCACCGCCTCGCGACCTCACCCCCCCCTCTTCAGGTGGCCAGATCCGCGCTTGTCCCGTCTCCAAACCCGCGTTATTCTGCCCCCCCGCCACACCAATAGGGCAAACCCCGGCCCGTCACTGGCAAGGACCTCCCCATATGGCTCACATCTATTCCGAGGAAGCTGTCGTCCGTATCTGGCGCAACGTCAAGAGGTTCGGAAAGATCCCCACCGGCCACTTCGGCCACGCCGCCGTCACCGTCCGCGGCAGCACCGGTTCCGCCTACATCAGCTTCTGGCCCGGCATCAACGCCAACATCGGCAAGTCCGCGATCCGCAAGCAGCCCAGCCACGCCAGCGACTCCTACGCCAAGGACAAGGTGTCGGAGATGAACCGCCTGACCGCGCTGCGCCTCGAGGTCGGCTACCGCCAGCAGCACGGCATCCCCATCCCCCCCGAATGGATCGAGGTCCTCAACGCCTTCAACAAGACCCCCTTGAACAACCCGCGCCCCGGCCAGACCCGCCTCGGCGTCAACGAACGGATCACGGACGCAGCCGGCGACGATTGGGAGTTCCCCCTCTGGTCCCAGAGCCCCGAGAACAAGATCAACATCCCCGGCATCGGCGCCTCCACCTCCTTCTAGGGCGTGAGCCTCCGCCGCATGGCCCAGTGGTGGAACCAGTTCAAGGCCACCCAGCCGCAGTACCAGGCCCTCAGCCGCAAGAACAACTGCGCCGGCGTCGCCCTCCTGGGCCTCAAGGCCGGCGGCTCCGAGGCCTACGTCAAACTCCCCTCCGTCACCGTCTACGCCGAGCCCCTCCAGGTCGAGAACTACGCCAACGCCCTCCTCGCCAAGATCCAGGATCTCAACCGCATCACGCAGGACGTGGACAACGACGTCCGCGCCGTCGTGGCGAGCAAGGCTCTCAGCCCCACCCCCGCCTCCGAAATCCAAGACGGCATCTACACCCTCCAGCACTGGAAGCAGCGCAGCCACCTCGGCGGCCTCACCGTCCGCAGCGGCACCATCCGCGACATCGACTCCGCGGTCGAGAAGTTCCACACCGCCAACTGGCACGCCGCCTTCCCCGACCGCCTCAAGGCCCTCGTGGACATCATGACCGCCATCGCCAAGCACCGCGCTGAAAAGCCCGACAGCAAGCGCTCCGAGGCCATCGTCCGCCTCGCGGCCCAGGTCATCACCGTCCTCCGCAACCCCGGCCCCATCCGCTGACCCCCCTCCCCCCATCCCCCCGACTCCCATTCCCTCTTGCGCCACCGGCGCGCAGCACCCCGAGGCCCTGCCGCGGCACCGCCGCCGCAGGGCTTCGGTGCTGTATGGCCGGGTGCTGCGGAGCCGGGCTCGGGGACTCCCGTCTCCGACACCCCTATCCCCCGTGGGAGGCCCTTGATCGGCGGTCTCTCCCTCCCGATCCCGATACGCCCCCGGTCACCCCTTCGTTTTTCCGCCCCCTGCCGGTACACTCGCTCGCACCATGCCCCACACGGTCATCCTCTCAGTGAACACGATGGCCACCCGCGCGGGGGTCCCCCGCTCCCCCCGCGACGCCCCCGCCAATCCTGCCACCCAGAACTGGGCCCCAAGCGACCATCAACTTGGACGCCGGAAGCACGATGGCCGCCGCCGCCGCCTCAACCCCGGCGAGCAGGCCCCCCACCGCCCGTGGCATGATCCCCGCCGGCGGACAGCGCCCCGTCAGTCATCAGAGCCCCCAATCTCGAAAGGAATCCGTATGCATCGCCGCCTCCCCTGCCGCCCCGCCGGCCGTATCGCCCTCGCCCTCTCCCTCCTGGGGTTCGCCCTTCAGACGAGCACCCTCGCCGGCCCGCTCGAGCCCCCGCCCGGCCCCGTCGCCCCGACCCACAAGACGCTCACGGAGGTCGAGCCCCGCACCCCGATCTCGTCCCTGCCCTTCATCATCAACGAGCCCGGCTCCTACTACGTCACCGGCAACCTCACCAGCGTCGACGGACTGGGCATCGTCATCAACGCCCCGAACGTCACGCTCGACCTGATGGGCCACACCCTCACCGGCGGCGAGGGCTCTTCGGCCGCCGTCGCCTCCACCGCGCTGGGCGTGAACCCCACGGTGAAGAACGGCCGTGTCACCGGCTGGGGAACGGCCGCGATCTCCGTCACGGGCACCCACCTGTTCGACCTCGAGGCCGTCGACAATCGCAGCGCCGGCTTCTCCATCGGCTCCGATTCCGTCGTCATCCGTTGCACCGCCCGATCCAACGGGGGCCACGGCTTCGTCGGCTCCGTCCGGAACACGATCGAGTCCTGCACTTCTCACGACAACGACGGCCACGGCTTCAGCCTCAGCACCTCCAGCAGCATCCGGTTCTGCACCGCACCACCAACGCGTCCAGCGGATTCGAGGTCGGCAGCTCCAGCACCATCCGCTTCTGCACCGCCACCGCCAACGCGTCCAACGGATTCGACACCAGCATCTCCTGCACCCTGCACGACTGCACGTCGTCGGCCAACACCCTCGACGGCTTCAACACCTCCTCCGGCTGCCGCCTCGAACGCTGCGTCGCCTCGCGGAACGGACGCCACGGGATCACCGTCGGCACCCGCTCCTCCGTCCTGAACTGCACCGCCGCCGAGCAGAGCGCGGGCTCCGGTATCCTCGTCACCAGCAACGGCGCCGTCGTGCAGGGCTGCTTCGCCTGGGGCAACGTCAACGGCATCGACGCCACCGGCAACAGCGCCCGGATCGAAGGCAACACCGCGCAGAGCAACACCCGTGGCTTCAACGTCGCCGGCACCAGCAACCTGATCATCCGCAACGCGGCGGACAACAACAGCGCCAACTACTTCATCGTCGCGAACAACGTCGTCGGCGCCACCGTCCAGGCGCCCCTCAGCGGCGCCATCGCCGGCTCCACCGGCGGCGCCGGCGTCGGCACGACCAACCCCTGGGCCAACTTCAGTTACTGACGCGCGAAGCACGCACGGGTCCGCCCCCCGCTGCGCCGCCTGACTCGCCCCGCGACACCGCCGCGCGCCCCCTCCACGGCGGGCGCTCTCCCCGGCCGGTTCCGCCTCTCCCGGCCCGGCGGTCTCCCTACGCCCCCGTCCCGCACCTCGCCATCGCCAGGTCGTGCGCCCAGTCGTACGCCCGCCCCAGCCGCGACCAGTCGAACTCCCAACTCCGCCGCTCCACGTCGTTCCGCAGCGAGATCCGGTCCCGCCGGCGCAGCCGGCAGAACTCCAGCAGCATCGCCGCCAGTTCCGCCGCCGACTCGTGGAACGACCGGTCCCGCCGGCGCAGCACCTTCAGGCCCCAGTCGTCGTGGTCCGGCAGCACCTCCGAGACGTACCGCCCGAACCCCGCCAGGTCGCTCGTCACCGCCGGCACGCCCATCGCCACGCACTCCAGCGGCGTGTACCCCCACGGCTCGTACGCGCTGGGGAACACCCCCAGGTGGCACCCCCGCACGAACTGCTCGTACTCGATCCCCCACAGCGGGCTCACCGCGTTGATGAACTCCGGGTGGTACACCACCTTCACCGGGTCGTCCGCGCGGTTGAACAGCCAGACGTTGCGGATCTGCCCCAGCACGTCGTCCCCAGCCTCGTCCTCCAGCAGGTGCGTGATCACCGGCGGCTGCTGCGTCGTCCGCATCGCCTGCTGCGTCCGCCGCAGCCGCAGCACCCAGTACTCGTCCAGCAGGTCGTCCAGCCGCACCCGCTCCCCCGCCGCGGCCCGCCGGAAGAGCTGCTCCCCCAGGTCCGCCGTCACCCGCTGGCACACCTCCCACAACTCCCGCAGCACCCCCCGCCGGTGCAGCACCTCCGGCAGGATCGACCGCGTCGGCCGCTGCGAGATGATGAAGAAGACCACCGTCACCCCCAGCCCCGCGGCCTTCAGCTCCGCGTTCAGCCGCGCCATCGCCTCCAGGCACAGGTCGAACCCCTTGTTCCGCGGCTCGAACCGCCCGCTCGTGAAGAAGTACAGCGTCTTGTCCAGGTCGAAGGCGTAACTCGGGAAGAAGTGCCCCATCACGAACCGGTTGATCCGGTCCTTGTACTGCGCGTGCAGCGTCTGGAACTCGTGGCCCACGTAGTACCGGTCCACGTTGATCCCGTTGGGGAGGATCATGTCCGGCCGGCGCCCCAGCAGGTGCTCGCACTCCTCCCCCGTGATCGGCGAGACGGTCGTGAGAACGTCCGCCCCGTGGGCGCACGCCCGCTCGGTCCAGTGCTGGGTCTTGACGTTGTACCGCTCCGCCTCCGCCGCGTGGTCCAGCGTCGGCAGCCGGTCGTAGAAGCGCTCGTCACCCCACGCGATCACCCTCCCCAGCGTCGTCGCGTGCGTCGTGAAGACCACCGCGACCGGCAGCCCCTCGCGCCGGATCATCGGGATCGCCATCCCCCCCATCCACTCGTGGAAGTGCGCCAGCACCCGCCGCGGCGGCCCGCTCCGCACGCCCGTCCCCCCCGGCCGCATCTCGACGTCCCCGCGGGCCGACCAGTGCCGGCAGACCGCGCGCAGCAGCCGCCGCACCGCATCCCCGAAGGTCAGCACCCCCTCCACGAGCGGGTCGTTCCACGGCGACTCGATGCCGTGGTCCTCCCACACCCGGTGCTTCAGCGCGTTGAGGGACTCCCGGCTCTGCTCGTGCTCCAGCAGCAGCACCTTCGGCCGGCCCGGCACCAGCCACCGCCCGTGGTGCACCCGCAGCCCCTCCATCGCCAACTGGTCCACCACCCGCTCGATCCACCCCGTCGGCCGGCGGGGCTCGAACTCCACGCTCGCCCGCGACTCGACGTACGGCCCGACCAGCCAGTACCGGTTCCGCCACCGCCTGACCATCCGCGGCGCCTTCGACCGGATGACCTGGTAGATCCCCCCGAGCTGGTTGCACACCTCCCACGCGACCTCGAGCAGCACCGCCCCCGGCGGCGCCCGCTCGCTGTCGGGCTCGGGCCCGCTTCCGACGTTCGGCAGGTTGCTCGTCGACCCCGGGATGCGCCATGCCAGCTTCGACATCGCGGAGACTGTACCAGTTCTCACGCCCGGCGCGGGGCGGCGTCCCTTCCCCCGGATAAGCCCCGACTCGCCCCCATGCCGCCGCTTGGCGTCTATGCTGCACGGACAGCCCGTCTTTGTTGAATCGACTCTCGGACCCCGGGCGTATGCGGCCACTCCGGCGCGGCCGTCCCGGCCGTCACCGGCGCGGTCGCCGTGCCGGCGCTGCACCGCGGCGCGGCGGAGCCCGGACCGCAGCGCGCCGGCCCGCGCCGCCGGCGTCACGGAGACCATGGCTTTGGCTGAAGACCGCCGGCTCATCATCGTCGCCAACCGCCTCCCCGTGCAGTACGTCGCCCGCGCCGGACGCACCGGCGGCGCGTGGGAGCGAAGCGCCGGCGGCCTGGTGACCGCCCTGGAGCCCATCCTCCAGCGCACCGGCGGCGCGTGGATCGGCTGGACCGGCGCCCCCGGCCGCGCCCCCCGCGCCTCCACGTACCAGTCCATCAACATCCGCCCCATCGCCCTCCCCGGCGCCGACGTCGAGGGCTTCTACCACGGCTTCTCCAACTCCACCATCTGGCCCCTGTACCACCACGCCATCCGCCCCCCCCGCTTCCACCGCGCGTGGTGGAGCCGGTACGTCGAGGTCAACCGCCGCTTCGCCCGCGCCGCCGCCCGGAGCGTCCGCAAGAACGACACCGTCTGGGTCCACGACTACCACCTCCAGCTCGTCCCCCGCATGCTCCGCGAGCTGCGCCCGGACCTGCGCATCGGCTTCTTCCTCCACACCCCCTTCCCCCCCGAGGAACTCTTCGCCTGGCTCCCCTGGCGGCAGCAGATCCTCACCGGCCTGCTCGGGGCCGACCTGGTCGGCTTCCAGACCTACGCCGACGCCCAGAACTTCTCCCGCTCCGCCCGCCGCTACGCCTCCGCCGAAGGGACCGACACCCGCCTGATCCACAACGGCCGCACCACCCGCGTGGGAGCGTTCCCCATCTCCATCGATTTCAACGACTTCGCCGCCGGCGCGTCCAGGCCATCCGTGCTCAGGGCCGCCCAGCGCATCCGCGACCGCCTCGGCCCGCAGCGCAAGCTCATCCTCGCCGTAGACCGGCTCGACTACACCAAGGGGATCGACCTGCGCATGCACGCCTACGCCGAGCTGCTCCGCCGCAAGGAGATCAGCGTCGAGCAGTGCGTCCTGGTCCAGATCGCCGTCCCCAGCCGCGACCTGGTCAAGGACTACGTCGAGATCCGCACCCAGGTCGAGCAGAGCGTCGGCCGCGTCAACGGCGACTTCTCCGTCCCCGGCTACGTCGCCATCCACTTCTTCCGCCGCTCCATCCCGCGCGACGAACTGCTGGCCTTCTACCGCGCCGCCGACGTCATGCTCGTCACCCCCCTGCGCGACGGCATGAACCTGGTCGCCAAGGAGTACGTCGCCGCCCGCACCGATAACTCCGGCGTCCTGGTCCTCAGCGAGTTCGCCGGCGCCGCCAAGGAACTGCGCCGCGCCATCCTCGTCAACCCCTACGACGTGGACGGCACCGGCGCCGCGATCGTCAGCGCCCTGAAGATGCCCCGCGCAGAAGCCGAGAGCCGCATGACGGTCCTTCGGGGCATCGTGCGGCGCAACAATGTTTTCTCCTGGGCCAACCAGTTCCTCGAGACCCTCCACGCCTGACGCCCCAGCGCGCCCCCATGCCATGTCCGACCTGCCCACCAAGCTCCGCGCCCTGGCCCAGACCCCCGTCCTGCTCGTCGCCAGCGACTTCGACGGCACCCTCGCCCCGATCGTCTCCGACCCCGCCCTGGCAAGGGCCAACCCCGACGCCGTCCGCGCCCTGGAGGAACTCGCCGCCCTCCCTCACACCCACGCCGCCATCATCTCCGGCCGCTCCCGCGAGTACCTCGGCGGCGTCACCAGCCCCGGCGCTCGCGTCACCCTCATCGGCTCGCACGGCGTCGAGTCCGAGTTCCTCCCCCCGCCGCGCCTCACCGAGCCGCAGCGCGAACTGCTCAGCGACCTGACCGTCGAACTCGCCGACATCGCCCGCGCCGACCCCGGCTTCCTCGTCGAGCAGAAGCCCTTCGGCGTCGCCTTCCACTACCGCAACGCCCCCCCCGCCGCGGCCCAGGCCGCCTTCGACCGCGTCATGGCCGGCCCCGCCGCCCGCGAGGGCGTCCACGTCCGCCTCGGGGCCATGGTCGTCGAACTCGTCGTCGTCCGCGGCGACAAGGGCCAGGCTCTCGCCGCCCTCCGCCACCGCCTCGGCGCCACCGGCGCCCTCTTCGTCGGCGACGACCTCACCGACGAGGACGCCTTCGGCGCCCTCGGCCCCGGCGACCTCTCCGTCAAGGTCGGCCACGCCCCCACCGTCGCCGACGAGCGCGTCCCCGACACCGACGCCGTCGCCGCCCTGCTCTCCGACCTGCTGGACCTCCGCCGCGAATGGCTCGCCCGCCAGACGGTCGTCCCCATCGAGCGGCACGCGATCCTCTCCGACCAGCGGACCGTCGCCGTGGTCACCCCCGCCGCCCGCATCGTCTGGCTCTGCCTGCCGCGGCTGGACTCCTCCGCCCTCTTCGCCGAACTCATCGACGGCCCCAACGCCGGCTTCTTCGAGGTCGCCTCCCCGGACGGCCGCCCCCCCATCAGCCAGCGCTACGAGCCCGACACCTTCATCCTCCGCACCCGCTGGCCCGGCTTCACCGTCACCGACTACTTCGACTGCTCCGGCGGCCGCCCCTACCAGCGCGCCGGCCGCAGCGACCTCATCCGCGTCATCGAGCCCGACGACAGCGGCGGGCCGGCGCGCGTCGCCGTCCGCTTCGCCCCCCGCCTGGACTTCGGCCGAATCGAGACCCGCCTGATCCTCCGCGACGGCGGCGTGGAGATCGACGGCTCGCAGGACCCCATCGTCCTCTACGCCCCCGGCGTCCGCTGGCGCATCCTCGACGACGGCCGCCACCACACCGCCGTCGCCGAACTCGACCTCTCCGGCGGCCCGGTCGTCCTCGAACTCCGCTACGGCACAGCCAGCCTCCGGCCGCCGACGATCTCCGAAGCGCAGCGCCGCGCCCACTGCCACGACTTCTGGGCCGGCTGGGCCGCCACGCTCCGCGTCCCCGCGCACTACCCGGACCTCGTCCGGCGCGCCGCCCTGACGATCAAGGCGCTCTGCTACGGCCCCTCCGGCGCGATCGCCGCCGCCGCAACCACCAGCCTCCCCGAGCACTTCGGCGGCTCGCGCAACTGGGACTACCGCTTCTGCTGGCCGCGGGACGCCGCCCTCGCCGGCGCGGCCCTCGTCCGCCTCGGCTCCACCGGCCACGCCATCAAACTCCTGGACTGGCTCCTGGCGATCGTGGACCAGTGCGAGACCCCCGACCGCCTGCGCCCCATCTACACCGTCACCGGCGGGTTCCTCGGCCCCGAGGCGGAGATCCCGGAACTCGCCGGCTACGGCCACAGCCGCCCCGTGCGCATCTCCAACGCCGCGGCGGCGCAGGTCCAGCTCGACGTCTTCGGCCCCATCACCGACCTGGTCGCCCTGCTCGCCGAGGCCGGGGCCCCCGTCTCGCCGGACCACTGGCGCCTCGTCCGCGCCATGGTCGAAGCCGTCGCCCTGCGCTGGCGCGACGCCGACCACGGCATCTGGGAGATCCGCGGCCCCCGCCAGCACCACGTCCACTCCAAGGTCATGTGCTGGCACACCGTCAGCCGCGCCCTGATGATCGAGGAACTGCTCCTCTCCCGCCGCAACCCCGTCTGGGAGCGGCTGCGCGACGAGATCGCCCGCGACGTCCTCGCCAACGGCTTCAACACCAGCGTCGGCGCTTTCACCGGCGCCTACGGCACCACCGAACTCGACGCCGCCGCCCTCCACGTCGGCCTCACCGGCCTGCTCCCCCCCGACGATGCACGCTTCCGCAGCACCGTGGACGCCATCGAGCGGCACCTGCTCCGAGGCTCCACCGTCTACCGCTACGCCTTCGACGACGGCCTCCCGGGGATCGAGGGGGGCTTCAACCTCTGCACGACCTGGCTCATCGAGTCGTACATCCTCCTCGGGCGGCTCCGCGACGCCGAGGAACTCCTCGCCCGCTACGTCTCCCTCGCCGGCCCCCTGGGCCTCTTCGCCGAGGAGCACGAGCCGCGGTACAACATCGCCTTGGGCAACTTCCCCCAGGCCTACTCGCACCTGGGCCTGATCAACGCCGCCGTCCGGCTCCACGAGGCTTCGATGGCCCGCGGCTGAGACCGGCCGCCAGCGGAACGTCCGCATCGCGGCCCTCCCCGCCGCCCGACCGCCGGTCTCCAGCAGGATCGATTACAATGCACCGCGCGAACCGACGTCGCGCGATGGATGCTCACACCCCGCCCCCTCCTCCCGCGCCATGCCCCTGATCATCGCCGGCATCGATGAGGCCGGATACGGCCCCCTCCTGGGCCCGCTCTGCGTCGGCATGACGGCCTTCCGCGTCGATTCGTGGCAGCCCGGCGACCCGGCCCCGAACTTGTGGCGGCTCCTCAACCGGGCCGTCTGCCGCAAGGCCAACGACAAAGCCCGCCGGATCGCCGTGGACGACTCCAAGAAACTGAAACTCCCCAACGACGGCGCCGCCGACGACCGCCCGGGGGCGAAACACCCCCTGGTGCACCTCGAGCGGGCGGTGCTCGCCTTCCTCGCCGCGACGCCCGGGTGCCCGTGCCCGCGACCGGCGACGGACCTCGAACTCTTCGACGTTATCGGAACATCGCACGAGCCCCACCCCTGGTACGGCGGCGAGCCCCGCCCCATCCCCTGCGGCATCACCGGCCCGGAGGTCGGGATCGCCGCGAACGTCCTCAACCGCGCGCTCGCCTCCCGCGGCGTAACGCCGGTGCACATGGCCTGCCGCGCCGTCTGCGAGTCGGCGTTCAACCGCGAGGTCGAGCGGGCCGGCACCAAGGCCGCGGCGACGGCCCTCGCCCTCGCCGAACACATCCGCCACGCCTGGGATGCCTGGTCCGACACGGACACCGAGGACCCGACCCTCGCGGCCCAGCTCGGGCCGCGCCTCATCTGCGACCGCCAGGGCGGGCGCGTCTCCTACCGCGGCCTCCTCTCCCGGATCATCCCCGAGGCGACGGTCAGCGAACTGGAAGAGTCCGAGCGGTGCAGCCGCTACCTCCTGCGCACCGAGGCCTCCGGGGGCGCGGGGTGCCGCGCGATGACGGTGACGTTCATGCCCGAGGCCGAGGGGGCGCACCTGCCGGTCGCCCTGGCGTCGATGCTCGCCAAACTCACGCGCGAACTGATGATGGCCCGCTTCAACGCCTACTGGCGCGCCCTGGTCCCGGAGATCAAGCCCACGGCGGGGTACGTGCAGGACGGCCGGCGGTACCTGGCCGACCTCGAGGCCGCGGGGGTGCTGACCGACGAACTGCGCCACGTCATGGTCCGGCGCGCGTAGGCTCCCGCGATGCCCGATCCCTCCACAACCCGGCAGCACAAGCGCTTCCTCGACATGGCCGCCCGCGCCGCCCTGCGCGCCGCCGGCGACGTCGAGCCCAACCCGATGGTCGGGGCCGTCCTTGTCCGCGACGGCCGCGTGATCGGCATCGGCCACCACCGGCGCTTCGGCGGCCCGCACGCGGAGGTGGAGGCGCTGGCGGACTGCGCCCGCCGCGGCGAGTCGCCGGCGGGGGCCACGATGTACGTCACGCTCGAGCCGTGCAACCACCACGGCAAGCAGCCGCCGTGCAGCGAGGCGCTCATCGCGGCGAGGGTCGCGCGCGTGGTCTGCGCCCGCCCCGACCCGCACCACATCTCCGCCGGCGGGGCCGCGACGCTGCGGGCCGCCGGGATCGAGTTCGAGTTCACCGACGCCAGCGAACTGGCCGTTCGGCTGTCCGACCCGTTCGTCAAGCGCGTCACGACCGGGCTCCCCTACGTCATCGCCAAGTGGGCCCAGACCATCGACGGCCGGATCGCCACGCGAACCGGCGAGAGCCAGTGGATCTCCTCCGAGCCGTCGCGCCGGATGGTGCACCGCCTCCGCGCCCGCGTGGATGCGATCCTCACCGGCATCGGCACCGTCAAGGCCGACGACCCGTTGCTCACGGCCCGCGGCGTCGCCCGCGTGCGGCGCACCGCGCGGAGGATCGTGATCGATCCGCTGCTGGAGATCCCGCCGGAGAGCGCGCTGGTCCGGTCGGTACCGGAGGCGCCGGTGACGGTGGCGTGCACCGAGGAAGCCGCGGGGAGTGAAGCCGCGGCGGGGCTCACCGCCCGCGGCGTGGAGGTCCTGCCGCTCCCCGGACCGGCCGACGACCTCGACCTCTCGCGCCTGCTCCGCCACCTGGCGTCGGCGCACGGTGTCACCAATGTGCTGGTCGAGGCGGGCGCGGGGACGCTCGGCGGCCTGCTCCGCGCGGACCTGATCGACGAGGCCCTAGTCTACATCGCCCCGATCCTGATGGCCGATGAGGCCGCGCTCCCCGCCGCGATCGGAAAGCCGACGCCCGCGCTGGCCGACGCCGCGAGGTTCAGGCTCTTGAGAGCGAAGGCCCTGGGCCCGGACGTGGTGCTGCGGTACAGGCGGGAGCCGGGCCTGACAGAGGATCCCACGCGAGCAGGAGGACGGGCATGAGCAGCAAACCGGAGCAGAGCGGCGGGGTCAGCGAGCTCGAACTCAAGCAGGCGCTGACGGCGTTCAAGAAGCGGATCAAGGTCATGCGGCTGGACCAGGAATCGCGCCTCGGCGGCGGCCGGCCCACGACCTCAGGAAAGAAGTCCGACATCGCCGGGATCATGCCCCCGGGCCAGTTCCGGCGCGAGGTGTGGGAGGAGCTGGTTGGTGCGGCAGGGGAAGCTCAAGAGCCTGGGCGGCGGGTTCTACACGCTGCCGTGAGCGGAAATATCGGCCCCCGGGGCTACGGGACCTCGCGCGGCAAGGATGGCGCCGCCAACGCGCTGCGGACTCTTGCCACTCGTTCGGCGGCATTGAACCGCTCGCCGGCAGGACCGAGCTGTTGCAGCCGGGTAAGGACCTGGCCGCGCCACGCCCCGGTCATCGCATAAAGGTGAAGGGCGTCCTGGTCCGCGGCGGATTGCATCAGCCCGGCCAGGAGGTTGTCCATTCGGTCGAGCGTGGCCGCAGCCGCCTCGGCGCCGACCTCGGCCACGTGGGCGGTAATCAGGGCGTCCAGCTTCCGGAGCCCGGCGGAGTCTGGCTCAATCGTCAACCCGGCAATGACGGCACGGCCGGCGTCCGCGAGCCCCCCGGAGGGGCCGGGGTCGATGGTGTACCGCGCATCGCGGAGTGTTTGCGGGTCCATCAATGCGAACTGGTCGATGGCATCAGGGGTGCCGGTTCTCAAGTCGGTGAGGAGCGCACGCCAGCCGGCCGCGGCAAGAGGGTCGGCCGCGGCCGGCACAGCGTGCGCTGAAGTGGCAGATGAAGTGGGCGCGCCATCCCTAGGTGTACAGGCGGATCCCGCGGCACCAAGAAGGGCGAGGAAAGTGAGGAGAGTGGCGGACACTCGGCGCTTCATTTGGCACTCCGGTTAATGATGAGGGATGAGCGATGAAGATTTCAGACACTAGGCTTGGGTCCACACTTGGCCACACACTTGGCGCAATCGCCCGCGCCTCCCGCGACGTCCTGTAGGCATTTGGGCAGGAAATTCAGCCGGGCGTCGTCAAGACACTCTGAGTACTCAAAGTACTTCCCTTGGTCGGCGAGAGGGCCACATACATTCTTTATGTGATCCTGGTACTGATTGCCGCAATCTGCAGCCTTTTTTATTGACTTGCCGCATTTGATCAGGCACCACGCACAGCCGAGAAAGCCCATCTGAACGGGTTGGTATTCCTCTCCGATTCCCGTGCCTTCCCAAGTGGGGTCTTCGGTGATTAGCCCGCCGGTGTTCAGCCAGTCGATCAAGGCCTGCTCACAACCGGCGTCACCCACCGCGCCAATGCGGGCTACGAGTTCCACAAGATCGGCTCCATCCATGAGGCCATCCCGGTTCAGATCCAGGTGCATCGCTTCTGTAATCGGAGAACCACCAAGCACCGAACTACTCCACAGAGCAATATCTGCGCCGTCGATGGTCTTGTCGTCATTCAGATCGCCGACGTGCCTCAGATCCGCCAAGACGATGCCTGCCCCATGAATCTCCAAGATGTACGCCAACTCCTTGCCAGAGGCTGTCGAATACACCCGGATGACGCCACGATGATCTTCATCCTCACTCGTGGACGGAACGAGGCTGCCGATCGCAGTATCTCCGATGCCATCGCCATCCAGATCGCACGACGGAAGAATAGCCATCCCGAAGTTCTGCTCACCGTGGGGGACATTGAACTGGTGAAGCATTGCATCGGACGATCCACAAACAAGCGTAACCTGCCCACCGTCTGGATGAAATGGCTCCGCAACTGCGATGTCAGGCACGCCGTCACCATTGACATCATCGACGTAAGAACTAAATGACCGGAGAGCAGGTTCCGGAAGGGGGGGGGCAACTGCGCCATTACGGCATTGGCCGCGAACAAAAGACCACCGAGAATACTAATCGAGTGCGGACGGATTTTCACCATGAGTCATCTCCTTGTTGGACTGCGTGGCACTCTACAAGATGCGAGATGCGCGTGTCACGCCTTACGTCGACAAAATGATCATCACGACACATCGGTGTGCCATTCTCCACAGTCGCGTGGAATATCCCGGTGACCACAGGCATCAGGTCAAGTCCAATTGGGGTGAGCTAAATCGCCGCCACCAAGACTGCCTGATACCGCAAGGACGGTCAGGAAGCGCCATGATGCCAATACGGGTTGCGGCACGGAGCAGCGACAGCATCCCTCGCACCTCCCTTCTCCCCCGATTTGGGGAAGTAGGGCCATCGCCGATACCAGGTGCCCGCAGCGAGGACCCGGGTACCTGACGACCATAATTGCGATGATGATGAGCGTGGATCCGCAACTAGAGGCAATGCCCTTGGCGACAGGGCTCGCGAAGAGCCGCTCAATCTTTCGCATCTACATCATCGCCGCTCTGGTGATCTCCGCGGCGACGGTCGCCTCGGTGGCAGCGCACGTCGGCCCGCACACGCTCCCCCGGGGAGTGACGCGGTTCGCCCTGACGTGCGTCCTGCTGCTGAGCCTCTGGCGCGGCTCCCAGGTGGCGCGGTAGCTGACGGTGGTGCTGATGGGGTCGGCGGGGATCGCGGGCGCGGGGCTCACCATCGCCGGCGGCACGCCCGGCGCCTTCGCGTGGATCCTGGGGCTGATGCAGTCCACGTACCTGCCGCTGGCGGTCCTGCTGGCCCTCCCGACGCCGGTGAGCGACTTCGTCCGATATCAAGGGTCTGTGCGGGCGGGCTGGAATCTTTCCTGAAAATTTCCTGGCAAAAGGCGGGCTGTCCTGAACCGGGACCCTTCCCGGCACGGACGTTCACTCGTCACTGGTCCTTGGTCCCCGGGGAGACCGCCATAGGCCCCGCGGGCCGTCGCCGTTTTGAGGAGTTCGAGATGTTGTTGAAGAAGCGAAGCACAAGTCAGGCCCGCCTCGGGGTGGTCGCGGCAGCAGCGCTGGCGGCGGCGACGGGCGTCGCCGCCGGACAGACGACGTACGTCGAGACCTTCGACGATGGGATCAACCACTCCGGATGGACCTGGGACCGCACGCCGCGGGGCGGGGTGGTGCCGTCGGATGGGAACCCGGGCGGGTACTTCCAGTCCGAACTGATGGCCCTCCCCTCGCTCTTCACGAGCGCACCGGTCTTCACCGGGGACTTCCGGGCCCGAGGAGTGACGTCGATCGGCGGCGACCTGCGGACGGTGCAGTTCTCCTCCCCGCCGAGCATGATCTCGATCGCGCTGATGCACGACAACGGAACGCCGGAGAACCCCTTCGACGACACCTACGCGACGTTCGTGTCCTCCATCCCGGCGCCCGTCGCCCCCGATATGGGGTGGGTCTCCTTCGATATCGACGTGCCGTCCGCATCGACGGAGACGCCCGACAGCTGGGTTCTCTCCGGCGTGCTCCCGCAACTGCCGCCGACGGTGGGGTGGGACCACCTGATCCAGAACGTGAACGAGGTGATCATCGCGTGGTCCAACCCGCTCGAGCCGGTGCTGCTGTTCGACGCCGTCCGGGGGGCGGACAACCTGCGAATCACCTACAACGTGCCAGGTCCCGGCGCGGCCGCGGGGACGGCGCTGCTCGGCGTCCTCGGGGCGGCGCGGAGACGGAGGGCGCAAGCGGGCGACTGAAGGTCGGCCCCCCGACATGCAGAGCGCACCCCCGACCACCCCCCAGCCCGTGCGGCGGGGGGTGCGTCGTTGCAGGGCAGGCGCCATTCAAACGAGGACCGCGGAACGGCCGATCCCCAATGGCTTGCCCGGGGCCGGTTTGGGGGTCCAAATAGTGTCCGGGGCGGGGCCGAGCCCTGCGGCAGATCGGAGGCGAGTCCTGAGCGCTGTGCATGACCAACAACAGATCAGGCGGATCGGCGGGACGGGGGCCGCGCTGCTTCTCGCGTGGTTGATCGTCGCGGCGGCCGCAGCGGCCGGCGGGTGCGCCTCGGCCCGGACGACCGACCCGGCGCGGACGGCGACGGAGCAGTTCCTGCTCTCCCAGGCCGCGGGCGAGGCGGTCGCGCAACTCTCGTTCGATCCCCTGCGCGGACGGCGGGTCTACGTGGACTCGACCTTCTTCGCCGCCTCCGAGCAGCAGTTCGTGCTGGGCGAACTGCGGGCCCGCCTCCTGCTCTCGGGCGTGGAACTGATGCCCACGCGCGAGGAGGCCGAGATCGTCATGGAGGTCCGCAGCGGCGGCGTCGGGATCGACCGCTACGACTACCTCCTGGGCATCCCCGCGCTGCAGTTCTCCGGCTTCGGCGACGGGACCGGAGCGGCGGGCAACATCCCCCTGGTGACCCCGGAACTCGCCATCATCAAGCGGATCGAGCAGCGCGGCGTCGCGAGCGTCGCCTACGTGGCGTACTGGCGCGAGACCGGGGAGGTCGTCGCCAACTCCGGCCCGTTCATCGGCCGGACGCTGCGCGACGACTTCTGGTTCTTCGGCATCGGCCCCCGGAGCATCGGGGACATCCCGCCGATCGAGCCGCCCGAGGAGACGGAAGAGCCGAAACCGGAGGAGCCGAAGCGCAAGGAGCGTCAACCGGCGGAGCCCTCCGAGGACGCCAACCTGTACCCGTGGATCTGACCGCGGGATCGAGGCACGTGGGGCGACGGACGGGAGCAGGAACCTGATGGCGGACCGCCGGCACGAGGCGGCGGAAGCGGGAGAGGCCGTTGAAGCGTTGGGTGCGCAGACTGGTGTGGTTCGCGATCGGGCTGGCCGCGATTCTGGCCGTGGTCCTGCTCGCGGTCCAGGTCGTCCTGTGGGACGGGAGGCTCCCGCGCCGGCTGGTGGCCGAGGGGCTCGCCGCGCAGACAGGACTGCGGACGCAGGTCGCCAGGGTGCGGACGGGATGGCTCGGCGAGACGGTCCTCGAAGGGCTCGAACTCTCCATTCCGCTGGAAGATGCGCCGCTGGCGACCGTGCCGCGGATGCGCGTCGCGCACACGAACCTCCTGGCGATCATCCTCGGGGCCCCGCTGGAGATCGACGCGGCCGATCTGGAGAAGCCGGAGATCCGCGTGCGAGAAGGGCCGCCCGGGGAGTGGAACATCGCCCGCGCGCTGGACCTGATCGCGCGCGCCCAGGCCGCCGATCAGAAGCCCCCGTCGCCGACGGTCCGCCTCCCCGCCGTCGAGGTCTCGGAGGGGACGCTCATCCTTGAGCGGGCCGACGGCCGCGCCCTCACGGCGCCGCTCGCGCTCAACTCGGAGACGGATGCGACGGGCGGCTGGACCTTCACGCTCACCCTGCCGCAGCAAGGCGAGGTCAAGGGACGGGTCGCGCCGGGAGGCGAGTGGCTGCACGAAGCAGCGTTCGACCTGAACGGCGTGGAAGCCATCGCCGCATTGTGGGCCGATGAAACGCCCTCGCCGCTCTCGGCGCGCGGCACATGGCGCGGCCGCATCAGCGACGGCGGCATCGCCGCAACCGCGGCCTTCGAGCCGCTGGTCATCGGGAGCGAGCGGGCGACGGGCTCGCTGCTCCTCACCGCAGGCAAGGACGGGGCCCGGATCACGCCGTCGGGCCTGGAACTCCGGAGCCCCATGCTCCCCGGCGGGCAGCCGTTGCTGCTCCGGTCCGGAACGCTCTCGCTCCAAGTGGACCGCGCGTCCGCCGACGGGATCCTGGCGGAGTGGATGGGGTCGTCGATCGCGCTGCACGGGTTCTGGGATCCGGCCCGGCGCGAAGCGGAGGCGACCGCCACATGGTCCAGCGTGGCGACGCGAGGGGACGGGACGCATGAGGGCGAACTGCGGCTGACCGCGCAGCTGCCGCAGGCCGGCGTGCGGCGGATCGATGGTCGACTCATCAGCACCGGCCGCGGCCTCGGAGGGGCATGGGACTCCGAGGTCGCCGCCGCGGTCACCGGGACCAGTTCGGCCGCACTGAACGCCTCGATCACGGCGCGTCGGCTGATGTGGACCGACGATGAGGGGACGATCGACCTCGCCGGAATCGGGACGCGGCTCGAAATGACCTGGCCGCGGATGCGCCTGCGCTCCCTGAACGTGCCGAACGCGAACGTCGTGACGGCCTTCGGCGAGGCGGACTTCGAAAGCCTGGCATGGGCGCTGGAGGTGGAGATCCGCGACTGGCTGGCGCCGCGGCTGAGCGAGCGCGGACCGGCGGAGGTGATCGCACGAGCCGAGGGACGCGGATCGGACGTGTCCGTCCCCCAGGCCAGGCTGGTGATCGCCGGGGCGGAGGTGGACGCCAAGGGGCGGTACACGCCGGAGACCGCCGGGGGACCACCCCTCCTGGCGGACGTCACCTTCGCTGTGCCCCCGCGCACTCACGGCACGGAGCCCGCGGCGATGCCGGACTCCGGACGCTGGCGCGTGGAGGCGACCGTCACGGGGGAACTCTCCCCGCTCAACCTGTCGGCGACGGGGCGTGCAGTCGGGCAGGACGTCAAGGCGCCCGGCGAGCCGCTCGCGCCGATCGAGATGACCTGGCGCGGCGGGGCGGACACGAAGGGAGCCTGGGCTCGCACGGACCCGTTCGAACTGCTCGGCGGCATGTGGGTGCTCCGCGCGGCGTACGCGGGTGAGCAGACGCTCGGCTCGCTGAACATCTCGCTGACGGAAGTGCCGCTCGGCGCCGTCGCGAAGGTCGCCGGCGCCCCGATCGACCTGGGGGGCGTGCTGACGGCGGAGGTGGACGTCGCCGCGCCGGGACTGGACCTGACGCAACTGTCCCTCTCGGGGGCGTGGAGCGTGGAGCGACCCATCGCGGACCGCTTCGGCGTGGAGCGCGGCCGCGGCCGCATCCGCACACGCCGCGGCCGGGTGGACTTCACGGACATCCTGCTCGAACTCGGCGAGGGGCAGGTCGTGGGGAGCGTCGGGTTCAATCTCAGCGAGCCCCAGAGGCTCGATGTCGAACTGACCAGCCGCCGCTGGCCCGTGCAGATCGAGGGGACTCCGGTCGGCGTGCTGGTGGACGCGGCGGTGGACCTCGAACTCGACGTGGTGGAGCGATGGGCCCGCGGGCGCGTGGACCTGACCGCGCCCGTTCTCGTCCAGGATGAGCCCTACGGCGAACTCGCCATCCGGACGCGTCTCGAAGGCCGAACGGTCGCCGTCGATACGCTCGCGGCCGAGATCGCCGAAGGCGGCATCGCCGGAACGATGCGCATCCCGCTCGACGACCTGGTGAGCGCCACGGCGGAGATCTCCTGGGACGGGCTGGACCTCGCCCAGTTGGTGCGGCCCTGGTCGGACGTGGAGGGGATCGAAGGGACGATGTCCGGCCGGATCACCGCCGCGCCGGCGCAGGACCCGCGTGCGCCCGAGCCGCTGCGGATCGACCTGACGCTGCGCCCCGATGGCGCATCATGGCGCGGCACGACGCTCGGGGACGGCCTGTTCACCCTCTTCGCCGGCCCCGACCGGGTGCTGCTCGACCGATCCGAGGTCTTCATCGCCGGCGGGCGGATCCGGACGTGGTCGCGCCTGAGCTGGCACGGGGATGAGCCCTTCGTGCACGTGCAGACGGACCTCGACCACCTCAACCTCGACAACCTGCTGCGGATGGCGGCCCCCGATGCGCCGCACGCGCCGGGGCGTCTGACCGGCCGGCTCTCCTTCGGCGGCTACGCCTTTGAGCCGCGTCGGATGTTCGGAAGCGGCCGGATCGAGATCGATCAATCGGAACTCGGCGACCTGCCGGTGATATCCCACCTCTACGGGCTGCTGAGCCTCTCCCCGGGCGGCGACGTTCCGACGGGGAAAGGGTTCGCGGAACTGCGGCTGGAGGAGTACGCCATCGTGATCCGCCGGCTGGAGTACTTCAACCGCGGCACGGACCTGATCGCCAGCGGCCGGATCTACGACATCCGCCGCGGCCCGGACAGCCCGGTCTCGGGGGTGGCCATCGCGCGGGTGCGGCCCCTGCGCGACCTGGGCCTGCCGTTCATGCGCGACCTCGACGAGATGCTCACGGCCATGCAGACAGGGGGAGAATCGGTGCGGATCGACGGCACGGTGTCGCACCTTGAGGTCCACCCGGTGCCCTTCTCCGAGATCGGCGGCTTCCTGCGCGGGCTGATCGGCGGGAACTGAGCCGGCCGGAGCATCGGGCGTGACTCGGCCCTGAGGTCCGCCCAAAGACAAGGGAAATCCCGGGTGTAGGAACTTTATGAACGGGCCGCACGCGGTGCGCGAAGAATCCCCCGCGGGACGCGATCGACGCGCCCCCGTCGTGGAGGAACCGGCGATGATGTGCGGCAATCGAATGATGCGAAGCGTCGCGGCGGCGGCGTGCGCCGCGGGGATCGTCCTTGCCGGGACCGGGTGCGAACGAACCTCGGAGGCCCCCGCACCGGACCAGACGCAGCCCGACGCGGCCGACGGCCTCGGCGCCGCCCTCCAGCAGGGCAAGGAGGCGGCGATCGCCGCGGCCCGCGAAGGGCTCGCCTCCGCCGAGAAACAGGTCAGCGAACTGCGCACCAGGGCGCAGACCGCCCCCCCCGACAAGCAACCCGAGGCGGACCGGGCGCTCAAGAACGCCGAGACGAAACTGGTCGGCCTGCGCACCCGCCTCGGCGAGATGGGCAAGCAGGGCGAAGACAGCTGGAGGCAGTTCGCGACGGAGTTCCAGCGCGACCTGAAGGACCTCAGCGACTCGGTCAAGGAGGCGATGGCGCGTCTGAACGCCGGCTGATCATCCCACCGCTGCGCGGGAACAAACAGAATGAAAAGCGGCCCCGGCGAGCGAATCGCCGGGGCCGCGGGTTGACGAGAACAGACCGCCGGCCCGCGTCAGCAGGTCAGTGGACGTGCCACTTGTCCCGCCGCACCTCGATCTCGCTCGGGCCCACGGCGGCGACGCCCGGGTACCCCTCGGCGCCGACCCACAGGAAGAGGTCGATCGTCCGGGGCGTCGTGGCCTCGGCGTCCGGCGTCAGCGCCGGATTGAAGGAGCCCTTGATGCGGAAGCGGCCGGTGGAGTAGGTCAGGTCATCGCCCGCGACGATCGCGCCGCCGAGCGAACCGGTGAACACGAAGGTGGTCGCCGGGGTGATCGGGAAGGGGAGGATGACCTCCAGCTCGTTGCCGCGGCGATTCTCGACGGGGACGTTGGCCGTGACCGTGCCGTCGGCCGCGACGCTGATCACCGCCGGCCCGACGGTCATCGTGAAGGCCCCCGTCTGGCGGTGGTTGAACTTCATCGCGAGGACGGACTCGCTGGAGGTGATCAGGTCGCTCTGGAGCTTCACCGGGAAGTGCGGGGCGTGGTAGCGGAACCGGGCGCCGCCCCAGTCCACGTCGAAGTGCGTGATGGGGCCGGCGTTGCCGCCGTGCGCGTGGTACTTCCACTTGTCGCCGTTGGGGCCGTGGCTCTCGAAGGCGTACTGCAGCGGCGGGATGACCGTGACGCCGCCGAGGTCAATCGCGGCGGTGATGACCCGCTCCACCTCGCTGTGGTGCATCGTCGAGGGCAGGGAGATCTCGCCCTCCATCGTGAAGTCGCCGTGACGGAAGTTGACGTCGGCCTTCGTGGCCTGGAGCAGCGCCAGCGCCGCGGGCGCGAGGATCAGCGTCTTCTCGTCGGTGTCCGAGAGCTGGCCGGGGTCCGTGACGGTGAGCGTGACGATGTGGACGCCGAGCGGGAGGGAGATCTCGATGACGGCGCAGCTGCCGGGCCCGCCGGAGCAGACGACCTCGCCGTCCACCGTCCACACGTACGTCAGCTCGTCGGCGGCGTTGTCAGGATCGGAGGAGCCGGAGCCGTCCAGACGCACCAGCGCGACCCCGCCGATGCCGGTCAACTGCTGGCAGACGGCCACCGCCTCCGGCTTGGCGTTCTGAACGCCGATGGCGCCCATGTCGGCGCGGGAGCCGTCCGCATCGTTGTAGATCGGGTTCGGATCGCCGGCGTCGATGCACGGCGAGCCCCACGAGAGCGAGTAGTCGCCGTTGGCCGGATCGACGAACAGCGGGTCCTCGCCGATGTTCCCCTCACCCCCCAGCGCGCCGGTCAGCCCCATGACGCAGGTGTAGTTGACGATCGGATGCGGGCCGGTCGCGAAGGCGCTGCCGATCTGCGCCGCCTCGTCGGTCCCCGCCGCCGAGGCGTTGTCCCAGAGGATGCAGTTGCGCAACTCGACGGTGCTGTTGGAGGCGCCCAGAAGAACGCCCGCGCCCCGCGCCCCGCCCGTGGAGTTGCCCGCGATCGTGCAGTTCAGCAGGAGGCCGGCGCCGCTCGTGGCGTTGACGGCCCCGCCGCCCTGCACCGCGCTGTTGCCGGCGAAGATGCACCGGTAGGCGGTCATGCCGGCGTAGAAGTTGGTGATCGCGCCGCCGTAGCCGCTGGCCGTGTTGCCGATGAACAGGCACCGCGTCAGCGTCGGGTTCCCGAAGGGCACGAAGAAGTTGATCGCCCCGCCGTCCGCGGCGGAGTTGGCCGTGAAGCGGCAGTCGGTCGCCGAGAAGTGGCCGCTGCCGCTGCGGTAGATCGCCCCGCCGCGGCTGGCCGAGTTGCCGATGAAGGTGCACCCGGTGAAACTCGCGGCGTCCCCGATGTAGACCGCTCCCCCCTCGTTGGCCGCGTTGTTGATGAACGTGCACCCCTCGAAGGAGCCCCCCATGATGTACACCGCCCCGCCGAAGCCGTTGGCCGTGTTGAACGGGTGACGCGACCGGTTGCCCTCGAAGACGCAGTCGATGAACGTCGGCGAGCCCCCGAAGGCGCAGACCGCCCCGCCGCCCGAGGAGACCGAGTCGGCCGAGTTGCCCGTGAAGACGCACGAGACGATCGTCGGGCTCCCGTTGTTGATGAAGATGCCCGCCCCCACCGGCAGCGACGACCCGGTGGCGTTCCCGCCGGAGAAGTGGATGCCGTCGATCCGCGTCGTCGGCCCGGGGACGCCGAGGGTCTGGAGGATGTGGTTGCTGTTGTCCGAGATGTTCGTGAAGTCCGCCCCGTCGTCGCCGTTGAGGTCGCCCGTGAGGTTGGTCACGAACACCCGGGGATCGCGGGCGTCAGGGTCCGCCCCGCCCAGACCCGCATAGCCGCCCACGAGGCTGACGCCCGCCTTCAGCGAGAAGCTCGCGCTGCGGCTGCCCCCCGGCCCCGCCGGGGCGTAACGACCCGCGGCCACCCGCACCTCATCGCCGCTCACCGCCGCGGCCAGCGCGGCGTGCAGCGAGTTGTACGCGGTCGCCCACGACGCGCCGTCGCCCCCCGCCGGCGCATCGTCGTCCACATAGATGATCGATTGCGCGTTGGCTGCAGCCGCCAGAGCGAAAGCGGCGGAAAACGCCGCCCCAAGCAGGACTCGACCAGGTCTTGGCATCGCAGAGTCTCCTTCTCTTTGCCTCACTCTCTTGCTCCGCCGACCCCGGCGGACGAGACGGCCCGGTCGGGGACGAGTTCGGACCGGTACGGCCACGAGATACCCGCGCCCACCACGGTGATCACACCGAACTCCTGGAGCGCTGACACACGGCCACGAGCCGGACCGCGCCGCCAGATTACACTCTTTTCATCCCCGTGCCTAGATGCACCCGCTCGATTTCGCGACCCCACGGCACAGGTCCGAGCGAGCCCCCGGGTCGGCTTGCGGTCGGCTGACGCGTTACCGGACCAGCCGACGACACCTCAGCGCAGGCCGGGCTACGCTCGATCCCATGCCGCGAAGTTGCGGGCAAAAGCCCTGGCGAATCTGGATCGACACGGGTGGAACGTTCACCGATTGCCTCGCCATGGACCCCGCCGGCCAGGTCCGCCGGGTGAAGGTGCTCAGCTCCGGCGCCCTCCGCGGCCGCATCGAGCGCGTTGAATCCCCCCGGCGCCTGCTCGTGAGCGAGACCTGGGGCGCCCCCGAAGGGTTCATCAACGGCCTGACCTTCCGCCGCCTTGGCGACCCAGGCCCGGCAGGTGTGCCCGTGGAGGCATACCGCCCTGGACCTGACGGTTCCATCATCGAACTTTTCGCGCCGGTCGCGGGTCTCCGCGCAGGAGACCCCTTCGAGATTGACGCCCATGAGCAGCCGCCCGTGCTCGCCGCTCGCCTGGCGACCGGAACCAGCGCCGGCCGCCCCCTCCCTCCCATCCGGATGCGACTGGCGACCACACGGGGAACCAATGCCCTCCTCGAACGGCAGGGGGCGGAGGTAGCGCTCTTCATCACCCGCGGCTTCCGCGACCTGCTGGCGATCGGCACGCAGCAGCGCCCGGACCTCTTCTCGCTCCGAATCGACCGGCCCGAGCCGCTGATGCGCCACGTCGTCGAGGTGACGGAGCGGCTCTCGGCCGACGGCGGCGTGCTGGTGCCGCTGGACCTGGATCAACTGGCCCGTGACGCCGACCGCCTCCTCGCCCAGGGCGTGCGCATCGCCGCCGTCGCCCTGATGCACAGCTGGTTCCAGCCGGCCCACGAGCACGCCGTCGCCGCGCTGCTGCGCGAGCGAGGGTTCGACCACGTCTCCTGCTCCGCCGGCCTCGCCCCTTCGATCAATCTGCTCAACCGGACGCAGACGGCCGTCGTCAACGCCTACCTCGCCCCCGTGCTCGGGGAGTATCTCGCGGGCGTCAGCGCCGCCATCGCCGCGGCCGAGGCGGGAGGCGACCAGCGCTCCCTCCACGTCCTGACCAGTAGCGGCGGGCTCGTCGGCGTCGCCTCGTTTGCGCCAAAGGACAGCCTGCTGAGCGGACCGGCGGGGGGCGTTGTCGGGGCGGCCGCGGCGGCGCGGGCCGTGGGTCTGTCGCCGGTCATCACCTTCGACATGGGCGGGACGAGCACGGACGTCGCCCGCTTCGACGCCGACCACGAGTACGTCTTCGAGCACCAGGTCGGCCCCGCACGGATCGTCGCCCCCGCCGTGGCGGTCGAGAGCGTCGCCGCGGGCGGCGGAAGCGTCTGCTGGTTCGACGCCGCGGCCGGTGTGCTCCGGGTCGGGCCGCGCAGCGCGGGCGCCAGCCCCGGACCGGCGTGCTACGGGGCCGGGGGGCCGCTGACCGTGACGGACGTCAACCTGCTCCTGGGCAGGCTGGACGCGGGCCGGTTCGAGATCCCGGTGGACAGGGCCGCGGCGGAGGCCCGCGCGCGGGAGTTGGCGACCGAGGTCGAGCGATCCAGCGGCGCGGCGGTGGACCTCGAGGCCATGCTCGAAGGGCTCCTCGAGATCGCCGACGAGCGGATGGCCGAGGCGATCCGCGCGGTGTCGGTGCGGAAGGGGTACGACCCGGCCGAGCACGCGCTGGTGGCCTTCGGCGGCGCCGGGGGGCAGCACGCATGCGGCGTGGCGGAACGCCTCGGGATGGAGACGGTCCTCATCCCGCGCGACGTCGGATTGCTGAGCGCCGTCGGGGTCGGTCTGGCGCTGGTCGAACGCTTCGCGGAACGCCAGGTCCTGCGCGGCCTGGAGGAGTTTCGTGAAGAACTGCCGCCCCTGCTGAAGAACCTGGGTGCGGAGGCGGCCGCGGCCGTCGCGGCGGAAGGGATCGAGCCGGCCGAGGTCGTGGTGCGGCGCCGTCTCATCGGGGTACGGCTGACGGGCCAGGACTCGACCCTGACCGTCGAACTGGACGAGCGCGAACTGGGCGACGCCGCCGCGGCCGTGCGAGAACGTTTCGGCGAACGCTACCGCGCGATCTTCGGCTACGACGCCCCTCGCGGCAGGAGCGTGGAGATCGAGTCGGTGCGAGTCGTGGCGTCGTCGCGCGCCGGCGCAATGCAGGACGGGACGATCCTCGACACGTTCGCGCCGAAGGATGCGCAACGCAAGGGCGCGAGGACGACGCTGGCACGGTTCGCCGGAGCATGGCGCAACACCCCGCTCCACGAGCGCGACGACCTCCGGCCGGGAGACCGCCTCTCCGGCCCCGCGCTGATCGTCGAGTCGTTCGCGACCACGGTGGTCCCACCAGGGTGGAGCGTCGAGGTGCACGCGACGGGCTCGCTCGTCCTGCGCCGCACCGGCGCTCCAGTTGATGCATCCGCGGCCGCCCCGGCATCGCGTCCCGAGGCGGTGCGCGACGCCGTGCTGACCGGCCGGCTCAGCGCCATCGCGACGGAGATGGGCGAGACGCTGCGCCGCACCGCCCTCTCGACGAACGTGAAGGAGCGGCTGGACTACTCGTGCGCGATCCTCGATGCGGATGCCGAACTCGTCGTCAACGCCCCGCACGTCCCGGTGCACCTGGGCGCTCTTGGCCCTTGCGTGCGGGCGCTGCGAGAAGCGATCGAGATGGCGCCCGGTGATGTGGTGGTGACCAACCACCCCGCCTTCGGCGGCTCGCACCTCCCCGACGTCACCGTGGTCACGCCCGTCTTCGACGCCCGCCGCCGGCTGCTCGGCTACGTCGCCAGCCGGGCGCATCACGCGGAGATCGGCGGGGTTACGCCGGGGTCCATGCCCCCGAGGTCCGCGTCCCTGGCCGAAGAGGGGGTGATCCTCCCGCCCATGCACCTCGTCCGCGCCGGCGAGGAGCGATTCGATCATGTCCGCGCCGCCCTGCTCGGCGGCCCGTGGCCGACGCGGGCGGTGGAGGAGAACCTCGCGGACCTGGCCGCTCAGGCCGCGGCCAACCGGCAAGGGGCGGCCGCGCTGCTGGCGATGGCGGAGGACGTCGGCGCGGATGAACTGGCCAGAGCGATGCGGGCCCTCAAGGCCCGCGCCGAAGCGGGGATCCGCCGCGCCCTCTCGGCGCTGGGGAACAACGTCTTTGAGGCCGAGGAGCGGCTCGACGACGGCTCGCCCATCCGCGTGACCATCCGCGTCCGCAACGGCTCGGCGGAGGTGGACTTCGCGGGCTCCGCCGGCGTCCACCCCGCGAACTTCAATGCCCCGCCCGGAGTCGTCCGCAGCGCCCTGATCTACGTGCTCCGGCTGCTGATCGACGAGCCCCTGCCGCTCAACGAGGGGCTGATGCGTGCGGTCCGGGTCGCGATCCCGCCGGGGATGCTCAATCCCCCCTTCTCCCCCGACGGCGCGGCGTGCCCCGCGGTCGCGGCGGGGAACGTCGAGACCAGCCAGCGCATCGTTGACGCCCTGCTCCGAGCCCTGCGACTCGCCGCGGGGAGCCAGGGGACGATGAACAACATCATCTTCGGCAACGACCGCTTCGGGTACTACGAGACGGTCTGCGGCGGCGCAGGGGCCGGGCCGGGGTTCGCCGGCGCCGACGCCGTGCACACGCACATGACCAACACGCGGATCACCGACCCGGAGGTCCTCGAACGGCGCTACCCGGTCCGGCTGGAGCGCTTCGGCATCCGCCGCGGCTCGGGCGGGCCCGGGCGGTGGCGCGGGGGCGATGGGGCGGCGCGGGAGTACGTCTTTCTGGAGCCGGTCAGGCTGTCGGTCCTGACCCAGCACCGCGCCTCCGGCCCGTACGGGCTTGATGGGGGTGCGGCGGGCACGCCGGGGAGGCAATGGGTCGTGCTCGCCTCCGGCGGGACGATCGACCTGGCCGCGGTTGACGGGCGCGACCTTGCCGCCGGAGACCGGCTCGTGCTGGAGACCCCCGGCGGGGGCGGGTACGGGTCGCCTGATTCTCGGACCTGACCGACCCCCTATCCCCGCAGCCGGCGCGGTTCGAAAGGCAACATCTTTGTGCGGTGAACTCGCCGATCCGGATCGCCGATTCCGGATAGACATGGAGGTTCGCCCATGGCCGAAGACAAGCCGCCGGCGCCCGAACATCGGGAACCGCTTCGGAGCCAGTATGCGGACGACCCCGAGATGGCGGACATCTTGGAAATGTTCGTCCGGGAGATGCCGCAGCGCCTCGAGGCCCTGACCGAGGCGTGGAAGCGGCGCGAACTGGAGGCCCTGAGGCACATGGTGCACCAGATCAAGGGAGCCAGCGGTCTCTATGGCTACCCGTCGATCGGGCAGGCCGCGCAGGACCTGGAGCGGACGTTGCGTCAACTGGTGGAGCGAGGGGCGGCGGTCGGCCCGCCGCAACTGCAGTCGGAGTTCAACCGGCTGCTGGAGTTGTGCCGGAGCATGAGCGTCCGGTGAGCGTGGGCGGCGGCCGGCCCTCCGGTGCGGGGCCGGCCCGGCGGCCGCACGGCCGCGATCGAGTGTGGGTTCTCGGAAGGCGTGCGCAGCGTGGCCAGCCAGGATTCCAAGCCCGTGGTGCTGCTGGTGGATGACTCGGTGGACGTCCACCGGCTTCTGTGTGCACGGCTGAGGCACGAGCACATCTCGCTCGTGACGGCCGAGAGCGGGAAGGAGGCGCTCGAGGCGCTCAAGACGCACACGCCGGCGACCATCCTGCTGGACCTCGACATGCCCGGCATGGACGGCTTCGAACTGCTGCGCCTGCTCAAGGACTCGCCCGCGACGCACAACATCCCCGTGATCGTCCTCTCCGGCCTGCAGGGCTCGGACGAGAAGGTCACCGCCTTCGACCTCGGGGCGGCGGACTACGTGACCAAGCCCTTCGACATGGCCGAACTGCGCGCCCGGCTGCGGGCCTCCCTCCGGATGCACCGGCTGCTCCAACTGCTGGCCGAGCGCGCCGAGGTGGACGGCCTGACCGGCCTGGGCAACCGCACCCAGTTCAACAAGCGCTGGGCCGAGAAGGTCGCCGAGTGCCAGCGCTACGACCAGCCCCTCTCCCTGGCGCTCCTCGACGTGGACCACTTCAAGCAGATCAACGACACCTTCGGCCACCCGGCCGGCGACGAGGTGCTCCAGGGGCTGGCGCAGCTGCTGCTCGCGCAGTGCCGCGCCGTGGACGTCGCCTGCCGCTACGGGGGCGAGGAGTTCGCCCTCATCATGCCCCACACCACGGCCCGCGAGGCCGAATCCGTCGCCGACCGCATCCGCCGCGCGATCGCCGCGGTGGAGTGGCCGCGTCACCCGGAGACCCCCGTGACCGTCTCCATCGGCATCGTCGGCGCCGACGGCGCCGCCGCCGCGGCGGGGATGACCCCCGAATCCTGGCTGGAGGCCGTGGACCGCAACCTCTACGCCGCGAAGCACAAGGGCCGCAACCGCGTCATGGCGACCGCCCTGGGGACGCCCAAACTCGGGATCGCCAGAGCGGGATAGACGCCGGGCTCCCGTTGCACGCGCCGCCGATCGGAAGAAAACGTCAGAACGGGATCATGATCCCCGCGTGGATCAGCACCGAGTCCCGCGACGGGTTGTTGACGTCCCCCGCGTAGCGCCCGTTGGAGATGTGGTGCCAGCGGATCCCGGCCTGGAGCCGCGCCCCCTCCTCGCTGATCCGCTTCGTGAACCCCAGCCCCAGACGAGGAAGGAAGTTGAACTCCTTGCCGCCGCTTGGCACCTCGTCGAAGGCCGCGAGCAGGCCGATGCCGGCGTCGCCGTAGACCGTCCAGTCGTAGTCGTCGTCGTGCAGGAAGTGCCAGCGGAAGGCCATCGACCCGCTGATGCCCCCGGTGTCCTCCTTGTCCTGGGCGAAGTACCACCCGGCGAACTCGACGGCGAACTCCAGTTCGTCGGCCAGGAACTGGCTGTACGCGGCGTGAACGTTGATGTCCTTGTCCTCCGCGAAGTCGTAAGCGAAGGCGGCGCCGAACGTCAGCCACTCGGAGCCCGCACGGCCGAAGCCGATCCGCGGCCTCGACTCCCCCCTCCCTCCCCCCGCGGCCACGATCGGGTCGCCCCCCCGAGCCTCACCCGGAGGAGTCCCGCCGGAAGCGCCCGGATCGGGCTGGGCAAGGGCCGCGGAGAGGTCCAGGGTCAGGGCCGGCCTGACCGCCCCCTCCGCCTCAAGGCCCGCGTGTGCGGGAACGGCGGCGAGCGCGGACGCCGCCGCGGCGGCCAGCATCGTGCGGAGGTTGAGTCGCGCGGGGATCATCGGCAGGCAGCGTAGCACAGATCCGGCCGTAGGATGCGGCATGGCACAGGGAGAATCGCCATCGGGCAGGGGCGCGGAGGGGGCGGGCGGCGCGCCATGGGCCGACCTGGCGGCCCGCCTCACGCGGGTCGAGGAGCACGCCGGCTTCACGGAGCACACCGTCGAGCAACTCAGCGCCGAGATGGCCGCCATGAACAGACGGATGCACGAACTGCTCCGCCGGATCGACGGGCTCGAGCGGCGACTCGCCGAACTCACCCGTCCGGAGGAGGACAAGCCCGGCGAGGGGAACGCCGCGGACGCCGGCACCGGCTAGGCCAGCAGCGACCGACCGGTCATCTCGGGGGGCTTGGGGAGCCCCATCATGTCCAGCGCGGTCGGGATGATGTCCGCGAGACGCCCGCGCTGATCGCGGCTCTCGGGGTCGAACCACCGGTCCGCGGAGTTGTCGCCGCGGAGCACCCGACCCCTGAACGCCTCGCCGACCACGTAGAGCGGCACGTCGTACACGGTGTGGGCCGTGTGCGGCGCGTTGGACTCGGGATCGAACATCTGCTCGGCGTTGCCGTGGTCGGCGGTGATGATGAGGCTCCCGCCTCGCCTGAGCGTGGCGTCGATGATCGCCCCGACGCACCGGTCCACCGCCTCGCACGCCTTCACCGCGGCCTCCAGGTTGCCCGTGTGCCCCACCATGTCGCCGTTGGCGAAGTTGACGACGATCACGTCCTCGCAGTCGGGCGCGGCCAGGCGTCCCAGGATCACGTCGCGGACCTGCTCCGCGGCCATCTCCGGCTTCAGGTCGTACGTGGGCACCTTCGGGCTCTGCGGGTTCTCGCGCCGCTCGCCCTCGAAGGGCTGGTCTCGGTAGTCGTTGAAGAAGAACGTCACGTGCGGGTACTTCTCCGTCTCCGCGCAGCGAAGCTGCCGCAGGCCCAGCGACGCGAAGTACTCCCCCGCGATGTTGGTCATCTTCGGCGGCTTCGGGCAGGCGACGGCGACCAGCGGCGCCAGGGCCTCGGAGTACGCCGTCATGGTCACCAGGTGGACCTCCGGCCGCTTGCCGCGGTCGAAGCCCATCCGCCCCGTGTCCGGCGACGGCTTCACCGTGTCCCACAGCTCGTCCGGGTACACGAAAGCCATGCACAACTCCCGCGGCCGGTCGCCGCGGTAGTTGTAGAAGATGACGCTGTCGCCGTCGGTGATCCGCGAGGCCGCCGCCTCCCGCAGGCTCGACGCCACCACGGTCGGGACGATGAACTCGTCCCCCTGCATCGTCTCGCCGGTGGGCTTGTCGTAGTAGCGCTGGATCGCCGCCTCGGCGGTCGGGCGGATCGCCAGGTCCACCGAGTCCGGCCCCCGCCCGGTCAGGCACCCGTAGGCCCGTGAGACGCGCTCCCACCGGAAGTCCCGGTCCATCGCGTAGTACCGGCCCATCACCGACGCGATGCGCCCGACGCCCAGTTCGCGGCACTTCGCCTCCACCTGCCGGGCGTACCCCAGCCCCGTGAACGGCCCGGTGTCGCGCCCGTCGGTGAAGAGGTGGACAAAGACGCGCTCCCCCGGCATCCCCAGCCGCTTCGCCGCCTCCAGCAGCGCGAACAGGTGCGAGAGCAGGCCGTGAACCCCCGCGTCGGAGTTGATCCCCATCAGGTGCAGGTTCCGCCCGCTCTCCCTGGCGCGGACGACCGCATCCGCGATCGCCTCGTTGCGCTCGAACCCCGCGCGGGCGGCCTTGGTGATGGCGACCGACTCCTGGTCCACCACACGCCCGGCTCCGATGTTCTGGTGCCCGACCTCGGAGTTCCCCATGGTCCCCTCCGGGAGCCCGACGTCCTCGCCGCTGGTTTTGATGAGCGTCCACGGCCAGTCGCGCCGCAGCATGTCGTCCACCGGGGTCCTGGCGAGCTTGACCGCGTTGAACGCGTCGTGCTCGGGGTGCGGGTTCTCGCCCCAGCCGTCGCGGATGATCAGGACCAGCGGGGTGTTCTTGGGGGTGGGGTTCGCCATGCGCGGAGTCTAGCCGCCGCAGAGCCGACATTGCGTCCCATCACCCCGGCCCCCCGCGGCCCCATCACGGGATCGGCGCAAGCTCCTCCGGCGAAACGCCGAAGGCCTTGGCGAGCTTGACGATGGTCCCGTAGTGCGGGCGGGCCCGCCCCTTCTCGATGCCGACGATCGTGTTCACGTGAACGCCCGCGGCACGAGCGACGTCCGCCTGCGTCTTGAGATGGGGCGGACGAAGCTTCCAGTACCGCTGGAGAAAGGCCTCGCGCTGCTGGGCGACCGCGCGGTCGGCGCTACCCCCCTCGCCGCCGACGCGATCAGCAGCCCGACGCCTCCACCGATCGGCGAGCCCCGGAGCGGCCTCGCGCGGGGTCACCGCCGTCGCAACGGAGGTCACGAGGGCGGCGCGACGCTGTGTCAGTGCTGCAAAGGTCCGTTCCGACAGGGTGAGCAGCCCCTCCGCTGCGGCACGGATCGCCTCGGGAGATAAGGACACGCCCTCGCGCCCCTGCACAGGCTCAAGCGACAGGCCGCGCATCACCTCGGCGAGCACGGCGGCGGTGTCGGCTTCGATGGACGACCGTCGAGCCACGGCATGTGCTTCCTGTGACACCCGGCACCGATCGAAGGCCATCGGGACATAGAGAATCACAAAATCTGACAAGTTCTAGTCTCGCCCCCGCATGTGAACCGGCACGAGAAACGATCAGCGCTACGCCAGAAGCACCCCCGGCTCAACCCCCAGCGCCCTCGCCAACTTCACAATCGTCCCCAGCTGCGGCAACACCTTCCCCGTCTCGATCGCGTTGATCGTCGCCACGCTCACCCCCGCCGCCGCGGCCAGCTGCTTCTGCGTCCGCAACTCCGGGTTCTTCGCGGCCGCCGCGGCACGCACGCGCCGGTAGTTCGCAAGGAAGGCCCTGGCCCGGCCATCGGCGACCGCCTTCTCCGCCGCGGCCATCGCCGGATCGCCGCGGTCGCCGGCCTCCGCCTCCGCCGCGTCGATGACCGACTGCTGCGACGGCGGCGTCAGCGCCACGGCGATCGCCCCCAGCGAAACCGACATCACCGACACGTCGCGCCTCCGCTCCGCCGCCCGGTGCTCCGCGCGGAACCGCTCGACGGCGTTCCACAGCGGCTCGGCCATCGCAAAGAGCCGGCCGAAAGGAGTCTGCGGCTCGGCGGCGCTGCACCGGTCGCGGGCGACGGCGGCGCGGAACTCGCGCAACTGGTCCCACGCATCATCCGACAGACGAACGAGAACGGCCGCGAGGTCCGAAGGCGAGAGGACCTGATTCCCCAGACTCAGGGCCGCGGCGAGATCGGACGGCGCCGCCGCCGCCGCGCCGCCGCGGGCCCGGCCGAGGCCGAGCAGACGCTCGAAAACCCGCACCGCCGGCTCGATGGGAACAGCCGTCATGACAGGCTCCTGATGGCGAGAGCGGCCCGCTCAGGGGAGATGGCGGGCCATGTACGCCCGCGTCGCCGCGGCGTCGAGCAGCACGTCCCGCTCACGCCGGCGGGAGAGCCGCCGCGTCGCAACGACGTTGACGATCCGGACGCGCCGGCGATGAGGAACGAGCGTGAAGAAGACCTCCACGCTCGACGTCCCCGCGGGTCGATGCGACAGACGCTGCACGTACACCGCGCCAAGGTCCCCCCGCGTGATCGTCGCCAGGCCGAAGGGGCCGCGTTCGGTCGGATCGGTCCCCGCCCGCGGCGGCCAGGCATCGGTCGCCACCAGGAGCCCGACGATGTAGCAGAGTTCGTCGAGTTCCCGCGCGGTGACCTTGTGCTGGGCTCGCTCATGGTGGGCATCGCCGAAGTAGTCCCGGTCCCACCCCCCTCCTCCCCCCACCTCAGTCACGTCATCACCGTCGGCGGGCCGCGTGCCCGGATGTGCCATGCGGAGAACTCCCGGCCCGCGACGCCTTCAAACTAACGGCCGGTTCGCGGGCTGACAACAAGAAGTTTCAGGAAATTCAAGGAAACTCTGATTTCATCAACAGAACTCGCCCCCTTCTCCAGATTATCAGGTATTCGTTTGGACGCCAAGCGGGTCCGATCGAATTTTGATTGGACAAACGACAGCCGCCGCCTGAACCCGGCGCCCGTCATGCCATCGGCGGACCCGCGCCTGTTGGCCCCCCGCAGGGAACCCCACGCGGAATCCCTGCCCGTTCGTCCTCGCCGCCCCGCTCGCCCCGAACGGGTACCTCCACCCTCCTTCGACCAAAGCCCCCGCGCCGCGGCCCCCAATCTGGGGATTCCACCAGGATCCGGCGACGACAACGCCCCGCCGGCCCGCAAACGGCTCCGCCATCCCCGCGGACGACCTCGCGGCCTCCCTCTCCGCCCTTCAGACCGCGGGGCCGAGGCGCGGGTAGTGCAACTCGTAGTGCAACTCAATGCAGGCATGACCTGGGCGGCCGACGGCGACCACCAGCCCAGAACTCGGATCCTGGCTCCATCGCGGAGAGCGCCCCCGCAAGGCTTGGGCGCGACATCGCCATCACCGCGTTCGACGCAGCCGCTTGCGCCGCTCGTGGTCACGCGCCGACCCAATGGAACCACGCCGCGGCCCCACGACGCCGCCGGCGCCGAGGTCGCCAGCGAACCCGAACGAGCGCTCACGCTCGACGCCCGCAGGCCCGCCGCCCCGGGCTCTCCCTCGGACGACTGAACCGCCGCCTCGACTTCCGCTCAGCCGATCGCCGCCAGCACGTCGTCGATCGACAGCGCGTCCTTGATCTCCCGCTTCTGCACCGCCTTCACCTTCCCGTCCTTGCCGATCGCGACGGTGCCGCGCCAGGCGACGTTCAGTTCCGGCCAGTACAACCCGTACGCCTTGCAGACGTCGCGGTGCATGTCCGCCAGCAGCGTCTGCTTCAGCCCCAGGGCGTCCGCCCAGGCCTTGTGCGTGAAGAAACTGTCGCAGGAGATCCCGACGACCTCCGCCCCCTTGGCCTTCCACTTCTCCATCTCGTCGGTGATGCACTTCATCTCCGTCGAGCAGACGGGCGAAAAGTCCATCGGGTAGAAGCACAGAACGACCCCGCCGGGCCCCGCCTTCGCGAGCGCCTCGGAGAGCCTCCACTCCTGACGGTCCTGGGTCATGAGCGTGAAATCGGGGGCGGTCTCGCCGGGGGCGATGGGCGACGATCGCGGCGTGAGGTGGTCGTTGGCCATGGGATCTGCCTCCTGGAGCGTGTGAGTGGACCCTGAGCCTAGCGCGCCCGCCCTCCCGCGGCCGGAACGGAGCACGGCCCGCCTCCCCGAGGCCGTGGATAGGGTGTGAGGGACGCGGGGAGGACGCGGCCTTTCACGCGACGATCTTGGCTCCCGGCGCGTTCGGCACTATCCTGCCAGCAGTTCTCGCGATGAGAGGAAGGAGTCGGTGTGACGACTGTGGCCTCGCTGCGTGACCGGTATCTTGAGGTTCAGGAACGCATCGCCCGCAGCGCGGAGCGCTCCGGTCGGCGTCCGGAGGACATCATCCTCGTCGCCGTCACCAAGTACGCCGAGCCGGACCAGATACGCGAACTGGTCCAGATGGGCCACATCGACTTCGGTGAGAACAAGGTCCAGCAGCTCCTCCAGCGCGCCGCCGTCATCGACGAGTGGCGAGCCCGCCAGCGCGCCCTCCCCGGCGCGGCCCGTTCGGCCGGCGCCTCCACCGGCCAATCCGGCGCCGCCGGCGTCCGCTGGCACATGATCGGCCACCTCCAGCGGAACAAGGTCCGCAAGGTCCTCGAGGTCGCCCGCCTCATCCACTCGGTGGACTCCCTGCGCCTCGCCGAGGAGATCCAGGCCGTCGCGGCCAAACGCGACCAGGTCGTGGACGTCCTGCTCCAGGTCAACACCTCCGGCGAGGCGACCAAGTTCGGCTGCGCCGTCCCCGCCGCCCGGCACCTGGCCGAGCAGATCGACACCATGGTCCAGGTCCGCATCCGCGGCCTGATGACCATGGCCCCCCTGAGCGACAACCCCGACGATGCGCGCCGCGCCTTCGCCCGCCTCCGCGAACTCTTCGAGGAGATCCGCGCCGCCGGCATCGGCGCCACCGACGGCCGCAGCAGCCACTTCAACATCCTCTCGATGGGCATGTCCAACGACTTCGAGATCGCCATCGAAGAGGGCTCCAACCTCGTCCGCGTCGGCTCCGCCATCTTCGGCGAGCCCCCGCCCGAGATGCTCCAGGCCACCGGCGACGACGAGGCGTGACCGGCCTCTCCGCTCTCGACCGCGGCCGACTTTTGCCACGGAGTCACGCAGACCACGGAGCGGTCACGGAGCAGAGCCAGGACAGGGTTTCAGGACAGACAGGACAAGAGGGAAGGCCGCCCGACCACCCGCAGCGACCCAGCGCTCCCACGCCACCCTCCCGCCACTCTTCAATCCCGATCCTGCTCAATCAAAGCATGCAACGAGCGCGTCAGGATCTTCCCGATCGCTCCGTGCCCCGCCGCGCCCTCCGCGGTGAACAACCGAACGTCCCCAAGCCCCCGCTGACGCACGCTCAGAACCCAGCCGCCGCGAACCATGCCGACGGCTGCCGCTCCAACGCCGCCGCGATGGAGACCAGCGACTCCAGGCTCGGCAGGTGGCTCCCCCGCTCGATCGAACTGAGCTGGCTGACGCTGATCCCGCACGCCTCGGAGAGGTCCTTGAGCGTCCACCCCTTCTCCGTCCGCGCCAGGCGGATCTGCCGCCCCAACTCCGCCCGCAGCCGGTCCTGCGGCCGCTGCCCCAGCCCCAGCGACGCCACCGCCTGCGCTAGCGTCCGGTTCAGCTCGTCGATCGAGAACGGCTTGGCGATGTAGTCGAACACATCCTGCTTGAACGTCTGCCGCATCGAGTCCAGCGTCGGGTACCCGGTGACGACGATCACGCACAACTTCGTCCACCGCCGCCGGATCTCCTCCAGCACCTCCGCCCCGCTGGAGCGCCCCATCTTGATGTCCAGCAGCACCACGTCCGGCAGCCGGCTCTCGCACAACTCGAAGAACTCCTCCGGCGTGGCCGCGACGCGGACGTCGTGCCCCTGCCCCTCGAGCAGGCCGGCGATGTACTGGCGGAAATCGGGGTCATCGTCGAGCGCGACGATGGAGAGCGAAGGGATCGCCGCCTCGGGCGAATGACCGGGGTGTCCGCTCTGGCTCTCCAAGCACGCGCTCCATCGCCCCCCGCCGCCTCCCCGCGGCAAGTGTACCCGCCGGACCTCAGGGGGTGTCACCCGTCCCTGGGCGAGGCCTCCATCGGGAGCATCACCTCGAACACCGCCCCGTGGTCATCCTCCCGGTTGCGGGCCAGCAGCAGGCCGTGGTGCTCGCGGACGATCCCCTCGGCCACCGCCAGCCCCAGCCCGGTCCCGCGCGAGTCGAGTTTCGCGCTGACGAAGGGCTCGAAGAGACGCTTGAGCACCTCCGGGTCGATCCCGGGGCCGTCGTCCGTGATCGTCAGCGAGACCCACCGCCGCCCCTCCCGCTCCAGCAACTCGCTCGCCACGACGATCCGCCCTCCCCCGCGCCCCCCCCCTCCCCCACCGCTCCCGCCGCCCCCCGCCTCGCCCCTCGCGCCGGCCCCCGCCGCCGACGCCCCCCCACGCCGCCCCCCGCCCCCTCGCGCCATCGACCCCTCCAGCGCATCGACCGAGTTGCGCAGCAGGTTCACCAGCACCTGCACCATCCGGTCCGGGTCGCACTCGACGATCGTCCCCTCCGGCACCCGGTCCTCGAAGCGCACCTCCTTCGCCTCCCGGTCCAGACTCACCAGCGTCCACGCCTCCTCCACCAGCCCGCGCAGGTCCGTCGGCCGGCTCTGCGGCGGGCGGACGCGGGCGAAGTCCAGCAGGCTCTCGCTCAGACGCTCGAGCCGCCCGACGACGCGGACCATCAGCGCCGCCTCCTCCTCGCTCAGCCCCCCGGCGCCGACCACGCCCCGCCCACGCGCCAACTTCTCCGCCAGCCCCTTGAGCACCGCCAGCGGCGTGTTCATCTCGTGGCTGAGCCCCGCCGACATCATCCCGAGGCTCGCGAGCCGGTCCGCGTCCGCGAGGTTGCGCTGCGCCATCTCGATGAGGTGGTTCTTCCGCTTCAGGTCGGTGGCGACCTGCTCCAGTTGCCGCAGCGCCTCCGCCAGCGCCCGCTCGTGCTCGCGCAGCGCGACGATCGACGCGTTGCGCGACCGCATGATCTCCCCCAGTTCGTCCGCCGGCATCGCCGACTCCGGGATCAGTTCCTCCTCCCGCCTCCCCTCCTGCACCGCGCGGTCCGCCTCCTGCATCCGCCGGATCGGCTCGTACACGTGCTGCGGCAGCACGAACAGTTCCAGCGCCGCCGCCACCAGCCCGTACACCGCCAGCAGCGCCAGCAGCGCCAGCAGGTACAGCCGCAGCACCGCCTCTCGCGCCTCCTCCAGCCGCGCGGACACCTGCACGAACTCCCCCGCCCCGGCGTCATAGACGACCATCGCCGGCGGGTCCGCCGCGGGCGACACCTCCACGATCTCCCCCGGCTCCGCCATCGCCCGCTGCGCCACCTCCGCCGGCAGCCCGATCTGCTCCGCCGTCCCCGCCCGCAGCATCACCCCGCTGGGCTCGTTGAGCCGCGCCAGCAGCCCCGCCTGCTCCGCCGGAGCGCGGCCGTCCTGCCGCGCGATCTCCCGCTCCAGCATCGCCGCGGCCAGCACCACCCGCCCCTCATGCCGCTCCGCTCGCCGCACCACTTCCCCCACCGCCGGCCGCAGCGCCACCGCCATGATCCCCGCAAGCACGAGCGAGAAACTCGTGTGCAGCACGATGAGCTTCTTGCGGATCCGCATCCCGGCGAGCAGCCCCGCGGGGCGGCGGACGCGGTCCCGCTTCTCCCTCGTCCCCGGCTCCGCCTGCTCTCGCCGAATCGTCATCGCCGCTCCGATGCACGGGCCGGCCCGGGGGACGCCCGCCCGATCCCTACACTCCCCCGTGCCCCAACGCGAACCCCGCTCCCATCGTGGTCGATCGTCGCAAGACTCCGCACGCCGGGCAAGCCGCGCCGACCGTCCCCCGCCCCCCCGCGCCCAGGCCGGCCCTCCGCTGAACGACGCCGCCAGAGACCTGGCCATCCGCCGCATCGCCCGGCAGGCCCAGCGCTTCCCCGACCTCGCGCTCACCGAACTCGACACCGGATCATTGCCCCCCCGCGACGCGGCGTTCGCCCACGCCATCTACGACGCCGTCATCCGCCGCTGGCTCACCCTCTCCCACATCCTCGACGAGCAACTCTCCAAACCCCTCGACGACCTCGAGCCCAGAGTCGCCGCGGTCCTCCTCGCCGGCGCGGCCCAACTGCTCCTCCTCGACCGCGTCCCCCCGCACGCCGCCATCAACCACGCCGTCGAGTGGGCCAAACTCGTCATCCGCCCCGGCACCGCCGGGCTCGTCAACGCCGTCCTCCGCCGCGTCGCCCAACTCCGCGCCGACGATGCCCCGCGCCGCGAGCGCTGGACCGATCAGCGCGACGAGATCCCTCTTCCCGACGGCACCGCCCTCCCCCTGACCGCGCCGGTGCTCCCCAAGGACCCCACCGAACGCCTCGCCGTCGTCAGCAGCACCGCCTGGGTCATCCTCGACGGCTGGTCGCGGACGATGCCCCCCGAGGAGCGCCAGCGCGTCGCCCTGCACGCCATCGCCCTCCCGCCCATCATCCTCAACACCGCGCACGCCGCTGCCCCCCTCCCCTCGCCCCCCCTCCTTCAGCCCCACGCGGCCCCCGGCCACCACGTCTTCACCGGCACCCACGCCGAACTCACCGAACTCCTCGCCTCCCGCTCCGACCTGTGGGTCCAGGACCCCGCCAGTTCCCTCGCCGTCGCCTCCGTCGCCGACCTCCGCCCGCGCCTCATCATCGACCTCTGCGCCGGCCTGGGCACCAAGACCCGCCAACTCGCGGCCACCTTCCCCGACGCCCGCATCGTCGCCACCGACGTGGACGCCACCCGATATCGGATGCTCCAATCGGTTTTTCACGGCCACCCGCGCGTCGAGGTCCTCCCTGCCGCGGGAATCCCTGACCGATTCCGCGCCCAGGCCGACCTGATCCTCCTCGACGTCCCCTGCTCCAACACCGGCGTCCTCGCCCGCCGCCCGGAGGCGAAGTACCGCTTCGAGCCGGCGCGGCAGTCATCCCTGACAGCGCTGCAGCGTCAGATCATCGAGCAGGCCGCGCCCCTTCGAGCCGACGGCCCTCGCCGCGGCGTCATCCTCTACTCAACCTGCAGCATCGAGCCCGCGGAGAACGAGGAGCAGGCCGCGTGGGCCGCCCAGACGCTCGGCGTAACGCCCCAGCGCATGCGCCGGACCTTGCCCGCCGGCGGCCCCGGCGAAGGCCCGGAGCGGTACACCGACGGCTCCTTCTCCGTCCTCCTGACCTGATCCCGCGGCCATCATCCGCGGAAGATCTCCCCTGCCGCCCGCGCCGCACGCCCGTATGGCTACACTCTCACCCGATTGCGACGATCGGCCGCGAGGCGCCTGCCGGTTCGAGCCGCAGCGTGCCGGACGGCGAAGCCGGGCTATGTATGTATGCTCCCTGGGGCTGCTCTCGATGAACCTGCTGGACATCCTCTCCGTCAACTGCATCAAGGCCCCCCTGACGTCCAAGGACAAGCAGGGCGTCATCGGCGAACTGGTGGACGTCCTCGCGGCGACCGGCCGCGTCCGCGACGCCGCCGCCCTCAAGGACGCGGTCTGGACGCGTGAACAGACGCGCACCACCGGCATCGGCCACGGCCTGGCGATCCCGCACGGCAAGTCCAACGGCGTCGAGTCCCTCGCCATGGCCATCGGCAAGCCCGCCGAGCCGATGGACTTCCAGGCGATCGACGCCAAGCCCGTCCGCCTCGTCGTCCTCCTGGCCAGCCCGACGGACCGCACCAGCGACCACATCCAGGCGCTGGCGCGGATCACCCGCCTCATGACCATGGAGGATTTCCGCGAGCGCATCTACGCCGCGCAGACGCCGCAGGAGATCTTCGACCTCATCAAGGCCCAGGAACGCCCCAACTGATCCCCCCTGTGGCACGGGCTTTGGGGGGGGGGCAGCCCGTGCTCTCCTTCTCTCCCCCTCCTCCCCGCCTCATCCGCCCCCCTCCGCCCCTCCGGGTGCCACGGCCGAGCCCCCGCTCGGCCCCCTCTCCCCCTGGGAGAGGCCGGGTGAGGGCTACGTGGCTTCCCTCCCCCCTCTACATGGCTTCCCGACTCCCCGCCTCCCCATCCTCCACCCTCGAAACTTCCTCCCCGACGGAGAGGGAAAGTTCCTCCTCACCTCCCCACCTCACTCCCCCCGCCCCCCTCGCAACGTCCCCGCCCCATGCGCCGCCGCGGCGATGATCGACTCCAGCCGCGAGAAGCACCGATCCGCCGCCCCGCGGAACACCACGTACGGAAACAGCGTCACCAGCGCGACGATCAACCCGAAAGCAGTCGTGTACAGCGCCACCGCGATCCCCCCCGCCACCGCCGACGGCTCCACGATCACATCCTGCCTCTCCCCCAGCAGCCGGAAACTGTCGATGATCCCGATCACCGTGCCGAGGATCCCGAGCATCGGCGCCGCCGTGATGATCGTGGACATCGTCAGCGCGAAGCGCTCCACCCGCGGCCGCACCGACTCCACCAGTTCCACCGACGCCGCCTCGACCTCCCCCGCGCCCCCCTCCCCGAGCCGCTCGACCAGCGCGCCCGCAAACCACCCGTACACCGAGTCGTCGCGCTCCGCCGCCCGCCGGGCCGCTTCGACGTCGCCCCGGCGCAGCGCCGCGCACACCTTCGCCAGACGCTCGTCGCGCCGCCGCCCGCCTCCCCCACCCGACCGGGACGACCAGAACATCGCGCGTTCCAGGCTCAGCGCCACCGACAGCAGGCTCAGCCCCAGCAGCGGCCACATCACCCACCCGCCGGCGCGGAACACGCCCACAATCTGGTCAAACACCTCCGCCATGCCGCCCGATCCTACCTCGCCCGCCTGACCCCCGCGCCCCAACCCAAGCGCCCGGTCACTATACTTCGCTCCATGCCGCACGAGCCCACGATCCCCGCCGGCGCCAGCCACGCGCGACGCCCCGTCGCCATCAGCGCCCCCGACGCCGATCCCGCCGACGCTCCGCGGCACGCCGGCGACGCCGACGACCTCGCCGACATCACCGCATCCGTCGCCGAGATCGACGCCTACCTCGACGCCTACTCCGCCCGCGCTCCCCTCCCCGGCAACCTCGCCGACGCCGTCCGCTACTCCCTCCTCGGCCCCGGCAAGCGGCTCCGCCCCCTGCTGGTCTGGCACGCCTGCGCCGCCGCGGGAGGCGACGGTACCGACCCGCGGATCTCCCTCCCCGCCGCCGCCGCCATCGAACTCATCCACGCCTTCAGCCTCGTCCACGACGACCTCCCCGGCCTCGACAACGACGACCTCCGCCGCGGCCGCCCCACCCTCCATCGCCACACAAGCGAGGCCATGGCCATCCTCGCCGGCGACACCATGCTCACCCTCGCCTTCCGCATCATCATCGACGAGGTCGCCGACCCGACCCTCGGCAGCGCGATCATCCGCGAACTCGCCGAGAGCACCACGGCCATGATCGCCGGCCAGGTCTACGACACACTCGGCGGCTTCCCCGAGGCGGCGCCGGGGATTCCCCTGAACGACGGCGCCAGGCTCGAACTCATCCACCGCAACAAGACCGGCGCCCTCATCCGGGCCTCCTGCCGCATGGGCGCCCTCTTCGGCCAGGCCGCGGCCGGCCGCGCCGACCACGCCGCGCTCGACGCCCTGACCGCCTACGGCGAGGCCATCGGCCTCATGTTCCAGATCGTCGATGACATCCTCGACGTCACCCAGAGCACCGACCACCTCGGCAAACGCTCGGGAAAGGACCAGGACGCCGGCAAACTCACCTACCCCGGCGTCTACGGCGTCGAGCGCTCGCGCGACGAGGTGCGACGGCTCCACGACCTGGCCCTGGACGCCATCAGACCACTCGGCCCCGCGGCCGACCCGCTGCGGCGCCTCTGCTCCTACATGGCGGTGCGCTCACGCTGACCGCGCCGCTCCCCGCGACGGCCGCTTCCACCAGGCACTCCGATCGTCGGCCCCGCGTCCCCGAGCCGAATCCGACCAACCCGTTCACCGAACGAAACGGACCAAGCGGCGTACAGTTTTCAAGACCCGTTGAAACAACGCCCGAGAGACCTGCATGGCCCTCCTTGAATCGATCCAGTCGCCGGCCGACCTCCGCAAACTCTCCATCGAGCAACTCCCCGTGCTCGCCCAGGAGATCCGCGACGCCATCTGCCATCAGGTCTCCAAGACCGGCGGCCACCTCGCCCCCAACCTCGGGGTCGTCGAGCTGACCATCGCCCTGCACTACGTCTTTGACTTCTCGCGCGACCGCCTCCTCTTCGACGTCGGCCACCAGTGCTACCCCCACAAGCTGCTCACCGGCCGCCTCCCCCTGCTGGCCAACCTCCGCACCAGCAAGGGCATGTCCGGCTTCCCCGAGCCCGCCGAGTCCCCCTACGACCTCTTCCGCGTCGGCCACGCCGGCACCGGCATCTCCACCGCCGTCGGCATGGCCCGCGGCGACATGCTCAACCGCCAGGCCTACGACCCCGCCACCAACCCCAACGGCCGCCGCGTCGTCACCCTCATCGGCGACGCCTCCATCGTCAACGGCGTCGCCATGGAGGGCCTCAACGGCGCGGGCACGCTCAAACGCCAGTTCCTCGTTGTCCTCAACGACAACGGGATGAGCATCTCCAAGCCCCAGGGCGCCATCGCGCAGTACTTCGACCGCGTCCGCCTCTCCCACCTCTACACCGAGATGAAGAAGTCCGCCGGCGAGGTCCTGCGCCACGTCCCCGGCGGCTCCCTCATTAAGGAGGCCTACCACCGCGCCGGCGAGGCCACCAAGGCCATGATCAACGAGGGCGGATGGTTCGAGCACTTCGGCCTCGTCACCGTCGGCCCCATCGACGGCCACGACTTCTCCGCCCTCATCGAGTTCCTCACCGAGGCCCGCGACTTCGACCGCCCCATGGTCCTGCACGTCAAGACCATCAAGGGCAAGGGCTACGAGTTCGCCGAGAGCGACTCGCAGACCTTCCACTCCCCGAGCCCCTTCGTCCGCGAGGGGTGCCGCGTGGAACTCAAGACCGACGGCCGCTCCTTCACCGCCGCCTTCGGCGACGCCCTCGCCGACATCATGGCCCGCGACCCGAAGGTCGTCGCCGCCACCGCCGCCATGCCCAACGGCACCGGCATCGACAAGGTCATGCCCCTCTTCCCCGACCGCGTCTGGGACACCGGCATCTGCGAGAGCCACGCCCTGGACATGATGGCGGGGCTCGCCAAGACCGGCTTCCGCCCCTTCCTGGCCGTCTACTCCACCTTCCTCCAGCGCGCCTTCGACCAGGCCTTCCAGGAGGTCTCCCTGCAGGGCCTCGCCGTCCGCCTCTGCCTCGACCGCGCCGGCCTCGTCGGCGGCGACGGCGCTGTGCACCACGGCTTCTGCGACGTCGCCCTCCTCCGCACCCTCCCCGACGCCGCGCTCCTCGCCGCCATCGACGAGCCCTCCCTGATCGCCGGCCTGGAGTTCATGCGCACCTACGACGACGGCCTCTCCGCCATCCGCTACCCGCGCGACAACGTCAGCAACCGCCTCGCCGGCCAGGAGTGCCCCCCCTTCGTCCTCGGCAAGGCCCGCTGCCTCACCCCGGCGCTCGACGTCCAGGCCGGCGCGGACGCCCCGGACGTCGCCGTCCTCGCCTTCGGCACCCCCGCCATCGACGCCCTCCGCGCCGCCGACGACCTCGCGTCCGAACTCCGCGTCGCCGTCTACGACGCCCGCTTCGCCAAGCCCGTTGACCGCTCCCTCATCCGCGCCCTGCTCGAGCGCCGCATCCCCGTCGTCACCGTCGAGGACCACGGCGTCATCGGCGGCTTCGGCGCCGCCGTCCTCGAGGCCGCGCAGGAGATGGGCCTCGACGCCTCCCGCGTCATCCGCCTCGGCCTGCCGGACGCGTGGATCATCCAGGACTCCCGCTCCAAACAGCTCGCCGAAGCGGGCATCGACGCCGCGGGCATCGCCCGCGCCATCCGGCAGGCCGCCGCCCACGCCGCTCCTCCCGCGGCCGAGATCAAGCCCGCCCCGTTGACCGCCGCCCTCCCGCACAGCGCCGCGGCCTCCCGCTAGCCCCCGCAACGAACCGAAGTGCCACGCCGCACCTCCCGCCGCTACACCGTCCGCTCCCAGATCGACGTCGATGCGCCCTGCGAGCGCCTCTACCGCCTCGCCACCGACCCCGAGGTGATCCCCCGCTTCTCGCGCGAGATCGCCTCCATGGTGATGCTCGATCCCCCCGGCCCCACGCGCCGCGCCCGCTGCCGCATCCGCGTCGCCGGCCTCCCCGTCCCCGCGTGCTACCGCTACCGCTACTCCCCGCCGCGGGCCTACGCCGGCATCCAGACCGGCTCTCCCCTGGCCCGCAGTTTCTTCGCCTTCTCGTTCCGCCCCATCCCCCGCGGCGGCACGCGCATCACCCACGTCGAAGGCTTCACCGCCCGCCTCCCCTTTCTGGCGTGGATCATGGGCGTCGCCTACTTCCACATCCTCAACCGCGGCGGCATCCGCTCCGAACTGCTCCTGCTCAAGGCCCTCGCCGAGGCCGCCCCGGCCGCGCTCTAGGTCCACTGCAATCACCCGAGGCCGCCCGCTCCGCCCCCCGCCGGCGGAGCCAGCGATGACCACGCCCGTCCCCGACGAGAACGAACTCCTCAAACGGATCGTCGTCACCCCCGAGATCTTCGGAGGCAAACCGATCATCCGCGGCCGCAGCCTCGCCGTCGAGCACGTCCTCGCCCACCTCGCGGCCGATGATTCACCGGCGCAGATCCTCGCCGAGCACGAATGGCTCGAACCCGAGGACATCCGGGCGTGCCTCGCGGACGCACGCCGGGTGATCGCGCACGAGCGGGTCGAGCCCGCCCTGGGCTTCGTGCCGCCGGCCGCTTGAACCTCCGTTCTGATCGCTCCGCTCGGAGGACGAGCCCGCTGAGCACAACCGGATCGCCGGCGCTCCAGGAGAACGCACGCATATGGGCCCAGAGCCTCGCTCCCGCCTGCCCGTTCTCCTCGACGGCTGCGTCGGCCGCACCGTCGCGCAGCGCCTTCGCGACGCGGGCCATGACGTGCTCCGGGTCTCCGACCTCGGATCGGACCCGGGCGACGCGGAAGTTCCCCGACTCGCCGGCGATCAGGGCCGCGTGCTGATCGCCGAAGACAAGGACTTCGGGCAGATCATCATCGCTCAGGGGCGGCGCCACCGCGGCATCATCCGCCTTGTCCAACTCCCCTTCTCGGCGCACGCGGAGACCTGCCTGCCCCTCCTGGACACGCCGGCGAGCCAACTTGCCGCGGGCGCAATCGTCACCGCGGAGCCCGGCCGGGTCCGGATCCGACGGCCCGAGGCACACTAGACTCCCCCCATGCCCCGCCGCGTCCTCCTCCTCTACAACCACCTCAAGCCGGGCGTCCTCGACGCCCTCGGCGAGGTCCGCGCCCTGATCGCCTCCGCCGGCGGCGAGGTCGCCGCGGCCTTCGACACCTCCTCCGACGCCCCCATCACCGACCCCCACGGCGCTTCGGTCATCGTCGTCCTCGGCGGAGACGGCACCCTCCTCTCCCAGGCGCGCCGCACCATCACCCTCGGCCTCCCCCTCCTGGGCGTCAACTTCGGCAAACTCGGCTTCATGGCCGAGTTCGACATGCCCGCGTTGCGCCGGCAGGCCGCGGCCCTCTTCGGCGACGACCCCCTCGAACTCGAGAACCGCGAACTCATCCGCGCCTCCGTCTACCCACCGTCCACCGGCATCCACGACGACGACGGCCACGAGCCCCGCTTCGAGGGCCTCGCCCTCAACGACGGCGTCGTCACCGCCGGCCCCCCCTTCCGGATGATCGCCCTCTCCCTCTCCATCGACGGCGAGATCGGGCCCACCGTCATGGGCGACGGCCTGATCGTCTCCACCCCCATGGGCTCCACCGCCTACAACGCCTCCGCCGGCGGCCCCATCGTCTCCCCCGACGTCGCCGCCTTCGCCATCACCCCCATCGCCCCCCACTCCCTCTCCTTCCGCCCCGTCGTCGTCGGCGCCGCCTCCACCATCGAGGTCCGCCTCCACCGCGTCAACGACGACGCCTGCGCCGGCCAAGAGAGGGGTGGAGAAGGCGGGGGGAGCGGGGGGGGCGGGGGGGGCACGA